>Ga0209278_1000024_pt1 | contig 349381 bp, 336 predicted proteins | sample JI81BgreenDNA_FD_187504 | JGI IMG/M metagenome (GOLD analysis project Ga0209278, IMG submission 187504) | Wastewater effluent complex algal communities from Wisconsin, to seasonally profile nutrient transformation and Carbon sequestration -... | ecosystem: Engineered > WWTP > Effluent > Algae... | reverse complement strand
CCCCCGCCGAGATCGCCGGCCAACGTGTCTGGGGGCATGCCCCCAGACACGTTGCCATCCCATCAAACAACCATCATGAAGGAGCCAGACTCTACCTCTGACTGGTAACAATCAGGGGAGCACGTCATTGCGATTCGCCCATCATGCCTATCGGTATAAGCCGAGCGTGACGCTGTAGGAAAGCGAAAATAACCAGATTGGTAAATTATGAGAGATGAAGCTCCCAGTGACCTCCGCGCTTCATGTAGAAGTCATACATTGTCAGAATGTCTCGCCCGATGATCACATCAAACCAGCCATTCGGCGGAAGCTCCACGGCTAGCTTAGCATCGGGAACGGCAAAAACGGATTTCGCGTGGTAATTGTCGCCTTCAAAGTCAGTATTCTGGTCAAACAGGAAACCGACGAACACACCCCATGTGCGCTTCATCACAGGGCCGCCAATCCCAACCACCGTTCGGCGACCTAGGTTTGTAAGTTGGTGGGTTTGAGCCACTGTCGTCGAGATGCTGGTGCCATCCGCGCCAGTATCAAGAAGCGCTCGAAGTGGGGTCATGTGGAAATTCGCAAACGAGGGCACGCCCTCAACGCACCCCACTGCACTGATCACCGGCGCTAATACGATATCCGCAATCGGTTTATCGTTAGCGCAAGTCCCCCTGATGATCGGCATGCGAAAAGAACCCCAGATCAACGGGACCATCCGCCACTTCCTGAATGGAGTAGGGTTCGTCCTTAAAACGAGCAGCTGCCTCGCTAACCGCTTCTAACAATGTCGGGAAGATCGCAACACACTCTCGATTTCGCAAGAGTGCATATTCTCCCCTGTGTTGGTCAAGGATCGTCGGCGCGTAATCGACAAAGAACTGGTAGTTCCTGTCAATCTCTAGCTGCTGAACCTGCGACATACTCCAAAGCCTCTTGTTCCCCGCGACGGAACAACAGGTATCACGTATATTTGCACCATGTCACGACGACCTGAAGCAAAAACACGACGAAGTGAGTCAGACGTCGGGTGTGCTGCTTTTGTCCACAGGGCGAACAAGCTTTCCAAGCCGCTCCCTAAAGCGCTGCTCGTCGTCGTCGCACTCAAGCTCTCGCGCGGCTTCTTTGAACTTGTCGATCTGCGACTTCTCATCAGGCGTCATAGCCGGACTCCGGCGGATTTGGCACAATCAGTGGGTACATGCCTTCCGGCACATCGGAAAGAACCCCGTCCACCTGCGTGGACGATGCGCTCTGCTTGCTGGAAGGCTTAAACGAGCGCCCGGGGTACCATTCCTTAAGGCCCCAAATGCCACGCCCGACTTTCACCACATCGCCGACTTCGTTGAAGCGTCGGGTCAAGACCGAACCAACTGTGTTGACGGGGTCTTTGCTAGTCATTGCCAACCCGCCCGCCTGCAGTTCGCGCGCGATGTCAGCGTTCCCCATGGTACGCTTCCGAAGCGCAAGCAGTTTCTTGGTCGCGTCAGTGATCGACATGCCAAGGTACATGCCCGCCGTTTCCTCAATCGGCGAGGGTGCGCCAGCATTTTGAAGGGGCATACCAGCGGGCATAACAACTGCCCCACCGCGCAGGGTAGTCAGAGCCGCGATTGCTTGGTCAATTTGGTCGCGCTTGGCTTGTAGATCAGCAAGGACAGCTTCGTAGGGATCAACCCCATTTACCTCTGTCATGTTGACGACTCCCGCATAAAATGCCATAAGGGAGCCGCTTCCGAAGCGTTATGCCCCGGAAGCGGCGATGCCGGATTGGTGTCCTGACATCAGGGGCTTTTGGCCCCCTCAGGCTCTCCTGGTACGCATCTTCCTGACCTCCACTGCTCTTGGCCTTCCTACGGGCATGGTGGAACCAAAATGCGCCGGGGGTTCGCTCCCCGGCGCATTTTCATTTACGTTAAGATTTTGCCCAAAGCAAGCGCTGCGAATCCCGCCGAGTGTTCCATGTGTGGAAAACCCAGCGGAACATGCGCGAGATTCGCAAATCAAGCGCCTTCGCGGGTTCTTCGTAATCCAGCGGCTCCGGCGGCGAGGTTCAAAGCCCGGAAGCCACAACTGTTTCGGGCGCTTAGGCGACTGCGTTAGGCCTTGCGTAGGTGAGCCGCTTTCCGGCGATACCCTGCACCGCGATTGCTGCGCGCTGGCGATCATCAACGCCGTTGGCGGTGCGCGTGTTGTAGCGGAACTCAAACTCAGCAAGGTAGCGGTGCAGGTGGTGCTCGGCGCAATGCTGGTACACACCGCGCATACCGCGCTTGAAGATCGAGAACGCGCCTTCGACCGTGTTGGTGTGGATGGTGCGATCTTCGCGGCTCACGTAGTTGAACGCGGCGTGGACGGTGGTGCCGTGCTCGGCAAACTCGCGGCCAATGCGGCTGTACATCTTGGCTTCGTCCGTCATCAGGCGGGCTTCGCGGCTGATGTTGGCGCGCACGATAGGATGAATGTCCTTGGCGCGGGCGTTGTCGATATGGAACCAACGGCTCTGGCCGCTCTCACGGTCAACCAGTGCAAGCACAGCGTGCTTGTGGCCGTAACCGCGACGATTGCCATGGTGATAGGCCTTGGTGCCGAAATAGGTTTCGTCCACTTCAACCGCACCACCGCCCGAACCGAACGGGGTAGCCAGATCGCCAGAGCGCATGGCTTCGCGGATACGGTGGGCGAGGAACCACGCGCTCTTGTACTGGACTTCAAGCACGCGGCTCAGCTGGTGAGCGCTGATACCCTTCTTGCTAGACACGATCAGGTGAACGGCCTGCAACATCTTGGTGAGGGGAAGGCGAGCGTGCTCAAACACCGTGCCAACCTTGGCGGTGAACTGCTTGCGGCACTCGCCGCACTTCTTGAGGCCATGACGAACCTTGCCCTCGGGGTTCTTCTTGCTCGCCTTGGAGCGCACGCCGGACAGATCGTACACGCGGCCACCAACCACGCCGCAATGCGGGCAAACGACTCCATCGGCCCACACAATGCTTTCAAGGTACTCGAAAGCCTTGGCTTCGTCATGAAAGTGGGGGGAAGAAAGAACCGACATGGTGAGTGCTCCGTTAATGAGCAATCTCTACCTTAGCGGTGTGGGTTTGTAAAGTGCATAATCGCCCTTTTCTAACCAAAGAGCGTCACGATGTCAAGAGAAATAACCATATTGGTTATTTGATGTTCCGGGTCAGATAATCCCGATCGCTTTGCCGGCGCGTTCGAACATGCCGAGGATGGTCTGCACCTGTTCGGCGGTGTGTTCGGCGCACAGCGAGCAGCGCAGCAGGGTCATGCCCGCAGGCGTTGCCGGGGGACGGGCGAGGTTGACGTAGAGGCCCTCTTTCAGCAGCGCCTCCCACATCATCGCGCCGCGTTCGAGATCGGGCATGATGACGGCGATGATCGCGCTCTGCGGGGTGTCGGTGCCGAGCTTGAAGCCGAGATCCTTGAGGCCCTTGTGCAGCGTGCGGCTGTTCTCCCACAGATGCGCGCGCTTGTTGCCGCCGTGCATCAGCTTGCGGATCGAGGTGGCGCTGCTCGCCATCACGCTCGGGGGAAGGGCGGCGGTGAAGACGTAGGGGCGGCACACGAGGCGCAGCACTTCGAACTTCGGGTGGTTCGAGACGCAGAAGCCGCCGACCGTGCCAACGCTCTTGGAGAAGGTGCCGATGATGAAATCGACCTGATCGAGCACGCCTTGTTCCTCGGCCACGCCGCGGCCGTGTTCACCGATGAAGCCCATCGAATGCGCCTCGTCGACCAGCACCATCGCGCCGTGCTCCTTGGAAATGCGGACCATTTCCTTGAGCGGGGCGACATCGCCCATCATCGAATAGACGCCTTCCAGCACCACCAGCTTGCCCGCGCCTTCGGGAACGCGCTTCAGGCGCTTTTCCAGCGCTTCGATGTCATTGTGCTTGAACGGCACGACTTCGGCGTCGCCCATCTTGCAGCCGTCCCAGATGGAGGCGTGGCTGTCGATATCGAGGATGATGTAGTCACCCTTGCCCGCCAGCGTCGAGATGATCCCGAGGTTGGCCTGATAGCCGGTCGAGAACACCATGGCGTGGTCCATGGCGTAGAAGTCGCGCAGCGCGGCTTCGACATCGCGGTGATCGCGGAAGGTGCCGTTGAGGACGCGGCTGCCGGTGGTGCCCGCGCCGAAATCCTCCATCGCCTGCTTGCCCGCGGCGATGACGTCATCGTCGAAGGTCATGCCCATGTAGTTGTAGGTGCCGAGCAGGATCGTGTCGCGCCCGTTGCAGATCGCCCGCGTGGGCGAGAGCACCTGTTCCATCACGAGGTTGAACGGATCTTCCACCCCGGCGGCCAGCAGTTGCTCGCGGGTCTGGATGATCGGATCAAACTTCGCCAGCAGGTCAACCGGCGGCGTTGCGGTGTCAGTCATAGCCGTCGCCATTATCAGCTATCCTGCAGCTTGTGCACTGCGGCCACCAACTGGCCCCAGTTTTCGATTTCGGCCTGCTGGTTCATGCTGATAATGATATCGAATTCATCCTCGATCGCAGCGACGAAATCCATCACCGTCAGGCTGTCGAATTCGAGATCGCCGGCAAAGGTGGTCGCATCCTCGACGGCGATGCCCTTCTTGTTGAAGGGTTCGATCAGGGTGCGGATGGTCGCATCGACTTCTGCGGGGGTCATGGCGGGCGGTGCTTTCGTTGTCTTAAGTTGTCGCGTGGGCTGTGCCACGATATTACGTCTGCAAAGCGGCGGATGATGCAGCTTGTCAAGTTTTCGCCGCGCCGCAGGGGGAGCGGCGAGGTGATTCCGGGGGGAATGATGGCCGAAACGCAACCGCAGACCGACGTGCCCAAGGCTGCGCCATCGCTGCCCTCGCCCTCGGGCTATTCCAACCACGCGATCCATCTGGTGCGCACCAGCCAGCAGATCAACCTGATGCTGAGCCAGATGGCCGACACCAAGGCCTCGATCCTGATGGGGGCTACGTTCCTCGTCTTCACCATCGCGGTCGGGCAGGCGACCAACGGGACGATGCCCCTGGCACTGGGGGTGCTGGCGCTGTTCGCCTTCATTTCGGCGATGTGCGCGGTGTTTGCGGTGCTGCCCACGGTCAGCACGCCGGGCTCGGCCAAGCTCAACGACGGCAAGCCCAACAAGCTGTTTTTCGGTTACTTTACCCACATGGACGAGGACAAGTGGACGGACAGCATCCTTGCCGAATTGCACGCGGATGAAACCGTGTTCCGCACCATGCTGCACGATGTTTACCAGAACGGGCAGGTGCTCCAGCGCAAGAAGTACAAGTTCCTCGCCTATGCCTACAAGAGCTTCATGACCGGCCTCTGCCTGACGGCGGTGGTGTTCGCGATCGAGGTTGGCCTCAAGTTCGGCTGAGTTACACCAGCGCCTTAACCGCAGTCATGAATGGCCCGATCGAGACCGGCTTCGACAGATAGCCCTCGGCACCGGCGGCGCGGATGCGTTCTTCATCGCCCTTTGCCGCAAAGGCGGTGACAGCCAGCACCGGAATGGCCGACAAGCGCCGGTCGCGCTTGGCCGCCTCGATAAGATCGACGCCCGAGACTCCGCCGAGCTGGATATCCATGATGATGAGATCGGGCACCGTCGCCCGCGCGGTTTCAAGCACCACGTTGCCGTCCGCCACCGGCTCCACCTCGAAGCCGTTGGCCTTGAGCACGTCGCAGAACAATTTCCGGTTGAGGTCATTATCCTCGACAACCATGATCCGCTTTGTCACATCGCGCCCCTATCGCCCGCGCCCATCACTACCCGTGCCCGAAGGACAGGACAATCCCGCATCGCCCCGCCCCTGAACCGGTGAACCCCCAGACGCTGGCGCTGGCCGTGCTCGGCTGGGTGCTGGAGAGCGAGGAGCGCGCCGCGCGCTATCTTGAACTGACGGGGCTGGATCCCGATTCTCTCAGGGCCGGGCTGGGCGATCCGATGATCCTCGCCTCGCCACTCGAATTTCTCGCCAATCACGAACCTGACCTCATCCGCGCGGCCGAAGCCCTCGCTGTCACCCCCGAGGAACTGGTCGCCGCCAAGGACGCTTTGCTAGCATGACCCGCCCCCTGATTATCTCCGATTGCGACGAAGTGCTGCTGCACATGGTCGCGCCCTTCAAGGACTGGCTGGAGGCCTCGCAGGGCGTCAGTTTCCACCTTGAAGGCCACAATTTTGCCGAGGCGCTGCGCTGGCAGGCAAGCGGCGAGTTGCTCGCCCCGCCGGATATCTGGCGGATGCTGCGCGAATTCTTCGACAACGAGATGGACTCGCAGATGCCCATCGCCGGAGCGGTCGAGGGGATCAATACCCTTGCCGAGAAGGCCGATGTGGTGATCCTCACCAACCTTATCGACAATCACCGCGATGCGCGGGCAGAGCAGCTCGCCAAGGTCGGCATCAATGCCCGCGTCTTCACCAATCAGGGGCCCAAAGGCCCGGCATTGAAGGCGATTATCGACGAATACGCGCCCACCCGCGCGCTGTTCATCGACGACCTCGCCCAGCACCATGCCTCGGTGGCCGAGATCACGCCGCACGTCACACGCCTGCACCTGTGCGGCGAGCCGATGATCGCCCATGCCATTGATTGCGCCCACAAGGCCGGCCATGCGGAAGCCCGGATTGACCGGTGGGACGAGGCCCTGCCGTGGCTGCTGGAACGACTGGAGGACTGACACATGAGCTACATCGCCAAACTCGCCGAACTCGGCATCACTCTGCCCAAGGCCGCCGCGCCGGTCGCCAGCTATGTCCCGGTGGTGGTGCATGGCGGTTTTGCCCATGTCTCGGGCCAGCTGCCGTTTGTCGACGGGCAGGTGGTGAAGGGCCGGCTGGGTGATGACGTCTCGGTCGAAGCGGGACAGGCCGCGGCGCGCGCCTGCGCTCTGATGATCGTCGCCCAGCTGGAGGCCGCGGGCCTGCTCGACAAGGTGGAGCGGATCGTCAAGCTGGGTGCCTTCATCAACTGCACCGCCGATTTCACCGACCAGCCCGAAGTCGCCAATGGCGCGTCGGACTTGATGGAGCAGGTGTTCGGCGATGCCGGCAAGCACGCCCGCGCCGCTGTCGGCGTGCCCGCCCTGCCGCGCGGCGCGGCGGTGGAAGTCGATGCGGTTGTCGCGCTGAAGGCATGAGCTTGCGGCGCGCTCCGGACTGGCTGACGCAGTGGGAGTATGCCCATCGCGGTCTGCACGGGCCGGATGTGCCCGAGAACTCGCGCGCGGCCGCCGAGGGGGCGATTGCGGCGGGCATGGGGATCGAGTGCGATATCCAGATGAGCCGCGACAACCAGCCGCTCGTCTTCCACGACTGGGAGCTTGAGCGGCTGACGGCGGAGCACGGCAAGGTCGCCGCGCGCACTGCCGATGATCTGTGCCGCATCGCTCTCAAGGACAGCACCGATACGATCTGGCGGCTGGAGGAGCTGCTGGCGCTGGTCGCGGGCCGGGTTCCGATCCTCGTCGAGGTCAAGGCGCAGCCGCATCTGGCGGTGGCCGAGCCCTGCATCGCGATTGCCAAGGCGCTGTCGGGCTATTCCGGCTCGCTTGCGGTGATGAGCTTCGATCTGCGCGTCGGCGAGTGGTTCGCAAAGCACGCGCCCGAGGTAACGCGCGGCCTTGTCATCACCGACACACTGGATCACGGTTATCGCCATGCGTGGCGCGCGCCCCATGCGTTGGAGCGTGCTGCGCCCGACTTCCTCGCCAGCGACGTGCGCGACATTCCCAATGCGTTCACCGCCCTGTGGTGCGACAGCGGCCGTCCGCTGCTGACATGGACCGTCCGCTCGCCCGAGACGCGCGCGCGCGGGCTCGCCCATGCCGATGCGCTGATTGCCGAAGGGGCAGGGCTGGCGTGAGCGACGCTGAACCCACCGTCCGCATTGCTTCGTCGGTCGGTGCCTTCGACGCAGGCGAGTGGGACGCGCTCGGCGGGAACGACAACCCCTTCGTTTCCCACGCCTTCCTCACCGCGATGGAGGACTCCGGCTCGGTTGGTCCCGGCACCGGCTGGGAGCCTGCGCCGATTGCCATCACCGACGGTGCGGGGCGGCTGCTCGGCGCGCTGCCCGCCTATGCCAAGGGGCATTCGCAGGGCGAGTACGTTTTCGACCACAGCTGGGCCGACGCATGGCACCGCGCCGGCGGGCGTTACTACCCCAAGCTCCAGATCGCCGCACCCTTCACGCCTGCCACCGGCCCGCGCCTGCTGCTGAGCGACGACAGCCTCGCGCCGCATCTGCTCAAGGGTGCCGAGGCGGTGTGCCTCCAGAACAAGCTCTCCTCCGCTCACGCGACCTTCATCGATCCGGCGCAACTGCCGCTGTTCGAGGAAGCGGGGTGGATGCTGCGCTCCGACATCCAGTTCCACTGGTTCAACCGCGGCTATAACACCTTCGACGATTTCCTCGCCCAGCTCGCCTCCCGCAAGCGCAAGGACTTGCGCAAGGAGCGCGCCGCGGCGGTCGAGGGGCTGACCATCCGCCATCTCACCGGCGCGGACATCCGCGAGGAGCATTGGGACGCCTTCTGGGTGTTCTATCAGGACACCGGGGCGCGCAAATGGGGCAGCCCCTATCTGACGCGGGAGGCTTTCAGCCTGCTGGGACAGCGGATGGGGGAGCGGATCGTGCTGATCCTTGCCTGTGATGGCGACGAGCCGATTGCAGGGGCGCTGAACTTCGTCGGCAGGGATGCGCTCTACGGGCGCTACTGGGGCTGCACCCGCGAGGTGCGCTTCCTCCATTTCGAGCTGTGCTACTATCAGGCGATCGACATTGCGATTGCGCGCAAGTTGAGCCGGGTCGAGGCAGGCGCGCAGGGCGGACACAAGCTGGCGCGCGGTTACGAGCCGGTGCAGACATGGTCGGCCCACTGGATCGCCGATCCGGGCTTCCGCGCCGCGGTCGGCGATTTCCTCGAACGTGAACGCGCCGGGGTGGCGAGCGATCAGCTCTATCTCGGCAGCCGCACTCCGTTCAGAAAGGGCGACTGACCCGTTTTCAGGCCGCGCGGCGGGCTTCTTCGGCCAGCCACTGGCGCGCGCGGCGCTGGGCTTCGGCGATTTCGCGGGCGGTCATCTCGTCGGAAATGTCGGCGCGGCAATGGGCGGCTTCCTCATGGCCGCGCGCGGCGGCGAGGTTGAACCACTTGTGCGCCTCGATCAGATCGCATTCGGCCCCGTTCGCGCCGGTCGAATACGACACGCCAAGATCGAAGCAGGCATTGGCATCCCCGTCAGCCGCCGCCGCCAGCCAGCGCGCCAGGCCGAGATCGGTAATGGCTTCGTGTGCAGCATCCGTGTCGCGACCCATGATCGAGATCAGTTGCATGGTTTGGTCCCCGTTAGTCACCAGAGCCGCCCCCTGCGGCCCTCCGTCACCCCCGAGAACTCGGCCATCATGGTCAATAATTGGTTAACGCAGATACGGCTTTGTTAAGCATGTGCGGCTGGCGGGCAGGGCCAAGCGCCGCTGTCTTGCCGAGTTTCCCGAGGCTGATTGCCAAAGCCGCTTGTGCGCTTACGGGGGCTTGCCTATAGCGCGCCCGTAGCTTCAACTTGCGGGACCAAGTGAGCCAATGAAAATGTTCAGGCGCCAGCACGATATCGTCCCGCAGGTCACTCTGGGGGATTAGAGGGCTAAATGGCATCTGCGGCGTCTGACGAAATCGATATCCTTGAAAAGGCCAAGCGCCTCATCGCCGAGGATTACGTCCCCAGCGAGGACGAAGAATACATGAACGAGCGCCAGCAGGCCTATTTCCGGATGCTGCTGATTGAATGGAAACGCTCGATCCACTCCGCCGCCGGACAGACCCTGCAATCGCTCGCCGACGGTCCGATCCGCGAAGCCGATCTGACTGATCGCGCGTCGAGCGAAACCGACTGGGGCATCGAACTGCGCACCCGTGATCGCCAGCGCAAGCTGGTCTCCAAGATCGACTCTGCGCTGCGCCGGCTGGACGAGGGCGAATATGGCTATTGCGAGGTGACCGGCGATCCGATCGGCCTGCGCCGCCTGATCGCCCGCCCGGTCGCCACCATGACGGTCGAGGCGCAGGAAGCCCACGAACGCCGCGAAAAGATCTCGCGCGACGACTGATTGCGTGGACGCTCTGCTTGCGGGCTGTGTCTTCCTGGGACGGCCTGCGTGATGGGGGGCCTCGCCAGAGCGCATTTCACCTCTCGTTAACCGCCTTTGCTTAGCGCTCCATGGTGTTCCGCGACGCGCCGCCATACATTGTGTCGCGCGGTCACGGGCAAGGGCATGACACGGAGGCGATCCTGAGATGACGGGTGTTGAGACACGGAGCGTGGCGCGCGACAGCCTGTTTCTGCTGGCTGACATCCGTATCGAGCAGGGGGCCGAAACCCACCGCGTGCGGGTGCGCAATCTCTCCGATGGCGGGATGATGGCCGAGGGCAACCTCAAGGTGAAGCGCGGCCACCGCGTCGAGGTGGAACTGCGCAATGTCGGCTGCGTCGCGGGCGGTGTGGCGTGGGTGCAGGATAACCGCTTCGGCATCGCCTTCGACGAGGAAATCGACTCGCAAAAGGCGCGCCGTCCTTTGCAGGGCGAGGAACATGCTCCGGCGACGATGATCAAGGCCTCGTGGGCGCACCGCGCGCCGCCGCCGCCCGAGCCGGGCAAGCTGCGCAAGATCTGATTGCCCGCCGATTGGCCGCGTCCGGCATTCGTCGGGCAATACCGCTCCAGACAAGCTGACCGTTGCCGCGCAAGCTGCTAGGCAGTCAGAGATGAGATTCTGGCTGGCCCTGTTCCTGTTGCTGCTCGCCGCGTGCGGGCCATCCGGCAGCAGTGGGCCGATCAATATCATCGTCATCGGCTCGCCCGGGAGCCTGTTCCAGCAAGGCGTGCGCCTGTCGCCCGCGGCCCAGCACGTGCGCGCGGCGACCTTCGAAGGGCTGGTCGCGCTTGATCCCGCCGGGCAGGTGGTGCCCGCGCTGGCCGAACGCTGGATCATCACCGATGACGGCCTGAGCTATATCTTCCGCCTGCGTGACAGCACCTGGCCCGATGGTGAGGAGATCACCGCCCCCGATATCCGCCGCCGCCTGCGCGAATCGATTGCGCGGCTGCGCGGCACCTCGCTCGGGCTCGATCTGGCCAAGGTGGCCGAGATCCGGGCAATGACGGGGCGGGTGATCGAAGTGCGGCTGACCGCGCCGATGTCGGATTTCCTGCGGCTACTGGCCCAGCCCGAACTCGGCTTCGTCAGGAACGGCGCGGGGGCCGGGCCGATGGTGCTGTCGCGCGATGGGGACGGTGCGGTCGTCCGGCTTGCGGCCCTGCCGCCCGAGGCCCGCGGCCTGCCAGCGCGCGAGGATTGGGAAGCGCTCGCCCGCCCGCTCAATATCGAGGCGCGTTCGGCGCGGCAGGCGGTCGAGGCGTTTTCGCGCGGGGATGTCGATCTGGTGCTGGGGGGCAGCATCATCGATTTCCCGCTGGCCGAGGCCGGGCCGCTGTCGCGCGGGACAATTCAGGTCGATCCGGCGATGGGGCTGATGGGGCTGGTGATCCGCGATGATACTGGTCTGCTGTCCGATCCGGCGCGGCGCGAGGCGCTGTCGATGGCGATTGATCGCGGGTCGCTGATCCAGCCGTTCGGTCTGGGCGGCTGGCAATCAAGCAGCTGGATCGTCCCGCCCGAGGCCTTTGCCGAGCCGCGCTATCCCCCGCAACGCTGGCCGGATCTGACGGTGCAGGAACGCCGCAATATCGCCGCCGCGCGGATCCGGGCGTGGACCGCGCAATCGGGCAAGGAGGCCAAGCTGCGGGTCGGCCTGCCGCCCGGCCCGGGCAGCGATCTGCTGTTCCGCCAGCTTGCGCGCGCATGGTCCACCATCGGCGTCACGATCGAGCAGGTGGCACCGGGCAAGGGTGCGCAGATCGAACTGCGGGATAATGTTGCGCGCTATTCCTCGCCGCGCTGGTATCTCAACCAGTTCAACTGCGCGCTCGCCGCCGGGCTGTGTTCGGCGCGGGCCGACGAGCTGGTGCGCGAGTCGCTCGCCGCGCGCGATCCGGCCCAGCGCGAACGGCTGCTGGGCGAGGCGCACGCCGCGCTGATGGCGAGCGAGGTTTATATCCCGCTCGGCGCGCCGGTGCGCTGGTCGCTGGTGCGCGGGTCGATCGGCGGCTACCTCGCCAACCAGTGGGGCCTGCACCCCTTGTTCCCGCTTTCCCAGCCCACCACATAAGGGGCATGGACAAGACCATGGACCCCCGCCGCCCCGTCCCGCCCCGCATCATCGAAATGCAGCTGCCGACCGGCACCGACGCCGCATCGGTCCGCGCCCGCGTGACGGCGATGGAAAAGCTGCTCGAACGCAGTCTTGTCATCCCCGGCATCAACATGCCGGTCGGGCTCGATGTGATCGTCGGGCTGGTGCCGGTGCTGGGCGAGATCATCACCACCGCGATGGGGGCCTACATCATCTGGGAAGCGCGCAATCTCGGCATGTCGCGCTGGCAGCAGGCGCGGATGGGCGCTAATGTGCTGTTCGACACCGCCATCGGCGCGATTCCGGTGGTGGGCGACGTGGCTGATCTGGCGTTCCGTTCGAACACCAAGAACCTCAAGATCATCCTCAAGCACATCGACAAGCACCATCCCGAAGCGCGGGTGATCGAGGGGTAGTTTCCTCATCGGCCATAGCGCGCTAGGAGCGCGGGGATCATGGCCGGCAAAGTCACCTATTCGAGCTATCTCGATCTCGACCGCATTCTGGCGGCCCAGCATCCCTCGTCCGACGCGCATGACGAACTGCTGTTCATCATCGTCCATCAGGCGAGCGAGCTGTGGCTGAAGCTGTGCCTGCACGAACTCACCGCCGCGCGCGAGGCAATCGAGGCTGACGATCTGCGCCCCGCCTTCAAGATGCTGGCGCGGGTGGCGCGGGCGCAGCAGCAATTGATCCAGAGCTGGGACGTGCTCAGCACCATGACGCCGCACGATTATTCGGCGATCCGGCCTTTTCTGGGCGCGTCGAGCGGGTTCCAGTCGGCGCAGTACCGGATGATGGAATTCATGCTCGGCGGGCGCGATGCCAAGCACGTGCGGCTGCACAAGGACAATGCCGACTGGTCGCAGCGGCTGGAGGCCGAGGCCGGGCGGGCGAGCCTCTATGACGCCGCGATCCGCCTGCTGGCGCGGCGCGGGTTTGCGATTGATGCGGGCGCGGCAGAGCGCGATCCGGGCGCGGCCTATGTTCCCAACCCCAGCGTCGAGGCGGCGTGGGCGGCGATCTACCGCGATCCGCAGGCGCATTGGGATCTGTACGAGCTGGCCGAAAAGCTGGTCGATCTCGAATACCATTTCCAGCGCTGGCGCTTCGGGCATCTCAAGACTGTGGAGCGCATCATCGGCTTTAAGCGCGGCACCGGCGGGACGGCGGGCGTGCCCTATCTCGAAGGGGTGCTGAAGCAGGCGTTCTTCCCCGAATTGCTGACCGTCAGGACCGCCATATGACCCCCGAAGCGCGCGCCGCCGAATTCGACGCGGCCGATCCGCTGGCGCCTTACCGCGCGCGGTTCACGCTGCCTGAAGGGGTGATCTATCTTGACGGCAATTCGCTCGGCGCTCTGCCCAAGGCGACACCGGACGTCCTGCGCCGCGTAGTCGAGCAGGAATGGGGCGAGGGGCTGATCCGATCGTGGAACAGCGCTGGCTGGTTTGAAGCAGCAGGCCGGGTGGGCGCGAAAATCGCGCCGCTGGTGGGCGCGCAGGCGGATGAGGTGATCGCCTGCGATTCCACCTCGGTGAACCTGTTCAAGCTGATCGCCGCGGCACTCCAGCTGCGCCCGGGCCGCACAGTGATCCTGTCCGAGCCGGGCAATTTTCCGACCGATCTCTACATGATCGCCGGGCTGGAGGCGCAGGGCCTCGCGACCCGGCGGCTGACGGCGCGCGAGGCGCTGGCGGACGCGCTCGACGATGATGTCGCGCTGCTGCTGCTCACCCACGTCCATTACAAGACCGGCGCGATGCACGACATGGCAGCGCTGACCCGCGCGGCGCATGCGGCGGGCGCGCTGGTGCTGTGGGATTTGTCGCATTCGACCGGGGCCGTGCTGGTCGATCTGAACGGGGCAGGGGCGGATTTCGCGGTCGGCTGCGGGTACAAATATCTTTGTGGCGGGCCGGGGGCACCGGCCTTTGCCTTCGTGGCCGCGCGGCACCATCCGCACCTCGCCCAGCCGCTGACCGGCTGGTTCGGCCACGCCGCGCCTTTCGCTTTCTCGGATGATTACGCCCCTGCGCCGGGGATCGAACAGCTCTTGTGCGGCACCTCGCCCGTGCTGGGCCTCGCCGCGCTGGAGGTGGGGGTGGAGCTTATTGCCGAGATCGGCGTCGGGCGGTTGCACCAGAAGTCGCAGGCGCTTTCGGCGTTCTTCGGCGAATGCCTCGCCGCGCATCGCGTCGCGCTTGAATGCGTCAGCCCGCCTGATAGCGGTGCGCGCGGGAGCCAGCTTAGCTTCCGCCACCCCGACGCCTACGCCATCTGTCAGGCGCTGATCGCGCGCGGGGTGATCGGCGACTTCCGCGATCCCGATGTGCTGCGGCTGGGCTTTGCACCCGCTTACCTCAGCTTCACCGACATCGCCGTCGCCGCGCGCCACCTTGCCGAAGTGCTGGCGAGCGGGGAATGGCAGCGCGAGGAATTCAACCGCCGCGCTGCGGTGACCTGAGCGCGGGCGCTAGTTCGCCCGCGCCTGTGCCAGCAGCCGTTGCAGCTTGTTGGCGCCCAGCGTGATCCCGTCCAGGCCGTCTTCGCCCGGCACCGGGTTCGGGCGCGCGCTGGCAAAGAACCGGATCGGCGGATCATCGAGCCGGCTGGTATTCGCCAGTCGGGCGGCATCGGCAGGATCGATCCGGAAGCAGTGGGCGAGCAGGCAGCCCGGCTCGCGCGCGGCGATGATCGGGGCTGTCTTGTCCGCCTTCGCCGCCACCGTCAGCGCGCCGTCGAAGCGCTCGAAATGGGCGCCGAACACGCCGATGGTGATGCTGCCATCGGGGCGCAGCATCAGCGCCATTGCGCCTCGGTAGGATGGCGCTGCAGGATCGACCGGCTGGACCGAAATCGGCGTGATCTCCCCTGCCAGCAGCATGCCTGGCATCCCCTCCTTCGACACACGCGCGCCGGTTCCGCGCAGCGGATCGCCGCCGTCGAGCAACCGGCCGCGGGCCATATAGCCGGTACCGGGGACGCGCAGGTCGAACATCACCGCGGCGATTGCGGCGTTCTGTTCCTGCATCAGATCGAACGCGGCGAAATCCGCCCCGATCGCCATGCTCGCCTGGGCGGCCTCGGACAGGCGTTGCTGCGCGAGTGCCTGCACCACCTGATCGTATCGCGGCGCATCACTGCCGAACAGGCGCTGCACCTCACCGACAAACGCCTCGACCGCCTCGCGATCATAGGGATGCAGCGGCTCCATATCGGGCGGCACATTCTCCTGCCCGCGCATGGAAGCGGCCAGCATCAGCGGCACGCCGATTGCCTTGAACGCCTCGATCCGCCCCAGATCGATATACTTCGCGCCGTTCTCGCAGCCGATCGCCGCGGCCCGCTCGCGGTAGCCGGCGATGACGCGCTTTTCCTCTGTCTCGCGGACCATGGCGGCGTCGATCAGGCCGTTCGGGCCGATATTGGCGGCATCGGCCTGCTTGTCGATGGCGCTGCGTGCCTCCGATCTGGCCCAGATCTTGAACCATGTGTCGTGCAGGTAGGTGAATTCGAAATGGCGATAGCTCTGGCACGCCTCGCCCAGCGCCAGCGCGATGCCGAGCTGTTCGTCCGGAGCGCCAGCCGGTTCGACCGGTGCGGCCTGAGCAGCAGATGCAGCCAGAGCAAGGCCGAGACCCGCCAGTGTTGATCGCAGATACTTCATTCACCCCCCTCTGGCGTTTCCCGATGGCCCGACGATCCAGCAGATAATGATGGTTCTGTCTTGGACGAATTCGCCTTTTTGGCGGGGAGGGCAACAGGCAGCTACGCCTCCAGCTCGACACCCCAATAAAGCCAGTCGCGCCAGGTTTCGTGCAGGTGATTGGGCGGGAACAGCTTGCCTGCCTGCTGCAAGTGCCAGCTGGTGGGGCGGATCGGTGCCTGATGCAGCGCCATGCCGGCCTGCTTGGGCGTGCGCCCGCCCTTCTTCATGTTGCACGGCGCGCAGGCGGTAATGATGTTCTCCCACGTGGTGCGCCCGCCGAGGCGGCGCGGGGTCACATGATCGAAAGTCAGATGCTCGTGACTGCCGCAATACTGGCACTGGAAGCGGTCGCGCAGGAACACGTTGAAGCGGGTGAAGGCGGGAAATTCGCTCTGCTTCACATATTGCCTGAGCGCGATGACGCTCGGGATCTTCATGTCCAGGCTGGGCGAATGCACCTCGCGGTCGTAGCTGGCGACGATGTCCACCCGATCGAGGAACACCGCCTTGATCGCGGTTTGCCACGGCCACAGGCTTAGCGGGTAATAGGACAGCGGGGTGTAGTCCGCGTTGAGCACCAGCGCGGGGCAAGCGGAAAGGCTGCGGGTCGGGTCTTCATCGACTCCGCGGAACCGGGCTGCTTTCTCGATCAGTTCGGCATTGAACACGGCGCGCGTTCCTCCCTGATTGATGTCCATCCTGACTTGCCAGCGCCAAGAGTCAAACCCGTGACAGGGTGGGTATCCACAGGGAGACGCTGTGCATAGCCTGTGGATAGCGAAATAATCTGTCGTATGGCATGGGCGTGACGATGCCCGAGCCTGCGCCTCTTGTGACCCGTTTCGCGCCCAGCCCCAACGGGCACCTGCATCTCGGTCATGCGCTCAGCGCGATTATCGCGCATGATCTGGCGCGGGCAAGCGGGGGGCGGTTCCTGCTCAGGATCGAGGATATCGACGGGCCACGTTCCCGCCCCGAACTCGCCGACGAATTCCGGCGCGATCTGGAATGGCTGGGGCTGGAATGGGAGGAGGTGCCCGCGCAATCGACCCGCCTCGCCAGCTACGCCGCTGCTGCCGAAGCACTCAAGGCGCGCGGATTGCTCTATCCCTGCACCTGCACCCGCAAGCAGATCGAGGAGGCGGGCGCGGTCGAGGGCAGTGATGGCCTGATCTACCCCGGCACCTGTAAACACCGCGCGCCCGATCCCGCGCTGCCGGCGGCGTGGCGGCTTGATGCTGCGCGAGCGCTGGCCGAAACCGGCTCGCTGGTGTGGGACGATGCGTTGGCGGGGCCGCAGGTGGTTGATCTCTCCGGCCTCGGCGATGTGGTGCTGGTGCGGAAAGACCTGCCCGCCAGCTATCACCTCGCCGTCACGCTCGATGATGCGGCCGACGGCGTGACGCTGGTGACGCGCGGGGCCGATTTGTTCGCCGCCAGCCACGTCCACCGGACGCTTCAGGCATTGCTCGGCTTGCCGGTGCCGCGCTGGCACCACCATCTGCTGCTGACCGACGCGACCGGCCAAAAGCTCGCCAAGCGCCGCAGCTCGCCCGCCTTGGCCCAGCGGCGTGCGGCAGGCGAGGACGGGCGGATGCTCGCCGAACAACTCAGGGTGCAACTTTTGTCACTTGGAACCTGAGGCCCAAGCGTCCATTTAGAGACGCATGACCTATGTTCTCGTCCCCGTTCTGCTCGTCCTCATGGGGCTGGTGGCCTATTCGCTGATCCGCGGGATCATCGCCTTCCTCAAGACGACCAAGATCGACCTCGAAACCGGCGAGGGCACGACGGCCACCGATATGCAGCTGATGCAGAACAAGGCGATGTTCGCGCGCATCAAGTATCAGGCACTGGCGATCGTGGTGGTGGCGATCATTCTCGCAGCGTCGCGCTGATCCTTCGCGCCGATGGTCAAGCTCAACCGGATCTACACCCGCACCGGGGATGACGGCACGACCGGCCTGGTCGATGGTTCGCGCTGTCCCAAGCATTCCGCCCGCATCGCCGCGATGGGCAAGGTGGACGAGGCGAACTCTGCCATCGGCCTCGCCGCAGTGAAGATGGCGGGCGAGCCGGGGGCGGATATTACCCGCATCCAGAACGATCTGTTCGATCTGGGCGCGGACCTTGCGACTCCGGGGGACGATTTCACCCCGTCGGAAATGGTGCTGCGGATCGTTCCGTCGCAGGTCGATTGGCTGGAGCAGCGCATCGACGCGCTCAACGAAAAGCTTGCGCCGCTGACCAGTTTCATCCTGCCCGGCGGCACCGAGCTTGCCGCACGGCTGCACATCGCCCGCGCCACCACCCGCGCCGCCGAGCGCGCGATGGTTGCGCTCGCGGCGGAGGATGCCGTCAACCCGGCGGCGCTCGCCTATGTCAATCGCTTGTCGGATTACCTGTTCGTGCTCGCGCGGGTGGTGAACGACAATGGCAAGCTCGACGTGAAGTGGGTGCCCGGCGCTAATCGCTAGCTTTTGCCCGAGGTGGCCGCTAACAGCGCCGCCATTGCTGCAACTGCGAAGGATTGAGCCATGCGGAACATCGCTGTCATCGGGGCCGGCCAGATGGGAACCGGCATCGCCCAGACTGTCGCCGCGCATGGCATGAAGGTCATGCTGACCGACGTCGATCTGGCCCGGGCCGAAGCGGGCAAGGTTTCGATCGAGAAGGCGCTGGCCAAGCTGATGGGCCGCGGTAAGATCGAAGCCGCCGAGGCCGAGGCGCTGCTGGCGCGGATCACGCCGGTCGCCGACTATGCCCCCTTCGCCGAGGCCGATCTCATCATCGAGGCTGCGACCGAGCGCGAGGAAATCAAGAACGCGATCTTCGAGAAGGCCGGACAGGTGCTGGCGGCGGATGCGATCATGGCGTCCAACACCTCGTCGATCCCGATCACCCGCATGGCCAATCACTCGCCCGATGCGGGTCGTTTCATCGGGCTGCACTTCTTCAATCCGGTGCCGGTGATGGGCCTGATCGAAGTGATCCCCGGCCTTGCGACCTCGCCCGCCACCACCGACCGCGTCACCGCCTTCGCGCGCGGGCTGGGCAAGGAAGTGGTGCTGTCGCAGGACGAGCCCGGCTTCGTCGTCAACCGCATCCTGCTGCCGATGATCAACGAGGCGGTGTTCGTGCTCGGCCAGTCGACCGCCGGGATCGAGGATATCGACAAGGGCTGCCGGCTTGGCCTCAACCACCCGATGGGGCCGCTGCAACTGGCTGATTTCGTCGGGCTGGATACCTGCCTCGACATTATCAACGTGCTCTACACCACCACCCGCGACAGCAAGTATCGTCCCGCGCCGCTGCTGGTGAAGTATGTCGAGGCTGGCTGGCTCGGCCGCAAGACCGGGCGCGGGTTCTACGATTACTCGGGCGAAGCGCCGGTCCCGACCCGCTAGGTCGCGTTACTCCGCCTCGATGTCGATCGAGCGCGAGGTGATCGTCGCCGTGCCGCCGCCATTGCGGGGGACGAGGGTTCCGAGCGAATCCGCCTGCACCGGCCCGCCGGTCACGGCAGGCCCTAGCGCGGCACGGCGCGTCTGCGGCGCGTAGGTTTGGGCTGGGGCCGGGCCGGACGGCTCGGGGCTGTTTTCCTGCGGTGCCTCGGTCGGGTGCACCTCCTGAGTGCCGGCAAAGTCGCCGAACACCTGCTCGCCGGTGCCGCCCCACCCCGCATCGGGATCGAGCGGCTCGGTCACCTCCGGCTTTTCCTGCACGACCACCGGTGCCGCTTCCTGCACCGGTTCGCTCGGCTGCCCGAAGCGATCCTTCGCCTGGCCGAGCACCCCGCCTCCGGGGCCGACCATGATCAGCGTGCCGAAGATGGTGATCCCGGCAAACACGAGCGCGGCTTTGCTGTTGGCAAACAGGGGATTGGACATGGCCCGATCCATAGACCCGGGATGGTTAAGCTTTGGTGGATTTCACCCCCGCACACGGGGCAGGGCGCGCTTCCATTCATACAGCAGATCGAGCGCCTCGCGCGGGGTCAACGCGTCGAGATCGGCGGCGCGCAGGCTATCGGCCAATTGCTGCTCGGGCGAGGCAGGCGCAGGCTCGGCGCGCAGCGCGGCGAACAGCGGCAGATCGCCCAGCCCTGCGGCAATTCCGCCGGTTGCCTCGCGGGTGGCCTCCAGCTTTTCGAGCACCGCCTTGGCGCGATTGACCACCGGCGCGGGCACCCCGGCAAGGCGGGCGACGGCGAGGCCGTAGGAGCGGTCTGCCGGGCCGTCGGCGAGTTCATGCAGCAGCACCAGATCGCCCTGCCACTCGCGCGCCCGGACATGGTGGAGGCTCAATGCCTCGCAAGTCTCGGCAAGCCTCGCAAGTTCATGATAATGCGTGGCAAACAGGCAGCGGCAGACGATCTGCGAATGCACCGCCTCGGCTACCGCCCAGGCCAGCGCCAGCCCGTCATAGGTCGAGGTGCCACGCCCGACTTCGTCCAGAATCACGAAGCTGCGCCGGGTTGCCTGCGCCAGAATTGCGGCGGTCTCCACCATCTCGACCATGAAGGTGGAGCGCCCCCGCGCAAGGTTGTCGGCCGCGCCCACCCGGCTGAACAACCGGTCAACGAGGCCGATACGCGCTGCCGACGCGGGCACGAAACAGCCCGACTGGGCGAGGATGACGATCAGCGCGTTCTGGCGCAGAAAGGTCGACTTGCCGCCCATATTCGGCCCGCCGATCAGCCACAGCCGGTCATCCGCGCCGAGCACGCAATCATTGGCGACGAACCGCTCCCCTGCCTTCGCCAGCGCCGCTTCGACCACCGGATGCCGTCCGCCGGTGATGGCAAGGCCCGCCTCGTCGGCCAGCGCGGGGCGGCACCAGTCGCCCTCGGCGGCACGCTCGGCATTGCCTGCGCCGACATCCAGCCTCGCTAATGCGGCGGCGGTAGCGGCAATGGCCTCGCGGGCTTCGACGACAGCGGCGACCAGCTCTTCGAAATGGGCTTCTTCGGCGGCCAGCGCATGGCCGCCCGCCTCGGCGATCCGCGCGGCTTCCTCGTGCAATCGCAGCGAGTTGAAGCGCACCGCGTCCTTCATGGTCTGGCGGTGGGTGAAGCCGCTTTCGGGTGCCATCAGCCGGTCGGCATGGCGGGCGCTGACTTCGATGAAATAGCCCAGCACCCCGTTGTGGCGGATCTTGAGCGTCGCTATGCTGGTTTCCTCGCGGTAGCGCGCTTCCATCGCGGCGATGGCGCGGCGCGCATCGCCCGAGGTGGCGCGCAATTCGTCGAGCGCGGCGTCGTACCCGTCGGCGATGAAGCCGCCGCCCGAACGCTCGGTCGGCGGCGAGGGCACCAGTGCGCGGGCAAGCCAGTCGGTCAGCGCGCCGTGGCCGGTCAGCCGGATGAGCACGTCATCGAGCAGGGCAGGCCGGTCAGGCGCGCCGGAGAGCCAGTGGTGGAGCCGTGCCGCCTCGCTCAGCCCGTCGCGCAGCTGGCCGAGATCGCGCGGAGAACCGCGCCCCGCCACCACGCGGCCCAGTGCGCGGCCAATGTCGGGAATACCGCGCAGGATATCGCGCAACTGCGCGCGCTCGATCGGGCGGTCGCGCCAGAACTGCACCAGCGCCAGCCGCGCCTCGATCGCCGCCACATCGAGCAGCGGCGCGGACAAGTCCTCCGCCAGCAGTCGCGCGCCCGCGCCGGTGACGCACCGGTCAATCGCGCCGATCAGGCTGCCCGCCCGCCCGCCGGTGGTGCTTTCGAGGATTTCGAGGCTCGCCCGCGTCGCCTCGTCCATCGCCATGCCCGCTTCCGCGGCGCGCAGCACCGGCGGCAGCAGCAGCGGCAGGTTACCGCGCCCGACGTGTTCGAGATAGGCGACGAGGCCGCCCGCTGCCGCCAGCATCGCGCGGGAGAAATCACCAAACGCATCGAGCGTCGCCACCCCGTGCACCGCCTTCAACCGCTCGGCCCCGGTATCGCTGGCGAAGGTCGAGCGCGGGCGGAAAATCGCTTCGTCCGTGGCCCCAAAACCGTCGGCGTGCCACTCCTCGGGCACCACCACCTCGGTCGGCGCAATCCGCGCCAGCGCCGCGCCGAGCCGTTCGCCCGCGCATTCCTCCAGCACCATCGCTCCGGTCGACACATCAACCGAGGCGATCCCGATCGTGCCGCGCAGTTCGGCGAGGGCCGCCAGCACATTGGCGCGGCGCGGTTCCAGCAGGGCTTCCTCGGTCAACGTGCCCGCTGTCACCAGCCGCACGATCGCGCGGCCCACCAGCACCTTGGAGGACGGCGTGCCTTCGCGCTTGGCGCGGGCCTTGGCCTCGTCGGGGGTTTCGACCTGTTCGGCAATCGCCACCCGGCACCCGGCCTTGATCAGCCGCGCCAGATAGCTCTCCGCCGAATGCACCGGCACCCCGCACATCGGGATCGGCGCGCCATGATGCTCGCCCCGCGTCGTCAGCGCGATATCGAGGATCTGCGCCGCCCGCTTCGCGTCCTCAAAGAACAGTTCGAAGAAATCGCCCATGCGGTAGAACAGCAGCGCATCGCCCGCCTCCTCCCGCAGCGCGAGGTATTGCGCCATCATCGGGGTCGGCTTGGAATCGTGCGGGGCGGCCATCACCAACGCCTAGCCCTGCCGCCCGCGATTCGGAATGTCCGGCCACGCCGCTTTCCCCCGAAGTGGCGCGATTTCGGCCCTATCGCTGGCGGCGCGGCGCGGTTAAGACGTGCCGCGAAGCAGCAGAGCGCAGCAAGAGGGTATCGAGCAACATGGCCGAAGAGAATAAAGGCGGCTTCACCGCGCGCGAGGCGCTGTTCTATCACGAGACGATCCGCCCGGGTAAACTGGAGATCGTCGCGACCAAGCCGATGACCTCGCAGCGCGACCTGTCGCTGGCCTATTCGCCGGGTGTGGCTGTGCCGGTGGAGGCCATCGCCGCCGATCCCTCGCTCGCCGCGCGCTATACCGCCAAGGCGAACCTGGTGGCGGTGATTTCCAACGGTACCGCGATCCTCGGTCTGGGCAATCTGGGCGCGCTGGCTTCCAAGCCGGTGATGGAAGGCAAGGCGGTGCTGTTCAAGCGCTTTGCCGACGTCGATTCGATCGACATCGAACTCGCCACCGAAGATCCGGAAGCCTTCATCAATGCGGTTGCGCTGATGGAGCCGACCTTCGGCGGCATCAACCTTGAAGATATCAAGGCTCCCGAATGCTTCATCATCGAAGCCGCTCTGCGTGAGCGGATGAAGATCCCGGTGATGCATGACGACCAGCACGGCACCGCGATCATCACCGCCGCCGGCCTGCTCAACGCCTGTCACATCACGGGCCGCGATTTCAAGGAAGTGAAGGTGGTGGTGAACGGCGCGGGCGCTGCCGCCATTGCCTGCACCGCGCTTATCAAGGCGATGGGCGTGCGCCACGACAATGTCATCATGTGCGACCGTTCCGGCCCGATCACTCCGGGCCGCGAAGGTATGGACCAGTGGAAGAGCGCCCATGCGGTCGCTACCAGCGCCACCAGCCTTGAAGAAGCGCTGGTGGGCGCGGACATTTTCCTCGGCCTGTCGGCGGCAGGCGCGCTCAAGCCCGAGTGGGTCAAGAAGATGGCCGACAAGCCGATCATCTTTGCCATGGCCAACCCGGTACCGGAAATCATGCCGGACGAGGCCAAGGCGGTGCGCCCCGACGCGATCATCGCCACCGGGCGCAGTGACTTCCCCAATCAGGTCAACAATGTCCTCGGCTTCCCCTTCATCTTCCGCGGTGCGCTGGATGTGCAGGCGACCACGATCAACGAGGAAATGAAGGTCGCCGCTGCCGAGGCCATCGCCGAGCTGGCGCGCCAGCAGGTGCCGGAAGAAGTGGCGAGCGCCTATGGCAAGAACCACAAGTTCGGCACCGATTACATCATCCCCGCCCCGTTCGATCCGCGCCTGATCGAAGTGGTGTCCTCTGCCGTGGCCAAGGCGGCGATGGATTCGGGCGTGGCGCAGAGCCGGATCGAGGATTTCGACGCCTACCGCGTCGCGCTGCGTTCACGCCTCAACCCCACCACCTCGGTGCTGACCGGCGTCTACGAGACCGCCAAGGCCAACCCTAAGCGCATGGTGTTTGCCGAGGCGGAAGAGGAAGTGGTGCTGCGCGCCGCGATCCAGTTCCGCGATTTCGGCTATGGTACCCCCATTCTGGTGGGGCGCACCAAGGCGGTGCTCGACAAGCTGCACCAGCTTTCGGTGAGCGATCCCGGCAGCTTTGAAATCCAGAACTCGGCCGACAGCGAGCATGTGCCGGCGATGGTCGATTATCTCTATAAGCGGCTCCAGCGGCGCGGGTTTACCCAGCGCGATGTGCGGAGGATGGTCAATCAGGATCGCAACGTGTTCGCCTCGCTGCTGGTCGCGCTCGGACATGGCGACGGGATGATCACCGGCATGACCCGCACCTTCGCGCAGACTGTGCGCGAGGTGAATCTGGTGCTCGATCACAAGGAAGGCGCGCTGCCCTTCGGCATCCACATGATGATCGGCAAGAACCACACCACCTTCCTCGCCGACACCACCATCAACGAGCGTCCCAACGCCGCCGAGCTCGCTCACATCGCCAAGGAGACCGCTGCGGTCGCCCGCCGCATGGGCCATGAACCGCGGGTGGCGTTCCTGTCCTATTCGACCTTCGGCAACCCTTCCGGCCAGTGGCTCGGCAGCATCCGCGAGGCCGTGGCGATCCTTGATCGCGAGGATCCGGGCTTTGAATATGAAGGCGAAATGGCCCCCGATGCGGCGCTGAACCCGAAGGTGATGGCGCTTTATCCGTTCAGCCGCCTGTCGGGCCCTGCCAACGTGCTGATCATGCCGGGGCTGCAATCGGCCAACCTCTCGGCCAAGCTGCTGCGCGAACTCGGCAGCAACGCGACAATCGGCCCGATGCTGATCGGGATGGAAAAACCGGTGCAGATTGTTCCGATGACGGCCGCGGTGCCCGATGTGCTGACGCTGGCAGTGCTGGCAGGCGCGGGGGTTGTGGGATGAAACTGCGCTCCCGCGCGGCTAGCGGAAGCCGCGCGGAGCCCAGCCATCCTCGATCTGCTCACGCCGGTCACGCCGGAGGAGGTAAAGGCCGGCGAGCATGAACGGCAGCACGAACAGCATGATCAGCAATCCGCCCCACCGCCCCATGACCGTATCGGCGACTGACTGTCGGGAGTCCGCCGGATCGTAGAATACCGTGATCTTTCGCCCGATGTCGGCCTCGCGCTGCCGCTGCGCCCGTCTGCCCGAGCCGCCCGAGCCGATGCGGACGCTGCCCTGCATCTCCCGACCCGCATTGTCCGTGAAAGTGTAGACCGCTGCACGGCCACCCCGGCTTCCACGGGCTTGGTGACCGACGATGGTTCCAGTGGTTGCAACGCCTGACAATGCGATCCGGTTAGCGTCCACAAGCATGTAGCTTCCCGCGACGAAAAACCCGCCGCCCGCTAGCAGAAAGGCCGCGCCGAACAGTCCATTGGGTCCCACTGCTGCGCGCCTATTTCCGCCGGAACCGGAAATACCACACCTCGTGCCCGTAAACCGTCCGCGCCTTGTGTTCGTAGCGCGTTTCGGGCCAGCTGGAGGGGCGCACCTGCCAGTTGTCCGGCTTCTCCACCACCCATTCGAACAGGTCCGTGTGGCGCTGCATCACCATCAGCGCGTGGCGCAGATAGACCGCATGGTCGGTGCCGAAGCGGAACTCGCCGCCGGGCTTCAGCTTCTCGGCGATCAGCTTCACCGGCCCGTCATTCATCATCCGGCGCTTGGCATGGCGTGCCTTGGGCCAGGGATCGGGGTGGAGCAGGTAGAGCATCGTCAGCGCCCCGTCCGGCACCCGCTGGAGCACCTCCAGCGCATCGCCATGATGCAGCCGGATATTGGCGAGGCGCTGGTCCTCGATATGGGTGAGGGCCTGCGCGACGCCGTTAACGAAGGGCTCGGCCCCGATGAAGCCGTGATCGGGAAGCAGATCGGCGCGGTAGGCAAGATGCTCGCCGCCGCCGAAGCCGATCTCGAAATGCAGCGGGCGCGAATCGCCGAACAGCACCTCGCTCGTCACCGGACCTTCCGCGGGCACCGAAATCTGCGGCAATAGATTGTCGACCAGCGATTGCTGGTGCTTGCGGAGCTTCTTGCCGACGCTGCGACCATAAAGCCGCGCGATGGTGGTCGGATCGCCTTCTTTGAATGCCGTCATGGCGCGGCCCATAGAAAAACGCCCGAGGCATGACCACCCCGGGCGTCGAAAACCCTGATAAACAGCGCTGTCACGGCCCAAAGGGCCGCGAGCGCACGGCGCGAGCCGCAGGCGCTCGATCCTGAAAGGATCGAAACGCGCCGAGGACGCAGCCGCGGAGGCGGCTGCGAAAAACAGATTACGCCGCTTCCATTTCCTCGTTCGGGTCGCGCAGCACATAGCCGCGGCCCCAGACGGTTTCGATGTAGTTCTCGCCGCCGCAGGCCAGCGACAGCTTCTTGCGCAGCTTGCAGATGAACACGTCGATGATCTTGAGTTCGGGCTCGTCCATCCCGCCATAAAGGTGGTTGAGGAACATTTCCTTGGTCAGCGTGGTGCCCTTGCGCAAGCTGAGCAGCTCCAGCATCGCATATTCCTTGCCGGTCAGGTGCACACGCGCGCCATCCACTTCGACCGTCTTGGCGTCGAGGTTCACCGCCAGCTTGCCGGTGCGGATGACCGACTGCGAGTGGCCCTTCGAACGGCGCACCACGGCATGGATGCGGGCGACCAGTTCCTCGCGATGGAACGGCTTGGTGACATAATCGTCAGCGCCGAAGCCGAAGCTGCGCACCTTCGAATCCATTTCGCTGATGCCCGAAAGGATCAGCACCGGGGTCTGCACCTTGGCGACGCGCAGCTTCTTGAGCACGTCATAGCCATGCATGTCGGGCAGGTTCAGGTCGAGCAGGATGATGTCGTAATCATACAGCTTGCCGAGGTCCAAACCTTCTTCGCCGAGGTCGGTCGAATAGACATTGAAGCCTTCGGTGGTGAGCATCAGCTCGATCGCCTTGGCGGTGGTCGGTTCGTCTTCGATCAGCAGAACGCGCATGGCTGTCCCCTAGTTGCCCCTTGGTAACCCCCGCTTAGGGGAGGTTTCCGTTTGTTAACCACGCCACTTCTCACCAAAAAAGGTTAATAAGAAGTTTAGGTCGTTAACTTTTTGGAGTGAGTCTTTCGAGTCACACTCCGGTCAGCGGAATCCCGTGCCGGGATAGGCGTTTGCGCGCGGCCCGTCGCCTGCGGGAAAATGCTAGGATGCGCCCGCGAGTTTCTTTGCCCTACGCCGTTCCGCGCTCGATCCGATGCCGATGGCCTCGCGATATTTGGCCACCGTGCGGCGGGCCAGATCAAAGCCTTCCTTCTGAAGCATCTCGGCAAGCTGCTGGTCGGACAGGATGTTTTTAGCGGTCTCGGCGTCGATTAGCGCCTTGATGCGGGCCTTGATCGCCGCGCTCGACGCGCCTTCGCCATCGGCTGAGGCGACCCCGCTGGTGAAGAAATATTTCAGCTCAAACGTCCCGCGCTCGCACCACAGATACTTGTTGCTGGTGACGCGGGAGACGGTGCTTTCGTGCATCTCGATCTGCTCGGCCACTTCGCGCAAGGTGAGCGGGCGCAGTTCGGAAACGCCGCGGCGGAAGAAGCCGTCTTGCTGCTTCACGATCTCGGCCGCCGTTTTCAGGATCGTCTTCTGGCGCTGGTCCAATGCGCGGATCAGCCAGTGCGCGTCGGCCAGCTTCTCCTTCAGCCAGCCCTGCGATTCCTTGCTCGTCGCCCCGGCCTTCAATTCGATGAAGTAGCCGCGGTTGACGATCAGCTTGGGCAGGGTGTCCTCGTTAAGCACGATGTCCCAGCCGCCAGCGGCGTTGGCGGTGATGAGGATGTCGGGCACCACCGTTCCCGCGTCCGAAGCGGCAAAGGCGAGGCCGGGGCGCGGGTTGTAGCTGCGCAGTTCGCGCAGCATGTCGGCGAAGTCCTCGTCATCCACCCGGCACAGGCGCTTGAGCCTTTCCACCTCGCCGCGTGCGACCAGATCGAGATTGGCGATCAGCGCCGCCATGCAGGGGTCGTAACGGTCCGCCTCGCGCGCCTGGATGGCGATGCATTCGGCCAGATTGCGCGCCCCCACGCCCGACGGATCGAGCGATTGCACCAGCGCAAGGCCCGTTTCCGCCGCGTCGAAGTCCACCCCCAGATCGTCGGCGATTTCCTGAAGCGGGGTGGCGAGGTAGCCCGCATCGTCGAGCAGGCCGATGATGTGGCGGGCGATGAGGGCGGTTTCGGGATCACGGGTGAGCGCGCCGATCTGGCCTTCGAGATGCTCGGTCAGGGTGACTTCGGCAGCGCGCAGCTGCTCCCAGTCGGGCAGTTCGTCAAAGTCCCCGCCGGAGGATGAAGCCGCGCCCCATTCGGCATCGCGCAGGGAAGGGGCCTCGCCGTCGCCAGTGTCCCAGTCACGATCCACCGCCGCCAGATCGAGCGGCGCATCCCCTTCGCCCCCGCCTGCCAGCATCAGCTGGTCGGCGGTTGCCTCCTCGCCGGCCAGCGGTGGTGCGAGTTCGATCCGCTCGGGCTCGGCCACATCGGCCGGCCCGCCGGTGTCGAGCAGCGGATTGGCCTCCAGCGCCTCGGCAATGAAGGTTTCGATTTCGAGGTTGGAGGCCGCCAGCAGCTTGATCGCCTGCTGCAATTGCGGCGTCATCACCAGCGATTGCGTCTGCCTGAGATCAAGGCGGGGGCCTAGTGCCATCGCGCTACGCTAAAGCGTGAAGCTCTCGCCGAGATAGAGCCGCCGCACGTTCTCGTCGGCGACCAGTTCCTGCGGGGAACCGGCGAACAGCACCTGCCCGCCATAGATAATGCAGGCGCGATCGACGATATCGAGTGTCTCGCGCACGTTGTGATCGGTGATCAGCACCCCGATGCCGCGCGCTTTCAGATCTTTCACCAGATCGCGGATGTCGCTGATCGACAGCGGGTCGATCCCCGCGAAGGGCTCGTCCAGCAGCATGATCGAAGGCTTGGCCGCCAGCGCGCGGGCAATTTCGCAGCGCCGCCGCTCACCGCCCGACAGCGCCATCGCCGGGCTTTCGCGCAGGCGGGTGAGGCCGAATTCGTCGAGCAGCCGCTCCAGTTCGGACGCGCGGGTGGCGGCATCGGGCTCGACCAGTTCGAGCACGCAGGCGATGTTCTGCTCCACCGTCATGCCGCGGAAGATGCTGGTTTCCTGCGGCAGATAGCCAAGCCCGAGGATCGCGCGGCGATACATCGGCAGCTTGGTAACATCCTCGCCGTCCATCAGGATGCGGCCCGAATCCGGCTTCACCAGCCCCATGATCGAATAGAAACAGGTGGTCTTGCCCGCGCCGTTGGGGCCGAGCAGGCCGAGCACTTCGCCCTTGGCCACTGTCAGCGAAATATCGGTCAGCACCGCGCGCTTGTCGTAGCTTTTGGCGATCGAGATCACCTCCAGCCCGCTGCCGGTCGGCTGGCTGGCTGCGGCGGTCTGGGTCGCCTGGTCGGTGAGGGCTGACTCTTGCATGACACGCGGTCTTTAGCAGCCTTGTTGACGCAGGAAAGACCCGAGGCGGGTTTGGCAGGATTTTTGCTTAGTCGCCGCAGCGTCCGGGTGGCGGGCCGGTTCGCGGGGAGGGGACGCGGTAAAGCTTGTGCGATTCCGGCGGCTTGCCGGGCGTTTCTTGCGCCCCGCGCAACAATCAGACGAATTTCTGCGACATGTTGCAACAAGGCGCGCGCTTTGCGATACTCGCGTGACACACAAAACCGTCGGGGAGCGGTGAATATGGGCAAGGCAAGCGAGCAGCATCAGGCGCAGGCAGACACGGCCCCGCGTGTGCGGGACTGGCGCAAGGCGATGAGCGACCATGTCGCCTACAGCCTGCTGGTCTACACCGCGCTGCAGATTTTCGTGACCGTCAAGGCATTGAGCGAGGGCACCTCGGGCCTGTTGCCCTATCTGGCGCTGATCGTGCTGGTGGCGGGCATCATCCCCGCGCTTCGCTGGTTCGAGCGCCGCTGGATCGGCCTCGACGATACCGCCGCCGCTGACGAGGCCTATGCCGATGCCTTCCGCCGCGACATCACCGGCCTGTGGCTGCTGGCCGTGGGCCTGCCCTTCGCCCTGACCGTGATGTTCAAGGGTATTTTGAGCGTGATGTGATGCCCGGTTCCTCCCCATTCCGCCGGAACGGGGAGGCACTTCGGGATCCGGCTTACTTTTCGGCCTTGTAGCGTTCGATCGCCTCGATGGTGATGCTGCGCGCTTCAGCGGCGTCGCCCCACTTGCCCACGCGCACCCACTTTTCGGCTTCGAGATCCTTGTAGTGGGTGAAGAAGTGTTCGATCTGCTGGCAGATAATGTCGGGCAGATCGGTGGTTTCGATCACGTCGGCGTAATAGGGGAAGGTCTCGTTCACCGGCACGCAGACCAGCTTTTCATCGCCGCCCTGCTCGTCTTCGAGGTTCAGCACGCCGATCGGACGCGCGCGCACCACGCAGCCCGGAATGAACGGCGAGCGCGAGATCACCAGCGCGTCCAGCGGATCGCCATCTGGCGACAGGGTGTGCGGCACAAAGCCGTAATTGGCCGGGTAGCGCATCGGCGTGTGCAGGATGCGGTCAACGAACAGCGCGCCGCTTTCCTTGTCGAATTCGTACTTCACCGGCTCCCCGCCGGTCGGCACTTCGATGATCACATTGAGATCGTCGGGAGGATTAACGCCGGTGGGGATCTTGTCGATACGCATGAATGTTCTCTTCTTCTCGTTCGTGAGTGGAGGGGTAACGCGCCGCCCCATAATCGGTGCCACAGGATTGCGAAAGGCCCTGCGTGGGCCTAATCGCGCGCGTCATGAGCAAGAAGACACCGCAAGCTATTCGAGGCACCCAGGACATTTTCGGCGCCGATGCCGAGGCTTTCGCCTTCGTGGTCGAAACCTTCGAGCGCGTGCGGCGGCTGTATCGCTTCCGCCGGTTGGAAATGCCGGTGTTCGAAAAGACCGAGGTGTTCGCGCGCTCGCTGGGCGAGACGACCGATGTGGTGTCGAAGGAGATGTATTCCTTCGAGGACCGCGGCGGCGATTCGTTGACCCTGCGCCCCGAATTCACCGCCGGGATCGCGCGCGCTTACCTCACCAATGGCTGGCAGCAATATGCGCCGCTGAAGGTTGCCACGCATGGCCCGCTGTTCCGCTATGAGCGACCGCAGAAGGGCCGCTACCGCCAGTTTCACCAGATCGACGCCGAAGTGATCGGCGCGGGCGAGCCGCAGGCCGATGTCGAGCTGCTGGCGATGGCGGACCAGCTGCTCAAGGAGCTGGGCATCCATGATGTGACCCTGCACCTCAACACGCTGGGCGACGGCGCAAGCCGCGAGGCGTGGCGGGCGGCCTTGATCGAATACTTCCGCGCCGTGAAGGATCAGCTCTCCGAAGAGTCGCAGGAGCGGCTGGAGAAGAACCCGCTGCGGATCCTCGATTCGAAAGACCCGAGGGACAAGCCGTTTCTGGCGGATGCGCCGAAGATCGACGACTACCTGTCGGACGAGGCGCGGGCGTTCTTCGCCGCCGTGACGAGCGGGCTGGACGCGGCGGGCGTGAAGTGGGTGCGCGCGGAAAGCCTCGTGCGCGGCCTCGATTATTACCGCCACACTGCGTTCGAGTTCATCCCCGACGAGGGGAGTGCATCAGCGGCTGCTTTGGGAAGCCAGAGCACTGTGCTGGGCGGCGGGCGTTATGACGGGCTGATGGAATCTCTGGGTGGCGCGCCGACGCCTGCCGTGGGCTGGGCCGCGGGGATCGAGCGGCTGGCGATGCTGGTTGGGGCCCGGGAGGAGGCCAAGGCCGATGCGGTCGTTGTCGTGGAGAATGATGATCGTCTGGCCGACGCCATAGCGCTGCTCGGCAGGCTCCGCTCAGCCGGTTTCTCGGCCGAGCTGGTCGCCAGCGGGTCGCCGCGCAAACGGTTCGACAAGGCCAAGAAAATTCCGTCGCACGCGCTCGTGTCCTTTGCTGTGACGGACGAAGGCTCGCCAATGCGCATCATGGGTGATGGAGGGGAACGCCACACGGCAGTTGAAAACTTCATACTCGCTGGCCGTTAGCCACTCTCGTCACCCTGAACTTGTTTCAGGGTCCATCGCGCCGCTCGAGCCGCGGCCCGAAACTGCGACATGGATGCTGAAACCAGTTCAGCATGACGAGTAAGAGAAGCCCCGAAATGAACATCCCCCCCGAACGCCTCGAACAGATCGCGCACCGCTTTGCGGAGCTGGAGGCGCGCATGGCCAGTGGCACGCTCGAGGGCGAGGCCTTTGTCCGCGCCTCGCGCGACTATGCGGAACTCGAACCGGTGGCCAAAATCGCCGCCGAGGTGAAATCCGCGCGCGAGGAAATGGCGGGGCTCACCGAGATGCTCGGCGATCCCGAAATGAAGGCGATGGCCGAGGACGAGCTGGCGCAGATCAAGGCGACGCTCCCCGATCTCGAACGCCGCTTGGCCATCGCCCTGCTGCCGCGCGACTCTGCCGATTCCAAGCCCGCGATGCTCGAAATCCGCGCCGGGACGGGGGGCGATGAAGCCGCGCTGTTCGCCGCCGATCTTTACCGCATGTACGAACGCTATGCCGCCGAGCAGGGCTGGAAGGTCGAGCCGGTCAGCATCAACGCCTCGGATATCGGCGGCTACAAGGAAGTCATCGCCAACGTCACCGGCGCGGGCGTGTTCGCCAAATTGAAGTTCGAAAGCGGCGTCCACCGCGTCCAGCGCGTCCCCGTGACCGAGAGCGGCGGGCGCATCCACACTTCGGCAGCGACCGTCGCGGTGCTGCCCGAGCCGGACGAAGTCGACGTGCAGATCGAGGACAAGGATCTGAAGATCGACGTCTACCGGGCCAGCGGCGCAGGCGGCCAGCACGTCAACACCACCGATTCGGCGGTGCGGATCACCCACCTGCCGACCGGCACAGTCGTCACCTGTCAGGACGGGCGCAGCCAGCACAAGAACAAGGAAAAGGCGATGCAGGTGCTCCGCACGCGCCTGTTCGATGCCCAGCGCGAGGCGACGCAAGGCGCCGAGGCCGAGGCGCGCAAGGCGATGGTCGGCAGCGGTGACCGCTCGGAGCGCATCCGCACCTATAATTTCCCGCAAGGCCGCGTCACCGATCACCGCATTGGCCTGACGCTCCACAAGCTGGAGGAAGTGCTCGCCGGGCCGGGCCTCGCCGAACTGGTCGACGCTCTGATCGCCGAGGACGAGGGCAAGCGGCTGGCGGCGCTGAGCGAGTGAGAAGCGATCTCCCCTTCCCGTTCGTGCTGAGCTTGTCGAAGCACCGTTTTTCTCTTCCGCGGGCCTTGCACAAGTGAAGGACGGCCCTTCGACAAGCTCAGGGCGAACGGAGGTGATTCCGGTAGCCGAAGCCATCCGCGCCGCAGCAGAAACGCTCGCGCCCGTCAGCGATACCGCGCGGCTCGATGCGGAATTGCTGATGGCGCATTTGCTGGGCGTCTCGCGCTCGGAATTGCTGCTCTATCACCTGCGCGCGCCTGCCCCGCCGGGCTTTGCTGCGCTGGTCGCGCGCCGCGCGGGCCATGAGCCGGTCGCCTACATCACCGGACGGCAGGAATTCTACGGCCTGCCGTTCATCGTCTCGCCCGCGGTGCTGATCCCGCGCGGGGATAGCGAGACGCTGGTGGAAGCGGCGCTCGAACGGAAGCCCGATGCGCTGCGGGTGCTCGATTGCGGCACCGGATCGGGGGTGCTGCTGCTGGCGGTGCTGGCCCATATTGGCAAGGCCGGCGGCGTCGGGATCGATGCTTCCGAGGCGGCGCTGGCGGTGGCGCGGGCCAATGCCGAGGCGCTGGGGCTGCGCCCGCAGGCGGAGTTTCGGGCGGGCGACTGGCACACGCCGGACTGGGCGGACGGGCTGGGCACGTTCGACCTGATTCTCGCCAACCCCCCCTATGTCGAAGCCGATGCGGCGCTGGATCAGCAGGTGCGCGAATGGGAGCCTGCGAGCGCCCTGTTTGCGGGGCCGGAGGGGCTCGACGATTACCGCGCCCTCATCCCGCAGCTTGGCGCGCTGCTGGCGCCCGGCGGCGTCGTGATTCTCGAAATCGGCGCAGGTCAGGCCGGGGCGGTGAGCGCCATTGCCGGGGCCGCCGGATTTGCGGTGGAGCTGCGCCGCGACCTCGCCGGACGCGCCCGCGCGCTGGTGCTCGGTTGAGTAAATGCGGGGCGGGGCTTGGCAAAGCGCTCCGGCATCGCTACGTGACGCAACAGGCCAGACGATCTGCGAAGGGCGCAAATCGCTGAGCCAAGCTCCAAAACGCAGCTGAACCGGCCGTCAGGGCAAGCCCTCGGCCATATCGGCGCGGAGCGCGCAGCACGCGTTGGCAAGGCCAGCGGTGCGGCGCAAGAGCAAGGGGTCTGTTGGCCGCGCGTGCAGGCAGTTTTTGCATCAGGCCGCTGATTAAGGAACAATTTCCTTGAATAACAATCGCAATAACCGTCGCCGCGGGCGCGGTAACCGCTCTCAGGGCGGCAATGGCAGCCAGCTCAATCGGATCGACAGCCGCGCGCGGGGCAACGCGCCCCAGATGCTCGAAAAGTACAAGAAGCTCGCGCAGGACGCCCAGCACAATGGCGACCGCGTGCAGATGGAGTACTATCTCCAGTTTGCCGATCACTATTTCCGCGTGATCGCCGATAACAAGGCCCGTCAGGACGAACAGCGCGGCGGGCGGCGCGGCGATGATCGCGACCAGAGCGAAGACATCGGCGATGACGATATGGACTTCGGCCGCCGCCCCGAGCGCAGCCAGCGCCCGCGCCGCGATGATCGCGACAGTGATTCGCGCGGCCATGACGAAGGCGAATACGGACAGGAGGGCGAATCCTTCCTCGGCGACGATGATGGCGACGATATGATCGTGACCGAAGCCGATTCGCGTTCGGAACCCCGGTCAGAAGCGCGTTCCGAGTCGCGCTCCGAGGGCCGCCCCGAGGGGCGTCGCCGCCAGCAGCGCAAGCCGCGCGATGAAGGCCAGAGCGATCGGGGCCAGAGCGAGCGCGGCGAGAGCAAGCGTGCTGAACGCACCGAACGTGCCGAACGCACTGAGCGTACCGAACGTGCCGACAAGCCGGCCCGTAGCCGCAAGCCGCGCAAGGTGGCGGATGATAACCGCGCCGGGCTTGATGCTTCGATCCTCCCGCCCTCGATCCGCGGCGATGATGCGGGCGGGGATAGCGGCGCGCTCGAAACCGTCGAGTAATTTGCCATGATGGAGCGGCCAAAGGCGGCCTGCGCTGCGCTTGCGGCGCTGGCGCAGCGCCGTGCCGCTCTGGCCGCGATCGCGCTGGGGCTGCTTGCTGCCTGCGCCTATCCGCCGCTGCACCTGTGGCCGCTCGGCCTTGCCGCGCTGGCGGGGTTCGTGTGGCTGGTTCACACCGCCGGGAGCTGGAAGTCTGCGCTGTGGCGCGGGTGGTGGTTCGGCTGGGCGCATCTGACCCTCGCCAACAACTGGATCGCGACCGCGTTTACCCATCAGGCCAAGATGCCCGAGGTGCTGGGCTGGGTGGCGGTGCCGCTGCTGTGTATCTACCTTGCTTGGTATCCGGCCTTTGCCGCGCTCGCCGCGCATGTGCTGGCGAAAAAGCGCCCGCTATGGGCGTTCGGGCTGGTGCTGGCGGGGGCGTGGATCGTCACCGAGTGGCTGCGGGGCTGGGTGTTCACCGGCTATCCGTGGCCGCCGCTCGGGCTGATGCTGCTCGGCGGGTGGGAGACGCCGGGATTTGCGCGGGTGTTGCCGTGGATGGGCACATACGCGCTCTCAGGTGCCGCGCTTCTGGCCGCGGCTCTTGTTCTGGCCGCGGCGCTTGGGCGCCGATGGCTGGTCGCTGGAGGCGCTGTGGTCGCGCTGGCTGCACTTATGCTGGCTCCGAGCCTCGCGATCGAGGTGACGCGGCCAGCCAGCACCGTCCGCTACACCCTCGTCCAGCCCTATATCCCGCAGTCCGAGATCAACGATGGTTCCAAGTTCGAGGAGCAGTTCGCGCGCCTCTCCCGCCTCTCCGCTGCCGCGCGCGATCAGTCGCGGATTGTGCTGTGGCCGGAGAGCGCGGTGCCGGACTATCTCGAAGACGGCTACCCTGAGCGCTACTATCTCCAGATGACCGCGGGGGCTGACCCCGACTTCGCGCGCCGCCGCATCGGCGCGGCGATCGGGCCGCAGTCGACGCTGCTGACCGGCGTCGTTAATCTCAATATCGCCCCCAATGCCTCGGGCGTGCCGGCGGCGGTCAGTGCGCGCAATTCGGTGATGGCGCTGGATGGCGCGGGCAAGATTGTCGGCGGTTACGACAAGGCGCATCTGGTGCCCTACGGCGAATATCTCCCCATGCGCCCGCTGCTGGAGCCGCTCGGCCTGTCACGGTTGGTGGCGGGGAGCATCGACTATCTGCCCGGCCCCGGCCCGCGCACCCTGGACCTCGGCAAGCACGGCAAGGCGGGGGTGATGATCTGTTACGAGATCGTGTTCTCCGGCGCAGTGGCGGACAAGGACGACCGGCCGGATTATATCTTCAATCCCTCCAACGACGGCTGGTTCGGCACATGGGGCCCGCCGCAGCATCTCGCACAGGCGCGGATGCGTGCCGCCGAGGAGGGGCTGCCGGTGCTGCGCTCCACCACCACCGGGATCAGCGCGGTGATCGACGCGAGGGGCATCGTGCGCGGCCATATTGCCCCGGGCAAGGCCGACAAGCTGGAGGGCTTCGTTCCCGCAGCGCTCCCGCCGACGCTGTTCAGCCAATGGGGCCACGCGCTGACGCTGGCATGGGCGGGGCTGCTGCTGCTGCTGGGTCTGCTCCTGCCGAGAGTGCTTGCGCTGACCCGTGCGCGCGGCTAGGGCGGAACGGCACGAGGCCGGACATAAAGGTTTCCTTATATCTCTATAAGGTGCCCTATCCGGCGGAAAACCGCACACCACCAGCCCCCGGGGGACCCATGCGCACCGAATATCTGTTCACTTCCGAAAGCGTCTCCGAAGGCCACCCCGACAAGGTCGCCGATCAGATCTCGGACGCGATCGTCGATCTGTTCCTGTCGAAAGACCCCGAGGCGCGCATCGCCTGCGAAACCATGACCACCACCCAGCTGGTGGTGCTTGCGGGCGAAATCCGCTGCAAGGGCGTGTACGAGAACGGTGCTTGGGCACCGGGCGCGCAGGAAGAAATCGAAGCGACTGTGCGCGCCACCGTGAAGCGCATCGGTTACGAGCAGACCGGCTTCCACTGGGAAACCTTCCGCTTCGAAAACAACCTCCACGGCCAGTCGGCTGAAATCGCGCAGGGCGTGGACGCGGGCGACAACAAGGATGAAGGCGCGGGCGACCAGGGCATCATGTTCGGTTACGCCACCGACGAAACCCCGGATCTGATGCCGGCGACGCTGTACTACAGCCACAAGATCCTTGAGCGCATGGCGGCTGATCGCCACGCCGGCGTTGCGCCGTTCCTCGAACCCGATGCCAAGAGCCAGGTGACGCTGCGTTACGAGGAATCGCTCCCCGTTGCGGCGACTGCGGTGGTCGTCTCGACCCAGCACAAGCAGGGCTATTGCCTGACCGGCGATCATGCCGATCCGGCCAAGTATGCCGAGCTTGAAGCCTATGTGAAGCGCGTGGTGGCCGACGTGATCCCGCCGGTGCTGCTGCGTGAAACCAAGTATTACATCAACCCGACGGGCGCCTTCGAAATCGGCGGCCCTGATGGTGACGCGGGTCTGACGGGTCGCAAGATCATCGTCGACACCTATGGCGGCGCGGCCCCGCATGGCGGCGGCGCGTTCAGCGGCAAGGATCCGACCAAGGTTGACCGCTCGGCCGCCTACATCACCCGCTACCTCGCCAAGAACGTCGTCGCCTCGGGCCTCGCCACGCGCTGCACGATCCAGATTGCCTATGCCATCGGCGTATCCGAGCCGCTGAGCCTCTATGTCGACACCCATGGCACCGGCACGGTCGGCGATGACGCGATCGAGAAGGCGATCCTCGGTATCGCCAAGCTCGGCGGGCTGACCCCGCGTTCGATCCGCACGCATCTCGGCCTCAACAAGCCGATTTACCAGCCGACCGCGGCCTATGGCCACTTCGGCCGCAAGCCGGAAGGCGATCTGTTCCCGTGGGAGCGGCTCGATCTGGTTGACGACCTGAAGGCGGCGCTGGGCTAAGCGCCCGGCACTTGCCCACCCCTAACCCCTCCCGCAAGCGGGAGGGGTTAGGGGTGGGAATACCGCCCCACAAAACCCTGCGCGAAATCGCAATCGATGCGCTAGACATCGCCGCGTGACCCCACCCGCCACCACCCCCCGCATCCTCGCGCTCGACGCGCTGCGGGGTGTTGCCGTCATCGGCATCGTCGGCATGAACGTCCTCGCTTTCGCGCTGCCGGGGCCGGCCTATTACAATCCGCTGAGCTTCGGCGGCACCACGCCGGCTGATTACTGGGTGTGGCTGGGCAGTTTCGTCTTCATCGAGGACAAGTTCCGCACGCTCTTCGCCATGCTCTTCGGGACAGGGTGCCTGATTCTGATCGAGCGTTCCGGCGCGCACCCCTGGCGTGCGCATTATGCCCGCATGACCGTGCTGTTCGCGATCGGCATCGTCCATGCGACCCTGCTTGCCAGCAATGATGTGCTGCGCGCCTATGCGCTGGCGGGACTCGCCATGCCGCTGCTCGCGGGTCTTTCGGCACGGGCGCTTGTGGCGGTCGGCACAGGGCTGGTGGTGGTGCACCTTGCGCTCGGCCTGACCGCGTTTGGCGGCGCCATGCTTGACTTCTATCGCGGGCACGCGGGCACCGACGCGCTGCTGTTCATGGAGCGCCAGTTCGGGCGCGATCCGGCGGCGATTGCCGCGCTGCTGGAGCAGGGGCGCGAGGGGCTGGGCGAGCGCGTCCTGCGCCGCAGCCTCGGCATTCCGGCGCAACTGGCGACGCTGGCCGCTTCACTGCCGCTGAACCTCGCCGCCATCGCGCTGGGGATGGGGCTGTGGAAGGCGGGGATGCTGAAGGGCGAATGGCGCACCTTTCACCTGCAACGGCTGGCGGGGGTTGCTGCGCTGGTGGCCTTGCCGGCCCTGTTCGGCCTCGCGGCGTGGCTGGTGGGCGCGGGCTTTCCGGCGGCGCTGGCGGGGCCGGTGGCGCTGGTGATCTCGGCGCCTTTCGATACGCTGCTGGGGGTGGCCTATGCCGCGCTGGCGATGGCCTTTCTGGGGCGGGACAGCGCGCTCACCCGCCGGCTGGCGGCGGTGGGGCGTCTGTCGCTGACCAATTACCTGATGACCAGCGTGGTGCTGGCGGCGATCTTTGCGCCGTGGGGGCTGGGGCTGTTCGGCGAGGTCAGCCGCTGGCAGGCCTTTGCGCTCGGCCTCGTGCCGGTGGCGGCGATGCTGCTGTGGTCGCCGCTATGGGTGGTCCGTCTTGGCCAAGGCCCGTTCGAACGGCTGTGGCGGGCCGGAGCGCGGGCGCTTTCCTACTCCCGCAAGGGGTGACACTCTCGCCCCGATGAACCGCCCGCGCCCCTTGTTGTCACCGCTTGGCCAAGGGCGCGCGCGGGGGCCGGTTTTTGGTTTCAGGACACTGTCTCATGTGTCTCCAACAGGCGGTGGAGCGGGGTGCGGCTACCCGTCCTGCCCGTGGATTGGCGAGGGCCGGTCAAGCGCCAGTTCGGCATCCGAGAACACGAAGGGGCTGCGCACCCCCGGCATCCCGCCAAGCTCGATCCGGAGGCCGCGCGCGATGACCTGCGGATCGGCGAACACCTCGTCGAGCCGGTTGATCGGGCCTGCGGGGACTCCGGCGGCGTGGCAGGCATCGAGCAGGCCCTGCTTGGTCCAGCTGGCGGTCGCCGCGCCGATCTCGGCATCCAGTGCCTTGGCGTTGGCCGTACGATCAGCATTGGCGATGAAGCGCGGATCGGTGGAGAGGTGCGACAGGCCGAGCAGGTCCATCAGCTTGTGGAACAGCCCGTCATTGGCGGGCGCAAGGATCACATGCCCGTCGCTCACCGCAAACACGCCATAGGGCGCGACCTGCGCGTGCGCATTGCCCATGCGCGGCGGGTTGGTGCCGGTGGCGAGGTAGTAGGTTGCCTGATTGGAGAGCAGCGCGACCGAGCTGTCCATCAGGCTGATGTCGACCTGCTGGCCACGGCCAGTCCGCGCCCGCATCAGCAGCGCCGCCTGAATGCCGTTCGCGGCCCACACGCCGGTCGACAGGTCGGAGATCGAGATGCCCATCTTGACCGGATGCCCCTCCGGCTCTCCGGTGAGCGACATGAACCCGCTCATCCCCTGCACCACGAAGTCGTAACCGGCTTCATGGGCGCGGGGGCCGGTGAGGCCGAAGCCGGTGATCGAGCAGTAGACGAGCGCCGGATTGGCGGCGGCGCAAGTAGCGTAATCCAGGCCGAACTTGGCAAGGCTGCCGGTCTTGAAGTTCTCGATCACCACGTCGGCATCGGCGATCAGGGCCTTCACCCGCGCGAGGTCATCCGCCGACCCGAAATCGGCGATGATCGAGCGCTTGCCGCGGTTGCAGGCGTGGTAATAGGCGGCCTCGCGGTGGACGCGACCCTCGGCATCCGTGCGCTCCACCCACGGCGGGCCCCACAGCCGGGTGCCGTCGCCTTCCGGGCTTTCGACCTTGATGACGTCCGCGCCGAGATCGGCAAGGATCTGCCCGCAGAACGGCCCCGCCAGCACGCGGGCCAGTTCGACCACCTTCAGCCCGGCAAGCGGGGAATCGGGGTTGCGCGGATGCTCCAGCCAGGTGGTCATACCGGCTTGGTTACCATGAGCCACAGCACAATCACCAGCGGCACGGTGCTGATCAGGCCCCATGTGATCCAGCGCCGCGAGAGCGCGCGATACTCGGCCGAAATCGCCCCGCCATCGGCAAATCCCCGCGCCAGCTTCGCCTGCCGGATCTGGACCGGCACCAGAATCCCGAGCCAGATCACCCCGGCGAGCACGAACAGGATCTGGCTCGCGATCAGCCAGCTGTCCTCGAACAGGGGATAGCCCATGACAAGCGCGCAGCCATATCCGCCGATCATGGTCAGCACGATCCCGGGGATGGTGAGACCGAAATCCGTGCCCGTCACCAGCCGCTGCCCGAAGGCGATGATGCGGGGATCATCGGTGCGGTTGGCGAACACCTTCCATACCGCGGTGACCGTGATGTTGCCGAGCAGCAGGACCACCCCGGTCAGGTGGATGAAGAGCAGGACGTAATATGCGATCATCAACCGGCTCAGGCGTGTTCCAGAGCAACTTCGTAATGCGCGGTGGTGCAGGCCGCGATATCGGCCTCGGTGATGCCGGGCGCCATCTCGATCAGGCGGAAGGGCGCGTCCTTGGCCGGGCGCTGGAACACCGCAAGGTTGGTGATCACCATGTCGACCACGCCCGCGCCGGTGAGCGGCAAGGTGCAGGCGGGGATGAACTTGGGGCTGCCGTCCTTGGCGGTGTGGTCCATCACCACGATGATCTTCTTGACCCCGGCGACAAGGTCCATCGCCCCGCCCATGCCCTTGATCATCTTGCCCGGGATCATCCAGTTGGCGATGTCGCCGTTTTCGGCCACTTCCATCGCGCCCAGCACGGTCAGATCGATATGCCCGCCGCGGATCATCGCAAAGCTGGTCGCAGAGTCGAAATAGGCGCTGTGCGGCAGTTCGCTGATGGTCTGCTTGCCGGCGTTGATGAGATCGGGATCGACCTCGTCGTCGTAGGGGAACGGCCCGATGCCGAGCATCCCGTTCTCGCTCTGCAGCGTCACCAGCATCCCTGCGGGGATGTGGTTGGCTACCAGCGTCGGGATGCCGATGCCGAGGTTGACGTAATAGCCGTCCTGCAATTCGCGGGCGGCGCGGGCCGCCATCTCGTCGCGGGTCCAGCCCTGGGCAAGCGTCGTCATTTGGGGGAATGTCCTTATTTGGCGACCGGGAAAACCGGATCGATCAGGAACCAGCCGTCGCCGATCGCGGTTTCCAGCGCCGCGCCCGCTTCGGGGTTGCGCAGATACTGGAAGCGTTCGTCGAAATCGGGCTTGGCGTCGCCCGCGATGGCGATGATGCACGAGGTCGCGGCGAGGCTTTCCTTGCGGGCCTGCTTGCGGTCTTCGGGATCGCGGCGGAGCGAGACGATGTCCTGCCCGCGCAGGTCTAGCCCGGCGATCTCCAGCGCGGTGCGAACCGCGCCGATCTGGGCGACGGGCAGGTCCGACAGCCAAGCGATCTGCACCCCGGCATCGCGGAGCACTGCAAGCCCGAGCGCAGCACCGGGAACCCGCTCCGGATCGGCTGGCGGGTCGAACAGGCCGCCTGCCGGATCAAGGTCGATCACCGCGACAGGCTGCTGGCCGGGCGCACAGCGCTTGCGCTCGCCATCAAGCGCGATCGGATCGGCGAGCATCGCCGACAGCGGACCGGTAGCCCCGGCACTGACGGCAGCGACCCCGCGGCCATACCGGACAAACTGGGAGAAACCGAACTGGTCGGCGCGCGGCGCTCCGCCCGGTGTCGCGACGGGTGCAACCGGGGCCGCCGCAACCGGCGCCGCAGCGGCGACCGGCATGGGCGGCGGCGGGGCGGGGGCGCGGATGACGGGGGCCGGAGGCGGCGCTGCCACCGGCGCTGCCACTTCGACCGGGGCGACTGCGATTACCGGGGCCTTGGCCGCGGTGGCGGCGGGCGGCGGCAGCGTGGCCGAGGTTGCGACGATCACCACCGGATTGGGGGCGGGCCGGGCGGCGACGGCAGCCGGAGCCTCCGGAGCGGGCGCGCTGGCGGCGCGCTTCTTGTCACCCGGCTCGTCGCCGTCGATACGCGTCCCGATCATGCCCGCTCCGGCCAGCGCCGGAATTGCCGCCGCGACACAGCCTGACAGCGCCGTCCCGGCCAGCGCCAGCAGGGGCACCAGAACAATCCCGCGATTCATCATGCCGTCTCCCTCTCCCGAACGGTACGAAACTCGATCTTCTTGTCATAGGGTGCGCCGCAGACAATGCGGTTCACGAATACGCCTGCGAGGTGAATCTGGTCTGGATCGAGGCTGCCTGCGGGTACCACTTCCTCAACCTCGGCGACGCAGATCTTCCCGCAGGTCGCGGCCGGAAGGTTGAAGTTGCGCGCGGTCTTGCGGAACACGAGGTTGCCGGTGGTGTCGGCCTTCCACGCCTTGATGATCGACAAGTCGGCGAAGATCCCGGCTTCGAGGATGTAGGTCTGCATTACTCCATCACGGTCGGGGAAGTCCTTGTGCTCCTTGCCCTTGGCGACTTCGGTGCCGACGCCGGTGCGGGTGTAGAAGCCGGGAATGCCTGCGCCACCTGCACGCATCCGCTCGGCCAGGGTGCCTTGCGGGCAGAATTCGACTTCGAGCTCGCCGGAGAGATATTGGCGCTCGAACTCCTTGTTCTCGCCGACGTAGGAGCTGATCATCTTCTTTACCTGCCGGGTGCGCAGCAGCTTGCCGATGCCTTCGTTATCGATCCCGGCATTGTTGCTGGCGAAGGTGAGACCCGTCACGCCGCTGTCGCGAATCGCGTCTAGCAGCCGCTCGGGGATGCCGCACAGGCCGAACCCTCCGGCGGCGATCAGCATGTCGTTCCTAAGAATGCCGTCCAGCGCACTGGCGGCGTCGGGGTAGAGCTTGGTCATCGCAGCGTGCCTGCCTCGTTACTGGTTCAGCGAGCAACATCCTGAACACGGGTTTTGCCGAGGATGATTAGTGCCTTCGGGCGGCTCTGTCACGCCCGGGAGGCGATAAACATGAATCATCTTTCATGTTGCGTTGCAATATGATGACAGCGCTGAAATCTGCTCAAGGCGTAAGCGGATGCCGCTTTTTCAGGCAGAAATTTTGCGTATTTTGCGAGCAGTCAGGCGATATCTAGCCATAAGTTGCAAACTTTGCATCTTGATGGGCACTTTACGCACTTGCACAAAGTCCGAATCTGCTGCAAATGCGAAGTGCCTTTCAGGCATCCTCTCCCAAACTTTTCAAGCCCGGCCCTAGTGCCGGGCTTTTTTCTTGCCCGGCACAAACGGCGCGGCTCGCCGGGCTTTTTTCTTGTCCGGCACAAATCCGCGGTCCCGCCGCTTGTTCCGCTTGCCCGCTGCACGGCTCACCCCCTGCCGCGCGCCGCTGCGATTGCAATAGGCCGAGGGCGTGCCTAGCTATTCCTGCAAGTCTTCAACACAGGCAAGCGCAGGAAATCCCCATGGCCGAAGCAGAAACCGCCGCGCCCGCCCGCACCGTCCGGTTGCAGGTCGCGCCCGCCCGGCAGGAGGAATCGGGGCAGGGCATCGCCCGCATGCCGCGCACCGCCTTCCAGAAACTCGGCATCACCGAGGGCGATGTGGTTGAAATCCGCGGCAAGCGCACCACCGCTGCGATCGCGATGGCGGCTTACCCCGAGGATGATGCGCTCGATGTGGTGCGCCTCGACGGGCTCCAGCGTGGCAATGCCGAGGCGGGCTCCGGCGAGCATGTCGAGATCGCCCGCGCCGAATCCCGCCCCGCTACCCGCGTCGTGTTCGCCCCGGCTCAACGCGAAATGCGGTTGCAAGGGCCGACCCAGGCCTTGAAGCGCAACTTCTTCCGTCGCCCGCTGGTGGCCGGAGACCTCGTTGCCACCACGGGCCAGCAGCCGGTGCAGAATATGCCCCCCGACGTGCGTCAGCTGCTGCGCGCCCCGGCCTATGCGCTCACCCAGATCCGCCTTTCGGTCCATTCGACCAGCCCCAAGGGGCTCGTCCACATCGACGAGAACACCGAGGTCGAGCTGCGCGCCGAGTTCGAGGAGCCGCGCGATGGCCGCGCCGTCGTCAACTATGACGACGTCGGCGGGATGGAGGAGACCATCCGTGCCTTGCGCGAAATGGTCGAGCTGCCGCTGCGCTATCCCGAACTGTTCATCCGCCTCGGTGTCGAGCCGCCCAAGGGCGTGTTGCTCCACGGCCCGCCGGGCACCGGCAAGACCCGTCTGGCGCAGGCCGTGGCGAATGAAAGCGACGCGGAATTCTTCACCATCAACGGGCCGGAAATCATGGGCTCGGGCTATGGCGAATCCGAAAAGCGCCTGCGCGAAGTGTTCGAGGAAGCCACCCGCGCCGCGCCTGCGATCATCTTCATCGACGAGATCGACTCCATCGCGCCCAAGCGCACGCAGGTGTCGGGCGAGGCGGAGAAGCGGCTGGTCGCGCAATTGCTCACCCTGATGGACGGGCTGGAAAAGCGCGCCAACCTCGTCGTCATCGCCGCCACCAACCGGCCCGATGCGATCGACGAGGCGCTGCGCCGTCCGGGCCGGTTTGACCGCGAAATCGTGATCGGCGTCCCCGACCAGCGCGGGCGGCGCGAGATATTGGCAATCCACACTCGCGGGATGCCGATGGAGGCCGCGGTCGATCTCGACGAGCTGGCGCGTGTGACCCACGGCTTTGTCGGCGCGGATATCGCCGCGCTCTCGCGCGAGGCCGCCATCGAAGCCGTGCGGCGAATCATGCCGCGGCTCGATCTCGACGAACGCACTATCCCGCCCGAAGTGCTCGAAGACCTGTGCGTCACCCGCGACGATTTCCTCGCGGCGCTGAAACGCGTCCAGCCCTCCGCGATGCGTGAAGTGATGGTGCAGGTGCCCAATGTCGCCTGGGACGATATCGGCGGCGCGGGCGAGGCGATCGACAAGCTCAAGGAGGGGATCGAATTGCCCCTCAAGAACCCCGACGCCTTCCGCCGGCTTGGCATCCGCCCGGCCAAGGGCTTCCTGCTCTATGGCCCGCCCGGCACCGGCAAGACCCTGCTGGCCAAGGCCGTCGCCAAGGAGGCCGAGGCGAACTTCATTTCGATGAAGTCGTCCGATCTGCTGTCCAAATGGTACGGCGAAAGCGAACAGCAGATCGCCCGCCTCTTCGCCCGCGCCCGCGCCGTCGCGCCCTGCGTGGTGTTCATCGACGAGATCGACAGCCTCGTTCCCGCGCGCGGGTCAGGGCAGGGCGAGCCGCAGGTGACGGGCCGCGTGGTCAACACGATCCTCGCCGAAATGGACGGCCTCGAAGAGCTGCAATCGGTGGTCGTAATCGGTGCGACCAACCGGCCGACGCTGGTCGATCCCGCGCTGCTGCGTCCTGGCCGGTTCGACGAGCTGGTTTACGTTGGCACTCCGGACAAGGCGGGCCGCGAGCATATCCTCGGCATTCACACCGCCAAGATGCCGCTCGGCGATGATGTGGATCTGGGCGCGATTGCCGCGCAGGCCGAACGCTTCACCGGCGCGGATCTGGAGGATCTGGTGCGCCGCGCGGGGCTTGCCGCGCTGCGCCGTGTCGGGGGCGAAGTGAGCGCGGTCGAGGGTCGCGATTTCGACACCGCCCTCAAGGATTCGCGTGCGACGGTGACGCCGGAAATGGAGGACGAATACCTCAAGATGCGCGGCGAGCTGAAAAAGCGCGCGGCGGCGGTGCAGCCGATCGGCTTCTTCTCGCCCGAGATGCTGAAGCCCACGCGGGAAAAGAAGCACGATTGATGTTCGCTAAATGCTGGTGCCTGCGGCACAGCTTCGCTTCCACGTGAAACATTGGCACACCACCACCACCATGAAACCCTGCCGAGGTTCTGAAGGTGGCCTTGAAGGGAGGTGGCCAACCCCCTGACTGTGCCCGCGACACGTCGGTAACAGGCGCTTGGGAGCGCGTTTGATGGCGCGCACCAATGGCCAGCGGCGATCATGTTTTGCCATCCCCGGACTCGCTATTTAAATCCTTGCGGGCAGAATCGGTTTCAGATAGCACACCTGTTTTAGCTAAATTCAGTTTAGTTTTTCGCTGCAAGGATGCGTTGTTGATGAAGAAAATGATACTTCTGGTATCGCTGGCAACGCTGTCCGCATGTTCACAGGGTGCCGAGGAAAACGGCCCCGTTGCCGACGCCGTAGAGGCTCCGTCGGCGGAAGCTCCCGCCGTGGCGGCACCTGCTGCCGGCCATGCCCATGCCGACTTTGCCGGCGAGTGGTTCGGGCCTGAAGGCCTGTTCGCAAATGTCGCTCTGTCAGCGCCCGGACAATATACGCTAACCATCGCAGGGGATCTGGATGCCCCGGAGCAGGGCGTGGAGTATCAGGGGCGTGACGCCGAGGGCGGCATATCATTCGTGCGGGATGGCGAAACGTTGCTCCTGAAGCGGGCGACCGGCGATGAGACCGGTCTGAAATACCTCGAAGGCGAAACCGACTGCCTTATGATCAAGGAATTCGAAGGTTTCTGCCGCAGGTAAAGTGTCGATGAAAATCTGACGCGAAAGAGGTTCAGCCGTTCAACGGCTGTTCGCCCCGGTTTTCGCATTGAAACCGGGAAATGTTGTAATTGATACTTTGGAGGGGGAAACCTTGAAGAAATTTGTTATGCTTGCGTCGCTCTGTGTTCTTGCGGCCTGTCAGCCCGCAGCCGAAAACGCCGAAGGCGAAGCTGCTGAAACCGCCGCAACCGAAGTTGCAGACAGCGGCCCGACCATCGCGCCGGGCGTTTATGATTTTACTTTCGAAAACGACTGGGCGCCCACGGTGCTCACTCTGAACGCTGATGGCACCTACACCGAAACCGGCAAAGCGATCGGCGAGAAGGCCGGCACCTGGGTCCAGAAGGATGGCAACCTTTGCAAGACCGGCGATGACGAAGAATGCTGGATCAAAAACGAGCTGCTGGAATCAGGCGCGATCACCGTGACGCGCAATGGCGTGACCGGGACGCTTACGCCGCGCGCTGCCGCTGCTGAACCCGCAGCCGCTGAAACCGCAGCGGTTGAACCCGACGTTGCAGGCACCCTTGCTGCTTCGCGCGAACTGCCCACCGGGACCTATAAGGGCAGCTGCTTTGGCGCCAAGATCGATGGCGTCGTCATGACCGCAATCTGCGCCAGCAAGGCAGGCGGAGAGGGTGAAACCTCACTCGACCTGTCCGATTGCCCGATCGGCCACAACGTCATGAACGACGACGGCAAGCTGGTCTGCCGCGAAGGCTGATAGCAGCCTGAAAGCGTTTCCGGGGCAGCGCGCAAGTGCCGCCCCGGAATATGCTCTAATGCGCCGCGTCCCAGCTTAGGCCGGTGCCGATTTCCACGCCGAGCGGGACGGTCAGCTCCACCGCAGGCAAGGCCGCATCGGCCATCACCTGCCGGATGATCGGTGCGGCGGCTTCCACGCGGGTTTCGGGCAGTTCGAACACCAGTTCGTCGTGCACCTGCAACAGCATCCGCACATCATGCAGCCCGGCCTCGGCCAGTGCGGGCAGCATCCGCACCATAGCGCGCTTGATGATGTCGGCACTGGTGCCCTGAATCGGCGCATTGATCGCCGCCCGCTCCGACCCCTGCCGTTCGGCCTGATTCTTCGAATTGATCCGCGGGAACCACGTCTTGCGGCCGAACAGCGTTTCCGAATAGCCCTTGGCGCGCACGCTTTCGAGCGTCTCCATGATGTAGCGCTGGATGCCGGGGAAGCGCTGGAAATAGGTGTCAATCATCGCCTGCGCTTCTTCCGGCGGCACCTCCAGCCGCGCGGCGAGGCCCCAGCGGCTGATGCCGTAGAGGATCGCGAAGTTGATCGTCTTGGCCCGCGCGCGGGTGTCGCGGGTGACTTCGCCGAACATTTCGCGCGCGGTGCGGGCGTGGATGTCCTCGCCATGGGCGAAGGCCTCCTTCAGACTATCTACCCCCGCCATGTGCGCCGCCAGCCGCAGTTCGATCTGCGAATAGTCCGCCGCCAGCAGGACATTCCCCGGCTCGGGCACGAAAGCCTCGCGGATCTGGCGGCCGATGGCGGTGCGGATCGGGATGTTCTGCAGGTTCGGATCGGTCGAACTCAGCCGTCCGGTCTGCGCGCCTACCAGACTGTAGCTGGTGTGGACGCGACCCGTATCGGGATTGATCGCGGCCTGCAACGCGTCGGTATAGGTCGATTTGAGCTTGGAGAGCTGGCGCCATTCCAGCACCAGCTTGGCAATCGGCGCGCCCTCTGCCGCGAGCCGTTCCAGCACCGAGACGTCGGTCGAATATTGCCCGCTCTTGCCCTTCTTGCCGCCCTTGTAGCCGAGCTTTTCGAACAGGATATCGCCCAGCTGCTTGGGACTGCCGACGGTGAATTCCTGCCCGGCGACGGCGTGGATTTCGCCTTCGAGCCGGCCGATTTCGACCGCGAATTCTTCTGACAGCCGCGCCAGTCGTGCGCGGTCGACCCGGATGCCTTCGCGCTCCATGCGGGCGACGACCGGTATCAGCGGACGGTCGACGCGTTCGTAGATGCGGGTGCCGCCTTCCTCGGCGAGGCGCGGCTTGAGCATCGAGTGGAGGCGCAGGGTGACGTCGGCGTCCTCGGCTGCATAGGCGGTGGCGCGGTCGAGCGGCACTTCGGCGAAGCTGATCGCCTTCTTGCCGGTGCCGCACACGTCCTTGAAGGCGATCGGGGTGTGGCCGAGGTGGCGCTGGCTGAGCTCGTCCATCCCGTGCCCGCCCCCCATGCCTTCCTCGCCGCGCCCGGCGTCGAGCGTGAAGCTGATCACCATCGTGTCGTCGATCGGGCTGACCGCGATACCCTGCCGGGCCAGCACGTTGAGATCATACTTGCCGTTCTGGAACACCTTGAGGACGGCCTCGTCCTCCAGCAGCGGCTTGAGCAGCGCGATGGCCTCGGTGAAGGGCACCTGCTCGGGCTTCTGGGCGAACATGTCGTCACCGCCGTGGGCAAGCGGGATGTAGCACGCGTCATTGGGGCCAAGCGCGAGGCTGACGCCGACCAGCCCGGCGCGGATCGCGTCGAGCGAGGTGGTCTCGGTGTCGACCGCCACGACCTGCGCGGCGCGGGCGCGGGCAACCCATGCGGCCAGCGCCTCGGCGGTCTGCACCGTCTGGTAGACGGCGTGATCGATGGACGGCATTTCGGGGAGCGGCTGGCGGTTGGCATCGGCGGTGCCGGTGTCGCCCGCGGTGCTGGGTTTGGCCGGGTTGAGGTCGGTCTTGCGCGCCGGACTGCCGCTCCCGGTTTCAAGCCGCTTCAGCAGCGAGGTGAAGCCGTGCTTGGCGAGGAAGGCGGCCAGCGGTTCGGGCGGGACGGGGCCGAGCTCCATCTCCTCCAGCGGCTGGGGCAGGTCGCAATCCTCGCGCAGCGTCACCAGCACCTTCGACAACTCGGCATCGCCGCGGCCCTCGATCAGGCGCTCCTTCAGCTTGGAGGGCTTCATGTCGGCCGCCGCATCAAGCGCGGCGGTGAGCGAGCCGTGTTCGGCGATCAGTTTGCTCGCGGTCTTGGGGCCGATGCCGTAGATGCCCGGCACATTGTCCACCGCATCACCCATCAGCGCCAGCACATCGCCGACCAGCTCGGGGCTGACCCCGAACTTCTCCTCCACCTCGGGTAGCCAGATGCGCTGGTTCTTCATGGTGTCGAGCATGTCGATCCGGGCGGGGCCATCGGGGGTTTCCCGCTCGCCAACCAGCTGCATCAGGTCCTTGTCGGACGAGACGATGGTGACGTCCCACCCGCGTTCCTGCGCGCGCCGGGCATAGGTGGCGATCAAATCGTCCGCCTCCAGCCCCGGCACCTCGATGCAGGGCAGGCTGAAGGCGCGGGTGGCGTCGCGGATCAGCGGGAACTGCGGCACCAGATCCTCGGGCGGCTCGGGACGGTTGGCCTTGTAGTGTTCGTAGATTTCGTTGCGGAAGCTGACCCCGCTGGCATCGAGGATCACCGCGAGGTGGGTCGGCCCGTCGGCCTCGTCGAGATCGGCGGCAAGCTTCCACAGCATCGTGGTGTAGCCATAGACCGCGCCCACCGGCGTGCCTTCCGGATCGGTCAGCGGTGGCAGCCGGTGATAGGCGCGGAAGATGTAGCTGGAGCCATCGACGAGATAGAGGTGGTGCTTTTCGGCCATGCTGCCTGCTAGCACCGGCATGCCCGCGCGGGTAGGGGTTTGGCAGCGGGGCGAGGCCTTTGCGCGCCGGTGCGGCGGGCTGGAATGTGGCGAGAATAAGGCGAAATTGGGGCGGATTTGGCAGCCCATGCCGCAATTCACTTGTATTGCCCCAATTCTGCCACTATTTGAGACCTCGAACCGGAACCACATAAGGCCGGTCTCGACGCTCTCCCGCAAGGGGCGCGTGTCATTCGTTGAAGAAGGAATTCACACGATGCGTAAGATCATTCTGGCCGCCGCCATCGCCACCTCGGCTCTGGGCCTCGCCGCTTGCAGCGAAACCACCGAAACCGAAGCCGGCGAAGCCGTTGACGCCGCCGCTACTGACGCTGCTGCCGCGACCGACACCGCCGTGGAAGGCGCCGAAGCTGCTGCCGACGCGACCGCCGAAGGCGCCGAAGCTGCTGCTGACGCCGCTGCCGACACCGCCGAAGCCACCGCTGACGCGGCTGCCGACGTGGCTGCCGAAGCCGAGAAGGCTGCCGAGTAATCGGATCTGATCGCGCCGCCTACGGGCGGTGACGGTCAAACAGGAAGGGCGGTGCTGCAAGGCGCCGCCCTTTCCTTTTGCCTGCTGGCGATGGAGAGTGAGAAGTCCAAGGCAGCATCGACATTCAGATGATGGCGTGCCGAAAATGCCAGATTTTCGTGACCCGGCGCGCAGCGGCCTTATGGGCCGTGAGCACCGGAAGCGCGGAAATCTGGCATTTGCAGGCCGGCAACGCTGAATGCCGATGCTGCCTTAGCCGCCGGTGTTGTAGGGCGCGGCCGTCCAGTTGCGGACCGGGTTCTGCTGGGCGCGAACCGCGAAACCATCATAGAGCGCGCGGGCAATCGCTGCGATGCGTTCTTCCCGGGCCAGCTTGGTGCCTTGTCCGGTGACATAGATCGCCACCGCGATCGCGCGGCCATCGGGGCATTCGATGATGCCGATATCGCTCGAAGTGTTGTTGAGCGAGCCGGTCTTGTGGCTCACCCGCGCTTCGAGCGGGATATGCGCCGGGATGCGGCGCTTGCCGGTGACAGTGCGGCTCATCGCGCTGAGTAGCACGCGGCGGCTTTCGTCCGACAGGTAATCGCCGCGATAGAGCCCGGCCAGCAGCTGCGCCATCGCGCGCGGGGTGGCGGCGTCGCGCTTGTCGATATGGTTGGCCGGATTGAATTCGCCGTCATCGCGCACCAGCGTGGCGATATCGCGGTTGATGCTGAAATTCTGGATACCCTGCCGCCGCACCCAGTCATTCACCGCCGCCGGCCCGCCGACCGCCGCCAGCAGCGCATCGGTCGCCGGGTTGGAGGAACGGGTGATCATGATCTCGATCAGGTCGATCGCGGGCATATACTGCCCCGCGCGGACCGGCGCCTTGGGCGAGGAAAAGCGCGCCGACCGCTCGGGCAGCAGCAGTGGAAATTCCGACGTGAGGGTGTAGCGTCCCTGCTCGACCATTTCGAGGAAGGTCGCCGCGACCGCGATCTTGCTGGTCGAGGCCATCGGGAACAGCTGGTCGCCCAGCACCATGATCTGCTCGCCGGTGGCAAGGTCGACCGCGGCCACGCCGATGCGGCCCTGTGCGGGATTGGCGAGTTCCGCAATGCGCTCGGCAAAGCTGGAGGCATAGATCGCCTCGAAGCTCTGGGGCTGGCGCACTTCGGTGCCAAAGGCGCTGTCGAAGCTCGATTGCAGCTCGTTGCTCTGCGCCGCAGCCGGGGCGGCAACCAGCGTCAGCGCGGCGGCGAAGCCGGTGACGCGTGCGGAAAGGCGGGTGCGAGCCATAGGCAAGAAGCTACTCCCTCAGGGTTTCACTGGACTTAATACCTATCCTAGGCATGCACGATTCGCTGCGGCAAGCAGTCTTTTGCTGCGCTGCGACGAAAGGTGCGTGCGACACGACCGGCCTGAAGGATCGGGACGCCATGCGCTTGCTCGGGCCGCATCGCGCCTTCGTCGAAAGCGGGGTTGAAGCGCCGATGTGCCCCTTGACTGCCCGGACAGGCGCGGCAGTCTGGCGGCCGAGTATCTGCCCAAGGGGACTTCATGACCAAATCTGCCTCGCTGCGTGCCTCGCGCGCTGCCCTTTCCGCCTTGCTGCTGTCCGCGTCGGGGGTGGCCCTCGCGCAGAGTGTGCCGATCATCCAGCCCGGTGCGCCCGGGCAGGATAGCCGCACCCTGACCGCCGAGGAAGCGACGAAGCTCGCTGCGACCACCTATACCCGCGCGGATGTGACCTTCCTCCAGCACATGATCGTCCACCACCAGCAGGCCGTCGAAATGGCGGTGCTGGTGAAGGAGCGCACCAATACCGACGAAATCGTCGCGATTGCCGGGCGGATCGAATCAAGTCAGGCGGATGAAATCGCCTTCATGAAGGGTTGGCTGGCCGCACGCGGCGAGCCGCTGGAAGACCCGGCGATGAAGGGCCACGGCGCGCATATGCATCACATGATGGCCGGTATGGCCTCGCCCGAGCAGATGCAGGCGCTGGCCGCAGCCAAGGGGGCGGAGTTTGATCGCCAGTTCCTGACGCTGATGATCGCCCACCATGAAGGCGCGATCCAGATGGTCGAGAAGCTGCTTGATGCCGATGGTTCGGCGGCCGATCCGGTGCTTTATCGCTTCGTTGGCGATATCGACAGCGAGCAGACCGGCGAGATCGAGCGGATGGACAAGCTCCTCGCCAGCCTCTCGGCCGATCCGCGCGCGGGGCTGGCCGCCGGGTTCGACAATGCCGGCGAGGCGATCATGGGTCTCGTCAAGGTGGCGAGCCTGCGCAAGCCCGCAGGCTTCTTCAACCCCGATAACCCGTCCGACCTGCGCCCGCCGGTGGCCCCGCCGGAGGACGAGGCGGAGGCCGAAACCGCGGCCGCTGACGGCGTAACGCCTGAACGCACCGAGGAAGACAGCCTCACCGAATTCGCCGAGCGCACCCCGCTGCTCGACTTCGCCAACACCGACATGGCGTTCTTCGACGACGTGATGGTCGCGGGCAATTACCACGGCTTCAACATCTACAAGCTGGGCGCCGACGGGGTGCCTAACCTGATGAGCTCGGTCGTCTGCCCCGGTGGGCAGGGCGATGTCTCGGTGGTCGGCAACATCCTGGTGATGAGCGTCGAGCAGACCCGCGGGCGGGTCGATTGCGGGCTGCAGGGTGTGACGGAAGAAGTCAGCGCCGATCGCTTCCGCGGCCTTCGCATCTTCGACATTTCCGATCTCGCGCGTCCGCGTCAGGTCGGCGGGGTGCAGACCTGCCGTGGCAGCCACACCCACTCGATCGTCAGCGCCGACGACACGCGCATCATCGTCTACAATTCGGGCACGGCGGGCATCCGCGAGGAGAAGGAGCTGGCGGGCTGCATCGGCGAAATCCCGGGCGACACGCGCACCGCGCTGTTCTCGGTCGATGTGATCGAAATCCCGGTCGCCGATCCCTCCAAGGCGCGCATCGTCAAGAGCCCGCGCGTGTTCGCTGACACCGCCACGGGAGAAATCGCCGGGCTGTGGCGCGGCGGGGACCATGGCGAAGGCACGCAGCGCACCTCGGCCACCGATCACTGTCACGACATCACCGTGTTCCCGGCCAAGGGCATCGCCGCGGGCGCGTGCTCGGGGAACGGCATCCTGTTCGACATCTCCGATCCGCTCAACCCCAAGCGCATCGACGCGGTGACCGACACCGGCTTTGCCTATTGGCACTCGGCGACCTTCAACAATGATGGCACCAAGGTGATCTTCACCGACGAATGGGGCGGCGGCGGGCGGCCGCGCTGCAAGGCCTCCGACCCCAAGACCTGGGGTGCCAACGCGATCTACGACATCGTCGATGGCAAGCTGAAGTTCCGCTCGCATTACAAGATGCCCGCCGCCCAGACCGACAAGGAAAACTGCGTCGCGCACAACGGCTCGATCATCCCGGTGCCGGGCCGCGATCTGTTCGCGCAAGCGTGGTATCAGGGCGGGCTGAGCGTTATGGACTTCACCGACAGCGACAACCCCAAGGAAATCGCCTTCTTCGATCGCGGGCCGATCGACGACAAGCAGCTCGTGCTGGGCGGCTACTGGTCGGTCTACTGGTATGGTCGCCACCTCTACGGCACCGAAATCACCCGCGGGGTCGACGTCTTCGCGCTGGAGCCGGGCGAGCACCTGACCGAGGCCGAGATCGCGGCGGCGGGGGCGGCGAAGTATGTCGACAACCGCTTCAACCCGCAGACCCAGACGCAGGTGACGTGGGATCAGGCCGCCATCGACGCCGCCGCAGCGAGCCGCAAGGGCGGCTGACGCAGCGCCTCGAGACATGAAAAAAAGTCCCTGCCGGAGATGATCCGGCAGGGGCCTTTGAGTCTGGAGCCATAAGGCCCCTCGGGTCGCAGGGCCTTGGTATCAGAACTTTGGCGCAATTCTCGTTACAAATGCTGTTAGGTGGAACTGCGTAGCCGGGCGCTTGTAGGCGCGGGCATAGAAAAACCCCGGCGGATCGCTCCGCCGGGGTTTTCTTGTTTTTGGCTTTGGGTTGGGACGACTCGGGCAAAGCTCGAGTCGTCAGACGGGGCCTTGCGGCCCCGCTGGCCGGCCTTGGGCGAGGCGGTGCGAGCATTGCTCGCTCCGCCCGCCCTAGCGGCTTAGAAACCCATGCCGCCCATGTCGGGCATCGCGGGGGCGGCCGGCTTGTCGTCCGGACGTTCCACGATCGCCGCTTCGGTGGTGATCAGCAGGCCGGCGACCGAAGCCGCATCCTGCAGCGCGGTGCGCACGACCTTGGTCGGGTCGATCACGCCGGCCTTCACCAGGTTTTCGTACACGTCGGTCGCAGCGTTGAAGCCCTGCGTCTCGTCATTCTCGCGCAGCAGGTTGCCTGCAACGACCGCGCCATCATGGCCGGCGTTCTGGGCGATCTGCTTGATCGGGGCGGTAATCGCCTTGCGGATGATGTCGATGCCGCGGGTCTGGTCTTCGTTCGCGCCCTTGAGGCCTTCGAGAGCCTTGGTGGCGTAAAGCAGAGCCGTGCCGCCGCCGGGGACGATGCCTTCCTCAACCGCAGCGCGGGTTGCATGAAGCGCGTCATCGACGCGGTCCTTGCGCTCCTTCACTTCGACTTCGGTCGCGCCGCCAACCTTGATCACGGCCACACCGCCAGCGAGCTTGGCGAGACGTTCCTGCAGCTTCTCGCGGTCGTAGTCGGACGAGGTGTTGTCGATCTGGGTGCGGATCTCGGCGACGCGCGCCTTGATGTCGTCAGCCGAACCGGCGCCATCGACGATGGTGGTGTTGTCCTTGTCGATCGAGACCTTCTTGGCCTGACCGAGCATGCCGACCGTGACGTTCTCGAGCTTGATGCCGAGGTCTTCCGAGATCATTTCGCCCTTGGTCAGGATCGCGATGTCCTGCAGCATCGCCTTGCGACGATCGCCGAAGCCCGGAGCCTTGACCGCAGCAACCTTCAGGCCGCCGCGCAGCTTGTTGACCACGAGGGTCGCCAGCGCTTCGCCTTCGATGTCTTCGGCGATGATCAGCAGCGGACGGCCCGACTGCACCACCGCTTCGAGGATCGGCAGCATCGACTGCAGGTTCGAGAGCTTCTTCTCGTGGATCAGGATGTAGGGGTTATCCAGTTCCACGGTCATCTTGTCGGGGTTGGTGATGAAGTAGGGCGACAGGTAGCCGCGGTCGAACTGCATGCCTTCAACGACATCGAGTTCGAATTCGAGGCCCTTGGCTTCCTCGACGGTGATCACGCCTTCCTTGCCGACCTTTTCCATGGCCTGAGCGATCTTCTCGCCCACTTCCACGTCGCCGTTGGCCGAGATGATGCCGACCTGCGCAATTTCCGAGCTGTCCGACACGTCCTTCGAACGCGCCTTGAGGTTTTCGACGACGGCGATGACCGCCTGATCGATACCGCGCTTCAGATCCATCGGGTTCATGCCGGCGGCGACCGACTTCATGCCTTCGGTCACGATCGCCTGAGCGAGCACGGTGGCGGTGGTGGTGCCGTCACCGGCCGCATCGTTCGCCTTCGAAGCCACTTCGCGCAGCATCTGCGCGCCCATGTTCTCGTACTTGTCCTTGAGCTCGATTTCCTTGGCGACGCTCACACCGTCCTTGGTGATGCGCGGCGCGCCGAAGCTCTTGTCGATGACGACGTTACGGCCCTTGGGGCCGAGGGTCACCTTGACGGCGTTGGCGAGGATATCGACGCCGCGCAGAATGCCTTCGCGGGCTTCGCGGCCGAACTTGACGTCCTTGGCTGCCATGATTGTTTCTCCTGAAATTGGGTTGTTAGTGGGAAGCGAGGGTTTTCAGTCGGCTCAGCCGACGATCCCCATGATGTCGCTTTCCTTCATGATCAGCAGGTCTTCGCCGTTGATCTTGACTTCGGTGCCCGACCACTTGCCGAACAGCACGCGGTCGCCGACCTTGACGTCGAGCGGGATACGATCGCCGTCATCGTCACGGGCGCCTTCGCCCACGGCGACGACTTCACCTTCGCTCGGCTTTTCCTGGGCGCTGTCGGGGATGATGATGCCGCCAGCGGTCTTCTGGTCGGCTTCGATACGGCGGACCACGACGCGGTCGTGGAGCGGACGAAATGCCATTGTTATGACCTTTCCTTGAGTGAATGAGATGTCTTGGCACTCTCCGTCCGAGAGTGCCAACGCGCCGCATTTGGTCGTGGGGCGGGAATGAATCAACCCCTGCCCGCGCAAAAATTTTCGCGCGCTGCACGTTTTCAGGGGCGGGGTGGCCAGCGCGGGCCGGCTCGGTTATCCAGCGCCACTCCCTACCCCCGAAGGAGCCCCCGAACCAATGACTCCCCCCAAGCTGCCCCCGAAGCTTGCCGCCTCGCTCACTGACGAGATCACTTTCGCCCAAGAATCATGGCTGTGGCTGAAGGCCAACCTTGCCTACCTGACCGGCGCCATTGTGGTTCTGATCATCGGGGTGATCCTCGCCCGCCTGCTGTCGCGCTGGGCTGACCGTGCTCTGACAAGCAACACGCGGATCGAGCCGACGGTTGCCAAGTTCCTCAGCAACATCATCAAATATGCGCTGTGGGTGGTGGTGGGGATCACCGTGCTGACCCAGTTCGGGGTGCAGACCACCAGCATCATCGCCGCATTGGGCGGTCTTGCGCTGGCGGTCGGCCTGGCGTTGCAGGGAACGCTCAGCAATGTTGCGGCCGGGGTGATGATCCTGATCCAGCGGCCCTTCCGGGTGGGCGAGGCGATCACCGCAGGGATAGTGACCGGCGTTGTGCAGGCCATCGGTCTCTTCACCACCGAGATCCTGCAATATGACGGCCTCTATGTGATGGTCCCCAATAACGAGCTGTGGAACAAGCCGATTGTCAATTTCAGCCGGATGCCGACCCGCCGCTTCGAACTGCTGATCGGCATCGGTTACGGCGACAGCATCGAACAGGCCCGCAAGGAGCTGCTCGAACTGGCCAATGGCGACCAACGCGTGCTGGCCGAACCCGCGCCGGTGGTGTTCGTCTCGGCGCTGGCTGATAGTGCGGTCACAATCGGGATGCGGGTGTGGTGCAACACCGAGGATTACCTCGGCCTGTCCTGGGCCCTGACCGAAGCGGCCAAAACCCGCTTTGCCGAAGTCGGGATCTCGATCCCCTTCCCGCAGCGCGAGGTACACACGATTTCGCGCTAGGCGTAGGTCGTGAGCCCCAGCTTATCGCGGCGGCTCCAGCGCCACAGCAGGAACGCGCCTGCAAAGAACAGCCCCGTGGCGAGCCCCATCCATACGCCGGTGCCTTCGAGCGGGGTGTAGAAGCCGAGCCCGATGGCAAGCCCGAAACCGGGCACCCAGTAGCTGAAGATCGCGATCCACATCGGCACGCGGGTGTCCTGCAGCCCGCGCAGCGCGCCCGCGCCCACGGCCTGCACCCCGTCGGCCAGCTGGAAGATCGCCGCCCACATCAGGTATTGCAGCGCAAAGGCGACCAGCGCCGCGTTGGCCGGAGCATCGGGGTCGATATAGACGCGCAGCAGGGTTGTCGGGATCAGCAGCATCGCCAGCGCGGTGGTGCTCATGAAGCCGGTGCCGATCACCAGCGCCACCCACCCCGCGCGCCCCGCCGCCACGCGGTCGCCCGCGCCGTGGTGATAGCCGACGCGGATGGTCGCTGCCTGCGCCGTGCCGAACGGGATCTGGAAGGCGAGCGCGGCGAGGTTCAGCGCCAGCGTGTGCGCGGCCAGCTCCGTCTCGCCAAAGCGGCCCATCAGCAGCGCCGCGCCGCTGAACAGCCCGGCCTCGGCCAGCACGGTGAGCGCAATCGGCGTGCCGATCACCATGATCTCCTTCAGCCGCGCCCACTCCGGCCGCCACCAGCGTCCGAAGATGCGATAACGCCGCAAGGTGCGATCACGGGTGATGACGACGACATAGGCGGCGAGCATCGCGATCGAGGTAATCACGCTCGATAGCGCCGAGCCGGTGAGGCCCAACGCCGGCATCCCGAGGTTGCCGAACACCAGCGCCCAGTTGCCCAGCACATTGGTGCCAAGCGCCAGCAGCGTGATCGCCGTCGCATAGCCCGGTTTGCCGAGCGCGGCGACGAAGATGCGGAACACGCCCGCCAGCACCATCGGGATCATCGCGAAGGCCAGCACGAACAGGAAATCCCCCGCCATTGCGGCGATCGGCGGTTGCTGTCCGCTGAGCAGCAGCAGCCACTCTCCGGCGAAGGCGATGCCCATGCCGACCAGCCCGAAGGCGACCGCCACCCACATCCCCATCCGCACCGAGCGTCGGATGTCGCGCACCGAATGCAGCCGCCGCCCGCGCTCTGCCGCGATCAGCGGGGCGCAGGCGCCGACCAGCCCGGTCATCGCCCAGACTGTCAGTCCGAAGATCGCGATCGCGAGGCTCGACGCGGCAAGCGGCGTATCGCCGAGGCGCGCGATGAAGATCACGTCGACCGCATGGATCAGCATCTGCAGCAGATTGGTCGCGGCAAGCGGCACCGCCAGCGCCAGCGTGGCGCGGATTTCCTGCCCCCAGTCGGGCGTCGAGAGAGTTGCTGTTTGCTGCATGGTCGGTTCTTTGCCCGCCAGCAGGCAGGCCGGCTCCAATAGAGGCAAGGGCGATTCGGTCAAAGGGGCAATTGCCGATGAGAAACGGGGCGGGCAGGGGCGGTTAGCTGCCGGGAGCCGTGCCAAGGCGGGAGTTGCCGCACAACCCGCGCAATTGCGTCGTTTTTGCTTCCCCGAATCGGATCACTGCTACATAAAAACACGTATTGGGGGCTAACGCGTGAACTATGCTGGACCAATTATAGCTGACGAGGCGGATCCGCGCGCGCGGATTGTGCGCAGTGTCCATGCTGCCTCGCTCACCAGCACCAGTTCAATCACCATGTCGCGGATGTTGTGGGCCTGCGCTCTGCCGGGCACCGTGGCCGTGATTGCCGCCCTGACTCTGCCCGATCTGCTGAACGAGGGCGGAGAGACTGTCGGCCCCGTGCCCTCATCCGAACTTGCCCGTGAAACGGCGGCGAGCGCTGCCGCTCCGGTTGTGACACAGCCGTTGCTTGCCCCCTTGCCCGAGGCACCTCCGGCGCAGGCACGGCGTGTCGTGCGCGTCCCGCTGGTGCTCGCGCCGCTCGACAGCGCAGACGAAATAGCGAGCGAAGCGGCGGAGCCCGCGTTTCTTGATGCGCCGCAGATGGAGGTCGCCAGCGCCTTGGCGATGGCTCCTGCGGCGCGCGAGATTGCGCTCTCCGCGCCGGTTAATGCTGAGGTGCCGCCGGCCATAGCCCCCGTTCCGGCAAGCGAGGCCGCGCCGGGACCGGTCGCGCAGCCGCCGCGTGCTTTTGGCGGGGCCAAGGGGTCTTTCGCGGCGCTGGTGCCGACCACTCCCGGCGCGACCGAGGCAGGGCTTGCACCCGAAACCGCGCTGATTGCTGCGCCGTCGGTCCCGGCCCGCGCGCGTGACGCTGCGCCCGGTCGCCGTCCAGCACTGACCGCCGAGGTCGCGCCTGCGGCTCTGCCGGTTGCCACTCCCGCAGCCGTCGCGCCCGCGCCTTCGCGACCGGTTGCCGAGCCTGCCGCGCGCGCCGCTGCACCTGCGCGAGCCCCTCGCGTTGCGGTTCAGGCTGCGCCGACTGCCCGCGCTGTCGTGGCCGCAGGACCGGCTGCTCCTGCCGCTTCTGCGCCTGCCAGCCGCCCGCCTGCGGCGCTTGCCCCGGCGGCTGCGCCCGAGCGTGCCGCAACACCGCCCGCCATGCGCGCTGCTCCGGTGGCGTCAGCACCTGCATCGGCTCCGGCCCGCGCGGCTGCGCCTGCGCCGGTCCGCGTCGCCTCGCCCGCTCCTGCCAGAGCCGCTGCGGCCCCGACCGCAACCACTCCGCAGGTTGCTGCCGCTAGAGTCGCGCCTGTGACCCGTGCACCGGTCGCCGCGCCTGCGCCGACTCCGGGCCGCGTTCCGGCGACCGCAGTTGCTCCAGCGCTGGCTCGCACAGCCGTGCCCGCGCCCGCATCGGCGGCCCGGCAGCAGACCGCTGCTCCTGCCCCGGCAGCGCTTGCACCCTTGCCGCCAGTGAAGTCGCCGGCCGCGCCTGCGGCGGGTTCGGCACAGGGGAGGGCTGATGCCGTGGCACTCGACATTCGTTCGCAGCTGACCACCCGGGTCGATGGCAAGAACGCCGGGAAGGTCGATTTCCAGCAGACCACCACCGGGCTCGCGGTGCGGCTCGGCTCGATCGTCGAGCTGCTCGGCGATCGCTACGATGCTGCCCAGATCGCCCGTATCCGCGCCTCGGCGGCGGGCGATGTCTATCTGCCGTTGTCGCAGTTGCAGGCGCAGGGCATCCCGATCAGCTATGATCCGGTCTATGACGAATTCAATGTCGGCACCCTCGACACCCGGCCCAAGGCTGCGCGCAAGGTGCATATGGACCAGATCAGCACGCCGGAACGCGGGCTGGGCAGCACCGGGATGGATCAGGTCCGTCGCCCCTGATGCGGGGTTACGGTCGGCCTATTCGCTAAGGTCGCAATCGCCTTTGACGATTTCGTAGGGTTCGCGCCCCTCCTCTTCGGCCAGCAGGCGCACGCACCATGTTTCACCAGCCGTGGCCTTCACGGTCGAGAGGACGGTCGGAGCATGGGCCGCGAGCGTCGTCTTGCCGCGATGGCGCGAGGTCGATTGCCCGGTCACTTCGAGCACATAGCTCACCTGCCGGGCCGTCGGCGCATCGCCGATCAGCTGGACTTCGATGCTGTTGCCGTGATGGCGCACATCGAGCTTTAGGGCCTCGGGATTGTCACTCATGGCGGTCACCGTGCTGGAGGCGAGCGGAACCAGCAGCGCCGCAAGGGATGCAGGCCAGCTCACGGCCTGCCGCCGCCGAGTTGCTGGACGATGGCATTGATCAGCGCCTCTGTTTCCTGGCCGAGCCCGAGGCCGGCCTGATCCTCTTCGTTGCCGGGCTTTTCCGGCGCGGGCGGCGCGGCCAGCGCGATCGAGGCGATGGCCTGATTGCTGAGATCGTCCGAGGACGCGAGCGACACCCGCGACAGGCGCGAGATCACTGCCTCGACGCTCGGCAGGCCGGTGTTCTCGACCGCCCCGCGCAGCAGCCGCTCCTCGGTGGTAAGCGGCTTTTCAGGCGCAGTCGCGAATTCGCTCGAGCGGGTTTCAAGCCGCGAGCGGCACAGCGCGAGCACCGCCGCCACTGCGGGCGGATTGTCGCAGATGTCACTGCCTTCGATCGCCTGCAGCAGCACGTTGCGCTCAGCCGGGGTGAGTTGGGCTAGGGTGGCTTCGAGCTCGGCTTCGGATAATTGCTGCATCCGCCGGGCGCTTTCGCCGCTTCCGGTGATCTGGGCGGTGGACATGGTGCCGACATCGGCCTCACCGATCTGGTCGCCTGCGGTCTGCATCAGGCTACCGGGTGCGCGCGGTGCGGGAGCTGCGTCGAGGAATACCTTGCGAGTGGCCTCACCCGCGGTGGTGCCGCCGTCACGCGCGCCGATCTGCTGCGCTTCGGTTTTGCTGGCGCTGCTTTCCGGCTCCGGCTGTTCCTGCGCGGCGGCTGCGGCGGGCAGTATGGTGGCGGCAAGCGCAAGAAGCGCGGCGCGGCGGAAAGGCAGGGCGGCAGGCATTGCGGGTGCTGTCACCCTCCCGGCGGCGGGGCATAGGCGGCGCCCGCATTGCTTTGGGTGATCTGGATCGCCGCGCCGCCGGTCTGGACGATCTGCAGGTCGGCAAGGCCGTCGCCGATCTGGTTCCATTCGAGCCGGTTGCCGCTATCGGTCTGGCTGGCGGTCATGATGTTGTTGTCACCCTCCTGCGTCAGCTCCGCCTGATTGTCGGTGCCGTTCTGGGCGAGGATGATGCTGTTGCCGTTGCCGCGCTGGACAATTGTCGCCGCCGTCTGGGCGAAGGCCGATTCCTCGCGCTGCGTGACCAGTGCGACGTTGCCGTTGCCCTCCTGCGCCAACGCCAGATCGGTGCTGCCCTCGCCGTCCTGAGCGGCGACGACAAGGTTGTCATCCCCGTTCTGCGCGATCTGCGCGCGGTGCGGTGCGGGGCCTTCCTGTTCGAGATCGGTCTGGTTGTTCGTCCCGTCCTGCGCGACCTGCGCGAGGCTGTCGGCATTGCGCTGGGTGATGTTGGCGCGCGGGGAATCGCCGACCTGAGTGACGAATACGCCGCGTTCGGGCGTGCTCTGGGCCAGCGCGGCAGGCGCTGCGGCGAGCATCGTGCAGGCCATCAGACCCGAGGCGACGCGGCCAGAAAGAGCGGCTTTCGTCATAGTCTCACCCCTTTACACGAAAAAGGCGTCCCGGGCGAGAGGCGAACTCCCGCCCGGGGTGCCGGATGGCAGGATCAGAGACCCTGCGTGACAGTGGCGATGTTGCCCGTACCCGACTGGGTCACGTTCGAGAGGTTCCCGTCGCTCGTCTGCGAAACGGTCGCGTTGTTGCTCGAACCGCTCTGCAGGATGGTCGACGAGTTGCCCTCGCCCGACTGGGTCACGTCAGCGAACTGGTCGGTGCCCGTCTGGGTCGTGTCGGCGAAGCTGTCCGTGCCGCTCTGGTCGAGCAGCGATTCGCCGCTATCACCGTCCTGGGTGATGTTGGCGACCAGCAGGATACCGTTCTGGGCCACTTCGGAGGTGTTGTTGTTGCCGCCCTGATCGACGGTCGCCGAGTTGCTCGACGCGGTCGCGGTCACCAGATTGTTGGTCTGGGTGATCGTGCTTTCGTTGTTGTTACCGCCTTGGGTGGTGGTAGCCGTCATCAGTCGCGCCGAGACGGTGGCAGTGCCGCCCGACTGGGTGATGGTGCTCTCGTTGTCGTCACCAACTTGGTTGATCGAGGCGGTGGCGACCCGCGGATCGGGCGAGGCTGGCGGGTTCGGCAGGTTGGCCGCTGACTGGTTGATCGTCGCGATGTTGCTATCGCCGATCTGCGACACGAACGCGTCCGAGAGGCCGCCAGTCTGGTTGAGGGTGGCCATGTTGTCGTTACCCGACTGGTCGATCCCGACCAGACCGGTGTCATCGCCCGAGCCGTTGTCGAAGCCGCCCTGGGTCACCATCGCCGTGTTGCGATCACCGCCCTGCAACACGTTCAGATCCGAACTGCTGCCGCTCTGGGTGGCGTTGATGGTGTTGAGGTCGCCCGACTGAACCAGCAGCGCTTGAGGCGTGTTGGTCTGTGGGGCTCCGGCCGCGCGGCCCTGAGTCAGGGTTGCGGCGTTGAAATCACCCGATTGTTCGACTTCGGCAACCGAGTCTCCCGCTCTCTGGGTGACAGTCGCATCGTTGTCGATACCCGACTGAGTGACGGTCGTCTCGCCACCGGCATCGTCGCTTTGCGTGACGGTGGCAGTGTTGAGCGAGTTGCTCTGGGTGACGGTCGCGATAGCTTCCTCCCCCGTCTGGGTGACAGTGGCCGTCTGGGTGTTGCCCGACTGGTCCACCGTCGACTGGTTGTTTTGCGCGAGGGCAGGAGCCGCCAGCGCTAGCGCCATGATCGAGGCGCCGGTCAGTGTAATCTTCTTCATCTCAAGTTCCTTGAATGCTCAGGTGGCTTGCGACTGACGTTTGTTGCGATCCGGAATCGGGGTGTTCCGGTGAAAGCTGTTCCGGGCGGACCCGAAGGTCCGCCCGGAAGGCGCCAGGTCAGTTCCCCTGGGTGACAGTCACGCTGCCACCGGTACCCGACTGGATGATGTTCGAAATGTTGCCGTCAGTCGTCTGGGTGACGGTCGCGGTGTTGTTCGAACCATCCTGCAGGATGTCGGAGAGGTTGTTGTTGCCAGTCTGACCGACATCCGAGGTGTTGTCCGCGCCCGACTGCTCGAGCAGCGCGGTGTTGAACGAGCCGTTCTGCGACACATCGGAGATGTTGTCCGCACCCGACTGCAGCACTTCGGCGCGGTTGCTGATCGCGAAGGTCCCGGCCAGATCGACGGTACCGATCTGCTCGATCGTGCTCTGGTTGCCAGGGCCGGTCTGATCGACCACCGCGCGGCTGTTGAAGCCGCTCTGGGTCACTTCCGACTCGTTGTTGGCAGCCGACTGCGTCACGTTGATCCGGTTGTCCTGACGGGTGATCGCGCTGCCGGTCTGCGACACGATCGAGCTCGAACCGTCCGAGCCGACCAGCTGATCGATGAACGCCTCGTTGGTGCGGCCCGACTGGGTCACTTCCGAGGTGGCACCGATGCCGGCCTGGAACACGTCAGCGAGGTTGGTGTGGCCCGACTGGGTGATCGTCGATCCGTTGTCGTCCCCGGTCTGCAACACAATCGCGTTGAGACTGTCCGAGCCGTTCTGGCCGATGTCGCTTTCGTTGTTGTTGCCCGACTGGGTAACGGTCGCGGTGGCGAACTTATTCAGCTGGTCGATGGTCGAGGTGTTGTCATTTCCGCTCTGGTTGACGGTCGCGGTGAGGTTTTCATCCGGGATCGTGTTGGCGAGCGAGCCGAGGTCGGCCTGGGTGATGATCGACTCGTTCCCGGCGCCGCTCTGCGTGACGGTGGCGAGGAAGTCGTTCGAGCCGTTCAGGCTGAAGGTCTGGCTGATATCCGAGAAGTTGGCCCCGGTCTGGTTCACGATCGCATCCTGATTGACCGAACCCGAACCGGCCACCGTCGTCTGGTTGATGATCGAGGTCGCGCCGTCAGCCTGCGTGACGCTGGCGTTGAGGTTGCCCGAGCCAGCGCCGGACGCCGACTGGCTCACGGTCGAATCGTTGGCATCACCGGTCTGATTGACAGTCGTGATGAGGTCGAAGCTCACCGCGCTGTTGGTCTGGGTCACGTCCGACAGGTTGCTGTTGCCGGTCTGGGTGACGGAGACTTCCGGATCCTTGCCAGCCACACCGAGGTTGCCGCCGGCATTGCCGTCGGTCTGGGTGATGTCCGACTGGTTGCTGTTACCGGTCTGCACCACGTCAGCCAGGCCACCGATCGTGTTCTGGGTGGTATTGGCGCGATTGCTGTTACCGGTCTGCAGGATGCTCGAATCGCCATCCGTGCCTTGCTGTCCGACGGTCGCAGCGTTGCTGTTGCCGATCTGGTCGACATCCGAGGCGTTGCTCCCCGACTGCGTCACGTTGGCAGCGTTGCTGTTGCCGGTCTGCAGAATGTCCGAGGTGCTTTGAGCGAGGGCGGGCGTGGCGATGGCAAGTGCCAGCAGCGACGCGCCGGAGATGATCATGCTCTTCATGGTTCATGTATCCTTGTGTCTTGCCGGAAGCGCGCGATGGCGCCCTTCCGGCGAAGTGACGCTTGCGATCAGTTCTGGATCACGATGGCGGTGTTGGTGTTGCCGTTCTGGATGACGTCCGAGATGTTCCCGGTCGCACCCTGCGTGACGTTGGCGTTGTTGCTGTTGCCGTTCTGCGTGATTGCAGAGTCGTTCAGCAGGCCGCCGTCGAGCTGGTTGACAGTGGCGGTGTTGAAGTCGCCGTTCTGGTTGACGCTCGACAGGCCATCGTCGCCCGACTGGGTCACGTTGGCGATGTTGCCGTCGCTCGCCGTGGTGCGGACCACGTTGAAGTCACCATTGGTGCCCTGGTTGATGGTCGAGCTGTTGCCATCGCCTTCCTGAAGCAGGGTCGCGCTCTGGTTCTCGCCCACCTGGGTGATGCCTGTCGCATCGCCGGGGATGCCCGAGATATTGCCTTCACCGATCTGGGTGATCGAGGCCACCTGATTGCGACCGTACTGGTCAACCTTCGAACGGTTGTCATCGCCGTCCTGGGTGACCGTCACGCTCTGGTTTTCGTTGAGGATCGGCAGGTTGACGATGCCGACGCGCAGCAGCGCCGAGTTCTGGTCGACTTCCGAACGGTTGTTGTCGCCATCCTGGTTGACAGTCGCATCCGAGCCGTTGGCAGTGCCGCGGACGTCGGAGAAGTTGTTGGTGCCATCCTGGTCGACAGTCACGTCAGCGCGGCCAGCCAGCTGGGTGATGGTCGAGAAGTTGTCCTCGCCGTTCTGGATGACAGTCGCGTTGGTCAGGCCTTCGAGCAGCACGCCGGTCTGGCCGACGACGCTTTCGTTGCTGATGCCGGTCTGGCGCACATCAACCGTCGAGCCAGCACCGGTGCCGGTGATGGTCGAGAGGTTGGCGGTGCCGTCCTGGAACACGTCAACTTCCGAACCAGCGCCGTTCTGGGTGACGGTCGAGGTGTTGCCTTCGCCCAGCTGATTGACATCGAGGTTAGAAGTCGCACCGGTTTCGGACGCGGTCGAGGTGTTGCCTTCGCCGTTCTGGTTGATGACAGCGATCGCGCCAAGACCCGACTGGGTGAGGGTCGAGGTGTTGAGGCTGCCGTTCTGGGTGACGTCGGTATCCGAATTGATGCCGCTCTGGGTCACGGTCGAGGTGTTGCCCAGCACCGTGTCATCCAGGTTGGTCTGGGTGACAGTGGTCGACGAGTTGAGGCCGCTCTGGCCCACCGTCGAGGTGTTGCGGGTGCCGTTCTGACCGATGGTGACATCGGCAAGGTTGGCCGACTGGGTCACGGTCGAAACGTTGAAGTCACCGTTCTGGTCGACGTCGGTGGTCGAGAACGAGCCCGACTGGGTGACGGTCGACTGGTTGCCTTCGCCGTTCTGCAGGACGTCGGTCAGCGAGCTGACGCCGGTCTGGCCGATGGTGGACTGGTTGTTCTCACCGGTCTGATCGACGAAGGCATCAGCGAGCGAGCCACCCTGGGACACGCCCGAGTTGTTGCCGACGCCGTTCTGCGAGACGTCGGTGATCGAACCGGCACCGGTCTGGGTGACGTTCGAGATGTTGCCCTGGCCAGTCTGACCGACGGTGGCCGACGAGCCGTCACCGCTCTGGGCGATGAACGAATCGTTGCCGTCGACGAGGCCGTCAGCGTTGGTTTGGGTCACGGACACCGTGGCGTCATCGCCGGTCTGGTCGACGTCGCTGAAGTTGGCGTTGCCGTTCTGGGTCACCGTTGCGAACGACAGAAGCGCGTTCTGGTCGACATCCGAAACGTTGTCGGTGCCGTCCTGGGTCACTTCGACTTCGCTGTCATCGCCGTCCTGGGTAACGTCGCTCTGGTTGCCTTCGCCGTCCTGATCGACGGTTGCGGTGCTGCCGCTGGCGGTCGACGACTGCAGGATGATCGAGGAGTTGGCGTTGCCAGCGGTGCTCGTCTGGGTCACGGTGGCGGTGTTGCCGCTGCCGTCCTGATCGACGTCGCTGGTATTGGTGCCGGCCCCGTTCTGGGTCACACTGGCGATTTCACCGGCGCCGGTCTGCTCGACGTCCGACGTGTTCGACTGCGCATAGGCGATACCGGCCAGCGACAGCGCCAGCACGGATACGCCAGTTTTGATGATCGTCTTCATTGCTTGCTTCCTTTGTGCAATTTACTGCTTTTGCGACGTTTCCCGGCCCTGCATGCGTTCGTGCGCTGCAGGGTTCGTGAAATTTTCTGAGTGTGTGAGGTGATGGCCCTTCGTCCCCGAGAGCAGGGACGCAGAAGGGCGGTGCGTGGCCTGTGCCCCGGCCGCCACACCGCGACGCGGACGCAGGTTTGCTGCGCCGCCCCAAAGGCTAGAACGATAAGGGAAAAGACCAGGCTCGGTTTTCATCTGTTGCATCCGCCCATCCGATAGGCGATACCGAGCGTCGGCCACGGCGCGATAAGACGCCGGGCTACTAGGTGATCGCATACCTTTTTCTCGCGCGCATCGGAGTGGCAGCTCCTTTGCGTGCTTATTTTTGTGCGGCCCCACGGCGCTTTGCGCGCTCTCTGGTTCCTCCCGGCCAGCTGGCAGACCAACCGGGAAACTCGTTAGCCGTTACGATCCGTCGCGGTCTTTATCGTCCTTATCCGGATCGACGATGGTCAGGGCAGTCAGCGAGCCTGCGCGCTTCACTGCCTTCTGGATGTCACTGGCGTCATATTGCCCGTCGCGCTCGGCGCGGTAGGCGGCAAGCAGGGACTGGGCGGACGACATGTCGTCGAAGCGCCACAGATCAAGTTCGACCCCTTCGAGCACGAGGCCGTAGACCGCCTTCTCGATCGCCTGCTGCAGAGCGACCTGATCGGGCTCGTTCGAGGTAATCCCGGCCTCAGCCTCCAGCAGCTCGCGGAAAGCCACGAACTTGAAGGCGTTTGCGCCGATCGCCTGACTGGCGATGGTCTTGGAAGCGGTGACGTTGGCGAGCACTTCGCCGGTGCGGACCGAAACGGCCCGCAGATAGACGGTCACCGTGTCCTGCCGATATTCGGTACGTGCGCCGATGCCGAGGAACGCTGCGCCTGCACCACCGGTGACGGTGTTGGTGTCATAGCCCACAATCCCGCCTTCCAGCAGCACGCCGGCAAACAGCAGCGCGGGCAGGGCATTGGGATCGACTTCCTGTTCGCCGAGATAGCGCTTGCGCATCTCCCCGATGATCTGGCGTTCGCGCAGCAGGTTATCCAGCCGCTCGCGCTCGACCACAGTGAACCAGCTGCGGTTGCCGGCATCCTGCAGGGCCTTCACCAGCATCGAGCTGGCGCCCTGAGTCACGGCGCGCGACAGCGTCTGGCCGACATCGCTCGGCTTGAACTGGCCGGTCTGGTCGGTGAAGCCATAGACCGCGATCGCCACCTGCCGCTGCGGTGCGGGCAGCTGGTTGAGCAGGCTCTGAGTCTGGGTCTTCTTGGGGAAATAGGCGAGGCTGGTGGTGGTCGCGAGCGAGTTGCGACCGTCCTGCGGCATGCTCATGCAACCGCTGACCGCGAGAGCAGTGACACCAACCAGAAGGGATTTGATCATGGTGCGCATCGGCCGGATCTCAGTCGACCTCGATGAACAGCGGCACGACGATGCGGGTTTCCTCGCCGCTTTCGTCGTTGCGGATGATCAGGGTCACTTCATCGAGCGAGCGGAAGAATTCGATCGTCTGGCCACCGAAGCTGATCGTGCCCTGTTCCTGCGGGTTGTCGCCGAAGATCGCATCGACGATCTGCGAGGACAGCGCCGAGAGCAGGCGCGACTGAAGCTGGCGGGCGAAGATATCCGCCTGCGAATTGGTGTTGGTGGCGCGCGGGTCACGGGTGTTGTTGTTGGCGTTGGCCACACCCAGAACATGGTTCGAATTGAACGGGTTGCCACCGAAAGTCGGGCTGATCGGGCGGTACACGACGTCCTGCGCCGCGACCGGCGTAGCGACCACAAAAACGGCCGCCGCAAGGCTTGCCTTCAGGTACGACATTAATCCCCCTCACCATACCAAGGAACGGAAATACGGGGTTTGCCCCATGTTATCGTTCAGAGCCTTAGCGACTCAGCGACTCGGTAAGCTCATGTTAGGGGTTATTAACAGGGTGTAAAGTAACTTCGCGGGACTGCGTCAGGAATCGTCCATTTTCTAGACGGTTGCAATCTGTGCATTAAGATTTGCGAAGCCTTATGCAAACCTTTTCATTGGCGACCTCTTCCTCCGGCAAGCGACAAAAAAGGCGGCGCCATCGCTGGCGCCGCCTCCTTTGAAACGGTCGTAACCGCGTCGGGCTTACTTGAGCTCGACGGTGCCGCCGGCTTCTTCGATCTTCTTCTTGATGTCTTCGGCTTCGGCCTTGTTGACACCTTCCTTGACCGCCTTCGGGGTCGATTCGACCAGCGCCTTGGCTTCGGTCAGGCCGAGGCCGGTGATGGCGCGGACTTCCTTGATGACCTGGATCTTCTTGCCACCGTCGCCGGTGAGGATCACGTCAAATTCGGTCTGCTCTTCGACAGCTTCGGCAGCAGCAGCCGGCGCAGCGGCGACAGCAACGGCAGCAGCGGCGCTCACACCCCATGCTTCTTCGAGGGCCTTGGCGAGGTCGGCGGCTTCGAGCACGGTCAGCTTCGAAAGTTCTTCAACAAGCTTGGCAATATCGGCCATGATGGTTCACTCCAAATAGTGGCGGGGCGAAAAGTGCCCCAACAGATTGTTTCGTCTGGCGAAAAACGTCTCTTAGGCTGCCTTGTCCGCGTAAGCGGCGAAAACACGGGCGACCTTCGCGGCGGGTGCGGTAACGACCTGGGCGATCTTCGTCGCCGGGGCGTTGACCAGACCGATGAGCTTGGCGCGCAGTTCGTCGAGGCTGGGCATCGAGGCAAGCGCCCGGATCCCGGCTTCGTCGAGAACGACCGAACCCATCGAACCGCCGACGATTTCGAGCTTGTCGTTCGTCTTGGCGAATTCGACAGCGGCCTTGGCAGCCGCGACCGGGTCAGTCGACCAGGCCAGCCCGACCGGGCCAGTGAGCATGTCACTGATCCCGACATAGTCGGTGTTTTCGAGGGCGAGATTGGCGAGACGGTTCTTCGCAACCTTGTAGGTAGCGCCAGCATCGCGCATCTTCAGACGCAGGGCGGTGGACTGGGCCACCGTCATGCCGCGGTTACGGGTGACAACCACCACGGCAACCTCGTTGAAGACCGCATTGAGCTGGGCAACCGCGTCGGCTTTCTGCGAACGATCCATGCCATACTCCTTCACAAATGACCGGGCAGGATGGCTCCCGCACGGTCGGCTACGTTTGTCCGCGCACAGGGCCACGAAGGCTCCTGAACGCGAGCGAGTCCGTCGATAGGGAAGGAGGGTGTGCTTGTCGGCACCAGCGGGGCGACCGCGAATTACGGGCGCCCGGCGAAATCTCGTTTCCCCGTCTAGGCTGGAAATTAAGACCGGCATATTCCGGTCACCAACTGTCTCGGACGGATGACACGGCAACAGCACGAGGCCCGCCGGTCGGGGCGGGCCTCTAGGGGATTGGCGTCAGGAGTCAAGCGGATTGGCGCGCTCAGCCGTCCTCCGCCCGGTAGCCGAGCAGGTCGCCCGGCTGGCATTCCAGCTCGCGGCAGATCGCGGCGAGGGTGGAGAAGCGGATCGCCTTGGCCTTGCCGGTCTTGAGGATCGACAGGTTGGCAAGTGTCAGCCCCACCCGGTCGGCCAGCTCGGTCAGGGTCATGCGGCGGGCGTAGAGCAGATCGTCGAGCTTGACCATGATGCGGGCTCCTTCGAGGTCATCGTTGCTGGGGGGCATCACACGGTCCCTTCGAGATCTTCGCGCATCGCCGCGCCGTTGCGGAACACCCGGGCGAGGATGAACAGGACGATGATCAGCAGGAGGGAGGTGAAATCAAAGCCGAGCGTGGCGGAGAAGTGCACATCCTCGAACTGGCTGGCCCAGTCGGTCACCAGCGCCGACACCAGCGCCATCACGGCGGTGAGCAGATAGGTGGCGACCATCAGCCATGCCATTGCCGTCAGCCGGTCGGCGTTTTCGGGCACGAAGGGATCGCCCTCGGCCACCGTATTGATGATGCCGCGCAGCTTGCCGAAGAAAACGAACAGCGCGCCCACCACGACTGCCGCCAGCGCCAGCAGGCCGAGCACCGCGGCGGTCGGCAGATCGGTGATGGCGGGGCCGAATTCGGTCCGCATCTCGGCATTGATGGTGTCAGCGAACAGCGCAACGCCGACGAAGGCGAAGGCCACTGCGGCGGCGCCGACGACGAAGACGGCTTGCATTAGCAGGGTCAGCACCTTGCCTGCCGTCAGCAATAGGTCATTTCCGGGAGGGTTCATTGTGGTTCTCCTTGCTGGCGGATCAGGCGATCGGCGGCAGAGCGAAGGCAGCGGGCGCGGCGGCCTGAGCGGGCGGGACGGTGACGATCGCACCGATCGAGCCGAGCGCGAGGACGAAGGCGGCAAGCGCTGCGAAGGCGTGGTTGGCAAAGCGGTTCATATCGATCTCCTTTATCGGACACATCGGTATTCGATAAAGTCCCTCTAATCCGATTCGCGGCTTATCGTCAATCAATAATATTGAAAAACGATATTGAGCGCGTCGTTTTCCGATTAGCTCTCCGGCGCACACCACAGCGAGAGGGTGCCGGCCTTGCTGTCTGCCAGCTGCAGGCCGAGCGCCAGAAACGCCGCCTGATCGGCCAGCGCGGCGGCGGATGGGACGGGGGAGGGGGGGGCTTTTGGGCGGTCATTGCCGCTCTCCTTCCATCGAAGCGCCCGCACCGTGCAAGCGCAATCTGCGTGCAGCCCCCCTATGCGGCGTTGCGGGCGTTGACATCCGCCGGGTGCAATCCTACATCGCCGCCTTGAGCTCGCTTCGAGCAAGACCGATTCACACGCGGGGATCGGTCCGGGAATGGAAGCGGCGACACGCCAATTCGCGACGCAATCCGGGAGGCTGCTGCCGACACCGCTTTCAGGCGGAGTTGGTCACGCGGCTTTTGTGCGTTGGAACTGGCCCCCTTTTTCGCGTGGAACGACAGCGATATTCCCCGTCCGCGCGAGGCTTTTCCTTGCGCGGCCCAATCAAAGAGGCACGATCCCTCCATGGCAACCAAGGCGAAGCCGCCCGTCACCCGCAGCCGCAAGGCCCAAGGGACCGCGAAAAAGCGCATCCGCAAGATCTTCGGTGACATTCACGAAGTGGTGCAGATGCCGAACCTGATCGAGGTTCAGCGCGAAAGCTACGAGCAGTTCCTGCGTTCGGACAAGGCCACCGGCTATGTCTCGGGCCTTGAAAAGACCCTGCGTTCCGTGTTTCCGATCCGCGATTTCGCCGGGACGGCCGAGCTTGATTTCGTGCACTACGAACTCGAAGAGCCCAAGTACGACACCACCGAGTGCCGTCAGCGCGGCATCACCTACGCTGCCCCGATGAAGGTGACGCTGCGCCTCATCGTGTTCGAAGTGGATCAGGAAACCGAAACCCGCTCCGTCCTCGATATCAAGGAGCAGGATGTGTACATGGGCGACATGCCGCTCATGACTGATAACGGCACCTTCATCATCAACGGTACCGAGCGTGTGATCGTCTCGCAGATGCACCGTTCGCCAGGTGTGCTGTTCGATCATGATCGCGGCAAGACCCATTCGTCGGGCAAGCTGCTGTTCGCCGCGCGCGTCATCCCCTACCGTGGTTCGTGGCTCGATTTCGAATTCGACGCCAAGGACATCGTCAACGTCCGTATCGACCGCAAGCGCAAGCTGCCGGTCACGGCGCTGCTCTATTCGCTGGGTCTCGATGCCGAAGACATTCTCGGCCATTTCTACAACACCGTCAGTTGGGACCGCGCCAAGGACGGCTGGAAGATTCCGTTCCACGCCGAAGCCTGGCGCAACGCCAAGCCGACTTTCGCGCTGGTTGACGCCAAGACGGGCGAGGAAGTCTTCCCCGCCGGCCAGAAGATCAGCCCGCGCGCGGCCAACAAGGCCGCCAAGGATGGCCTGACCGAACTGCTGCTCCCCACCGAGGAAGTCGTCAGCCGCTATGCCGCCGTCGACATGATCGACGAGAGCACGGGCCGTATCTACATCGAAGCCGGTGACGAAGTGACGCTGGAGCATGTCGAGATTCTCGACAAGGCTGGCGTGGATCGCCTGCCGCTGCTCGACATCGACGAGATCAACACCGGTCCGTGGATCCGCAATACCCTCAAGGCCGACAAGGCCGAGAACCGCGACGAAGGTCTGGAAGCGATCTACAAGGTCATGCGTCCGGGCGAACCGCCGACGAAGGAAACCGCCGAGGCGCTGTTCGAAGGCCTGTTCTTCGATGCCGAACGCTATGACCTGTCGGCCGTGGGCCGCGTGAAGCTCAATATGCGTCTGGGCCTCGAATGCGAGGACACCATCACCACGCTGCGCAAGGAAGATATCCTCGCAGTGGTGAAGGAACTGGTCGGCCTCAAGGACGGCAAGGGCGAAGTCGACGATATCGACAACCTCGGCAACCGCCGCGTGCGTTCGGTGGGCGAGCTGCTGGAAAACCAGTACCGAGTCGGCCTGCTGCGCATGGAGCGCGCCGTGAAGGAGCGGATGAGCTCGGTCGATGTGTCGACGGTGATGCCGAACGATCTCATCAACGCCAAGCCGGCTGTGGCTGCGGTGCGCGAGTTCTTCGGTTCCTCGCAGCTCTCGCAGTTCATGGACCAGACCAACCCGCTGTCGGAAGTCACCCACAAGCGCCGCGTTTCGGCGCTCGGGCCGGGCGGTCTGACCCGCGAGCGCGCCGGCTTCGAAGTCCGCGACGTTCACCCGACGCACTATGGCCGCATCTGCCCGATTGAAACGCCGGAAGGTCCGAACATCGGTCTGATCAACTCGCTGGCGTCGTTCTCGCGCGTCAACAAGTACGGCTTCATCGAAACTCCGTACCGCAAGGTCATCGACGGCAAGGTCACCGGCGACGTGATCTACCTGTCGGCGATGGAAGAGCAGAAGCACACCGTCGCGCAGGCTTCGGCCGAGCTGACGGAAGACGGCTCCTTCGTCGAAGAACTGGTGTCGGCGCGTCACAACGGTGACAACCTGATGGCCCCGCGCGAGCACGTGACGCTGATGGACGTGTCGCCGAAGCAGCTGGTTTCGGTCGCGGCCTCGCTGATTCCGTTCCTCGAAAACGACGACGCCAACCGCGCGCTGATGGGTTCCAACATGCAGCGTCAGGCTGTGCCGCTCGTCAAGGCGGAAGCGCCGTGGGTCGGGACTGGCATGGAAGAAACCGTAGCGCGCGATTCGGGCGCGGCGATTGCTGCCAAGCGCGGCGGGATCGTCGACCAGGTCGACGCCACCCGCATCGTGATCCGCGCGATCGGCGATGTCGAACCCGGCCAGTCGGGCGTCGACATCTACACCCTGCAGAAGTTCCAGCGTTCGAACCAGAACACCTGCATCAACCAGCGTCCGCTGGTGAAGGTGGGTGACGTGATCGAGCAGGGCGACATCATCGCCGATGGCCCCTCGACCGATCTGGGCGAGCTGGCGCTGGGCAAGAACAGCCTCGTCGCGTTCATGCCGTGGAATGGCTACAACTACGAAGACTCGATCCTGATCAGCGAACGCATCGTGAAGGACGACGTCTTCACCTCGATCCACATCGAGGAGTTCGAAGTCATGGCCCGCGACACCAAGCTCGGGCCGGAAGACATCACCCGCGACATTCCCAACGTCGGCGAAGAAGCCCTGCGCAACCTCGACGAAGCGGGCATCGTCTATATCGGTGCGGAAGTGCATCCGGGCGACATTCTGGTCGGCAAGATCACCCCCAAGGGTGAATCGCCGATGACCCCGGAAGAAAAGCTGCTGCGCGCGATCTTCGGCGAAAAGGCGAGCGATGTGCGCGACACTTCGCTGCGTCTGCCCCCGGGCGTGGCGGGCACCGTCGTCGAAGTGCGCGTGTTCAACCGTCACGGTATCGAGATCGATGACCGTACCCGTGCGATCCAGAACGAGGAAATCGAACGCCTCCGCAAGGACGCGGCGGATGAACGCAACATCCTCAACCGTGCGACCTACAACCGCCTGCGTGACATGCTGGTTGGCCAGACCGCTTCGGCAGCGCCCAAGGGCCTGAAGAAGGGCATCGAAATCACCGAGGAAGTCCTCGACGAAGTCGATCGTCACGAATGGTTCAAGTTCGCGGTGGCTGACGATGGCCGTCAGGCGCAGATCGAAGCGGTGAAGTCGCAGTACGACGAAGCCGTTGGCCTGATCGATGCCAAGTTCCACGACCGCAAGGAAAAGCTCGAACGCGGCGATGAACTCGCTCCGGGCGTGCTCAAGATGGTCAAGGTCTTCGTCGCGGTGAAGCGCAAGCTGCAGCCGGGTGACAAGATGGCCGGCCGTCACGGGAACAAGGGCGTCATCAGCCGCATCCTGCCGATCGAGGACATGCCGTTCCTCGAAGACGGGACGCATGTTGATCTCGTGCTCAACCCGCTGGGCGTGCCCTCGCGCATGAACGTCGGGCAGATCTTCGAGACGCACCTGGGCTTTGCTGCCCGCGCACTCGGCCACGAGATCAAGGATCTGCTGGACCAATGGCGCGCTGCCAACCCGAACGCTGCTACGGACTACGCCAACGTGCCGCCGCCCGCTGCGGTCGTGGATCGTCTCAAGGACGTCTATGGCGAGCAGTATTTCGAGGATCTTGAAAGCCGCACGACCGCCGATATCGTCGAACTGGCGGGCAACCTTTCGGCCGGTGTGCCGATGGGGACTCCGGTGTTCGACGGCGCGCGTGAGCCCGATGTGTCGGAAATGCTGATCAAGGCAGGGATCGACTCTTCGGGTCAGTCCACGCTCTATGACGGCCGCACGGGCGAGGCGTTCGACCGCAAGGTGACCGTGGGCATCATCTACATGCTCAAGCTCCACCACTTGGTCGACGACAAGATCCACGCCCGTTCGATCGGGCCGTACTCGCTCGTCACCCAGCAGCCGCTGGGCGGTAAGGCACAGTTCGGCGGCCAGCGTTTCGGCGAAATGGAGGTCTGGGCGCTCCAGGCCTACGGTGCAGCCTATACCTTGCAGGAAATGCTGACGGTGAAGTCCGACGACGTGGTCGGCCGCACCAAGGTCTACGAAGCGATCGTCAAGGGCGACGACACCTTCGAGGCGGGCATTCCGGAGAGCTTCAACGTGCTCGTCAAGGAAATGCGCTCGCTGGGCCTGAACGTCGAACTGAAGTCGATCCTCGACGAGGATGACGACGGCGAGATGCTGGAGGCAGCGGAGTAAGGGGCGAGGGGGCCTGATGGCCCCCCGCCACACCCGCCCATCTGAATTCATCCCCCCTAAGGGAACACAGTCATGAACGACCTGACCAAATTCACCAACCAGCTGGCGAAGCCCGAAACCTTCGACCAGATCCAGATCGGCATCGCCTCGCCGGAGCGTATCCGCTCGTGGTCCTACGGCGAGATCAAGAAGCCCGAGACGATCAACTACCGCACCTTCAAGCCGGAGCGTGACGGGCTGTTCTGCGCGCGCATCTTCGGCCCTGTGAAGGACTACGAGTGCCTGTGCGGCAAGTACAAGCGCATGAAGTACAAGGGCGTCGTCTGCGAAAAGTGCGGCGTCGAAGTGACCGTGACCAAGGTCCGCCGCGAGCGCATGGGCCACATCGAACTGGCCGCGCCGGTCGCGCACATCTGGTTCCTCAAGTCGCTGCCCTCGCGCATCGGCCTGCTGCTCGACATGCAGCTCAAGCAGCTTGAGCGCATCCTCTACTTCGAAAGCTATGTGGTGATCGAGCCGGGCCTGACCCCGCTTGAAAAATACCAGTTGCTGACTGAGGACGAGCTGCTCGAATTCCAGGACGAGTATGGCGAAGATGCCTTCTCGGCCGACATCGGCGCCGAAGCCGTGCGCACCATGCTGATGGACCTCGACCTCGAGGCCGAGCGTGACGCGCTGATGGACGAACTCGCCACCACCAAGTCGGCGCTCAAGCCCAAGAAGATCATCAAGCGTCTGAAGGTCGTCGAAAGCTTCATCGATTCCGGCAACCGTCCGGAATGGATGATCCTCGAAGTGATCCCGGTCATCCCGCCCGAACTGCGCCCGCTGGTGCCGCTCGATGGTGGCCGCTTCGCGACGTCGGATCTCAACGATCTCTATCGCCGCGTCATCAACCGCAACAACCGCCTGAAGCGCCTGATCGAACTGCGCGCGCCGGACATCATCGTCCGCAACGAAAAGCGCATGCTGCAGGAAGCGGTCGATGCGCTGTTCGACAACGGCCGCCGCGGCCGCGTCATTACCGGCGCCAACAAGCGTCCGCTCAAGTCGCTGTCCGACATGCTCAAGGGCAAGCAGGGCCGCTTCCGCCAGAACCTGCTCGGCAAGCGCGTTGACTATTCGGGCCGTTCGGTGATCGTGACCGGTCCGGAACTCAAGCTGCACCAGTGCGGCCTTCCGAAGAAGATGGCGCTCGAACTGTTCAAGCCGTTCATCTACGCCCGTCTGGATGCCAAGGGTCTGTCGATGACCTTGAAGCAGGCCAAGAAGTGGGTCGAGAAGGAGCGCAAGGAAGTCTGGGACATCCTCGACGAGGTGATCCGCGAACACCCGGTGCTGCTGAACCGCGCGCCGACGCTGCACCGTCTCGGCATCCAGGCGTTCGAGCCCGTGCTGATCGAAGGCAAGGCAATCCAGCTGCACCCGCTGGTCTGCTCGGCCTTCAACGCCGACTTCGACGGTGACCAGATGGCGGTCCACGTGCCGCTGTCGCTGGAAGCCCAGCTTGAAGCGCGCGTGCTGATGATGTCGACCAACAACATCCTCTCGCCCGCCAACGGCAAGCCGATCATCGTGCCTTCGCAGGATATGGTGCTGGGGATCTACTACCTCTCGATGGAACGGCAGGAAAAGACTCCCGAATTCATCGACAATGCCGATGGTTCCAAGGTCGAGCGTCTGCCGCGCTTTGCCGACATGGCCGAAGTGCACCAGGCGCTCGAGGTCAAGGCGGTGACGCTGCACACCAAGATCATCGCCCGCGTGCCGCAGGCCGACGAAAGCGGCAAGGTGGTGATGAAGCGCTTCGTCACGACCCCGGGCCGCATGCTGATCGGCGAATGCCTGCCCAAGAACCACAAGGTGCCGTTCGACATCATCAACCGCCTGCTCACCAAGCGTGAAATCGGCGACGTGATCGATCAGGTCTATCGTCACACCGGCCAGAAGGACACCGTGTTGTTTGCCGACGCCATCATGGCGCTGGGCTTCCGCCACGCGTTCAAGGCCGGGATCAGCTTCGGCAAGGATGACATGATCATCCCCGACGCCAAGGAAAAGCTGGTCGACGAGACCAAGGAACTGGTTGCTGGCTATGAACAGCAGTACCAGGATGGTCTCATCACCCAGCAGGAAAAGTACAACAAGGTGATCGACGCCTGGTCGAAGTGCGGTGACATGGTCGCCGACGCGATGATGGCCGAGATCAAGGCGACCCCGATCGATCCGGATACGGGTAAGGAAGCCCAGATCAACTCGATCTACATGATGAGCCACTCGGGTGCCCGTGGTAGCCCGGCGCAGATGAAGCAGCTCGCCGGGATGCGCGGCCTGATGGCCAAGCCGTCGGGTGAGATCATCGAGACCCCGATCATCTCGAACTTCAAGGAAGGCCTGACCGTTCTTGAATACTTCAACTCGACCCACGGCGCCCGTAAGGGCCTCGCGGACACCGCGTTGAAGACCGCGAACTCGGGTTACCTCACCCGCCGTCTGGTCGACGTGTCGCAGGATTGCGTCATCGTCGAGGAAGATTGCGGCACCCAGAACGCGCTCGAAATGCGCGCCATCGTGCAGGGCGGTAGCGTTATCGCCTCGCTCGGCGAGCGTATTCTCGGCCGCACGGTCGCCGAGGACATCATCAACGCCGCCACCGGCGAAGTGATCGTCCCCGCCGGCACGCTGCTCGACGAAGCGATGGTGAAGGACATCGAGGCGGCTGAAGTGCAGTCGGCCAAGATCCGCTCGCCGCTAATCTGTGAAGCCGAACAGGGCGTTTGCGCGACCTGCTACGGGCGCGATCTGGCACGCGGCACGCCGGTGAATATCGGCGAGGCTGTCGGCGTTATCGCGGCGCAGTCGATCGGTGAGCCGGGCACGCAGCTGACCATGCGTACTTTCCACATCGGCGGTGCGGCGCAGCTCAACGAAACTTCGCACCTTGAAGCGATTTCGGAAGGCCGCATCGAATATCGCGATATGCCGACCATCACCGACAAGCAGGGCCGCATCCTCAGCCTTGCGCGCAACGGTGAAATCGCAGTGATCGACGCCGAAGGGCGCGAGCGCGAAATGCACAAGGTGCCGTACGGGACCGTGCTGAAGTTCGGCGACGGCGATCAGGTCAAGGTTGGCGATCGTCTGGCCGAATGGGATCCGTTCACTCTGCCGATCATCACCGAACAGTCGGGTGTGGTGAAGTATCAGGACCTGATCGAAGGCATCACGCTCGAAGAGCAGATGGATGATGCAACCGGCATCGCCCAGCGCGTGGTCACCGAAAACCGGGCGACCGGCCGCAAGAAGAAGGAGGATCTGCGTCCGCGCATGACCCTGCTTGGCGAAGGCGGCGGTGAAACCGAAGCGGCGCGTTACATGCTCGCTCCGGGCACGACCCTGTCGGTGGCCGATGGCGACACGGTGCAGGCGGGCGACATTCTCGCCCGTGCCAGCCGCGAAGCCGCGAAGACCCGCGACATCACCGGCGGTCTGCCGCGCGTGGCCGAACTGTTCGAGGCGCGTATGCCCAAGGACGTCTCGGTCATCGCCAAGATTTCCGGCCGGATCGAATTCGTCCGAGAATACAAGGCTAAGCGCAAGATCGCGATCATCCCCGAGGAGGGCGAACCGGTAGAATACCTGATCCCCAAGACCAAGGTGATCGACGTGCAGGAAGGCGACTACGTGAAGAAGGGGGACACCCTGATTTCCGGCTCGCCAAACCCGCACGACATCCTCGAAGTCATGGGTGTCGAAGCGCTGGCCGAGTATCTCGTTGACGAGATTCAGGAAGTCTACCGCTTGCAGGGCGTGAAGATCAACGACAAGCACATCGAGGTGATCGTTCGCCAGATGCTACAGAAGGTCGAGATCACCGATGGCGGGGACACCACCCTGCTGCCGGGCGAGCAGGTCGATCTGGCCGAGATGCTCGAAATCAACGCCAAGCTGGCCAAGGGCAAGCAGGGTGCATCGGGTAACCCGGTGCTGCTCGGCATCACCAAGGCCTCGCTCCAGACCCGCTCGTTCATCTCGGCGGCCTCGTTCCAGGAAACCACCCGCGTGCTGACGCAGGCGGCGGTCGAAGGGAAGAAGGATACCCTGATCGGTCTGAAGGAAAACGTGATCGTCGGCCGTCTCATCCCCGCCGGTACCGGTGCGGGTATGAACCGTCTGCGCGTCACCGCCAACAGCCGCGACGCGGCGCTGAAGGCGGCCTGGAAGAAGCAGCAGGATTCGCTTTCGGCCTCGGGCCAGCGCGAAGTCGAGCCGGCCGCTGACGCGATCGGTTCGGAAGAGAAGATGAAGGCGGCGATGGCGGCGATGGCTGCCTCGGCTCCCGCAGCTGAAGTCGAGGACGACGGCGAGGAGTAAGCTCCGCGCCCGTCTCGATGGGATCAGAAAGGCCCCGCCGGAGTTCACGCTCCGGCGGGGTTTTTCGTAGTCCTTGCAGGAAATAATCGCTATTGCAAATCACTCGCATAAATGTGAGAGAGGTGGGCTTCCATCACAGTGCATCAGCGAGGCCCCATGTCCGGCAACCGTTCCCCCTCCGCCACCACGCAGGACACCATCGCCGCGCTGGCAAAGCCGCCGCGGGTCGAGACGCTGGGGCCGATCGGCGCGCGGTTTGTTCACGCCCTGCGTCTGATTGCGCTGCACGAGCGGCTCGGTCGCGATCCTGTGCCGGAACTTGCCGTGCGGCTCGGCTCTGTCGAAATCGCGGCCAAGTCGCTGATCCTAGCCCAGTCGATTTCCGCCTGCTGGCCCGAAAACATCCATGTCAGCCGCTACTGCTGCCAGCTGCTGAGCCATGACGAAGTGACCATCGCCGCGCTGGTCGATGCCGCCGCCCGGCGCGATCGGGGTGGCTTCGAAGACGCGCTTGCCGGCCTTGTCCGCCCCGAACGCTGGCACCGTCTATGGGACGGCGCGCTGGCGCTGGTCGCGGCGGAAATGCGCGCAGTGTGAGGCCGCTTGCGGGCGGGCGCGCAGGCCTCTACCGCTCGCGATCATGACCACCACGCGCTTCGCTCCTTCGCCCACCGGCCGGCTCCATGTCGGCAATATCCGCACCGCGCTCCACAACTGGATGCTGGCCCGGCAGGCAAGCGGTACCTTCATCCTGCGCATCGATGACACCGATGCCGAACGCAGCCGCGAGGATTATGTCGATGCCATCCGCGCCGACCTCGCGTGGCTGGGCCTCGAATATGACCGCGAGGAGCGCCAGTCGGCCCGGCTCGATCGTTACGAGGCGGCTTTCGCCGCGCTCCACGCCGCGGGGCGCGTTTACCCCTGTTACGAAAGCGCGCAGGAGCTTGACGTCAAACGCAAGATCGCACTCGGCCGCGGGTTGCCGCCGATCTATGATCGCGCCGCGCTCAAGCTGACCGACGCCGAGCGCGCTGCGAAAGAGGCCGAAGGCGTGCAGCCGCACTGGCGCTTCCTGCTCGATCACGCCGAGCCGATCCAATGGGACGACGGTATTCGGCGCACCCAGAAATTCGATCCGGCGCAGCTCTCCGATCCGGTCATCCGCCGCGCTGATGGATCATGGCTCTACATGATGCCCAGCGCCGTCGACGATATCGACATGGGCGTCACTCAGGTCTTGCGCGGTGAGGATCACGTTTCCAATACTGCTGTTCAGATTCAGATATTTACCGCACTTTTTGCTGCGAACTTTGCCACAGCGCCTGATGCAGCAAAAATCGTCCCCGCCTTCGCCCATGAAGCGCTGCTGGTGGGCCGCGAGGGCAAGCTGTCGAAGCGCCTCGGCTCGCTCGGCTGCGATGCTTTCCGCGAGCGCGGCATTGAGCCCGGGGCGATCATCGCGCTGCTGGCACGGCTGGGCACGTCGCTTGCCGTCGAGCCGGTTGCCGACCGCTCCGTCCTGATCGCCAGCTTTGATCTGTCGACCTTCGGCCGCGCCCCGGCGAAGTTCGACGAGGAAGATCTCGACAGGCTCAACGCCGCGATTGTCCATCAGCTGCCGTTCGAGGCGGTGCAGCACCGCCTGCCCGCAGGAATGGATGCCGCCGGGTGGCACGCGGTGCGCCCGAACCTTGCCCATGTTGGCGAGGCTGGAGACTGGTGGCGGCTGGTGACCGGCCCGATCGCGCCGCCTGAATTCACCGCCGAAGACCGCGCCTTCCTGGCCGATGCAGCCGCAGCGTTGGTGTGGGGCGAAAACCCGTGGGGTGCGCTTACGGCCACGCTCAAGGACGCGACCGGCCGCAAGGGCCGCGCGCTGTTTCTGCCGCTGCGTCAGGCCCTCACCGGCATGGACCACGGTCCCGACATGGGCGAACTCCTCCCCCTGATCGGCGAGGCCGAAGCCCGCCGCCGCCTGCAAACCGCCGCAGCCGGGGCCTGATCAGCTGGGATTGTCGCAAGGGTCAGGTAAAGTGCCGTTCGGCGGGCGAGGGCCGGTGCCGGATTGTCGGAGATCCAGCCGGAGAGCCTGTGCCGTGATCTTGGCAAACAGGGCGACGATCCGGCCCTAAGTAGACCTTTCCTCCGGGTCTGATCGGGTGAACGCCGGATTTCAGACGCTTGGCGCACGCGGAATTTGGCTCGCATCGCCCCGGCACATTTAGTTATGTTATACTATAACCTAAAACGTGCTACGCCGTCCCTCTCCCGATCCCCCCTTCTTGTGGAACACCATGACAAACCACCCCGCGAAATTCGCGGCAGGTCTTTCTGCCGTTGCTTTGCTTTGGGCTACCGCCCCGCTCCGCGCCGAGGACTCGGCCGCGCCGCCGGCCGTGGATGCGGCGCCCGAGGACATCGTCATCACCGGCGTGCGCCAGCCTTATCGCGGCGATTTTTCCCTGCGCGAAATCCCGCAGGCGATTGCCACGATCGAGGAAGGTTCGGTCCGGCAGAACAATTTCCTGCGCCTTGCCGACGCGCTCGATCTCAACGCATCGGTGTCGCGGCAGAATTCGCCCGGGGGGCTGTTTGACAGCTTCGCGGTGCGCGGTTTTGCGGCCCGCGCGATGTGGCGGGAATCGCACGCATCGAGGTGCTGAAAGGCCCCGCCGCCGCCCTGCTCGGGCGCGGGGAGCCGGGGGGCACCATCAACCTCGTCACCCGGCAGGCGGAAATCGGGCGCAGCTTCGGCAGCGCCATGGTGCAATATGGCAGCTTTGACCGAGTGCGCGCCGAGGCCGATCTCAACCTGGCGTTAAGCGGCGGGCTGACGACGCGCCTGATCGCCTATGCCTAGGACGGTGACACCTTCCGCGACACCGTAGGCCAGCGCCGCTGGGGCTTTCTGCCGTCGGTCGGCCTTGCCATCGGGCCGAATACGCGCGTCACTTATGATCTTGAATATACCCGCGTGGAAACCCCGTTCGACCGCGGGATCGTGGTGCTGAACGGCAATTTCGACACAGTGCCGATCAACCGCTTCCTCTGCGCGCCGGTCGACGGCGATCATGTCGCGCGCGCCACCGGCCACCAGCTGCGGGTGCAGCACGATTTCGACAGCGACTGGAGCCTGCTGGTCGGCGCGAGCCTGCGCGATACGCTACTGACCGGTTTTTCATCGGACGCGGAAGCTGGTCGGCTCGCGCCAGAGGGTCTTTCGCGACGGCTGCTCGCTCTCGCGCCAGCGTCGCTCGCGGGTTTATGATTCGCAGCAATGGGTAATGCGCGCCGAATTGTCGGGCGCGTTCGCGACCGGGGCGCTCACCCACCGCATCCTGATCGGTGCGGATATGGGCCGGTTCGATAACGACCAGCAGTTCGGCCGCTTCCGCCCCCCGCCGCTGTCGGGCAACCCGGTCTATGGCCGGTTCCCGCTGTTGACCCCGGGGCCGCAGAACGACCGACTGGATGTGCAGCGTTCGACCGGGTTCTTCGTGCAGGACCAGATCGCCCTGACTGACCGTTTGCAGGTGCGCATCGGCGGGCGGTACGACGATTTCAGCCTGCGCACGCTCAACCGCCTGACCGGCGTCGACAGCCGCCGGAGCGCCGGGCGCTTCAGCCCGCAGGCGGGGATTGTTTATGAAGTGAGCGAGCCGCTGACGCTCTATGCCGCCTATGCCGAGGGCTTCCGCGCCAATATCGGCACCGATGTGACCGGCGCGATCTTCGATCAGGAAACCAGCATTTCGAAGGAGGTCGGCATCAAGCTGACGTTGCTCGGCGGCAAGCTCAACGGGACGCTGGCGATGTTCCAGCTCGACAAGGCCAATGTGCTGGCGAGCGACACCGGCAACCCCGGCTTCTCGGTCGCGATAGGCGAGGCGCGCAGCCGCGGGGTGGAGTTCGATCTGGCGGGCCAGCTGCCCGGCGATGTGGATGTGCTGGTGAGCTATGCCGATATCGACGCCGAGGCGCGCTCGACGCTGCTGGAGCCCAATTTCAACTTCCAGATCCGCCCCGGCGATCCGCTCATCAACATCCCCGATCACACGTTCAATGCGCAGGCGACCAAGCGCTTTGCTGTCGCCGGGCGCGAGGGATCGCTGGGCGCAGGGGTGCAATATGTGGGCGAGCGTTCGGGTGAGACCGGCACCGCTTTCACGCTGCCCGCGCACACGGTGGTGCGCCTGTTCGGCGAGATCGGGGCGCTGGACGGGCTGACGGTGTTCGGTGCGGTGCAGAACCTGTTCGACGCGCGCTGGTATGCCAACAGCTATGCGCCCTTGTGGGTGCAGCCCGGCGCGCCGCGCACCGCCTCGATCGGTGTGCGGGGGCAGTTCTGACGCCATGAACACTGGCCAGCCGCACACCACCGAACTCGAAGCGCGCGCCTTGTCACTGGTGCGCGATGGCACGCGCGTGCTCGACGATGTGTCCTTCGCCGCGCGTCCGGGCGAGGTCTATGCCCTGCTTGGCGGCAACGGGGCGGGCAAGTCGACTACGCTGCTGACCTTCCTCGGCTTCCTGCAGCCGTCGGGCGGCGAAGTGCTGGTGGGCGGACGCCCGGTGGCCGAGGATGTCGAAGCGGCACGCGCCCGGATTGCCTATCTGCCGGAAGCGGCATCGCTCTACGGGCATCTCGATGCTTACGAGAATCTGGCCTATTTCCTCGATCTGGCCGGGCGCCAGCGGCCGGATCGATACCGAGACTGTCCACGCGGCCTTCGCTGCCCAGGGGGCTGCGTCGGCATGATGTGGCGGATCGCGCGCGAGGAATGGCGGCTGTGGGCGCGCTCGCGTATTGTGCTGCTGGCGGGCATCACGCTGGGCGTGCTGGTGGTCCTCACCAGCATCCTCACCGCCCAGCGCATCGCGGGCGAGGCCGAGCGCCGTGCCGCGCGGCAGGCCAGCGCCGAGGCGACCTTCCTGGCCCAGCCTGACCGTCATCCGCATCGCATGGTGCATTACGGCCACTACGCCTTCCGCACCCCGCCGCCGCTTGCCGCGTTCGATCCGGGGGTGGACGCGGTAACCGGGCAATCGATCTTCCTTGAAGGGCACCGCCAGAACACCGCGATGTTCGCCGATCCCCGCGCGGGGGCCGACCTTGGCGGGTTTGCCCCGCTGACGCCTGCCAATCTCTTCCAATTGCTGCTGCCGATGTTGCTGATCGTGATCGGCCACGGCGTGCTGCTGCGCGAACGCGAGAGCGGGACGCTGGCCGTGTTGCTGGCGCAGGGGCAATCGGGGTTGCGGCTGACGGGCGGCAAGGCGCTGGCGCTGGCGGGGGTGGCGGGGGTGTTCCTGCTGCCGCTGGCGGGCCAATCGCTCGCGGCGAGGCGCCGCTGACAGCCTTTGGTCTGGTAGGAGCTTACGCGCTGTATATTGCGGTGTGGGGCGCGCTGGTGCTGGCGGTATCGCTGTGGGTGCGCCAGCGCAGTGTCGCGCTGGGGCTGCTGGTGCTGATCTGGCTGCTGGTCGCGCTGGTGGTGCCGCGCATCGGCATCAACGCCGCCAGCGCTGCCATTGACGCGCCGGGCAAGATCGAGAGCGATCTCGTCATGCTGGCCGAGCAGCGCAAGCTGGGCGATAGTCACAACGCGTCCGATCCGGCTTTCGAGGCGCTGAAGAAGCAGGTGCTCGATCAATACGAAGCGCAAAGCATCGAGGAATTGCCGGTCAACTGGCGCGGCGTGGTGGCGGGCTATTCCGAGCAAAAGCTCACCGATCTGATGAATGATTACGCCGGACGTCGGATGCAGGCCGAGGCGGCGCAGTCGCGGATCGTGACATGGTTCGGCCTCGTCTCGCCGACGCTTGCGGTCAGTGCGGCCTCGCGCACGCTGGCGGGCACCGATCTCGCCACGCACCACCGGTTCCTGCGGCAGAGCGAGGCGCTGCGCTTCGATTTCGTGCAGGGGCTCAATCAGCTCCACTCTACCGCGCTGGCCTATGCCGATGATGCCGCGCGCACCAAGGACCCCGAAGCCGAGGCCCGCACCCGCATCAATGCCGCATCATGGCGGCTGCTCGATACCTTCCGCCTTGCGCCTGATCCGCCCGGCGTGCGGGCCGCGCGTGCCGCCCTGCCGGTGCTGTGGCTGTTCGGCTGGCTGGGGCTGCTGGGCGGCGTGATCGTGATCGGCGCGCGCAGGCTTGCCCCATGAAGGCGCTGCTGCGCGAGGCGCGTTTTGCGCTGCATGATCGCGGTGCGCTGCTGTGGCTGACGCCCGCCCTGCTGCTGTCGGCGGCGGCGACCGGCTTCGGCATCGCCGCGGTGCGCGAACAACGCGCCACCATCGCTGCCCTGTTGGAAGAGGACGCGAAGTATCGCGCCGATGCGCTGGCCGGGCAGGAGGATTGGGGCGGCGCGGCCTATGCCGCCTTTCACTTGACCTATGCCCCGCCGTCGGACTTCGCCTTCGCCGCGATCGGCCAGCGCGACACCGCGCCGTGGCTCCACCGGGTGCGGATGCTGACGCTGGAAGGGCAGATCCATGAAGCCGACACCGCCAATGCCGATTTCGGTCTGATCGGCCGGTTCGACTTCGTCTTCCTCGCCGCGACGATTGCCCCGCTGCTGCTGATCCTGCTGCTGCACGATCTGCGCAGCGGCGAGCGGGTGGCAGGGCGGCACGATTTGCTGGAGGCAACTGCGGGCAAGCCGTCGCGGCTGTGGCTGGCGCGTGCGGCGGTGCGCCTTGCAGGCCTCGCGCTGGCGCTGCTTGTGCCCTTCTGGATTGGCGCGGCGATCGAGGGCGCTGCCACTGCCACGGTGCTGGCGGCCAGCGCGCTGGCCTGCGGCGGGCTGGCGGTGTGGTGGCTGATCGTGGAGGTGGTGGGGCGCATCAAGGTATCCTCCCCGGTGCTGCTCGCCGCGCTGATCGGAGTGTGGCTGAGCCTCGCTCTGCTGGTTCCGGCAGCCGCGCGCGCCGGGATCGAAGCAGCGGTGCCGGTGCCCGACGGGGCGGAGATCCTGATGCTCCAGCGCGAGGCGGTGAATGCAGCCTGGGACAAGCCCAAGCCTGCGACGATGGAGCCTTTCCTCGCCCGCCACCCCCAATGGGCGGCCTTCGCTACGGTCGAACAGCCGTTTGTGTGGAAGTGGTATTACGCTTTCCAGCAGGTTTGCGACCAGCAGGCCGAACCGCTGGCCCGGGCCTGCCGTGACGGCCGGTTGGCGCGCGACCGGGCGGCGGGGTTGGCGGCGCTGCTTTCGCCCGCCGCGCTGGTCGAACGCGGGCTGGAACAGCTCGCGGGCACCGATACGCGCGCGATGATCGCCTATGAAGACCGCGTGCGCGCCTTCCACGCCGATCTGCGCGCGTTCCACTATCCGCTGCTGTTCCGCGATCCGCCCTATGATCCGGCGGTGCTGGAGCGGTTGCCGCAGTACCGGCCCGCACTGTGAGCCTGTTCCGCCTGATCCTCGCCGTGCTGGCGCTGCTCGTCGCCTTGCCCGCTGGCGCGGCGCCTGCGCCAATGCCCTTTGCCATCGCCGGACAGCAGATCGCGCCCGGCACCCGCGCCGATTTCGCCATCCCGGTTCCGGCGAGGAGCGATCCGGCGACGGTGATTCCGCTCACTGTCCTTCACGGGGCACGGCCGGGCAAGGTGCTGGCGGTGGTGGCAGGGATCCACGGGTTCGAGTTCGCCCCGATCCTCGCGGCCGAGCGCCTTGCCGGGCGCATCGATCCCAAGGCGCTGTCGGGCACTGTGGTGGTTGTACGGATCGCCAACCTCCCCGGCTTCGAAGCCCGCTCGCCGTTCGTCAATCCGGTCGACGGCAAGAACCTCAACCGCGCTTTCCCGGGCGACCGGCATGGCACCCAGACCCAGCGCATCGCCGATCTGATCACGCGTGAAGTGGTAGCCCGCAGCGATTTCCTGATGGATGTGCACAGCGGCGACGGGGCCGAATTCCTCGCTGCCTTCGTCGGCGTCTACGGCGGGCCGCTTGCCAGCGATTTTCCGCTGGCGTTGAAGGTGGCGCGGGGCTTCGGCTTCCCGAACATCGTGCGCTATTCCATGCAAACGCAGGCGCAGATCGACAGCGCACGATCGCTCAACCGGCAGGGCGTGGCGATGGGCAAGCCGACGATCCTGGTCGAGATCGGGCAGAACGGCAGTCGTGAGCAGAGCGATGTGGCCGCCATCCTTGCCGGGATCGAAAACGCGCTGGCGATCCTCGGGATGCGCGATGCGGCAGTGATTGCGCCCGTCGCACCGGCCCGGCTGTTCGAGGGAACCACCGCTGTTTCGGCCAGCCGCAGCGGGGTCTATCACCCGGCAGACCCGCGCCCGCGCCCCCTTGCTAGGGGCGAGCTTATCGGCGTGATCCTTGATTACGCCGGCCATGAGGTCGAACGGCTGGTCTCGCCGGTGGACGGCTATGCGCTCTACGGCATCACTGGTCCGCCGGTGGCAGCGGGCGATGGCGTGGTGACGATCGCGCTCCCCGCCACGGATTTCTGATCGAGGTTGAGCCTGCGCCCGGAACCGGACGGGCACCCGGACACGGGCTGTCGCCAAGTGGCCAAAGCCGGGAGAGCACCTTCGGCCTCATCCCGGGTTCAGCAATCCCGTTGTGTTTCAGGCCTGCTTGCTCGGCAATCTGGCGAGCGTTCAGGCCGCCCGCCTATTTGCGGCTTTTGCGGGCAGCGTAGCGCGCATCCCGCGCGGCCTTCAGCTCGGCTTCGGTGCGCTTGGGCTGGGCGGCCTGGATGATCTTCGCCCTGGCCGCCGCCCGCTTTTCGTCAATGAGGCGCTGCTTGTCATCCCTCGCCTGACGCGCTTGCGCAGACTTGGCGGCGACACGCTCTTCGCGCAAAACACGCCGTTCAGCGCGCATTGCAAGTTCTGCCGCATCGAGCTGCGGCGCTGCCTTCATGGCCGCCAGAGCCTTCTGCTTGGCCTGCTGCGAGGCCGAAGCGCGGTCCTGGAAACTGGGTGCATTGTAACCGTTCATCGTGAATTCTCCTGCCGGGGTGCGGTTCAGCAACGCGGCCTTGATGTTGAAATCGATCCGCGCTCAGCTCTGCTCGGCGGCCGTGAGATGCGCAGCGCTCCACGCGCAGGCCGCGGCAGCGCCGAGGCCAAGCTGGAACGCGCTGATCCGGCCCGCGATGTGCGATGCCTTGGCAAACTGGTGCCTGCGCTGTTCGGCAGATTGGGCGTCGTCGGCCCGCATCAGCGCCGATTGGTGCGCGGCGTATTCATAGTTGATATCCATGTCCGGTCTCCCTGATGGGGGACGAGGCCCCGTTGTCTTTTGCTGGTGCCGGATCAATCGACCATCGCCGCCACCATCCCGCGCAGTTCGCGGGCGGACAGGAAGGCGTAGGGTTGTGACGGCAAGTCGTGTTGGCGATGCTGCGGCAATGAAGCGCGGATCGCCTTGGCGCGGGTGAAGATGGCGCCGGTCGTGATAAAATTCATGTAGTCTCTGCAAATAAGTATGGTGCGCAAACGGGCCAATCCCGCTGCGAGATCATGCTGCATGAAAAGGAAAATGTGGCCGCCAAGGGCGGTTTCATGGTTGCCTGACGATAAGGCCAAGCTCAAGAACGCGCAGAGCGCGCCGATCAATTTCCGTCGCAAACGACGTGAAGTAATGTTCAATTAGAGCATTATTCTAAAATTTCAAGTTAATTCGGCACAGCGGCTCACGCACTCCGGCTTTGGCGCACCAGTTCGGCGAGGCGAATACTGGTTCCTGCCAGCCCCTTGCGCGCGTGATCGGCCCCGACGGTCAGCGCCGTAGCCGCCGCTTCCGCGAACAGGCGGCCGCCGACCGAAACGACCGTCGGGTGCTCTGCAACAATCAGCCGGCTCTGTTCGATGGTGTTGCGCAGCTGGTCGATGGCGTGCTGGCGCGGCATGGCGTCCGACAGGCCGATATCCACCGCATCAGGGTGCTGCGCGTTCATCTGGTTGGTCAGCGCCTCTTCGCTTTCGGGGAAGGCCATGTCGACCTGCCAACCGCCGGCGAGGAACTGGTCTGCCAGCAGCGTGGTGCCCAGCATGTGCTTCTCGTCCGGCGCGGTCGCGAGCAGGACGCGGTAGCGGCTGTTGCGGATCGACTGCACGGAGGGGCTATAGCGCACCGCGTGCCCGGCCAGCTGCAACATGCTGAGGCCAATGGTCAGATCAAGCTCGGTGCATTGATCATCCAGCCAGGCATCCCCCAGCGCCCGCGCGGCCGGCTCGATCAGCAGGGAGAGAATCGCATCGCTCGTCCACCCCTGCTCGGCAAAGCCTGCCATGATTGTGCCCATCGCCAGATCATCGGCATTGAGCGCCAGTTCGACCAACCGCGCCACGTGCTCGGCCACGGCGGGCGGGGCGGCTGATGGCCTCGCAGCCTCGTAGGGGCCATTGGCAAAGCGGCCGTCCAGCAACAGATCCCAGTCCGAAAACAGCCGGGCTGCGGCCATATGCTCGCTCAGCACTTCGATATGATTGTGCCGCCCGTCGCGCTGGATCGAGGACCACAGCTCTGCCACTGCCACAGGCGGGCCTTCGAGGGTCTGGAGGAAACAACCATCCTCGAACAGCAGCATCCCCGTTACGTCAAGGCTGCGGTTGCGGGCCCTTGCCCTGCCGGCCAGCTGATCGAGGTCGCTTGTGCGCGGTGCGGCGGTAGCGACGCTCTTGTAAGTCAGGCAGGCGACCCATTCCTGCGGGCTTTGCCGCTCCTGCGCTTCGTGAACCAGCATAACCCTCTCCCATCCGGGGAACGAGGACAAGCGGCAATCAAGGCGCAGCTGTGCTGTGCCAAGCAGTCCGGCAGACGATCCCCATCCGCCCAATATCTGTTGGCCCGGCGTGGTGCATGATGCAGACGCCGCTGGCCAATGCTTCCTGCTTCATCCCCGGGGCCGCCAGCGTCAAGCCGGAATCCGCATGATCACGCCGTCCGGCGGCCGATTATCTTGATCCGATGAGCTCGCAATCGTCCGCTGTTCGTGCCGGAAGTTCGCGCTTCCCCCGCTCTCAGGGAGCGTCGATCGTTTCAAGCACGGATCCGGCGGCCAGCCATGCCTCTTCCGCTTCGGCCAAGGCGCTGGCGGCGGCGGCTCTCTTGGTCAGCAGGCTTTGCATCGCCGCACCGGTTTGCCCATTCGCACCGCTGCTCAGATCGAGGATCTTGCGATCGAGTTGATCGAGGTCAGCCGACAAGCGGGCGATGGTTGCCTCCGCCTTTTCGAGTGCCGACTTTGCCTGTCGCTTGTCGTCTGCGCCCTTGGTGTTGCGGCCTGCGGAAGATTTGTCGCCGCGCGCGCCCTTGGGCTGATTCCGGCCGAGGATGAAGTCGATGTAATCATCGATGCTGCCGTCATATTCGCGCGCTGTCCCGCCATCGACCAGCACCAGCCGGTCAGAGGTCAGCTCGACCATGTGGCGATCGTGGCTGATCAGGATGACCGCGCCCGAATAGTTGTTGAGCGCCTGGATCAGCGCCTCGCGCGCATCGACATCGAGGTGGTTGGTCGGCTCGTCGAGGATCAGCAGGTGCGGCGCATCGCGCGTGATCAGCGCCAGCGCCAGCCGCGCACGTTCGCCGCCCGAAAGCTTGTCGACCCGCTGGTTTGCGCGCGGGCCGGAAAAGCCGAAGCGTCCCAGTTGCGCACGCACCGCGCTTTGCGACTGCCCCTCCATCGCGCGGTTCATCAGATCGAGCGGGGTGTCCTCGCCCGCCAGTTCTTCCACCTGATACTGGGTAAAATAGCCGACCTTGAGCTTGCCGGGCGCGTTCACTTCGCCCTCGGCGGGTGTCAATTGCGAGGCCAGCAGCCGCGCCAGCGTGGTCTTGCCATTGCCGTTGCGGCCCAGCAGCGCGATGCGATCATCGGCCTCGATCCGGAAATTCAGCCGCTTGAGGATCGGCGGTGCTTCGCCATATCCGACCGCGGCGTGCTCCAGCGTGATCATCGGCGATTTCATCTCCGCCGGATCGGGGAAATCGAAGCTGAGCGTGGGGTCTTCCATCAGCGCAGCGATCGGCTGCATCTTGGCGAGCATCTTCGCGCGCGACTGCGCCTGCTTGGCGGTCGAGGCGCGCGCCGAGTTGCGGGCGACGTAATCGCGCAGCCGCGCCGCTTGCGCTTCCTGCGATGCCTTGGCTGCGGCCAGCTGCGCGGCGCGTTCGGCGCGCTGCTTTTCAAAAGCGTCATATCCGCCCGGATAGAGCGTCAGCTGCCCGCCTTGCAGGTGGAGGATGTGATCGACCACCTTGTTCAGCAGATCGCGTTCGTGGCTGATGACGACCAGCGTGGCGGGATAGGACTTGAGGAAGTTTTCCAGCCACAGCGTCGCTTCGAGATCGAGGTGGTTCGACGGTTCGTCCAGCAGCAGGATGTCAGGCTCGGAAAACAGCAGCGCGCCAAGAGCGATGCGCATTTTCCAACCGCCGGAAAAGCTGTCGACCGGGCGTTGCTGCATTTCATCATCGAAGCCGAGGCCGTTGAGGATTTTGGCCGCGCGGGCAGGGGCCGAGTAGGCATCGATAGCAAGCAGGCGCTCGTGCACGTCGCCCATCCGGTCCATGTCGGTGCAGGTTTCCAGCTCCGCCAGCAGGGCCGCGCGTTCGGTGGCGGAGGCCAACACGACTTCCTCGGGCGTCATCGAACCGCTGGGCGCTTCCTGCGCGATGTAGCCGATCCGGGCGCGTGCGGGCTTGGAGATTTCGCCGTCATCCGGCTCGATCTCGCCGATCAGCGCCTTCATCAGCGTCGATTTCCCCGCCCCGTTGCGGCCAATCAGCCCGACCCGCGCGCCCACTGGCACGGTTGCGCTGGCGCGTTCAAGAATGGCCCGGCCGCCAAGCCGCACTGTGACGCTATCGATCGTAAGCATGGAGGCGCCCCTAACAGGCTATCGGCATCACCCCAAAGGAAATACCTTCCCGGAGCGCGATGGAAACAGGCCGCCCCCAAGGGGAGGCCGAAATCGCAGCGTTGTGCGCATGACAGGAAAGTGGTGCCCAGAAGAGGACTCGAACCTCCACGCCCTTGCGAGCGCCGCCACCTGAAGACGGTGCGTCTACCAATTCCGCCATCTGGGCACGGATGCTTCCGGTCGTCGTCGCCGGAGGCTGGGTAGGAGCGGGCCTTTAGCGAGGGCTTGGAGGCTGTGTCAACGCAAACCTTGCAGGTTATTTGCTTCCGCCCCTTGTGAGCCCCGCGCGCGCCCTTTTGCGAGGCCCTTAACCTGCGCGCCCGGCGCTGCATTGTCCTGCCTGCCGCATCGCGGGTCTTGCCCGCGGCGGCGCATTGCCGCATGGCGCAGCGCAGATTCACGGACAGCCAGCAAGAGCACCCGACCAATGCCCACCCCCTCTCCGCTTTCCGGCCAGCTTGTCACGATCTTCGGCGGCAGTGGCTATATCGGCAATTACGTCGCCCAGAGCCTGCTGTCGCGCGGGGCGCGGCTCAGGCTGGCCAGTCGCAATCCGCAGAAGGGCTTTGACTTGAAGCCGCTGGCCAATCTCGGGCAGTTGCAGTTCATGCCCTGCAACATCACCCGCGAGAGCCATGTTGCCGCCGCGCTCGACGGGGCGAGTCATGTCGTCAACCTCGTCGGCGCGTTCGATGGCAATCTCGATGCGCTGATGGGCGAGGCGCCGGGCACCATCGGCCGCATCGCCGCGGCGAACGGCGTCAAGGCGCTGGTCCATGTCAGCGCGATCGGGGCCGATGCCGGCTCGCCCACCGCCTATGGTCGCACCAAGGCGCAGGGCGAGCAGAACGTGCTGGCCGCCTTCCCGACGGCGACGGTGCTGCGCCCTTCGATCGTGTTCGGCAAGGACGACAACTTCCTCAACCTGTTCGGCGGCATGATCGAGCTGCTCCCTGTGCTGCCGGTGTTCGGGCCGGAGGCGAAGCTCCAGCTGGTCTATGCCGATGACGTGGCCGAAGCCGTGGCCGTCGCGCTGGAGCACCCCGAGGCGCATGGCGGCCGGACCTACGAGCTGGGCGGGCCGGAGCAGCTGTCGATGATGGACATCCACCAGCGCATTGCCGCCGCGCAGGGGCGCAAGCGCACCTTCCTCGCGGTGCCGGATGGCCTCTCGGCGACCTTCGCGGCGCTGCCCGGCACGCCGATGAGCCGTGACCAGTGGGCGCTGCTGAAGGGCGGCAATGTCGTGGCTGATGGCGCGCTGGGGCTGGCCGATATGGGCATCGAGGCCAAGCCGCTCGGCCTGTTCCTCGACAAGTGGATGCTGCGCTATCGCAAGCACGGGCGCTTCGGCGCGGCCAACGAGCGGGCCAAGGCGCGCTGACCGGCAGGCGGCGGCGAGTCGCTGCCGCCGCTCTCTCCGGTGTCCGTTCAGCTTCAGCCGCCTCAAGCTGAAGCATGAGACACATGAGACACAGTCCTGAAACCAAAAACCCGGCCCCGCCGCACCGCTTTGCGCACCCTGCGCGAGGGCGATAGTCGGCGCGGAAAAGGACAGGATGGCGGGCATGGGCGGGAGCCTAATCCGCGCACCAGCGAGTAGGAAAGCGACCCTTAGTCCCTCCCCATCCCTGCGGAACGGGGAGGGACTTTGAGCCGACTTAGCCCAGCGCGCCCTTGTAAAGCGCCAGCAGATCGGCCTCGCCCGTCGCGGCGGCGGCGGCGTTCCAGGCGGGGCTATCGGCCACCATCCAGCCGTGATTGCCGGGATAGACCGTGACCTTGGCGCTTACCCCCGCCGCCGTGGCGGCATCGGCGAAGGCGGTTTTTTCAGCAGGAGCCTTGGCATCATCGTCCTGCGCCACCGCGATCAGCAGCGCCGCCTTGACCTGTCCGAGCAGCGCATGCGGGCTCATCGGGTTGCCCTCGCGCACCAGCCCGCCACCGTGGAAGCTGGCCGCGGCCTTGATCCGCCCCGGCACCGCCGCCGCGCTCCACACCGTGAACGGCCCGCCCATGCAATAGCCCTGCGTGCCGATGCCCTTGGCGGTGTCGACCGCTTCCTGCCCGTCGAGCCACGCCACGATCGCGCCGGTATCGCGCATGATCGCCTCGGCATTGAGCTTGCCGCGCCAAGGGCCGACCTTCTGGAAGCCGCCAGCGGAAATGAAGGTCGCGAAATCGGCGAACTGTTCGCCCGCAACGTCGCGGTAATAAGGGTTCACCACCAGCACGGCATAGCCCGCGCTCGCCAGCTTGCGGGCGATGTTGCGCTTCGATTCGCGGATCGAGGCAATGTCCGGCCACAGGATCACGGCGGGATGCTTGCCGCTGGCGGGATGGACGAGGAAGCCGTCCATCGTCCCGTCGGGGGTGGCAAAGCTCACAGCCTTCTCGGTCAGCGCGCCGCCGCCATGATCATGAGCCATCGCCCCGGCCGGCGCATAGGCGGCCAGCGCCGCAGCGCCCGTCAGCACGCCGAACTGGCGGCGGCTGACAGCCTGCTTGGCCCACTCGGCCAGCTTGCTTTCATCACACATCGAAATCTCTCCTGTCGGCCCCTCCGCGCGCCCTGATAGGCATTGCGGGCAGGCATGGACAAGCAGCGATTGAGTCGGCAACATGGGTTGCAAAAGAAAACAGGGAGAGCGGGACCAATGAACCTCAAGCGGTGGGCGGGCAGTGCTGCCCTGTTACTGTCAGCCGGGATGCTGGCCAATTGCAGCCAGATTTTCGGAGACGGCGCGGCGGAAGGTGAAGGCATCACCACCGCCATGCTGGTGGGCGCGGATGGCGATAGCGCCAACTGGATCAGCCACGGCCGCACCTATTCCGAACAGCGCTATTCCCCGCTCGACAAGGTCAACCGCGACACCGTGGGCGATCTTGGCCTTGCATGGTTTGCCGATATGGACACCGCGCGCGGGCAGGAGGCGACGCCGATTGTCATCGACGGCAAGCTCTACCTCACCACCGCATGGAGCAAGGTGAAGGCCTTCGACGCGGCGACCGGCAAGCCCTTGTGGGAATATGATCCCAAGGTTCCGGGCGAAACCGCGGTCAAGGCGTGCTGCGACGTGGTGAACCGGGGGTTGGCGGCTTACGGCGACAAGCTGTTCTTCGGGACGCTGGATGGCCGGTTGATCGCGCTCGACCGCGATACCGGCAAGGTGGCGTGGGAGAAGGTCACCGTCGACCAGTCCAAAAGCTACACCATCACCGGCGCGCCGCGGGTGATCGACGGCAAGATCATCATCGGCAATGGCGGGGCGGAATTCGGCGTGCGCGGGTTCGTCGCGGCCTATTCGCCTGATGATGGCGAGCAGTTGTGGAAGTTCTACACCGTGCCCGAAGGCGGGGACGTGAAGGACCAGCCCGCCTATCTCCAGAAGGCCGCCGAAACCTGGAACATGGATGTGCTCGGCGCCAATGACGCGATTGGCGGCGGGGGCACGGTGTGGGATTCGATGGCCTACGATCCCGAGCTAGATCTGCTCTATATCGGGGTGGGCAACGGATCCCCTTGGAACCGCGCCTATCGCAGCCCGGGCAAGGACGGGACGGGCGAGGGGGATAACCTCTACCTTTCCAGCATCGTCGCGATCCGGCCCAAGACCGGCGAATATGTCTGGCACTACCAGACCACGCCGGGCGAGACGTGGGACTTCACCGCCACGCAGCACATCATGCTCGCCGACATGGCAATCGAGGGCAAGATGCGGAAGGTGCTGATGCAGGCACCCAAGAACGGCTTTTTCTATGTGATCGACCGCGAGACGGGGAAGTTCATCTCGGCCAAGCCCTATGTCACGGTCAACTGGGCGAGCGGGATCGATCCGAAGACCGGCCGCCCGATCGAGAACCCTGAAACCCGCGTCGACAAGACGGGCAAGCCTGCGCTGGTGACGCCGGGCGCGCTGGGCGGGCATAACTGGCACCCGATGGCCTACAGCCCGTCGGAAAACCTCGTCTATATCCCGGCCTTCGAGGCGGGGATGATGTACGCGCCCGAGGCTGACTGGAAGCCCGACCGCGCGCGGGGCTTCAACGTCGGCTTCAATCTGGGTGCGGGCGATCTGCCGCCTGACGGGGGCTTCCGCAAGCAGGTGGCGGGCACATTGAAGGGGATGCTGGTAGCGTGGGATCCGGTGGCGCAGAAGGCGCGCTGGACGGTCGAGCATCCCGGGCCGTGGAACGGCGGCTTGCTGGCCACGGGAGGCGGCCTCGTGTTCCAGGGCACCACGGGCAGCGAGTTCAACGCCTATGACGCGGGCACCGGCAAGAAGCTGTGGAGCTTCGCCGCCCAGACCGGCGTGGTCGCGCCGCCTGTCACCTACACCGTCGATGGCGAGCAATATGTCGCTGTGCTGGCGGGTTGGGGCGGGGCCTATGCGCTGAGCGTCGACGGCGATCTCATCAACCGCAAGGCGCCGGTGCGGAATATCTCGCGCCTGCTGGTGTTCAAGCTTGGCGGCAAGGCCGCGCTGCCGCCCGAACCGGCGCTGGCCGACCTGCCGCTCGACCCGCCGCCGAGCACCGCCTCTCCGCAAGTGATTGCGCTCGGGCAGGCCAAGTATGGCCGCTATTGCGCGGTGTGCCATGCCCCGGGGGCTGTGGGTTCCACCGTGCTGCCCGATCTGCGCCGCGCCGGCTCGCTCGAAAGCGCCTCGGCATGGGCCGCGGTGGTGCATGGCGGGATGCTGAAGGACAACGGCATGGCAAGCTTCGCCGGATCGCTCTCGAAGGAGGAGATCGAGGCGATCCGCGCCTATGTTATCAAGCGCGCGAACGAGGACAAGGCACTGGAGGCGGGCAGGAAGATTGCCCGCCGCTAGCTGGCGAAGAAGTTCAGCTCCAGCAGTACGTTGTTGGGATCGGCGGTGAAGATCTGGCGCAGGCCGATGCTGCTGAGGTCGTTGACCTTGTAATCGGCCCCGCGTCCGTCGAGCCGCGCCTTCACCGTCTCGAACTCCCCGCAGCGCAGGGCGACATGGTGGATCGCGCCGGTCTCGCTGCCGGGGGCGACGGCGCGTTCATAGGCGCGCGGGCAGTCGACCGAATTGAGGTGGAGGATCGCGTTGCCCGCGTGATCATACATCCAGCGCACCTGATGCGGGCTGAGCGGCGGCGGGCCGTCGCGCTCCTCCAGATCGAGCAGTTCGGCATAGAACCGCGCCGTCTCGGCGAGACGGTCGGTGATGATGTTCACATGGTCAAGGCGCTGGACGATCATGGCCGCGAGGATGCGCCCCGCGTCGCTGCCTGACCACTGCGAAAAGCGATCAGCCCCTGAATACGACCGTGCGGTTGCCGTTCATCAGCACGCGCTCTTCCACAAACAGGCGCACCGCTTCGGCCAGCACGCGGCGTTCGATGTCGCGGCCCTTGCGGACGAGGTCTTCGGGGCTGTCGGCATGGGTGATGCGCTCGACGTCCTGATGGATGATCGGGCCTTCATCGAGATCGGCGGTGACGAAATGCGCCGTCGCGCCGATGATCTTCACCCCGCGCTCGTGCGCCTGATGATACGGCCGCGCGCCCTTGAAGCCGGGCAGGAAGCTGTGGTGAATATTGATGCAGCGCCCCGCGAAATGCGCGGATTGCTCGTCCGAGAACACCTGCATGTAGCGCGCCAGCACGATCAGTTCGGCGTCCGTCTCTTCCGCCAGCGCACGGAACTGCGCTTCTGCGGCGGGCTTGGTGTCGGGGGTGACAGGGATGTGGTGGAACGGAATGTCGCCGATATCCACCCGGATCGCGGCCTCGCGCGGGTGGTTGGAGACAATCGCGACCGGTTCGATCGCCAGCTCGCCGGTGCGCCAGCGGTAGATCAGATCGACCAGACAGTGATCGAACTTGCTAACGAGGATGATGGTGCGGCGCGGACGATCCTCTACCGCCATCTTCCACTCCATCGCGAATTCGGCTGCCAGCGCAGCGAAGTCTGCGCGCAGGCCATCGGCGGTCGAGCCATCGGGATCGAACACCACCCGCATGAAGAAGCGGTCCTCACTCGCCCCAAAAGCCTTGGCGCCCGCCCGGTCATTGAACTGCTGCGCGTCAAGGATGTTGCACCCCCGCTCGAACAGGAAGCCGGTGACCCGCGCGGTGATGCCGGGCCGGTCGGGACAGGCGAGGGTGAGGATCAGCGGTGTCGCCATCTTACCGCGCCAGCGCCGCCTCGCACTGGGTCATCAGCTCGGCGATGATGTCGGCGGCGGGTTCTTCCTTGGTCACCATGCCGACCGACTGTCCGGCCATGACAGAGCCGTTTTCAACATCGCCCTCGATCACGGCGCGGCGCAGGGCACCGGCCCAGAAGTGCTCGATCTGGAGCTGGGCCTCGCCCATGTCGACTTCGCCTGCGTCCAGCAAGGCCGCGACTTCGCGCTGCTTGGCGGTGAATTCCTCGGTGCCCTTGTTCTTGAGCGCGCGCACGGGGATCACCGGCAGGCGAGGGTCAACCTGCACCGAGGCGACGGCTTCGCGGGCCGAGGCGCGGAAGAACGCCTTCTTGAAATCGGGGTGAGCGATGCTCTCGGTCGCGCACGCAAAGCGGGTGCCCAATTGCACGCCCGCTGCGCCCATTTCGAGGTAGCTCGCAATCGCCTCGCCCCGGCCGATACCGCCGGCAACGAAGATCAGGTGTTCGCTCGCGAGTGCCGGCAGGATTTCCTGCGCTAGCACGCTGGTCGAGACGGGGCCGATATGGCCGCCTGCTTCCATCCCCTCGATCACCAAGGCGTCCGCGCCCGAACGCAGCAGCTTCTTGGCGAGGGCAAGGGTGGGGGCGAAGCAGATCACCTTGATGCCGGAATCATCCGCCTTGATCGCCTCGACGCTGCCCTTGGGCGGGATGCCGCCCGCCAGCACCACGTGGGTCACGCCATGCTTGCGGCATACCGCGATCAGATCGAACAGCGCCGGGTGCATGGTGATGAGGTTCACGCCGAAGGGCTTGGAGGTCAGCGCCTTGGTGGCGGCGATTTCGGTGTCGAGCAGCTCGGGCGTCATCGCCCCGCAGGCGATCACGCCGAACCCGCCCGCGTTGGAGATGGCGGCGACAAGGTTGCGCTCCGACACCCAGCTCATCGCGCCGCACAGGATCGCGGTTTCGCAGCCGAGGAAGTCGGTGCCGCGCTTCATCATCGCGGCGGTGTGGGGATAGGTGCTCATGGCGCGGCGCTTAGTCGGCTTCGGGCGAATAGACAATCCGCACCGCTTGGGCGGCCTGTTTGGCCAGTTCTACCGCGGCAGGTGCGTCGGCGGCGCGGGCCAGCGCCACGCCCATGCGGCGGTAGGGGCGGGTGACGGGCTTGCCGAAGATCCGCACATCGGTGTCGCCCAGCGCCAGCGCGTCGGCGAGGCCTGCGAAGGCGAAATCATCGCTTTCGCGGTCAGCAAGGATCACGGCGGAAGCGGCGGGGCGGGCGGCGATTTCGGCTGGCACCGGCAGCCCGAGGATAGCGCGGGCGTGCAGATCGAATTCGGTGAGGTCTTGGCTGGCGAGCGTCACCATGCCGGTGTCGTGCGGGCGCGGGGAGAGTTCGGAGAAGATCACCTCCTCGCCGCGAACGAAGAACTCGACGCCATAAAGCCCCCAGCCGCGCCCGCCGCCTTGCAGCGCCATGACGACCTTGGCGGCCATGTCCTGCGCGGCGGCGAGGGCAGCGGCGGACATGGCGGCAGGTTGCCAGCTTTCGCGATAATCGCCGCGTTCCTGCCGGTGGCCGATCGGCGGGCAGAAGCTGATCCCGCCGGCATGGCGCACGGTCAGCAGAGTGATTTCATAGTCGAAGGCGATGAACTGTTCGCAGATCACCCGCGCCCGGTCGCCGCGCATATTGGCGACGGCATATTGCCATGCGGCTTCCAGAGCCTCGGGCGTGTCGACTTTGCTCTGGCCCTTGCCCGAGGAGGACATGACCGGCTTCATTACCAGCGGATAGCCGATGCGCGCCGCGATGGCCTCGCATTCGGCGAAGCTTTCCGCATAGCCGTATTGCGAGGTGACGAGGCCCAGCTCGCCCGCTGCCAGATCGCGGATGGCGTCGCGGTTCATGGTCAGCTGCGCGGCGCGGGCGGAGGGGACGATGGTGAAGCCCTCGGCCTCCAGCTCGGCCAGCATTTCGGTGCGGATCGCCTCGATTTCGGGGACGATCAGGTCCGGACGATGCTTCTCCGCCGCCGCCCGCAGCGCCGCGCCGTCGAGCATCGGGAACACCTCGCGCGCGTCCGCCACCTGCATCGCGGGGGCGTTGTCGTAGCTGTCACAGGCAATCACCCGCGCCCCGAGACGCTTGGCGGAGATGACGAATTCGCGGCCCAGCTCGCCCGAGCCGAGCAGCAGGATGGTGGCAATGTGGCTCATGGGGAGGGGGTTTAGCGCACCGTCCGTGCGAGTCCAGTGACGGTCCCCAAAACCCCGTTCGCCCTGAGCGTGTCGAAGGGCCGCACTTCTGTCCGGCGCGGGCGAAGAGGAGAACGGGGCTTCGACAAGCTCAGGGCGAACGGAGTCGTGTTCTAGGCCACCCGACGGTGCCCCGCGACCGCCACCTGCCTGCCGCCGCCCGCGCGGGCCAGCACCAGGCCGAGCTCCGCCTCGCGCAGCGTCCAGTCGACGGTGCACTCCACCCGCGCAAGGCCCGCGCTGGCCGACAGCTGCGGGGTGCGCGCCGAGGCGGGGGCGGCGAGGGCGGAGAAGGTCTGCACTACATCCTCGGCCCATTCGCGCGAGGCCCGCAGCGTCATTTCGGGCAGCAGCACGCCGAACCGCTCGCCATCCAGCTGTGCGACTTCGTGACCGGGGAGCGCCATCGTTTCGAGGAACTTGGCAAAGCCCCACAGCACCTCGTCAGCCGTGCGCTGGCCATATCGCAGCAGCAGCGCGCGCATCGCGTCGACCGCGAACACTGCGACCACCTGCCCGCCGCCGCCCGCCAGATGCCGCCGCAGACTGGCGCAGAAGGCCTGCCGGTTGGCAAGGCCGGTGAGCGGATCGGTGACCGCGCGGTTGTAAAGCTCGCCCTCCAGCAGCCGCAGCCGCTGGACCGAGCGCATCAGGCACAGTGCGCCATCGGGCGCTCCGCCCGGGTCGGCGGCGTCGTGCATCGGGCGCAGGCTGATCGCATACCACCGCCGCCCGAGCGGCCTACGCGCCTCGCCCGTATCGGCGATGTTGAACGGGGCGACCGGAAACTCGATCCAGCCCGGCCGGCTCTCGCCCGCCAGCACCGCGCCGATATGCTCGCCCAGCGAGGCGGCATGATCGGGCTCGGCCAGATCGGTGATATGGGGGAGCAGCAGCGCCGCGCCGAAATCCAGTCCCAGTTCGGCCCCCAACTCGGCAAGATTGCCCGATGCGTGGATGATGAACCCGCGCCGGTCGATCCTGATGACGATATCGCCGGATGCTTCTTCAATCAGGCCATGCAACACGCGGCCTTCAACTTCACTCAGCCCAATTTTCATACCGACAGTGCCCCAGCGGTCCAACGATAAATTCGCCAACTCGCTCTTAGTCAGATTTACTTGGTAACTAACGAAAGCTCTTCAGGAACAACTTTTCCCCTGTTTCCCCGAATTCGACTCTTGATTTTGTTAGCTATGTAAACTTACTAGACTAAAAAACGAATCACGTTCGGGTTTCGTTTACCATATTTTTCAATACGGCCATCAGTTCCATACGTAATGGGCGCGGTAAGTATCCGTTTCTAGTTGCGGGAACCGTAGTGTCTTCGCGCGAGGGCGCGCTTTACAGCTCGATCATGATCCGCACCGCGGCGGGCGTGGTGCCGCAGGCTTCGGCGATGCGGGCGCGGCATTCGGTGATCAGTGCGGTGGTATCGGCGTTCGCGTCGGCCGCTCCCGTCAGATCCTCGCTCGCCGTGCCGAGCGCCTCGGCAATCGCCGCCATGCGTTCGGGCAGGGGGCGGGCCTTGCCCTTTTCCCAGGCCCAGACGGTCGGCTTGCTGACCCCGAGCCGCGCGGCGACATCGGCGAGCGTCAGCCCGGCCTCGCGGCGCAAGCGATTGAGCCGCGCGCCGAGCGCCTCGTTGCCGATGGAGCGCGCGGCGGACGGTGCGGTTACCGGCGCCTCGCTGACCGGCAGCCCCTGCAATTGCGCCGCCGCCAGCGCGCCTGCGCCCAGCGGCGCGGCAAAGGCGCAGCCGTGCAGTCGCTCGCTACGCCACACCACCGCTGCCTCGACCGCACCGGCCTGCGGCAGATCGAGCGTCAGCGTTTCGCCGCGCGCCAGTTCCAGCGCGGTTTCAAGCAGCAGGCCGGCAGCCGAGATGTTGTGGATCGTGACATTGGCCTCGCGGCCGTCTGGCAGGATGCCGCTGGTCTGCAGCCGCAAGGCGCGGCGCGGGGCACCGCGCTGCGATCCGGTCTGATCGAGATGTGCCTTGATGGCCATGGGAAAGCGACTCCGCTTGCGTGGGGGTGCAGGCAGAGTCCGGCCTCAAAGGTTAAGGCCGGGTCACGAAATATGGTTAAGTCAGCCGAAGCGGGCTACCCGTCAGCTAACCGCATCCAGACCGTAGGCCGTGTGCAGCACGCGTACCGCCAGTTCAGTCTCGTCCTCGTCGATCATCACGCTGATCTTGATTTCCGAGGTGCTGATCGCCTGGATGTTGATCCCGCGATCCGACAGTGCGCGGAACATGGTGCTGGCAACGCCCGCGTGGCTCTTCATACCGACGCCGACCACCGAAATCTTGGCGATCTTGCTGTCGGTGATGATGCGGTTGAAGCCGATTGCGTCGCGGCGATCCTCCAGCAGTGCCTGCGCGCGGGCCAGATCGGACTGGGGGACGGTGAAGGTCACGTCGGTCTCGCCCTTGTCGCGGCCGACGTTCTGGATGATCATGTCGACATTGATCGAGGCCGCGGCGAGCGGTTCGAAGATGTTCGCCACCGCGCCCGGGCGGTCAGGCACGCGGGTGAGGATGATCTTGGCCTCGTTCTTGTCATGCGCGATGCCGGTTACAAGCTGGCGTTCCATCAGGCCCTTCTCCACCAATTCGTCCATTTCCTCGTCCGAGACGATCATTGTCCCGGGCAGATCATCGGCGGGCGGAGCGCCGTCACCGATGAAGCTCGACAGCACCTGCACCCGCACCTTTTCCTTCATGGCAAGGCCGACAGAGCGGGTCTGGAGCACCTTTGCGCCGACCGAGGCGAGTTCGAGCATTTCCTCGTAAGTCACCGCCTTCTGCTTCTTCGCCTTGGCGACGATGCGCGGGTCGGTGGTGTAGACGCCGTCGACGTCGGTATAGATGTCGCAGCGGTCCGCCTTGATCGCCGCCGCCACCGCCACCGCCGAGGTGTCCGAGCCGCCGCGCCCGAGCGTGGTGATGCGGTTATCTTCCGACAGGCCCTGAAAGCCCGGGATCACCGCAATCTCGCCCGCTTCCATCGAGGCGATGAGCGCGTCGGCATCGATCGATTCGACCCGCGCCTTGGCATGGGCTTCGATGGTGTGGATCGGCAACTGCCAGCCGAGCCAGCTGCGCGACTTGCAGCCCAAGGCTTGCAAGGTCAGCGCGAGCAGCCCGCTGGTGACCTGCTCGCCGCTTGCAACGACCACGTCGTATTCCGCCGGATCATACAGCGGATTGGCTTCGCGGCAGAAATTGACCAACCGGTCGGTCTCCCCCGCCATGGCGCTGACGACCACCGCCACCTGATCGCCGCGTGCGGCCTGCGCGCGCACGATATTGGCGACGCGGCGGATGCGCTCCGTCCCGGCCATCGAGGTGCCGCCGAATTTCATCACGATGCGGGCCAATGCTCAGCTCCTGCTGGTGAGTGTTCGCGCGCGCTGTTAGGGAAGGCTCATGGGAAACGCAAACGTATCGAATGTAACTATCCGTCCCGAGGAAGCGGAATTCTTCAGCAAGCTGGCGCGCGACTGGTGGAACCCCAAGGGGCCGATGGCGAGCTTGCATCAGGTGAACCCGGTGCGCCTCGGCTTCATCCGGGACGCAATTGACGCGCATTGGCCTGACGCGGCGCGCTTGGCCAAGCCGCTGGCGGGCAAGGCCGCGCTTGATATCGGCTGCGGGGCCGGGCTGGTGTGCGAGCCGCTGGCGCGGCTGGGCGCCGAGGTGACGGGCGTTGACGCGGCGGCGGAGAATGTCGCGGCGGCGGCTGCCCATGCCGATGCGGTGGGGCTCGATATCCGTTACATGGCGGGCGAGGTCGGGGCGCTGGATATCGGTCAGTTTGACCTCGTCACCTGTGTCGAGGTGATCGAGCACGTGGCCGACAAAGCGGCCTTCCTGCGCGATGTCGCGGCGCGGCTGGCGCCTGATGGCTTGCTCGTCATGTCCACCCCCAACCGCACCACGGCTTCGCGGGTGCTGCTGGTCGGCGCGGCGGAGGCGGTCGGCTATGTCCCCAAGGGCACCCACCACTGGGAGGATTTCATCACTCCCGAGGAGTTCGAATCGCTGCTGCATGATGCGGGCCTGACGGTGACGGCCAAGCGCGGCATCGCATGGCGGCCGGGCAAGGGGCTGCACCTGTCGGATGATATGGCGCTGAATTATATCCTGAGCGCGCGGCGGGTTTAATTCCGTCACCCCAGCGAAAGCTGGGGCCTAAGGCGGCAAAGTGCAGCGCGTGAGGCCCTAGGCCCCAGCTTGCGCTGGGGTGACGATTATTGCGAGGGACACGCCCGCCCCTTGAGCGGCCCGTCGGTGAACACCCCCGCAACCCCCGCTGCCTTCAGCATTGCGGCGAGCTGCACATCGCCGCAGCCCTTGCCCTTGGGGTCCGTGCCGGTTCGCAGATTAGCGGGCAGGAAGTCGTTTTCCGGGCGCACCGTCCAGGCGTGCACCGCCAATCCGGCCGCCTTCGCGTCCGCCACCAGCGTCGTCGGCGTGCCATCGGGGGCGAGGATCAGGCCGATATACGCGCCCAGCGCGTCGGCATATTTGGCCACTTCGGCGAGGCCGGTGGGCGTTACCATTTCGGCATAGCGCATGGCGGGTTCGTCCGCCGGGCCGTCCTCCGGCTTGACCAGCTGCACCAGCTTGAACCCGCCGCCGCGCTGCTTCAAACGCTGGAGCGGGCCGACTTCGAAGCTCTGGATGAACAGCGGATCGGACGGCGTGATGCCGAGTTCGCGCAAGTCGCGCAGCAGCAGATCGACCATGTCGATGCCCGCATCCTGCAACAGGAATTCGGGATGCTTCAATTCGGGATAAAGCCCGATGCGCCTGCCAGTCGCGGCTTCCTTGGCGCGCACCAGCTTCACGATCTCGGCGAAGGTCGGCACCTGATACAGCCCGTCAAACCGCGTATTTGCGGGCCGTAGCGAGGGGATGCGCTCCTTGGCGCGCAGTGTGCGCAACTCGGCGAGGGTGAAGTCCTCGGCGAACCAGCCTGCGATGCGCTGCCCGTCGATAATCTTGTCGCGGCGGCGATCCTCGAACTCCTCGCGGGTGGCGACGTCGGTGGTGCCCGACAGCTCGTTTTCGTGACGCGAGACGAGGACGAGGTCCTTGGTGGCGACCAGATCGGGCTCGATATAATCCGCCCCTTGGTCGATCGCGCGTTCGTAAGCGGCGAGGGTATGCTCGGGCCGCTCGGCGCTCGACCCGCGGTGGGCGATAATCAGCAGCTCGCTGTCCTGCGCTGTGGCGGGAGTGGCGGCGACCAGCGCAGCGGCAAGGAACAGGGCGGACTTCATCATGCAATGCTCCTGTGGCGGTGCGCCAGCGGGCCGATATTGGCCAGCCCGAGCGCGGCCGCGATGATCTCCGGCGGGTTCATGGGGGGAGGGTGCGCGGTCAGCCGAGCGCGGCGGCCCAGTCGTCCGCCTTGAAGCCGACCAGCAGGCCGCCGTCGTGTTCGGCGATGGGGCGCTTGATGACGGAGGGGTTGGCAGCGAGCAGGGCAGGCGCAGTGGCCGCATCGGCAGCGCGGGCTTTGTCCGCGTCCGACAGCGCGCGGAAGGTGGTGCCCTTGCGGTTGACGACGACGTCCAGCCCGGCGGTGGCGATCCATCCGGCGATGCGTTCAGGCTCGGCGCCTTCCTTCTTGTAATCGTGGAAGGTGTAGGCCTTGCCTTGGCTATCCAGCCACACGCGGGCCTTCTTCACGGTGTCGCAGTTGGGGATGCCATAGAGGTGGATCACGCTATTTTTCCTCGTCATTGCGAGCAGCCGCAGGCTGCGGGGCAATCCATGGCCCGACATTGCTGTGAAGCGCAATCGGTGAGGTCAGTCGATGGATTGCTTCGTCGCTACGCTCCTCGCAACGACGAGGGGGTGAGGTCAAGAGCGGGGTGAAAGATGCGCGTCGGCAATCGCCACCGCGAGCGCGTCTGCCGCATCGCTGCCGGCAATCTGCACTCCGGGAAGCAGCACCTTCACCATCGCCGCGACCTGCGCCTTTTCCGCCGCGCCGGTGCCGGTGACGGCCTTCTTCACGAGCCGCGCGGCGTGTTCGTTAACGCTCAGCCCTGCCGCCCCGCACGCCGCCAGCACCGCGCCGCGCGCCTGTGCCAGCTTGAGGGTGGATTGCGGGTTCTTGTTGACGAAAATCTCCTCCGCCGCCGCGCGGGTGGGCTGGTGGGCGGCAATGACTGCGGCCAGCCCGGCCTGAAGCGCCGCCAGCCGCTCGGCCATCGGGGCGGCGGCGTCGGTCTTGATCTGGCCGTTGGCGATGTGGCTGATGCGCGCGCCTTCGCTGCGGATAATGCCCCAGCCGGTGGACGACAGCGACGGGTCGAGGCCGAGGATGATCATGCCCCACCTTCCTCGTCATGCTGAACTTGTTTCAGCATCCATCCTTCCCCTCAGAGCTTCGGTTTGATCCCGAGAGATGGACCCTGAAACGAGTTCAGGGTGACGAAAGCGGAAAGGCTTACGCCCTTAACCCAGCTTCTCCATCACCTCGTCGGAGATTTCGTAATTGCCCCACACGGTCTGCACGTCGTCGTCATCGTCGAGCGTGTCGATCAGCTTCATCAGCGTGGTGGCGACTTCCTCGTTCACGTCGACGGTGAGCGAGGGCTTCCATGCCAGCTTCACATTGTCCGCCGGGCCGAGCACCTTTTCGAGCTCGCCCGCCACACCGTGCAGCGCGTCGGGGGCGGTCCAGATGGTGTGGCCGTCTTCGGAGGATTCCACATCATCCGCGCCCGCCTCGATCGCGGCTTCGAGCATCTTTTCCTCGTCGCCCGCGCCCGCCGGATATTCGATCAGCCCGCGCCGTTCGAAGCCGTGGCTCACCGAGCCTTCGCTGCCCAAGTTCCCGCCGTTCTTGGAAAAGGCGGTGCGGACATTGGTGGCGGTGCGGTTGCGGTTGTCAGTCAGCGCCTCGACGATCAGCGCGACGCCGCCGGGGCCATAGCCTTCGTAGCGGATCTCGACATAGTCCTCGCCGCCCGCTTGGCCCGCCTTGTCGATGGCGCGCTGGATATTGTCCTTGGGCATCGACTGCGCGCGGGCGGCGTTGACTGCCAGACGCAGGCGCGGGTTCATGTCGGGATCGGGCAGGCCCATCTTGGCCGCCACGGTGATCTCGCGCGACAGCTTCGAGAACATCGCCGCGCGTTTCTTGTCCTGTGCACCCTTGCGGTGCATGATGTTCTTGAACTTGGAATGGCCTGCCATTGGACGACTTCACCGGAAATGTTGGAGCTATGAGCGCGGCCCTTACTCCGGCAGCGCCGCGCGATGCAAGCGGGGGCATGATGGGCCTGCGCGCGCGGATTGCGGATGCGGCGCGGTTCATGTGGCGCCCCACGCCCGGCGGTGCGCCGCTGGCATGGGGCCGGGCGCTAGTGCTGGCGCTGCTGGCGGTGTTCGCCTTCGACATGGCGCTCGACACGCTGGTGGTCGCGGCGACGGATCTGCTCGATTCGCAGATGCCCTTCCTCCCTGCCGAGATTGCCGAGGAGACGACGCTGGCCGAGGATCTGTTCGGCTATCTCCTGCTCGCGCCGGTGCTGGAGGAGCTGGTCTATCGCGGCTGGCTGACCGGGCGGGTGGCGGCGCTGCGCTTTGCGATTTACGGCTTTGCGGCGGTCGGCCTGTTCACCGCGAGCGTGTTTTTGCCCGCCAGTCTGGAAACGCCGCTTTCCCTCGCGGGCGTCGGCGTGGCCTTCGCGGGGCTCATCCACTGGAGCCTGACGCGTGATCGTGACACCGCCGTGCCCGGCTGGTTCACCCGCCATTTCCGCTGGTTCGTGTGGGGCAGCGCCTTGCTGTTCGGGCTGATGCACCTCGGCAATTACGAGGCGCTTACGCATCCGCTCGGCGTGCTGGTGGTGCTGCCCCAAACCATCGGCGGCCTGCTGCTCGCCTATACCCGCACGCGACTGGGGCTGGGCGCGGCGATGTTTCACCACGCGGCCTATAATGCGGTGTTTCTGGCGGGCGATTACGGGCTGCTGTGGTGAGGGCCGCCTAGACCTTCACCGCCGTGCCGCTGGCGCTGACCATCAGCATCGAGCCATTGGCGCCGATCACCTCGTAATCGAGATCGACCCCGACCACGGCGTTCGCCCCGCGCGCGGCGGCTTCAGCCTGCAATTCCTCGATCGCCTGGTTGCGGGCGTCGGCAAGGATGCGCTCATACGAACCCGAGCGCCCGCCGACGATATCGCGGACATTGGCGAACAGATCGCGGAACAAGTTAGCGCCGACGATTACCTCGCCGGTGACGATGCCGAGGTAGTCCTGAATCGGACGGCCTTCGAGCGTCGGGGTGGTGCTGACGATTACGCCGCGCGCGTCTTTCCAGGGGGATGCCATTGTCTTTGTCTCCTTGCGATACTGTCTTAGCGATATAACACAGCGTGGGACGAATTCAACGGCATCCCCATCGGGGTTTACGCCATGCCGAGCGCGTTCTTGTAGGTTTCCAGCAGCATATCCTGCTCGCTGCGATCGTCGGGCTTCATCTTCCGCAGGCGCACGATCTGGCGCATGATCTTGGGATCGTAACCGACCGCCTTGGCTTCCATGTAGACGTCGCGGATGTCGTCGGCGATGCCCTTCTTTTCTTCTTCGAGGCGTTCGATGCGCTCGATCAGCAGGCGCAGGCGGTCGTCGGTGGCGTCGGCCATGGGGGTCTCCGTCGGAAAATGAGAATCGGTTGGCAGGGGCGATAGCCAGCCTGCCGCGCCGATTGAACCGCCCTTGCGAATTATTCCTGTGCGTTCTTCGCGATGCTCGCTTCCATTCGCGCCAGTTGCTCCGGCGTGGCGGGGGTCTGGCGCGCGGCCTTCCATTCGGCGCTCGGCATCCCGTGGATCACCTCGCGCGCTTCCTCCTTGTCGCCGGGGTAGCCGGCCTCGCGGATCCAGTCGGCAAGGCAGTTGCGGCAGAAGCCCGCCAGCCCCATCAGCTCGATGTTCTGGGCATCATGGCGGTGGCGCAGGTGGCGCACCAGTTTGCGGAAGGCGGCAGCGGCCTCGGCATCCCCGAGGGCATCGAGCGGATCGGCATTGCTATTCATCGCGGCTTTTCCTTGAGTTGAAATTCGCCTGTGCCATAGGCGACCCTCAAGAGGGATAGTCACAAATGTCACGACGCGACCAGTCAAGGATCGACCCGCGCGGCCGCAAGGTCAAGATTCTCGCTACCATCGGCCCCGCCAGCCGCTCGCCGGAAATGCTCGAAAAGCTGGTGCGCGCCGGGGCGGATGCCTTCCGCCTCAACATGAGCCACGGCAATCACGCCGATCACGAAGCCGCGATCATCGCGATTCGGGCGCTGGAAAAGCAGTTTGCGCGGCCCATCGCGATCCTCGCCGATTTGCAGGGGCCGAAGCTGCGCGTCGGCACCTTCAGGGATGGGCAGGCGGTGATCCGCCATTCGGGCCACTTCACGCTCGACCGGGACGAGACGCCGGGGGATGAAACCCGCGTCTGCCTGCCGCATCCCGAACTGTTCGGGATCATGGAGCGCGGCCAGCGGCTGCTCATCAATGACGGCAAGATCCGGCTGAAGGTGCTGGAGGCGGACGATAATCGCATCCTGTGCAGCGCCGAAGTCGGCGGGGTGATCTCTGATCGCAAGGGCGTGAACGTCCCCGATGCCGAAGTGCCGATCCCGGCGCTGACCGAGAAAGACCGCCGCGACCTGACCTTCGCGACCGAGCACGGGGCGGACTGGATTGCCCTCAGCTTCGTCCAGCGGCCCGAAGATATCGCCGAGGCGCGCAAGCTGATCGGCACCCACGCCACCGCGATCTGCGCCAAGATCGAAAAGCCGCAGGCCGTCCACCGGATCGAATCGATCATCGAACTGGCCGATGGCATCATGGTCGCGCGCGGGGATTTGGGCGTGGAGCTTGAACCCTACGAGGTGCCGCCGCTGCAGAAGCGCATCGTCAACGCCGCGCGCCGGGCGGGCAAGCCGGTGATAGTGGCGACGCAGATGCTCGAATCGATGATCGAGGCCCCGACCCCGACCCGCGCCGAAGTCTCCGACGTCGCCAACGCGGTCTATGACGGGGCCGATGCGGTGATGCTTTCGGCCGAAAGCGCGGCCGGCGCGTGGCCGGAAGAATCGGTCGCCATGATGGACCGCATCGCGGTGCAGGTGGAGCGGGACGAGGGCTACAAGGAGCGTGTGCGCTTCCTCGACACCCCGCCCGATGCGACCACTTCGGATGCGCTCGCGCATGCCTGCATGACCATCGCCGACACCGTGCCGATCAGCGCGATTACCGTGTTCACCGCCAGCGGATCGACCGCGCGGCGTGTGGCGCGTGAACGGCCCGCGACGCCGGTGCTGGTGCTCACCCCGTCAATCCGCACCGCGCGCCGGATGGCGCTGCTGTGGGGCGCGCACGCCGTGCCGACCAAGGATATCGGCAGCTTCGAGGAGATGATCGGCAAGGGCAAGCGCATGGCGCTGCGCCACGGCTTCGCGCAGGGCGGGGCCAAGCTGATCGTGCTGGCCGGGGTGCCGTTCGGCACACCGGGGGCGACCAACCTGCTCCACGTGGTGACAGTGAGCGGCGACGAGCTCGACAAGCACAGGGACTAGACGCGCGTGCTTGGGCTGATACCTTGCCCCATGTGACGAAGGGGAGGGAGAGGCTCATGAAGCATTCGATCATCGCACTGGCAGCCATCAGTCTCGCCGGTTGTGCCAGCACCGGCGGCGATGCCGCCCCTGGGCAGGCGACTCCGCCGCCCGCACAAATGGTCTGCAATGCCGATCCGGCACAGTATCACATCGGCCATGACGCGACGCAGGCGATGGGGGCGGCGATCCTCAAGGACAGCGGCGCGCGCACCTTGCGCTGGGGCCCGCCCAATGCCGCCTGGACGATGGATTACCGGCAGGACCGCGTGAACGTGCAGTACGACGAGAAGATGAAGATCGTCGCGATCACCTGCGGATGACGGGCAGGCTGCGGGCGACTTCTGGCTCGCCCTTCGAAGCAACATTCGGCTTTGCCCGCGCAGTGCGCGAGGGCAATCGCATTATCGTCGCCGGCACCGGCCCGGTCGAACCCGACGGCTCGACCACGCCCGGCGGCGCGGCGGAGCAGGCGGCGCGGGTCTGCACGATCATCGTCGCAGCAATCGAGGAACTGGGCGGCAGCGCGGCGGATGTGGTCCGCACCCGGATGCTGCTGACCGATCCGGCCGATCAGGACGCGGTCGGCGAAGTGCACGCGCGTTTCTTCGGCGCGGCGCGTCCGGCGGCGACCATGGCGGGCGTGGCATGGCTATGCCGCCCCGAATGGCGCGTCGAGATCGAGGCCGAGGCGGTGGTGCGCGATTGATGTGGCGGTCATTGACCTATCTTGGCGCTGTCATCGCCGGGTCATTGCTGGGGCTTGGCAGCGCGCTTTACATGGCCGGGCTGTGGCCGGGGGCGAACACGCTGGCGTTCGGGAATGTCGATGTCGGCGGGTGGCGGGCCGACTTTTCGACCGGGTCTGACGCCGCCGATCCCTACACCCGCGCCCGGGTCGCGCGCCACGGATTGCTGGCGCTCGCCAAGAGCGAGGCGGTCTATCTCACCCGCACCACCGATGATGCGGGACAGCCGCTGAGCGAGGATTGCAGCTATCGCCTGACGGGCGGGGCGATGCCGGCGGGGTGGTGGTCGGTGACGCTCTATGACGCGAAGTCCATGCTGCCGGCCAACACCGACAATGCGCTCAGCATTGATGCCAGCCGGGCGGGGGCGGGGCCGTGGGAGGCGGTGATTGCGTCTGAGCGGCCTGCGGAGGCAACTCACTGGATTTCCAGCCGGAATGCGGGGAATTTCGATCTCACCCTGCGGCTCTACATGCCCGATCCGGCGCTGCTGGAGGCTCCGGCGCAAACCCTGTCAGCCCCGCGGATCGAGCGGCTTGCCTGCGGAGGCAAGGCATGAAGCGCTGGATTGGCCCGCTCGCGGTGCTGATGGCCTGCGCGGCGGCGACCCATGCGGCGGCACTGCATTTCGCGCCGTCCTTTATCATGAGCCGCGCGATGGAGGCGCTGGCGGCGCGCGGGATTGCGCTGCACCGCTTCACCAGCCCGCAGCGCGTCACGCCCCAGAGCCAGAGCGTGGTGCGTTCCTCGCCCGATCTCTACTACGCGCTGTGCCGCTATGATCTTGCCAATCCCGGGACTCAGATTAGTGTGCGGATGGGGGCGTGGCCGGATTACCAGTCGCTATCGTTCTTCGCCGCGCAGACCGACAATTTCGCCACCATCCGCGGCACCGGGCGAGAGGTCGTCGTGCGGCTGCTCGCCCTCGGCAGCGCGCCCGAGGACGGAGCCATCGTCAGCCCCACCGCAAAGGGCGTGATCCTGATCCGCCGCCTTGCGCCTGATGCAGAGGCCTTCGCAGCCGCGACCACTGCCGGTCAGGCGGACAGCTGCCGGATCACATGGCGCGACCGCATCGCCGCGCCATCTCTGGATTAACCGGCCTGTTCCAGCCGTGCCGCCACCAGCGCGATCAGTGCATCCAGATCGGGTAGCGCATCCAGCTCTGCCGCGCTCACCAGCACGCGCGGCGCGGGGTTGCCCGCGTCCAGCAGGATGGCGGGCAGGGCCACCCTCACGCCCGGAAAGGCGATGGCAAAATCGTCCTTGTGGTGGAACACCTTCGCGAATGGCACGCTGCCGAGAAACCGCCGCCACCGGCCGTGCATCGACACCCAGCCATAAGTCAGCGCGCACAGCGAGCACGGGTAGGTCGCGGGCCGCACCACCTTCCACACCGCATCCTTCACCGCGTTCAGCAGGCCGCTATCGGCATTATAGACGAGAATCAGGCGGGGCGGAGTGCTGGGCATGCCACTCTATTCGTAACGCGCGGGCCGAAAGGTTGCAGCAATCGGCCCGCGCCTAGCAAAAAACCGCAAGGCTCGCCCCCCTGCCAGCCTTTTCCAACCCCGCAAAGCCCGTTAGAGCACGGGCCATGCATGGACAATTTCAACTCACCGACGATCAGCTGGCGATCCGCGAGGTCGCGCAGCGGTTCACCGCCGACAACATCACGCCCCACGCCGCCGAGTGGGACGAGAAGCACATCTTCCCGCGTGAGACGATCCAGCGCAGTGCCGAGCTTGGCTTCGGGGCGATCTACGTCTCCGAAGAATCGGGCGGCATCGGCCTCGGGCGGCTGGAGGCGGCGCTGATCATGGAGGCGATGGCCTATGGCTGCCCTTCGACCTCCGCCTTCATCTCGATCCACAACATGGCCGCATGGATGATCGACCGCTTCGGCGGGGAGGCGGTCAAGGCGAAGTATCTGCCCAGCCTCGTCACGATGGACAAGATTGCCAGCTATTGCCTGACCGAGCCCGGCTCCGGCTCGGACGCGGCGGCGCTGAAGACCACCGCGCGCCGCGACGGCGATCATTATGTGCTGAACGGCACCAAGCAGTTCATCTCGGGCGCGGGTGCGAACGAGATTTACGTGGTGATGGTGCGCACCGGCGAGGATGGCCCCAAGGGCATTTCCTGCATCGTGATCGAGAAGGACATGCCCGGCGTCAGCTTCGGCGCGCAGGAAAAGAAGCTCGGCTGGCACTCGCAGCCGACCGCGCAGCTCGTCCTTGAAGACGTGCGCGTGCCGGTGGAGAACCTCGTCGGCGGCGAGGGTGAGGGCTTCCGCATTGCGATGATGGGGCTGGATGGCGGGCGGCTGAATATCGGCGCCTGCTCGCTCGGCGGCGCGCAAAGGTGCCTCGACGAAGCGATCCGTTATACCAAGGATCGCAAGCAGTTCGGCCAGGCCGTGGCCGATTTCCAGAACACCCAGTTCATGCTGGCCGACATGGCGACCGATCTGGAGGCGGCGCGCGCGCTGCTCTATCTCGCGGCGGCCAAGGTGACGGACAACGCCCCCGACAAGACGCGCTTTTCCGCGATGGCCAAGCGGCTGGCGACCGACAGCGGCAGCGCTATCGTCGACCGTGCGCTCCAGCTGTTCGGCGGCTATGGCTACCTGCAGGACTACCCCATCGAACGCTTCTGGCGTGATCTGCGCGTCCATTCGATCCTCGAAGGCACCAATCAGGTCATGCGGATGGTGGTGGGCCGGGATCTGCTGCGCCAATGAGGCGGGGGCAGTAATGGGCGCGCGGCTTGCCCTAACGACGCTGGTGGTTCCTGATTACGATGCGGGCATTGCCTTTTGCGTCGATGCGCTCGGCTTCGATCTGATCGAGGATAGCGACATGGGCGGCGGCAAGCGCTGGGTGGTGGTCGGCGGGAACGGCGGGGGGCGTTTGTTGCTCGCCAAGGCCGCCAATGACGTGCAGAGCGCCGCCATCGGCAACCAGACCGGCGGCCGCGTCGGCTTTTTCGCGCACACGGATGATTTCACAGGCACCCATGCACGGCTTGTCGAGGCAGGGGTGAAATTCGATGAACAGCCGCGCCACGAGCGCTATGGTACGGTGGCCGTTTTCAGTGATCCCTTCGGCAACCGCTGGGACCTGATCGAGCCGAGGGAAACGGGGCAATGACTGACGACGTTCTGATCCGCGTGAATGGCCCGATCGGGCATATCAGCCTAAACCGGCCCAAGGCGCTGCACGCGCTGACGCTGGAGATGTGCCACGCGATGAGCGCGGCCCTGACCGAATGGGCGGCGGACGACTCGATCAAGGCGGTGATCCTCGATCACGCCGAAGGGCGCGGGTTCTGCGCGGGCGGGGATATCGCCTTCCTGCGCAATTCGGCGCTGAATGATGGCGGGGTTTCGGGGCGGAAGTTCTTCCACGACGAATACCAGCTCAATCACCAGATGTTCGCCTATCCCAAGCCGATCGTCGCCTTCATGGACGGCATTACGATGGGCGGCGGCGTGGGCATTTCGCAGCCCGCCAAGTATCGCGTGGCGACCGAGAATACCCGGTTTGCCATGCCCGAAACCGGGATCGGCCTGTTCCCCGATGTCGGCGGCGGGTGGTATCTTTCGCGGCTCGGGCGGCGCTTGGGGCAGTTCCTCGCACTCACCGGCGCGCGGCTCGACGGGGCGGAGTGCCTGTGGACCGGGCTGGCGACGCACTATGTGCCGCACGAAATCCTCGAGGATCTGAAAGCCCGCATCCACGACCATCCTGATCGGATCGCGGGCATCCTGTCCGAGCCGGTGGGCACTCCGCCCAAGGCGCGGATCGAGGCCAATGCCGACAAGATTGCCAAGCACTTCGCCTCGGACCGCTATGAAGATGTGCTCGCCAGCCTCGAAGCTGCGGCTGACGCAGGCGACGACTGGGCGATGAAGGAACGCAACACGCTGGGCACCAAGAGCCCGCAGACCTGCAAGGTTGCGCTGCGCCAGCTGGCGGAAAGCGCCGCGCTCACCGACTTTGCCGACAACATGCGGATGGAATACCGCATCGCGTCGCGCGTGCTCACCCGCCCCGACTTTGCGGAAGGCGTGCGCGCGGTGATTGTCGACAAGAGCAACGATCCCAAGTGGGATCCGGCCACCCCCGAAGGCGTGACGGACGATCTGCTCGACGCGATCTTTGCAGCTCTGCCCGTCGATGAGGAATGGAAACCCCTGGCCTAGCTAATCCGTCATTCCCGCGAGGGCGGGAATCCCGCTAGACTACCGCCACAAAGCCGCAACGTCACACAGGCCCCCATCTTCGCAGGGGCGACGAGGGAAAGCATGACCTACGAAACCATCACCGTCGAAACCGACGCCCGCGGCACCAAGGGCGTCACGCTGCTCACCATCAACCGCCCGCAGGCGCTGAACGCGCTGAATTCGCAGGTGCTGGCCGAGCTGATCGAGGCCTTCGCCGCCTATCAGGCCGACGCCACCCAGCTGTGCGCGATCCTCACCGGCAGCGGCGACAAGGCGTTCGCGGCGGGCGCGGACATCAAGGAAATGTCCGACAAGCCGGCGGCCGATTTCTTCCTCGACGATTTTTTCAGCCCGTGGACGTCCGAGATCGTCAAGAAGACCCGCAAGCCGTGGATCGCCGCGGTGAATGGCTTCGCGCTGGGCGGCGGGTGCGAGCTCGCCATGATGGCGGACTTCATCATTGCTTCCGACAAGGCCAAGTTCGGCCAGCCGGAAATCAAGCTCGGCGTCGCGCCGGGCATGGGCGGATCGCAGCGCCTGACCCGCGCAATCGGCAAATCGAAGTCGATGGAAATGTGCCTCACAGGCCGGATGATGGACGCGACCGAGGCCGAGCGCAGCAACCTGGTGGCGCGCGTGGTGCCGCATGAGGAACTGATCGCCGAGTGCCTCAAGACCGCCGCCACCATCGCCGCGATGCCGCCGATGGCGACCATCGCCAACAAGGAGATGGTGAACTCCGCCTTCGAAATGACCCTCGACCAAGGGCTGATTGTCGAGCGCCGGATCTTCCAGATTCTCACCGCTTCCGAGGACAAGGCCGAGGGCATGGCGGCGTTTATCGAAAAGCGCGAAGGGCAGTGGAAGGGGCGGTAAGCCTCAGTCCCCCTTCCGCTTGCGGGAGGGGTTAGGGGTGGGCATGTCCCACCGTAAATCTAGGGAGGCAGGCCCACCCCCGGCCCCTCCTGCAAATGGGAGGGGAGTCTCATGAAAATCGCATTCATCGGTCTCGGCAATATGGGCGGCGGGATGGCCGCGAATCTGGTGAAGGCCGGCCACGAAGTCCGCGCCTTCGACCTTAGCGAAGCCGCGCTTGCCGCCGCGCGCGAGGCCGGGTGCGCGACCTTCGCCACCGCGAAGGAAGCCTGCGATGGCGTGGAGGCGGTCGTCTCGATGCTGCCCAACGGGGCGATCGTGAAGCAGGTCTATTGGGACGACGTGATCGGTCACGCCCCCGAAGGCGCGATCCTGCTCGATTGCTCGACCATCGACGTCGCCACCGCGCGCGAGGTGATTTCCGTGACCGAGGCGCATGGTTACCAGATGGTCGACGCGCCCGTCTCCGGCGGGATTGCAGCGGCAGCAGGCGGCACGCTCACCTTCATGGTCGGCGGCTCGGACGAGGCCTTTGCCCGCGCCAAGCCGGTTCTCGATGCGATGGGCAAGGCTGTGATCCATGCAGGGGCCGCGGGCAACGGGCAGGCGGCCAAGATCTGCAACAACATGCTGCTGGCGATCCACATGATCGGCACCTGCGAGGCCTTCGCGATGGCGGACAAGCTGGGGCTCGACGCGCAGACCTTCTTCGACATTTCCAGCGTCTCGAGCGGCCAGAACTGGTCGATGACGTCCTATTGCCCCGTCCCCGGCGTCGGCCCCAAGACCCCGGCGGATAATGACTATCAGGGCGGCTTCGCGGCCGGGCTGATGCTCAAGGATCTGAAGCTGGCAATGGAAGCTGCGCAGTCGGCAGGGGCCAAGGTCGAACTCGGCGATCACGCCCGTGCGATCTATGAAGCCTTCGCCAAGGACCATGCGGGCACAGATTTCTCGGGTATCATCCGCACGCTTTAACCCGCAAGGTCAGGGCACAGGTTGCGGCTGCCCGCCACAAGGCGCTCGGCCGTGGCTGCGTCCTGCTGCCCCAGCGCCTTGAGCGACTGCTTCAAAATCCCGCAATCGAAGCGCGCGCCGCGCTTGATGCTGGCCAGCGTGATGTCGGCAAAGGCGGCAGGCGGGATCACCTGCACGCCGCGCCGCAGGAAAGTGTCGTGCCAGCGATCGGTACCGCTGATGATGTCCACCAGCGTGCGCTGGCCCGGCCCGCCGGTCTGCGCGAGCACCGCGGGGCCAAGCTCCTGCAACAAGGCGTTGGGCGTAGCAGCCCGGAGGAATAGCGCGGCATAGCGGCGCGCGGCCTCGGGCTCGTCACCCGCGTCGAGCGCGAGGCGAAGCACCGCCTCCTGCGCCACCGGATCGCGCCACCCGCGCTGGGCGGCGATCTGGATCGTCAATCCGGCCTGCTCGGGCATCCCGGCCTTGGTTTGGGCGAGGGCCAGCAGCGTCAGGTGCTCGGCCGGAACCGGACGCCGCCGGACCAGCCGTTGGGCCTCCTCCAGCGCGGCTGCGCTATCCGCGCCTTCGGTCGCCGCCAGCGCGATCCGGGTCTGGGCGTAGCCGCGCAGAGGCTCGGGTACGAGCGGCGCGAGCGCCGGCGTGACTTCGGCCTGCCGATCAAGCTGGAGCATGGTGGTCACCGCCGCGAGCGCGAACAGCAGCGCGAACCAGAGGATCCTGCCGGTCATGCGCGTGCCCTCCGGTGGTCCGCCGCAATCCGCGCGAGCAGCAACAGGGCAAAGCCCGCGAAGGCGAGGATGGTCTGGTTGCGGAGCGGGTAATCGGTGATCGATTGTAGCGCGATGGCCATCAGGAAGGCGCTGCCTGCCCACGCGGCCCAGCGCTGCGAGGAATGCCGCGCGCGCCAGCTCAGCCAGCCCACCAGCACGATCCACAAACCGGCCAGCGCCAGTCCGGGCAGACCCGCCTCGATCGCCAGTTCGAGATAATCATTATGCGCCCGCCCCGCGGTGCGCTTAGTCAGGTTTTCGAGCGATTCGTCGACCTGGAACACCTCGTCGAAGGTGCCGATTCCGGCCCCCGCCGGCCAGTAGCGCGATGCAGTGTAGCTGGCGTCGTCCCAGATGTAGCGGCGCGGATCGTCCTTGGCCTCGAATCGCTCGAAGGCCTCACCGATCCGGCCCGGTGCGGCGACGATCAGCGCGGTGCCGCCAAAGGCCAGCACGGCGAGCGCGGCCATCACCAGCGCCAGCGGGCGCTGCCTGCCGCCGGGGTTGCTGCCTGCGGCTGCGGTGCGGCGTTCGCTCAGCGCCCACCACAGGGCCTTGATCCCCGCCAGCCCCAGCGGCAGCGCCGCCAGCGCGATACCGGTGCGCGATTTGGTGAGGATGATGGTCAGCAGCAAGATGGCGCACACCACCACCCGCACCAACGTAACAGCGGGATGCGGTCGCGGGGCCGGCAGCAGCGCGGCAAGCCCCAGCGCGAAGCCCAGCAGCAGCGCGGTCGAATTGCGGTTGGCAAAGGTGCCGAGCAGGAACGCGCCCGGGTTGCGCGCGCCGAACAGCGTGCCGCTGTCATTGGTCGCGCCCAGTTGCACCATGCCCAGCAGCATCGTCACGAGGCCGAGCGCGGCGGCGATCCAACCGATCGTGAACAGCCGATCGCGCGGCAGGCTCCAGCCGATGATCAGCACCGCGAGCGGGGTCACCAGCGCACTGGCGGCAAGCGCGGTGCGAAGCGGGTTCGCGCTATACGGCATCCAGCCGGTCTCGCCGGTCATCTCCAGCGATCGCGCGACCAGTTCGCGGCCCGGAAGCGCGGTCCATACGGCGGGGGGCAGCGGGACAAGCTGGAGCAGCGGCAGCAGCAGTGACAGGATCACAAGCAGGCGCAGACCGCCCGGTGCCTCGCGCCAGAATTGCTGCAGTGCGGCGCGATGCGGCACCAGTGCGGCGAGTGCGGTGAGTTGCACGACCAGGTTGGCCATACCCTGACGGCTGCCGCCGCCGCCAAGGGCAAAGGCCACCAGCAAAACGGCGATCAGGGCGAAGAAGGACACCCGTTGTGCGAGGCTCTTGTCCAACTGCGAAACCTTGGTTCAAGGGAAAGCAGCGCTGCCCGGGCGGCGCGGGTCAAAAGAAAAAGCCCGGCACTGGGTACCGGGCTGTCTCTTGGCGAAGCCCTGCGGCTTCGTGATGCTGGGTGCTATCAGGTGCCCGGCGACTGGCCGTCGTCGTCCGATTCGGTGGCAAAGATGATGCCGCCGATGATAGCCGCGCCTGCAAGCAGGGCGAGAATGATGCTCAGGCCGCTGCGGGCAGATTCGCCGTCAGCAGTACGACCAACGCCCGGAGCAGCCGAGACGCTGTACACCGAACCACTGTCGCCGGCACGGGTGTTGGCCTGCGCAGCAATCGGCGTGAGGGCCATCGTGGCAGCAGCAGCAGCCATGGCAATGCGGGTAGCGGTTTTCATCATGGTGTAGCCCTTTTGAAGCCTTCGTCGGGGAATTACGTAGTGCAATGCAGCATGTTTGGCAACACCGCGATACGAGAAACTGGTAAACGTTTACCTGCGCTCCGCCTTGTGAGCGACAATTTCTGTCCTTGGCAAGATGAATCGTTCGCAAAGCACGATAAGCAACATGATCGGGGCTAAAAGTTCCGGGACGGCAAGTCGTTTGGCATCATGGGCAGGATAATCTTGCCAAGGCGACGCGTTCCGTGAATGTCGGGGCTTGTGATGATTTCAATGCCCGACCCTTCGATCCAGGCCCGTTTGCGAGATCCGGCCTATTTCGCGCTGCATCTGCAGGCGGCAATGGCGATCCGCGAGGTCAGCCGATTCGCCTGGTACGATTCGCATTTCCTGCGGCGTTTCGAGGTGGCGAAGCTTTATCTCGAGCGGGTCAGGCCCGATGCGGTGGGTGACTTTGTCGAAGGGTTTGCCCCGATTCGCCCCGATCCGTCGTTTTCGGTTACGCTCATGGACGAGGTATTCGACCAGCCGACGCGGCTCCGGATCATTGAAACAAGCCGGGCGGCCGTGCCTACGGATCATGCTTCGCAGTCATTCGAGAACCGCAATTTCGGCCGCGAAGTGGTGTGGGACGAGCCGTTCTTCTGCGAATTGCAGGAACAGATTCGCCCGCAGCTTGAACAGCTGACCGGTCGCAAGCTTGAAACCAGCTACAATTTTCTCAGCCGTTATAGCGGCGCGGGCGTTTGCCGCCCGCACATGGACCATCCCGATTCGATGTTCACCTTCGATTATTGCATCGAACAGAGCGGGGAATGGCCGATCCATTTCAGCAAGGTCGTCGACTGGCCGACCCGCGATACTGTCGCGCAGCTTGATCTTGAAGCGATCAAGCAGACGCCCGAGCTGGACTTTGCGGCCCATTGCTTGCAGCCCAATCAGGCCTTGCTGTTCAATGGCAGTTCGCAGTGGCACTACCGCGATCCAATTACGCCGGGCGGGTTCTGCAATCTGCTGTTCTTCCATTATATTCCGGCGGGCTGCGGCGCGCTGGTCGAGCCGCGGCGCTGGGCCGAGCACTTCGCGATCCCCGAACTCGGGCCGCTGTGCGACCTTTTCCAGCGCAGCGGCAAGGACGGTTTGGCCTAAGGCTTGGGTGGCTCAGGCTGCTCTGGTGCCCGCTCTAAACCGTGCCGCCGGGATCGAGCAGGGGCTGGTAGGTGCTGATGTCCCCGCCCAGCACAATCCGTCCGTCCTGCCGCAGCCATGCATGGGATTCGAATGAGCCATCCGCGCGCTTGGCGGTGCCGACTACGATCTCGCTGACGATCCCCGCGTCAGCCAGCCAGCGCTGACCGGCCAGCGCCTGCACCAGACAATCCGAGCGCCACGGCACCCGCGCCGCCATGCGGTTGATGAAGAACGCGACCTCGTCTGCCGCGCGTGCACTGCCGGCGGGGACAGTGCGCCCGGCGAGTGCGGCGGCAATGCTGCGGTTGCGAGCAATGATGTCTGCCGGGGTGACGGTCCGCAACTCCAGCCGCCCGCGTGCCAGTGCCAGCGCCGCACGCAGTGCCTTCGTCAGCAGGAGTGGGAGAGGATAATCGCGGCGCATCAGCCCGCCGCGTCAGGCCTGATCGATCAGATCACCATCCGCCAGTTCGCCGAGGAACTGCCGCAGGTCATTCTCGACCGTTTCGCGATCGACTTCGTAGCGCGCGAGGATGGCCTCGCAGGCGTCCTTGGGCAGTTCGCCTTGCGCCAGCGTTTCCCACAGCAGCGCGCCCACAGGGTCGAGCCCGAAATAGGTGCCGTTCGCCAGATGCAGGACGACCATCTCTTCGCCGACGGTGTTGGCGATCGCCTGATCGCTAATCTTCCACCGCACATCAAGAATATCAGTCACTTGCAATCTCCACAGGTGAGGCTGCGACAGTCGCCATGTCGCTTGCTGCCAGCGCCGTATCAGGCATCGCCGTAGCGCTGCATAAGGGAAACGACATGATCGAGCGCGGCACGATACGTCGGTAGCTGCTGCGGGTAACGCTCCTGCAGCGCCTTAGCAATGCTGTCCTGATCGCGGCCGCCATCGACCAGCGCCAGGCAATCGGTATCGATCTGCATCCGCACCGAGCGCTGCGGTACGGCGAGGTTCGCCCCGGCGCTGGCGGCGGCCTTGTCGATCACCCGGCTCATGAAGGTCGATTGCTGGAAGGGGTTGCGGGCCGCGCCGGTGACGCCGTCGATCACTGCGCCCTGCCATGACCACAGGTAGTTGTTGTCGACCAGATTGGCGCGGAACCGCAGTTGCACGCGGTCACCCGCCTTGAGCTGCGGAGGATCGCCGAGCGGCAGGAACATCTGGCCGTAGACCAGTTCAGGCTGGCCGGGGGCGTTGGAATAGCCCAGCCCTTCGGCGATCTCGGCGTCGAACCAGATCAGCAGGCCGTGCGCCACGCCGTCCTTTTCGGCCACCAGTTCCACCGTGGTGTCGACGTTCGGCTCGGTGACGGTGCGGTAGTCGATTACCGCCAGATCCTGCGGCCGCGACATCAGCGCGCGCGGCTTGAGATAGGCCTTGCTCTCGGTGTTGACCGCGAAGGGCAGGGCGGCCGTCAGATCGAGGCCATACTTGTTGGAACGCCACGGATAGTGGCACTGGCGATAGGCCTTGGGCGAACGCGCCAGCGCGACCTTGAGCGTGTCGCGCATCGGCATCAGCGTGCCGCCCGGCGCCAGCAGGCGCTCGCGCGCGTCCTTGATGGTGGCGATGTGGTGTTCGTAGAGATTGACGGTGCCGCGGCAGTCCGAGACGATCACGTCCGCCTTGCGCTCGGGCGTGTAGCGGGTCGAGAGATCGCGCACCACGGTGATGCGGTCAGCACAGCCATTGGCCTGCGCCAGCGGCATCAGCAGCGAAATGCTCGGATCGGGCTCGATCGCGATCACCTGCCCTGCACCGAATTTGCAGGCCAGCAGCGCAAACACGCCGAAGCCTGCGCCCAGATCGATCACTGTGCACCCCGGCGTCACCGCGCGGCGCAGCGCTTCGACATAGACGCCCATGCGCGGCTCGCAGTCGATCATCTCGCCGTAGCTGGCAACATCGTATCCGGACACCCGAATCATCGCGAAAGCTTCTCCTGATAGCTGTGCGGCTCTGCCTCGCCGCCTGTGTCCATGATGCCCTCGATCACTGCGCGCACCTCGTCAAGGCGGGCGAATTCATGCGGGTAGGAGAGCGTGTAGGCAGGCACCGCGAGCGCCAGATCGGACAGGGCGGCCAGCCGCCGGGCAGCGCAGCGTGCATCCCGCGGATCGAGCGTGAAGCTCTGTTCGACCAGCTTGATGCAGGCCATTGTGCCTTGCAGCGGCGCGGCGGAGACGGTGCCGTCGTCTGAAGGGCCCGAAATGAAGAAAATCGCGGCGAGCGGCAGCGGTGCCTCGGCCGAAGGCGGCAGGTCGGGCAGGCGGACGTGCTGCTTGTCGGAATAGTCGGCCATCGGCGCGGTTTGGGCCGCATCCCCGATCAGGCGCGCAATCGCTTCGGGATAGAGCCGGAGGCTGGGATAGACCACCTGCGCCACATAACTGTCGGCCTCGCGGGTGACGATCACTGCATCATCGCCCAGCAGCCGGTGCCCGGCCTGATGCAGACTGGTGGCGAGGGTCGACTTGCCGGCGCCGGTCTCCCCGAGAAACAGCGCCACCCGGTCACCGAAACGGACAGTGCTGGCGTGGAGCACCAGCTTGCCAAGTTCGGCCAGCAGGCGCGGGGCGATGTGATCGTTGAGAATGTGCTCGATCACGCATTCCGCTGTTTCCGGATCAATGTCGAAACCGGTGATGGTGTGATCGACAAGCCCGATTCGGAACCGTCCGACATCGTGGAAGTGCATCGTGACGGCATCCTCGCCGCGCTCCACGAAGGGGGGCGGGGTTTCGTCATCGTCGTAAAGTTCGGGGAGGCCATCCGGCAGCCGGATGCCATCGGGGATGGCGCTGCCGAAACTTGCATAGCGCCAAACGGAAAGGGAGCCCGAATCGAACGGGCCCCGCTCCATGATGTCCTGAAGCATATCAGATCAATCGATTCCGGTTTTTCACCTTCGATCGACCTGGAGGATCAGGGGCGACGCATCAGCACCGTCATCATCATCCCTTCGACGACCGAACCCGTGCCGCCAGCCGTGAGGTTGGCAAATTCACCATAAACCGACAGCTTCGGCTTGGCGTACTGGGCCTTCATTTCCGAGGTTACGATGCGCTGGGCCATGACTGATCTCCGTAAATGTACTGAATTGCCTTGAAGGCGAAACCGTACTGGGAGGTAACCTATCGGCATTCATGTTGCAACCGCTAAGTCAATTGAAGACGCGCGGAGACAAATGATTCCTGCCCTGTGAGGCTAGTGATGCCGCACCGGTTGATACAAGTTACTCTTGATGCAGCCACCTCAAGGGCGGCGGCAAATCGGAGAAAAGCCAGTTTTGCGGACAGAGCGGTCGGGTGCCTTGGCGGCCACCTGACCGCTTCGCCAAATCAGGCGCGGCGCATGTTCGCCGTCATCAGCATCCCTTCAACGACCGAACCCGTACCGCCGGCCGTAAGGTTTGAAAATTAAACGTAAATCATAAGCTTGGGCTTCGAATATTCTTTTTTCTCAGCCGAATCAGTGGTGCGACTTTTCATTTTTTTCTTGTCTCGAGTTGAGGACGGACCTCGCGTAAACGATCCATCTTCGCAGATATGAAGATACGAGGCGGGATTCAACCGCAATTGTGTCCGTCCTACGACAATCGCTAGGCGTTACCAGATCCGGCCTTACAAACGGCGCGATTGCCTTTTCCCAGTCCGGGCGCGCGCAAGCCAACCAGCGCGCAGCCAGTGCCTCCTCGAATTGCCAGCCCAGATGCTCCTTGCCGACCCGCCAGCGCACGGCATCGGGCAGCAGGCCCGCCATCGCCCGGCGCAGGACGATCTTGGGCCACCCGTCCCGTTCGATCTGGTCAGGCGGCAGCGAGAGGACGAAGCGCAGCACTCTCAGATCGAGGAACGGATCGCGGGTCTCGATCGCCAGCGGCGCGGCGACCCGGTCGTAACGTTCGCGCGCAACCACGGCGTAGGGGTGGGTGACCAGCCCGCGCCGGTCCTCGCAGCGCCCGTCGAGCCGCAGGGCAACGTGGCGGGCATGGGCGGCGCGGCGGGCGGGCATGTCGACCGCCCGGGCGAGCGCGGGGGCGACCATGCTGGTGCGGTCTTTGCGCCGTTGGCGATTGCGGTCTGTTGCAGCGCGGCGCAATTCGCGCAACCAATCGGGCACCACGACCCAGCGCGCGCCGTCGATGAAGGTCTTGGCCGGGCGCATGTCCGGTCCCCAGAAATGGCGTGCGCCCACCGCCTCGCGCCAGGCTCCGGCGATGTCGCCGCGCCGCAATCGCCAGGCGACCATATCGTCGGCCATCAAGGTCGAATCCCCGCTCGCGCCGTCCAGCATCACGGTAAAGCCGGCCTCGTGCGCGGCGAGATAGACCGCGCGCAGCATCGTCATATGCCCGTCGAACGGCTCGCCGCTCGCCTGCGAAAGGCGTTCCAGTGGTTCGGCGTAGGTGTCGAAGTCCTCAAGCGCGACTTCGTGCGGGGCGAGGTGCGCCATGGTCTGCGCGGCGCGGATGGTACGCGTCTCGACACAGTCCGGAGCGGTGCTGACGGCGGAGAACACCGGCAGCGGCGGCGCCCCGGCCTGTTGCAGAAGCCGCGCTGCGACCGCGCTGACCGAGCCCGAATCCATGCCGCCCGACAGCATCGAGGCAAGCTTGCCCGGCGGTGCCCGCAAGCGTGCGGCCACGGCCTTCTCGAACACCGCCCGGAACGCCTCGGCATAGGCCTCGTCACTGCCGAGCCGCAGCGGCTCGGGCAAGTCCGGTTGCCAGTAGCGCCAGCTGCGCAAGGCCCCGCCTTCCACCGCCAGCGCATGGGCCGGAGGCAGGCGCTGAATATCGTGCCAGAAGGTCGAGGTCAGATCATGGGCTTCGAGGTCTTCGAGATAATCGGCGATGCGCCCTTCATTGATCCGCGCCGGGATCGCCTGATGCGCCAGCAGCGCCTCGGCCTCGGTGGCGAAGGCGAACAGCTGACCCGGCGTATAATGCCAGAGCAATTGCCGCATCCCCGTCTGGTCGCGCGCGCACAGCAGGCGCTGGCGGGCTGCGTCCCAGATGGCGAAGGCGAAGTCGCCCAGCAGGTGATCGAGGCAATCCGCGCCCCATTTGAGGTAGGCCTCCAGCACCAGCTCGGCATCGCCGATGGTCCGTCCACCCGCATCCAGCCCGAGCGTGGCGATCAGTTCGGCGCGGTTATCGATCCGGATGTCGCCGGTGATCGCGCAGCCGCTGGCCGGGTGGCGCAGGGGGAGGATTTCGTCGATGGCTTCAGGCGTGGTCGCCAGCAGCGCATGGCCGAGCGCTACCGGCCCTTCCACCCAGGCCCCGGACCGTTCGGGCCCGCGCCGGGCAAGGCGCCCCAGCATCCCTGCCAGATCGTTCTGCCCGGCAGGGCTGCCATCAAGGTGCAACAAGCCGCAGATGCCGCTCATGGCTGCTCGCCGCTGCCTTTGACGATGCGGAAGCCGTTCCCGCTCATGTGCACGATCCGGTCAGCGAGTGCGAGGCTGGCAGGGCGATGAGTGATGATGATGACGGTGCGTTCGGCCAGCAGGCGGGTGCAGGACTGGATGAAGGCTGTCTCCCCGTCGAGGTCGAACATGCTGGTCGCCTCGTCGAAAATGAAGATCGGCGGATCATGATACAGCGCGCGGGCGAGCGCGACCCGCTGGCGCTGGCCACCCGAGAGCCGCACCCCGCCTTCGCCGATCTCGGTGGCGAGGCCGCGCGGCAGGTGCTGGATGAAGTCCCACGCCTGCGCCAGCCGCGCGGCCTGCTCGATCCGCGCCGGATCGGGCTGGGCCACCCCGAAGGCGATGTTCTCGGCAATGGTGCCGTGGACCAGCAGCGGGCGCTGCGGGACATAGCCGAACTGGCGGCGCAGCTCCTGCACCTGCAATCCGGCAATATCCGCCCCGTCGAGGGTGATCCGCCCGGCCTCGGGCTGGTAGAAGCGCATGATGAGGTTCACCAGCGTCGACTTGCCGACCCCGTTATCGCCGGTCAGCGCGATGGTCTCGCCAGCGGCGATGGCGAGGTTTGCGCCGCGCAGTGTCGGCGGACGGCCGGGATAGGCGAAGTCGACCGCCTCCAGCGCAATCGCTCCGCGCGCGCGCGCCAGCCCGGCGGGTGCAGCATAGCCCGGCTCTGGCGGCATCGCGAACACCGCCTCCAGCCGCGACAGCGTGCCGCGCGCGGTCTGGAAGGCGCCATAGGTATCCGCAAGGCTGCCGACCGGACGCGTCAGCAGCGCGGCATAGAGCAGGAAGGCGAACAGCTCGCTCGGGCTGCGGGTGCCATCCTGCACCTCGGCGCCGCCGATCACGAGGATCGCGATCGCCGCCATCGCCGCCGCCAGCGCCACGGCGGGGCCGATGAAGGCGGTGATGCGCGCCTGCCGCAGCTTGAGCACCCGCGCCTTCTCGATCGCCGCATGATAGCGGGCGCGCTGTTCATCCTCGATCGCGAAGGCCTTGATCGCTGGCAGCAGATCGAGATCGCTTTCGGCCATCCACACCAGATCGCTTTCGGCCCGCCGTACCCGCCGACCCAGCACCCTCAGCCGCCGGCCGATCCACTTCATGCCGATGAAGAAGGGCGGGATCAGCACCGGGATCATGAAGGTCAGCACCGGATCGATCACGAACAGGATCGCAAAGGCACCGCCCGCCGTCAGCACCATCGACGGCACCCGCGCCAGCGTGGCGGTGAGGAAGGTGCTGAGGTTCTCCACCTCGTAGCTCATCAGGGCCAGCAGATCGCCGGTGCGGCTGCGATCGTGAAAGGCCATCGGCATGGCAATCAGCCGGTCATGCGTTTCCTGCCGCAGCTGCGCGAGGATCCGGCCTGATGCCTGTTCCGACAGGATCGCAACGAGGATCGTGGTGACCGTCAGCCCGATCAGCGCCAGCGCCAGCAGCGCCAGGGTCTGCCCGGTGTCGATCGTGACCTCGCCGACAATGCTGCCGGCTAGCTGAGAGACGAGCCACGGCAGCGCCAGCGTCGCCAGCGCGCTGGCGAGCGATAGGCCGCCGATCAGCGCGAGCTGGCGCTTGAACCGGCCGATCCAGTGCCAGAGAAAAGCGTTCCCCATGTCAGCGCCTGCCCGTCAGCAGCTTGCCCGCACCCTCGGCCCAGCGGCGCAGATGCAGGGCAGGGCGTGGCCAGCCGGTGAGATCGGGAAAGCGCGCCTGCAGGAACTCGTCGCTCGGCAAGGCGACATAGCGCAGCACGCGGGCGGCCTCGCCCGGGCCGGTGCAGGCGGCGAGATCGCGGCGCAGGCGCCACAGGTGCGAGGATGCGCCGAAATAGGCCGCCAAACCGCGATCCGCCGGGGCCTGCGCCAGGCCTGCGCGCACCGCGTCCGGCACACAGGTGCCAAGCGCGCGCTGGGCAAAGGCGAGCGTGTCGCTCACGATTGCGGCGGTGCCAGTGCGCGCCGCGCGCTGCACCAGCATCTCCCAATCGCCCGGCCCGAAGGCCTTGACCAGCAGGTGTGCGTCGACCGCCCAGATCAGGCGATCACTCTCGAACAGCCGATCCGCGCCGCTGTAATAGCCGAACTGGCCATGCGCGCTGCGATTGATGGCGACGAGCACAAGATTGTCGACCGGCCCGATCCCCTGCGCGCAAGGCGCCAGCCCGGCGAGCGGCACCCCGGCATCAAGGCCAAGCTCGCATTCGAGCAGCTGCGAAATTGCGGCGCTGGCGTTGATGCGCCAGTGCACATCGACGGCTGGCTCGAAGCCGATGACGGTGTCGCACTGCCAGCTTTCCTGCAACGCCTTGGTATCGCCCGTTTCCCAGAAGCCGCAGGCGCGAAATATGTCTCTGACTTGCCGCCGGTTAGCGCCGGGCAGGAAAATGTCGGTATCCCCGCGCTCCCGCACTGCAGGATCGGGATAGACCGAATAGGCCAGCGCCGTGCCCTTCATCACCAGCGTCCGGATGCCCGCCGCGGCAAGCGCTTCGAGCAGCGGGGCAATGGCGGCGCGGTGGCCCTTTTCCCAGAATGTCCGGATGCCCGCTTGCTCGCGCACCTTGTGCGCCAGACCTTGCGGCCAGCTGTCGAGCACCCCCGGTGCCTGCGCGAGCAACAGCGCGATGCCGTGGAAGGCGAGCCGTCCGGCGACGGCGTTTTCGCTGCCTGACAGAGCCTCGGGCCAGCGCGGCGCGGCCTCGCCACGCAGGACGCTGCCGGTGCAGTCTGCAAGATAGGTGTCGATCGTGGCAGTGCTCATGATGACAAAATCCGGCACACCCTTTTCCCGGTCTTCACCTGAGATCCCTATGCGGCGCGGCTGGCGCCCGGGGCCGTGTGACCCGATGCCAGAGCGCGATAAGCCAATTTTCCGCGACTGCAACCCGAACAGGCACTTTGCGATTGACCCGCAAGGTGCATGCTGCAATGCAGCGCGCGGTCGCAGCCTAATCCAGTATACCCAATTGAGTAGAGAGGCGATCAGGTAATCGCGATGGCAAATGTATCGACCAGACGCGGCATCATCCTGGCCGGCGGTTCCGGGACACGGCTTTACCCGCTTACGCGCGGTGTCTCCAAGCAGCTGATGCCGATCTATGACAAGCCGATGATCTATTATCCGCTCAGCACGCTGATGCTGGCCGGGATTCGCGACATTCTGATCATCACCACCCCCGAAGACGCAGTCCAGTTCCAGCGGGTGCTGGGCGATGGCTCCGACTTTGGCGTTTCGCTGAGCTATGCCGTGCAGCCCAAGCCCGAAGGGTTGGCGCAGGCGTTCCACATCGGCGCGGATTTCGTGAAGGGCGGGCCGAGCGCGCTGATCCTTGGCGACAACATCTTCTACGGCCACGGCCTACCGCAACTGCTGCAAAGCGCCAATGCGCGCGAGAGCGGGGCGACGGTGTTCGCTTACCGCGTGAATGATCCGCAGGCCTTCGGCGTCGTCGAATTCGATGCCGCTGGAAAGGCCGTGTCGATCGAGGAAAAGCCCGCAGTCCCGAAGTCCAATTATGCGGTGACTGGCCTTTATTTCTACGACGAGACCGTGGCTGACCGGGCGCGCGATCTCAAGCCTTCGCCTCGCGGCGAGCTGGAGATTACCGACCTCAACCGGCTCTATCTCGATGAAGGCGCGATGTCGGTCGAGATCATGGGGCGCGGGTTCGCGTGGCTCGATACCGGCACCCATGCCTCGCTGCTCGATGCCGCTACCTATGTGCGCATCACCGAGGAGCGGCAGGGCCTCAAGATCTGCTGCCCCGAGGAAATCGCGTGGCGGCAGGGCTTCATCACCGCCGATCGCCTGCGCGAAATCGCCGAGCCGCTGCGCAAGTCGGGCTACGGCGAATACCTTATCAAGCTGCTCGATCAGCCGGTTCTGTCATGAACATCATCGAAACCGCGCTCCCCGGCGTGCTGATCATCGAGCCGCGCGTGTTCGGCGATGCGCGCGGATTTTTCATGGAAACGTGGAACGCCGCCGCCTTTGCCGCGGCTGGCCTTGATCTGGCGTTTGTGCAGGACAATCACAGCCGCTCGCAAAAGGGCGTGCTGCGCGGGCTGCATTTCCAGAACCCGGGTCCGCAGGGTAAGCTGGTGCGGGTGACGAACGGCGCGGTGTTCGACGTTGCGGTTGATCTGCGCGCATCCTCGCCGACCTTCGGCAAGTGGGTGGGCGTGGAGCTTAGTGCTTCCAACAAGCGGATGTTCTGGGTGCCTGAAGGCTTCGCCCACGGCTTCCTTACGCTCGAAGACGATACCGACTTTCTCTACAAATGCACCGCGCCCTACGCCCCGCAGAGTGAATTTACGCTGGCGTGGGACGATCCGGCGGTGGGCATCGAGTGGCCGGTGACGGGGCTTGATCCGATTATCTCCGAAAAGGACGCGCGCGGGCTTGCCCTCGCCGATGTGCCGGTGTTTGCATGAAGGTTCTGATTACTGGCGCCAATGGCCAGCTTGGCGGCGCATTGCAGCGGCTCGCCCCGGCATGGGCCGAAATCAACGCGATCGACGTCGATGATTGCGACCTCACCGATGTGCCGATGCTGACCGCGCGGCTGACGGTGGAAGCGCCCGACGTGATCCTCAACGCGGCCGCCTACACCGCGGTCGACAAGGCCGAGAGCGACGAGGAATTGGCCCGCGCGATCAATGCCGAGGCTGTCGCAGCTATGGTTGAAGCGATGGCCGACAGCGGCGGCAAGGTGGTCCACGTGTCGACCGACTATGTCTTCGACGGCACCGCCTCTACGCCCTATGCGCCGGACGCCCCGCGCAATCCGCAATCCGCCTATGGTCGCACCAAGGCCGAGGGCGAGGATTGCTTGCGCCCCGAAGACCTGCTGGTCCGCACCGCTTGGGTTTACGAGGCGGGCGGGGCGAATTTCGTGCGCACCATGATCCGCCTGATGAACGAGCGTGACGAGCTGCGCGTGGTCGCCGATCAGGTCGGCGCGCCGACCTGGGCCACGGGGCTTGCCCGGACGCTCTGGGCGCTGGTGGAAAAGGGCGCAACCGGCACCTTCCACCACTGCGACGACGGGGTGGCGTCATGGCACGAATTCGCCGTCGCCATCGCCGAGGAAGGCCATGCGCTTGGCCTGATCGCCAAGATCCCGCAGATCCACCCTATCACCACCGCCGAATACCCCACCCCTGCGCGCCGTCCGGCCTACTCGCTGCTCGATTGCAGCAAGACCCGCGCCTTTATCGGCGATGCGCCGGTGGCGTGGCGCGACAATCTGCGCCTGATGCTGAAAGAGGAAGCAAAGCTTGGCTAATCTGCTTGTTACCGGCGGGGCCGGCTTCATCGGCGGCAATTTCGCGCATTACTGGAATGCGCAGCATCCCGAGGACCGCGTGGTGGTGCTCGATGCGCTGACCTATGCCGGCAACCGCTCGACGCTCGATGGGAGCAAGGCCGAACTGGTCGAAGGCGATATCCGCGACACCGCGCTGGTCGAAGCCTTGCTGCGCGATCATGCGATCGACACGCTGGTGCACTTCGCCGCCGAAAGCCATGTCGACCGCTCGATCAGCGGGCCGGATGCCTTCATCGACACCAACATTCTCGGTACCAACAGTCTCTTGAAGGCCGCGCGGGCCGTGTGGCTGGCAGGCAGCGGGATGCCGCACCGCTTCCATCATATCTCGACCGACGAGGTGTTCGGTTCGCTTGGCCCCAATGATCCGGCGTTCTCGGAAACCACGCCCTACGCCCCCAACTCGCCCTATTCGGCGTCCAAGGCCGCGTCCGATCACCTGGTGCGCGCCTATCACCACACCTTCGGGCTCGAGGTGACGACCAGCAATTGCTCGAACAATTACGGGCCGTATCAATACCCTGAAAAGCTGATCCCGCTGTTCCTGCTGAACGCGCTCTATGGCCGCAACCTGCCGATTTATGGCGACGGGATGAATGTGCGCGACTGGCTGCATGTCGAGGATCACTGCCGCGGGATCGAGGCTTGCCTTGCCAACGGCCAGCCGGGCGAAACTTACAATATCGGCGGCGGGGCAGAGCTGCCCAACATGACGGTGATCGACACCATCTGCGCCGAGGTTGACCGCGCCTTTGCCGAGGTGGAAGGCCTCGCCGCGCGCTATCCGGATGCGCCCGCCGCCAAGGGCGAGGCGACGTCGAGCCTCAAGACTTTCGTCACCGACCGCGCCGGGCACGACCGCCGCTACGCGATCGACGAGACCAAGGCCCGCGCTGAAATCGGCTATGTGCCGCAGCGCGGGTTCGAGGAAGGCTTGCGCCAGACACTGCGCTGGTATCTCGATCACGAGGACTGGTGGCGCCCGCTGCTGGCGCGCTAGGCTTCAGCCAGTCGGGGGACAGAATTGATGCGCCAGCCAGGTTCCGAGGCACTGATGCCCGCGCGCATTCAGGTGCAGCGCATCGCGCACCAGCACGGGCTGGGCGGACGGGCAGGCGGCAAAGGAATCGGCCGGATCAAGCACGGCCGTGCCGAGCGCCTCGCCGACTTCGCGGGTCGCCATGCGGTACGGCTCCAGCCGCCCGGTAATCGCCGCACTGCCGCCGGGGGGTGGAGCGAGCAGCACCACATCGTGTCCGCGCGTGCGCCAATGGGTGATCTGCCGCGTCAGCGAGGCCTTGAAATCGGTGAGCGCAACCGGTGTCTTGTCACGCAGCCAGCCGCGCGGGGCGGCATCATTGGTGCCGAAGGCGAGGATCACCAGACCGGGTCGCGCCAGATCTCGGCCGCGCCCCAGATCGCGCCCGCGCCCCAGATCGCGCCCGCGCCAACGTCGCTCGCCGTCCGCGGCAGTGCCGCCGCCGATGCCCGAGAGCATGACCGGGACTTCGCCGCCAAGCGCGCTTTCCAGCACAGCGCCGAACGGCGTGCCTTCCTCGCCCATCCGGCCGCCTGCGACATGACTGTCGCCGATGATGGCGATGCCGGTTCTTGGGCCGGTGCCGCTGGCGGGGCAGGCGAGCGGGCGCGGCAGATAGGTGACCGATGATGCCTGAGTGCTTGCCGTCCCGCCGGGCCGCCAGTGCGGCACCTCCGGCCACAGCCATGCCGCTGCGCCCAGCAGCGGGGCTGCAGCAGCCAGCGCGATCACCTTTGCGCGCGTCAAGGCAATGGTCCCGGGTGCCACGCCCCGGGGATTGCGCCGGCGCGCGATTTGGGTCAAGCCGGACCGCGTCCCGGTGCCATGTCAATCAAGGAGAAGCGCGGTGAGCCTCGCCCGCCTGTCTTTCCTGCGTAAGCTGCTGACCGGATCCCGCCTGCGGTTCTTCCGCGGGGTGATGAAGATGGACATTCATCCGACGGTCGAAATGTCGCTCAGCGCCAAGCCCGACATGACATTCCCCAAGGGCGTGCACATCGGCGAGCACACCTATGTCGCCTTCAACGCCCGCATCTTGACGCATGATCGCACCCGCGGGCTCTACATGCACACTCATGTCGGGCGGAACTGCTTCATCGGCGGCGAGAGCATCATCCTGCCGGGCATCACCATCGGTGACAATTGCGTGATCGGCGCCGGCAGCGTTGTGACCAAGGACGTGCCCCCGCGCTCGATCGTTGCGGGCAACCCGGCCAAGGTGATCCGTAGCGAGATCGAAGTCGGCACCTATGGCCGCTTCCTCGACGCCGACGAGACCGAAAAACGCATCCGCGAAACCGATCCGACCGCTGCCGACCTGCCCAATCGCATGGCGCGCTAGACGCCAGACCCGACCAGACCTCTCCTCTCATGCCCTCGCCGGGCCAAGGATTATGCAATGCCTGCCTCTGCCCTACCGGACAGCGACGCCGCCGCGCCCCCGCTTCATGTGGGCCTGCTGTGGCATTCCTGCCTTTCGGAAAACCTCGGGGTCGGGGCGCTTAGCGTCGCCAATGCCAATCTGATCGCTGCCGCCGCGCACAAGGCCGGGCGGCGGCCGGTGTTCCATCTGATGGGCGTGCGCGGGGCGTTCGATTACAGTCACGAAATCGCCTACGAGAACCACTTCGAGAACATCGGCTACAAGGCGCTGCTCAATCCGCTGTCCAGCCTGCACAAGACGCTGCGGCAATGTGATGTGGTGTTCGACATCGGCGGCGGTGACAGTTTTTCGGATATCTATGCCGCGCGCCGGTTCTGGCTGATTATCGGATCAAAGATCGCCGCGCAGGGCAGCAAGGGGCCGCTGATCCTCAGCCCGCAGACCATCGGCCCGTTTCACACCACCGCCGCACGCCATGCGGCGGTCGGCGTGATGAACATGGCCGACAAGGTGTTCTCCCGCGACGAGGCTTCGTTCAAGGTGCTGGCAGAGCTGGGCATGGCCCACCGCTCTGCGCTCACCACCGATGTCGCCTTTGCCCTGCCGTTCACCCCCGCGCCGGACAAGGACGGGCGCGATCTTGCCAATGGCCCGATCAAGGTCGGGCTCAATGTCTCGGCGCTGCTCTATCGCCGCGATCTGGCGACGGGTGACCGGATCAAGCTGACGGTCGATTATCCCGCGCTGATCGACGCGCTGCTCGAACGGATCCTGCGCGAGCCGCGCGCCGAGCTGCATCTGGTGCCGCACGTGCTCGCCGCGGCCACGCCGTACGAGGATGATTACGCGCTGGCCGAGGAACTGCACCAGCGGTTTCCCGCCGCGATCCTGCCGCCGCGCTTTACCGGCCCGTCGCAGGCCAAGAGCTATATTGCGGGCCTCGATCTGTTCGCCGGAAGCCGCATGCACGCGACGATTGCCGCGATATCCTCGGGCACGGCGGTGGTGCCGCTGGGTTACAGCCGCAAGTTTAGCGGGCTGTTCGATTCCTTGGGCTATCACTGGAACGCCGATCTGACGGCGGAAGAAAACGCCGCCGTGCTGGCGCGGTTCGATGCTGCGCTGGCCGATCTGCCGGGTCTGCGCGCGCAGGCCATCGCCGCCAACAATGAAGCGCAGAAGCGGCTGGCAAACTATGTCGGCGCGCTGGATGAAATGATCTCGGAGCTTGCCAAGCGTCATGTATGATATCGCGACCATCACCCGGAACGGGCTGTGTTCCGGCTGCGGAATGTGTGCGGGGCTTGCCAAGGGCGACCAGCCGCCGATTGTGATGCGCGAATCCGCAGCGGGATACCGCCGTCCCGAAGTTGTCGGGCCGGTCGATCGCGATCTCGCCGCGCTGATCGATGCTGCCTGTCCGGGCGCCAATATCCGTCATGATCCGGCCAGCCTCGAGGCCGAGTATCACCCGGTCTGGGGGCCGCTGGTCACTGCGCGGCTGGGTTGGAGCACCGATGCCGAACTGCGTCGCAATGCCTCTTCGGGCGGCGGGCTGTCGGCTGTGCTGGTTCACCTGCTGGCGACGGGGCAGATCGACTATGTTGTCCAGACCGCGGTGTCGCCGGATTCGCCGGTTCGCAATGCTCTGGCGATCAGCACCGGGCGGGATGATGTGTTCCACGCTGCCGGTTCACGTTATGCGCCGTCGTCTCCGCTGGAGGATATCGGCGCACGGCTGGACACGCCGGGCAAGTTTGCCTTTGTCGGCAAGCCCTGCGACGTTGCCGGTTTGCGCCAATTGGCGCGCCGCGATCCGCGCGTGAACGAAAAGGTGCCGGTGATGATCGCCTTCATGTGCGCCGGCGTGCCAAGCTATCGCGGCACTTCGGCGCTGATCAAGGCGATGGGCGTGGCGGATGAAAGCAAGGTCACCGCCTTCCGCTATCGCGGGGACGGGTGGCCGGGGTTCGCCACCGCGCGGCTGGAGGATGGCACCACCTTCACCATGGATTACGACACCAGCTGGGGGCGGATCCTCAACCGCCACCTGCAATTCCGGTGCAAGATCTGCCCTGACGGGATCGGCGAATTTGCCGATATTGTCTGCGCTGATGGCTGGCATTGCGACGATGATGGCAACCCGCTGTTCGACGAGCAGGACGGGCGGAGCATCATCCTGACCCGTACCCGCCGCGGTGAGGCGATCCTGAACGGAGCCGTGGAAGCGGGCGGGCTGATGATCGAACCGCTGAAGCTCACCGCGCTGGTGCATATGCAGCCCTTCCAGGCGCGGCGCAAAGGGCTGGTGGTGACGCGGCTGGCCGCGATGGCGCTGACGGGCAAACGCCGTCCGCGCTTTACCGGACTGGAACTTGCCCGCAACGCCCGGGCGCTTGGCCTGAAGGACACGATCAAGAGCTTCGGCGGTACGCTGCGGCGCCTGATCGGCAAGAAGCAACTGGATTGAGCGCGCCAAGGGCGGCCGCCGCAGCAGCGGCGACCGCGCCCGTCATGCCTTGCCGGTCATCCTTTGATCGCGGCCGTCAAGTCTGACGCAAGCTGCGCAAGAAACGGATAGGTATCCGTTCTGATATAGGTGTCGTTCGTGAAGACCGACGGTGCCTGCGCTGCGCGTTCACAGGCCTGCGCGATGGCTTTCGCCAGCACATCATCGGCGATCGAGGGGATCGACAGGATGTTGGGATGGAACCCCGACAGGTCCTTGCACTGGTAGGTGTTGGTGACAGTCTGCATCCCGAAATGCGCCATCTCCAGGGGCGGGTAGCTGGGGTGCGGCGATGCCATCAGGCTGACGCCGACGGAACTGCCCAGCAACATCTGCGCGTAATCGTCGAGCGAAAGCTTGCCGATCGACGTCAGATTGCGTCCGTCTCCCAGGTCCACCGGGTCATGCGGCTCGCCCGCCGACAGGACTTCCCAGTCCTTGTACTGCGGGTATTCACGTGCCCAGGTCTTCAGCCCGCGCACCAGCGCGCCAAAGCAATTGCGTGCCACGCCGGGGCGGCCATAGACCAGAATCCGCTGCTGCCGCTGGCTTGATCCGACCCGGTCGAGATAGGGTCGCAGAGCTTCGACGATCACCGGCTCGAACACGTAGCGGCGCTCGAAGGAATGGCCCATGAAGTCGATGTAGTCGGCAAGACTGCCGCTGTTGACGATCCCCCACAGCGGTCCGGTATCATCATAGGCGCTGCGGGCCAGCATGTGCGCCGACGAGAAGGCCCACCAGCCAGGCTCGTAATCCTGCGCAAGCCTGATGAGCGGGCGGCGGGGCTGGCCGAACAGTTCGGACTGGATATCCCTGACTCGCCCGAAATTGCGCATGTTCCACCAGATCTGCGTGATGAACATCTCGTTCGCCCGCACCCGGATGACGTCCTGTGCGCTGCTGACGACCTCGATCTGGTCGGGACGTATGTCCAGCCCGGCCTTGGCCGCCCATTTCGGGACGATCGTCTTGTCAGTCTCCGGCCCGGCATCGGTGATGATGACCCGGAATTCCGCACCCACGCTGCGGCCGAGCGCCTGCGCGAGGCGGGAGAAAATGTCGATACCGGTGGCTGCACCGCCGAAATCGGTGCCCCTGTTAAGGAACTGGATCGCCAGCGTGAGGCGCGGAACCGGGCTGGGATCGGCTTCGACCGGGTAGTCGAACAAGACCCGCTCATCGGTGTCGGGCGGGGTGAGGGCCTGCCGGAACTGCCGCACCATCCGTTTGACCGGCGGCGGCACCCGCTGAGAGAGGTAGGAACGCATTGCCATCTTATCGTGTCCCCGGCTTGGTCGCGACAAAGGTGAGATATTCGGTGTCGTCGGGCGTTTGCGTGCCCGCAGCGGCAACCGCTGCGGCCGCCGCGGGGCGTTCTTCATCTGGGCACGTCGCCAGCGAATTGCGCCACATCACCGGGCGAATAGTCAGATCGACATATTGCCGGGGTGCAACGAAACCTGCCTTGAGGAAAGCATCGACCATCGCCTGACGGCTCGGCATCACGAAATGGCGGGGCGTTTCGAGGCAGCGCCATTGCCGACCGAAAATGTCCAGCCCGCGCGATCCTCCGTTGGGCAATTCCACGAACAGGGTGCCCCCCGGCTTCAGCCAGCGGAACAGCCGCGCCAGCAAGGCGTGGGGATCGGGCACGTGCTCCAGCACATGCGCGAGCGAGATGTGATCGAATTCCTCGTGCCAGTGATGATCGTCGATCTGCGAAACGTCGCCGACCGGAATGCCATGTTCCGCAAGGCTCCCGATCAGCTGCGGATCATATTCGAGGCCCTGCAATTCGTGACCCAGGGGCCAGAGGCGCAGCAGATAGGCTCCGCTTCCGCAGCCGTAATCCAGCACCTTCGCGGGTGCCTTGGGAGCGAAGCGGTAAAGCCGGTCGATGCCCTGGAAGTCCTTGTCCGCCAGCCCTGCCACGACCGACATCACCCGCGCCAGCACACCCGACCCGCGCCCGTATCGCGAGCGGATATAGGCGTTGCGAACCATGGATTTGAGCGAACCGGAGCCATCGCCATTGTCGGGATCGGCATGAGTGTAATAGCCCGCATAGGCACGCCCCAGCCGCGCGCCGACCGGGCGCTCGCGCAGCCACACGCTCTTGCAGGCGTTGCAGCGCATGAACGTAAACAGCCCGTCGTCGCGGCCATAGTTGAGATCGATAACCCGGTCAGCGGCCACCCGGCAGTCCGGAGACTGGCACATCGGGCAGCGGTCGATGATTTCCAGATCGTCGCCGGGGTCTGTATCGGTTGCGTGAGGGGGCGCGTTCTCGTCGAGCATTCTCGGTTCCGTCATCATTGTTCGGCCGTCGCCAACGATCGGCCAGAGTTATCTGCGGCGGGATGGCCCGCGGATTTGCGCTGACCGTGGCGGCCATATCTGGAGCCGTTTTCCGGATCCGGATCGCGCTGTTCCTGGGGTGATTTTCCTTCGGGATAGGCGGGCATGTTGCAGTTGCACGGACGCGATGCGGCACTGCAGCACGTTCCGGCTTCCATAGACCGAAGAATTCTGATTTACGCAAGATCAAGGCGTGTTCAGGTTCATCACATCCAAGAGCTCACCGGCCCGGCAGGGCATGGCGAAGTGCCGCGAAAGGCGATCAAGTTTTGAAACTTGTAAAGAATTCAGTGCTGAATCTGATGCCTACAGTGATCGGCGTTTTGACCAGCATCCTGACGGTCCCGTTCTATATTTCGTTGATCGGCGCGGAACGTTACGGTGCCTTGCTGGTCGGATTTGTGCTGCTCGGCTATTTCGGGCACGTCGACTTCGGGCTCGGTCGCGCGATTACGCAGCGGCTGTCGTCAAATGCCGACGCGCCCGCATCCGAGCGGGCCGGGATTGTCTGGTCGGCGCTGGTCGGCGGGGCAGGCATCGCGGCGCTGGGCGGCCTGCTGGTGTATATCGCCGCGAAGGTGTTTTTCGGATCGTTCTTCGAAGCGGACGCCGCTCTCAAGGCCGAGGCGCTTGAGGCATCCTGGCTGTTCGCGCTGTGCGTTCCTGTCATCATTTTCACCGGCGTGTCATCGGGGGCCGTCGTTGCGCTCGAACGGTTCGGCACTGTGTCCTTTGCTACGCTGATCGGAAACCTGTTGTCGCAGGTGTTGCCGCTGGTCGCGGCCGCGCTCTATTCGACTGACTTGAGCTGGCTGCTCGGCGCATCGGTGGTGGGCCGCCTTGCTGCGCTGCTTGTGATCATGGTCAGCATGTGGCGCAGTTTCCTTTCGGGCCAGCGCCTCGTCGCTTCGGGGCAACAGCTGCGGAGCTTGTTCACCTACGGATCGTGGATCATGGTGACGGCGATTGTCGGCCCCTTGATGATCATGTCCGATCGTCTGGTTATCGGCGCGGCCGTGGGCGCTGCCGCAGTGGTTGCCTATTCGGTGCCGTTCCAGATCGCCTCGCGCACGGCCATGCTGCCGGGATCGGTCGCGCAGGTGCTGTTCCCCCGACTTGCGGCCCAGAGCCGCGAGGAATCGCTGGCGCTGGGCAAGGTCTCCGTCGTGCTGGTCGGGCAGATTTATGCCTTCATCGTAGTCGGCCTGATCTGCCTTGCCGGGCCGCTGCTGAAGCTGTGGCTGGGTGACGCGCTGGACGAAAGGTCGATCCTGATCGGTCAGATCATCATCATCGGCTACTGGACGAATGCCCTTGCCTATGTGCCCTACACGATGATCCAGGCCTCCGGAAACTCGCGCTTTACGGGCATCATGCATCTGGCCGAACTGCCGATCTACGTCGCGATGCTGTTCGGGTTCGGCTACGCTTTCGGGCTTTACGGGATTGCGCTGGCCTTCAGCCTGCGCACCACACTCGATTGCGCGGTGCTGTTCGTGAAGGCGAGGTTCCTCGACCGCTTGACGCTGGTGCGTCTGGCCAGTCCGGCTCTTGTCATCGCGCTTGCGTTAGCGGTGTCGCCCTGGACCAACGAATGGCTCAACGCGTTGCTCGCGGCGACGGTGCTGTGCGCGGTGCTTGCTGTGGCCACGTTGTTGCAGTTGCCGGACGAGGCAAGGCGCGCTGTCGAGGCGCGTTTCGGGATACGCATACCGGCGCGGTGAGCCGGACGTTACTTGCCTCACCGCGCCGCTCGGCCAATTGCCAAGGTGTTGGTCAGTTGGTCAAGCCGCCCGCCCCTAGCTTCCATGCATCTGCGTTGGCGGTTGTGGCGGTGTTGCTGATCGCCTTGTAAAGCGAACCGTTGCGCTCGACCGAAAGGTCGGCGCAGCGCACGCCCGCCACCAGACGCAGCGAGCCGGCCTGTGTCGCGAGGAAGCCGATCCGGCGGGCGGTGTTGAAGAAGCCGTCGCCGGGGATGGTGAACGGGATGACTTCGGTATCGCCGTTGATTGTCAGGGTGACAGTTCTGGCGGTCTGGTTCACATCTAACACGATGTCGAGCCAAGTGTCGGCCACCAGCTTGCCGGGGAGGCGAACGGTCAGCCCGCCAAGCACCTGCGTCTGCGTGCCATCTTCGATAATCACGCGGAAGCCGTTGCCGAACGTGCGCAAATCGCAGCCATCCGAAACCTGCGAGAACAGCGCCTGCCCGTCGCTGATCGTGCCTGCCGGGAAGTAGAACTTGCCGCGCCATGTCAGGCGGGTGGTGGACGCAGGTAGCACCGCCGTGTCGCCAAAGTGGGCGATGGTCGCGGGCATTACGAGGAACGCCGAGGGTGGGGCCTGCACCGAGGTGATGCCGGCGCTCACGGTAAAGCCGTTGATCGTCACCGAAGCGGCGACGGTCGCGGCAAAGTCGCCGCTGGTGCGCCTGATCTGGATGAACTGGCCTTGCTCGATGGTGCCGCTGCTCGTCGTCCATGCCTGAAGCTCGGTCACGCCATCGGCGGCGACCTTGCGCCATTCGGTGCCCGCCCCGACGCTCACGGCCTGTGCGGCGCGCAGGTTCAGCACCTTGCGAAGCGGGAGGGTGATAACGGTGTTCGCGGCCTGATTGACCAGCGCGTCCCAATAGACACCGCTCGGCACATTTTCCCAGCGGATCACCGCCTCGGGGTCGGCGGTTGTCCAGTCGATTGCATTGATCGCCGCGTTCATGCCAAGGCCCAGCCCGTCGGCGGAGGGCAACATCGCCGCCTCGATTTGCGCGCGGGTGGCGGCGGTCGCCAGATTGGCAAGGTTCGGGAATACGGCAGCAGGGTTCGCCACGTCGGTCAGGTCGAGCGTGCCGTCTTGCAAGATCGGTTGCACCGAGGCAGCGATGTTCGGGGAGATCACCTTGCCCGCATAGAACTGTCCCGCCGTCCCCTTGCTGATATTGAACTGCGGGTTGGTGCTGGCCGCATCGTCGAACTTCACATTGGTCTGACCATAGAACAGCGCATCGGCGACGGGGAAAGCCGAGCCTTCACCCACCACGGTCGAAGTGGTCGAGCCGCCGATCTGCATCGTCGAGATCGAGAAGATGCCGTTGTAGGACGGGCTGACATCATTGTCGGAGAAGAACATGCCGCCGTGCGAGGCGCCCGCACGGCGCGGGATAACCCGCTGGCGGTTGCCAGCGTAATAGACCGGCCCAAGCGTCCCTGCGCCGGTGCCCGACATCTGGAACGAACCGCCATGCGGATCGCCCGCATCGCCGTTCAGGTTCTCGGCAATGCCCGAACGCGCGAAGGCGAGGCTTTCCATGTTGCGCAGCACGAACAGCCTGCCGGTCGGCGTGATCGACGGCGAAAGGCAATCGGCATAAATCCGGTCAAGATCATTATCCATGATGATGAAGTCGCCCGACGCGGCGGCAATGCCTTTGATGCCGTCCGACAGGTCGCGGAACAGGCAGTTGCGGATCGTGATATCTTCCATCACCGCCGCGCCCGACGAGGCAAAGGCGCTGGCAAGGTAAACCCCAAGGCCAATCTCGGCGCGGGCATTGACCTGCACGGTGCCGGAAGCGGCGAGGATGGCGAAGTGGGTGGCGGTGGTCGGGTTGCGCGGAGCAAGCCGCACCCGCGTCCCTGCCGCTACCGCCGTGCTGCCGGTGGTGGCGACCACGCCCGCATTGCCGGTGGCGACATAAACGGTGGCCGCGCCGCGATTGAACACCTCGACAATGCCGCTGGTCGCCGCCGGGTCTTTCCATGTAAGCGGGAAGGTCTGACTGGTGGTGGTGGCCGTCTGCACATTGTCGATGCGGTCATATTCGGGATACTGCGCAGTCGTGTCGATATTGGCGAGGCCCGCACCATAGCCGTGGCGCATGGTGGTGCCGCTGAGGAAGCGCAGCTTGCCGAACGTCCCGCCTGCGAAATAGACGCAAGAACCTGCGATTGCAGGCCAGCCCCGAATCTGGATATTGAGGCCGGAAAAGTCGATCCCGCGCACGGTGCCGCTCAAGGTCAGCGCCGGGATGCCCGATCCACTGTTCGCGCTGCGGATCGTCAGCCGCCCGCCTGCCGTCCATACGTCTTCGTTGCTGATGGTGCGGGCCGTGAAGGCGCTTGCAGGCGCGGCAACCTCGACAATCTTGCCCACCAGCGCCGCCGCGCTATTGGCGAACACCGCATCCCACTGTGCATCGTTGGCGACGATGAAGTCGGCTGCTTGGGGAGGCGGGGCAAGTTTGGTCAGCACCAGACTGCCGGTGATCATCCGGCCGAGCATCAGGCGCAGGCCACGATGGCGCCGGCAGTGGTGCCGGTGGCGCGGACATGACTGGCGCGGGCGTAGATATAGCCGCCCGAGGGCACATTCTCGAACACGACATCGCTCGCGGCATCCCTGGTCCGCAGCGTGACCCTGCCGCCGATGCCGACATAGAGGTATTTGGGCAGGGTCTGGAGTTGGTTGCTGTCATGAGGTGTGACGGCAAAGGCATTTTCGGCGGGGGTCAGAACCGATTGAGCGGAACCTTCGAATTCGTCGGCCATGTTAGAACCTTCTCGTTGTGGAGTCGCGCTATATGAACCAAATTGGTAAAGAGTAGGAAAGTCAAAATAGCGTTTTGGTAAACACCTCCACGGCAGGCCGGTGTTTTCAGGGCATCGCCGCTCATCTCCCGGTAGAAATGCAGGTATAGCGGTGCTAGTGTTGCAGCGCATCATGGGGGTGCATCGTCGGCGCGCTGATTTGGTGAGCATGCAAACCCGGGTTCAGTGCAGCACCTTCGGATGAAACCCAACCGCAATCGAGGTCATCGATGAACACCCTCAACGCGACCTACCGCCCGCACGCGTCGCGTCTGCAGGCCCAAATCGGCCAGATCGATGCGCGCCGAAGCATGTTCCGGGCTTCTCTGGCGGCAGCGTTCTTTTACACGCTGCTGCTGCCTGAACAGTTCAACTTCACGATTGCAGGCGTCTTTCTGTCGCCCTTCCGGCTGTTCCTGCTGGGGGCTTCGCTTTATCTTTTGGCCGGTGCCCCGCAGCGCAATTTGCGGTTCACCTGGTCCGACTTGTTCATCGTTTTGGGCATGGCATGGATCTTTCTGGCATCGTTCATGTCCAGCGGCTCGATCAGCACCTCGCTGATTATGGGCGGGTCGCACACCGTGGACATCGGCCTGTCCTATTTTCTCGCCAGAGCGACGATCCAGACGCCGTCAGACTTGCGGCGCTTTCTCGTTATGGTGGCGCCCGGCTTTGCGTTCATCGGGGCGATCGTAGTGCTCGAGGCAGTCACGCACACCCTGATCCTTCAGCGGCTGGTTGGAACCGTGTTGGGGGTGCCTTTTCCGCAGACGATGGTCGTTCGGATGGGGCTGATGCGAGGCTTCGGATCGTTCCCCCATCCGATTCTGGCCGGGATCTGCCTTGCGAGCTTCCTTCCGATCTACATGCTGTCGGGTCTGCGCGGCTGGCCGAAGTGGGTCGGCACTGTCGCGACGTTCGGGGGGTTGTTTACAATGAGCTCGGCCGCGATGCTGGGGTTGGTCGTGGGCGGACTTCTGTCTGCCTATGACTGGGTCTCCGAACGGATCGGCAACCTGAATTGGCGTATCTTTCTGTTCTTTTCTGCTATTTTGTATGCAGTAGTTGAACTAGGCAGCAAGTCGGGCTTCTATAGTCTGCTGATTCGCTATGCCTCGCTCAATCAGTCATCAGCCTACAATCGGGTTCTGATCTGGACTTACGGCACGGAAAACATCTCGCGCAATCCGTGGTTTGGGATCGGCTATGCCGATTGGGATCGGCCCGACTGGATGCATTCGGGTTCGTTCGATCACTTCTGGCTGATCACCGCCTTGCGTTTCGGGATCCCGGAAACCTTCTTCCTCCTCGGCGCAACCCTGATTGGTATCGTCATGATCGCGCTCAAGTCCCGGCACTTGCCCAGCCATGATGCCCGTCTGCTGCGCGGGGTGGCGATTTCGGTGGCGGTGTTCGCACTGGGTGTGAATTCCGTGTCACTGTGGATGGCCGCGCTTGCCTGGTTCTTCATGCTGCTGGGCCTTACGGTAAGCCTCGGCTCGGTCCCCACCGCAGGGCAGGCACGGACACAGCGGCGATGACAACCGAAGTGCGCGACAGCATTGCGGGGCGGTTCCTGATCGCCCGCGGGGACAGCATTCCCGCAGATGACCGAGTGTTTGCTCTTTCGGGCGGATGGTCGATTGCTTTCGGCAACGATCTCTCTCTGATCGAGGTCAGGAATGGCGGCGTGCTGGTCGGCTGGCTAATCGGCATTATCGTCGATCTCGAAGCCGGGACGATGCTCGAGGAAGCGCTCGTTCTTGATGTCGCGCGTTCAACGGAAGCCGAGTGGCAGGCGATCTGCGTGCGATGCGCCGGTAGCTGGCTGTATATCGTCCTTGACGGGGACGAACTCGAATTCCGTCCGGATTCCTGCGCAACCCTCGGGCTGGTCTACGAGCCCGAGACGGGGCGCGCTGCTGCCTATGCCTATCAGCTGGTGGGCGCCTCCTACGATGCCCGCCTCAATCAGGCCGAGCGCGAAGTGAACGGCGTAAACGGCGACGGCTGGTTTACAGGTGGGCTGACGGCCCATCACGGCGTTTTCCGGCTGCTTCCCAACCACGCCGTCTCGACCAGAGATTTTGCCATGCGCCGGCTCCCGCTCGTGCTGCCTGCGTATGATGACGAAGTGAATTCGACGGTCGATGCCATCGCTTTGGAAATTGACAGGGTGGTCTCGGCTGTCACCCGGCAGCGGCCGACTGAAATGGGCCTTACCGGAGGCAACGAGACCCGCGCTCTTCTGGCAGCCGTGAGACGGCAGCTCGCCAATCTGCGGTTCGTGACCATCGGCTTCGAGACGAGCGCGCTCGATGTCCATCTCAGCCAGCGGCTGGCGAGCAGATTTGGCTTCAGGCATGATGTTCTGGCGCAGAAGCGGGCTGACGAGGCCGCTCAGGCTGTTTGGACCCTCGGCGCAGGTCACGCGATGGCTGGCAACAACAAGGATTTCTGGCCTTCGCTTGAGCCGCTTGCGGGCCACTTTATGATTGGCGGGCTCGGGGGAGAAGTAGGGCGCGGCTTTCTATGGCCGCAGGATCTCGCCGCCGGGGACGACGTGTCGCCGGAATTCATCCTGGGTCGCCTCAAGCAACCGCTATCGCCCGCAAACCTTGAAGCGGTGACGCAATGGCGAAACGCGCTTCCCGATGATCTGGATGCCTTCCAGATTCTCGATCTTGCTTATCTGGAGCTGCGTATGGGCCCCTGGGCCTTTGCGCAGCCACGAATGGCGAAGGTGCCGCGCTCGATCCATCCGCTGATTTCCTACAATCAGTTTGCGCGGATGTGGTCGATCCCGCCGGCCATGCGCAAGGCTGACCGGATGATCCGCATCCTGATCGAGCGCAACTGGCCCGAACTGCTCGAAGTGCCGATCAATAAGTATGGTGATTGGCGCGATGCCTGGCAGAAGGCCTCGAAGGCTGTGAGACGGCCTGACAAGTTTGTCCGCAAGATGCGGCAGGTGCTCTCCAGCCAGAACAAGTCAGGAGCGGCGTGATCGGTTCGTAGCCACTGCAGCCGAACTAGATGGGCATTCTTGAGAGGAGACCCTTGGTCGGGTGATAGCCGTGGCGCCAAGATTGGGGATTTAGGGCCACAAGGCGCTGCTTCTCGGCAGTGCGGGCCAAACCCGGCTTGAAGCGGCCAAGCAGCTTCCCCGCTAGGAACCGTTGCAACGACGAAATCCAGATCAGCAGGAAGGCCACTGTAGAACGAGTACCGCTCCAATGCAGGCGGGTGAATTGCATGACCCCTGCGTTTAGATACAGTTCACGAAGCGGAGAGGCCGATTGGCCATGACCAATGTCATGGAAAGCCATAGCGCCGGCAATCCTCCTGAAACGATGACCTTGCAGGGCGAGTCTGTAAAACAGATCGACTTCCTCGCAGTAGAGAAAATACCGTTCATCAAGTCCGCCTACTGCGTCCCATGCACTTCGTGAAAACATCACGAAGCTACCGCTTAATGCTTCGACTTCCTCATCTGATGTGATCGCGGGATGCCCGCTACGATTTGCAATCGAGCGACCTAAAATCCGGCTCGCCATTTCATGCAGAGACGGCACATGAACCGTATTTCCGAGATCTGGCTGGTTATTGGCATCCAGCGTAACGCCGCCCCACGCCGCCGCATCCGGGTAGATTTTTGTCGCGTCCATCAGACGGTCCAAGGCTTCGTGCTTGAGTATGACATCGGGATTAAGCAACAGAAGATATCTGCCGCGCGCTTGGCCTGCGAGCGCGTTGTTCCCAGCCGCGAAACCGACATTCCCTCGGCTCGGGACAATTCGTGTCTCCGGAAAATGTGTTGCGACAAGGTCTGCCGTGTTTCCGTCACCATTGTCGATCAGCAGGATCTCGTAGCTGTATCGGGCACAAGCCGGAGGGATTGATGCGAGACAATCCCTGATGATCGAACCGGAGTTGTAGGCAACCACCAGAATGCTGAGATCGGGTCGTGATAGAGTTTCATTCATTACTTGATCCACAAATCATCACGCTTGCCGCGTCGACATGTCGCGCGCCCAGGCTTGTCCTTGACCGCGCTTGCGGTTCCAGCGGGCGAGGGCACGGGCGGCGAACTTGATCGCGAAGAATATGACGAGGTCGACCGGGCCGGTGCCGCTTCTCAGGGCCGCCGACAGACCGCCGCCCTGATTGGCGTTGGCAAAATAGGGGCTGGGATACAGGCGGCGGACTTCGGCATTGCCGTTCTGCCGCCGGGCCTCGACCTTGATCTGCTCGCGCGCTGTGCGCGGCGGGAAGACGACCGAGAATACCGGGTGCCCTGAATTGTCCTGCGAGATGTAGCGTTTGACCTCGTCGGGAAAGCGGGTGTGGATCCAGATATCGTCGCCGATGATCGGCGGAAATTCACCCACGCTGGCAAGAGCCTCAGCCGACAGGCCATAGCAACCGGCGCCGCCCTTGCCCGCTTTGGCATAGGGCTGGCGCGACCAGGCGCGGTAATAGGCCCTCATCAGAAAATTGCTGCGGCCAAGGTCCATGCGGATGGCGGGCGCTGCGGTCATCACGCCCGGCTCCCGCAGCACCTGTGCGAGCGCCGCAAGCGAGGAAAAGCCGCATTGGACATCGGCATCGACATAGATGCGCGGGAAGTGTGCAGCTTCGCGGTTGGCGGCGTTTATCGCCGCTGTCTTGGAGCCCTCCGCCAGATCAAGCACAAGCGCCTCGGGGCAAGTTTCCCGAGCGATTGCCACGGTGCGATCGCTGCAGCCATTGGCCGCAACGATCACTTGCATGGCTCCGGCCGGAGCGCCGGCCAGAATGGTCTTCAGACACCGCGCGATCACCGCTTCTTCATTGTGCGCTGGAATGATCACCGTGAAGGGTGCAGTTTCAAGCATCGCCTGCGGTCAGTCCTTAACCGGTCAAGCCAGTTGTTGTCGTGAGAGGAACCAGCGACGTCAGTTCGTGCGGAAATCAGTTTGGCCTAAGCGGAATCAGCCCTTCATCCACACAGGTTACTTGTTCCGCCCATATTCGTAATAGCCGTACTGGTACCCGTAAGACTGGCCTGCTTCGAGCGCACGATACTTGGTCAGCACCACCCCGATGAGATTGCCACCAGCCGCCGCGATCCGGCGGACGGCCGAACGGGCCTGACCGAAGGGAAGCTTGTTCGCTTCAAGGACGAAAACCGTGCCATCAACCAGGTTCGCCAATATCGGCGCGTCGGCGAGGCCCAGCACCGGGCACGAGTCGAAGATGATGAGCGAGTATTCGTTGCGATACTTCTCGATGAATTCGCGCATCTCGCGTGAGGCCAGAATCTCCGTCGGGTTCGGCGGGATCTCGCCCACCGGCAGGATTTCGAGGTTCTCGTGCACGCCCTTTACGACGGCCGCTTCGAGTTCGACATGGCCCAGCACAACCTCGACGAGACCCACCTTCGGCCGCTCGATATCAAGCAGGCTGGCAACCGAGGGGCGACGCAGGTCGGCATCGATCAGCAGCGTCTTGCGACCAAGGGCAGCGAACAGTTCGGCGAGGATCACTGCCGTGGTGCTCTTGCCTTCGCTTGCCTGACTGCTGGTCAGCTGGATCACGTTGCGGTTGCGCGGCATGGTAAAGTCGATCGCAGCGCGGATCGACGAATAGGCTTCCATCAACGCACTGAAGCGATTGGTGCCAAGTGCGTCGATGTCGCTGTTTTCGACATGCGGCGTGTGCCCAAGCAGTGGCAGGCCGATCTTTTCCTCGACATCGTCAAGCGAACGGATGCGGTCGTCGAGCGTTTCGCGCAGCACCGCAAGACCAGCCGCGAGCGCAAGGCCAAGTACGAGTGCAAGACCCATGTTGCGCGGAATGTTGGGTGCAAAGGGCGCTGACGGCACCATCGCCGAGTCGATCTTGGTGATCGTGCCGGGGTCGAGGGTCGCGGCAGAATTGATCTGGTTGTAACGATCAAGCAGCGACTTGAGCTGGTCACGCAGGGCCTGGGCTTCGCGGTCCAGTCCGCTCAGTTCGACCTGCTGATCCTGTTCGACCAGCCGGGCTCCGGAAAGCGATGCAAGTTCGGCCTGAAGAGCGCGCTCCTGGCTTTGCGCCACCAGGAACTGGCTGCGTGCGCTGGCCTTGATGTCGGCGCTGCTACGCTCGATCTGCGTATCGATCACCTTGACCTGTGCCAGCAGGTTCTGGATCTGCGGGAAGTCATCGTTGTAGCGCTGACGCAGCTCCGCGATCTGGGCGAGCTTGCCGGTGCGATCCGCGGCGAGCGACTGGAGAACCGGGCTGGCCTGAACTTCGGCCAGCTCTGCTGCCGGCAGGCTCTGGATCGCGCTCCAACGCTGCTCCGCCTGAATCCGCGCAGCCCGTGCCTCGGAGACCCGTGCATTGATGCTGCTCAGGTTGGCAGCCGTGAGCGTAGCGGGGGCCGCACCCTCGCCATCGGCGCTGGCGGCTTCATAGATGATGCCACTGCTGCGCGCATAGTTGTTGGCGCTCTGTTCGGCTTCGGCGAGCCGTTGACGTGTTTCGTCAATCTGTTCCTTGAGATAGGTCAGCGCGTATTCATTGCCCTGAGCGGTCGCGCTTGAGCCCGTTGCGATAAACGCATCGGCATAGGCATTCGCGATTTCAGCTGCCAGTGCCGGGCTTTCGGACTGGTATCCGATTGCCAGCACCCAATTCTTGCTGGGCATTTCTGCCACGACCCCGGCGGTCAGAATCGAGACCGCCATTTCCCGCTTGGCCTTGAGCCATTGCTCGTCGGTCATCCCGGGCGCGCGGCCTGCATCGACGTCCTTGCCGAGCAGGTCATTGCGCGAAGCAAGGCCAAGATCGTCGACAATCGTGCCAGCCAGTTTGCGGCTCTTGATGACTTCAATCTGGGTGGCGAGGTAGTCGTAGATCTGGAGGGCCGAAAAGCCCTGTTCCACGTCTTGGCCTTCGACCACATATTGCCCGTAAGGCTTGACGCTGACCTTTGCCTCGGCCTGGTAGACCGGCGTCGAAAGCAGGGTGACAACCACCCCGCCCAGCAGCGCAAGGACAATGATCGCACCAACCAGCCACCGCTGCCGGTAGATGATCCCGCGGATCGTGGCAAAATTGAAAAGCGCAGCCTTGGGCTGGGCCGGACCAAACTGGCCCTCTGGCATGTAGGCATCAAGCCACGCGCCTTGGCGGCCGGCCTCGGGGGCCTGGACAATCGATCTTTCGTTCATGAAATCAGTTTCTAAGGCCAGCGACAGCAAAAACACCGAAGGCCGGCAGCGCCTTAAGCAGATCTTCCCAGAACACCGACAGACCGTCCGTGCCCATCACCACGCGATCGCCGGGCTGAAGCACCGGATCGAGCATCGTGCCCTGGCTCACCTGCTGGTAATCGAACTTTGCCACCATGATGCCTTGCGGGCTTTCGCGGAACACCGCCACCTGCTGGGTGTTGGCGGTGCGCTTCGGACCCTTGGCCAGCGCGATCGCCGAGGAAAGGCGTGCACCGGGCTGGAAGGTGTAGACCCCCGGCTCATCGACTGCGCCTTCGACCGTGACGAGGTGCGAGGCATATTCGGCGATATTCACGCTCACCATCGGCGTCTTGAGGCCGACGGCGGCCAGACGGCGGGTGACATCCTGTTCGAACTGCTTGGCGGTCATGCCGGCCGCCGGGATCGAACCCAGCATCGGCAGCGACACATTGCCTTCAACGCCGATCTGAACGGCAGCGAGTGAAAATTCCGGTTCACGGAATACGTTCACCGAAATGCGATCCGCCGGACGCAGCAGATAGCTGGTCGGGCGCTGAAAAGAATAATCGGACTGGCCAAGTTCGGCTTGCGGCTGAATCACGGCGGCACCGATCTTGGGTTCGGGCGTCGATGCGCAACCAGCCAGCACAGCCATTGCGATGGCGATCACTGAGCCTCTCCGCACGGCGTTCGATTTCAGTGAAGTCACGGCACTCTCCTTTGGCACGTGTATTTGCTTAGACGCAGGAATATCGCGGTGCAATACCAATGCGCCCCGTTAGCCGCCCTTTGTTGCACTGCACCACATGGAGACGGGTGCGCCGCAACATGATTGCCACAGGGGTGTCCGGGGCGGAGACGGGTAGCCCGAACGAGGCCAGCCCTCGCGCGGGTCCGGCCGTTCTATTCTTCCTTGAAGCCGCCGGAATATCGCCTACGACTGCCCTCGCATGGCGTTGGCAGAGACGTCATTCGCAACAAGAGCGTCGTCGCCGAAAGATCGGCTTGCTCCTTGGTTCGATTGCTTGAGGGGAACGACATGTCGGCCGGTCCATCCGTGTTGAGCCTGCTGGGGAGCGGTCTTTATCTCCTCGTCTTGCTGGCCTGTCTGGTAGCGGCAGGTACCGCTGTTCGCGGCCGGCAACTGGCAGCGCATTGGCAGTCGTGGGCGCTGGTCGCGCTTCTGTTCGGACTGTTCGCGCTGCTGCGGTTTTATAATGTCGAGGAAATCGTCAGAGGCACTCTGCGCGCGTATTTCCGCGCAGAGGGAAGCTATGCCGACCGCCGGGCGGTGCAGGCTCCGCTTGTCGCGCTGTTGCTGGCGATTGTTGCATTGGTCACCGCTGCGCTGATGTACCGCTGGTCGCGGGTCGTCCGCGGACGGCGCAATGTCGCACGCGTGGTGGCGGTTGTGGCGGTGCTCGCGATGCTGCTGCTGATCGCCCTGCGTCTGGCGTCCCTGCACGCTCTTGATGCGCTGCTTTTCGGGCCGCTCAAACTCAACTGGATCATCGACATCGGCGCCAGTCTGACCGTGCTGGCGGCTGCGGCCTATTACGTCAAACTGGTGCGCGAGCGGCCCTGATAGCTCCCGGGCCTGCTCAGCCCGTGGCGGCGAGGAGTTCGGCAATCCGTCGGCTGGCGGTTCCGTCGCCGTAAGGATTGTGCGCGCGGGCCATCGCCTCATAGGCGGCGCTGCTATCGAGCAGGCGTGCGGTTTCCGCCACGATCCGCGCCGCATCGGCGCCGACCAGCCTCGCGGTTCCGGCCGCAACCCCTTCGGGCCGCTCGGTCGTGTCGCGCATCACCAGCACCGGTTTGCCAAGGCTTGGTGCTTCCTCCTGGATGCCGCCGGAATCGGTCAGCACGATGTCGCAAGCTGCCATCATCGCCACGAAATCGAGGTAGTCGAGCGGATCGATCAGCGCGATATTGGCGTGACCGGCCAGCGCGGGCCGCATCACTTCCACCACATTGGGATTGGGGTGGAGCGGGTAGATGATCGCCACATCCTCGCGCGCTGCAAGGGTCTGGAGCGCGGCGGCGATTTCCTGCATCCCGGCCCCGAAATTCTCGCGCCGGTGAGCAGTGACGGCGATGATGCGCTTGCCCGCGAACCGCTCCCTGAGCGGGGCGACCACCGGGGCGAGCGACGGATCGGCGGCGACCTTGCCTTGCGCGAACATCAGCGCGTCGATCACGGTGTTGCCGGTAATGTAGATCGCGCTTTCGGGCACGTTCTCGGCCCTGAGCGCGGCCGCAGCAGTCTCGGTCGGGGCGAAGTGGAGATCGGCGACGGCCCCCGTCACCTTGCGGTTCACTTCCTCGGGCCAGGGCGAATAGATGTCGCCGCTTCTGAGGCCCGCCTCGACATGGCCCACCGGAATCCGGCGGAAATAGCAGGCCAGCGTCGCCATCATCGTCGTCAGCGTATCGCCGTGGACCAGCACGCGATCGGGCTTGAGCGCATCGAGCGCCTCGCCAAAGCGGGTGACGATCCGGGCCGACAGGGCATCGAGGCTTTGCCCGGGCTGCATCAGATCAAGATCGATGTCGGGCGCAATTCCTGCCATCGCCAGCACCGAATCGAGCATCTCGCGATGCTGCGCGGTCACGGCCACGCGCACATCGAATTGTCCGGTCTCGCGCAGTGCGAAGACCACCGGGAACATCTTGATCGCTTCGGGGCGGGTGCCGAAGGTGACGAGGATGCGGAGTTTCCCGCTGCCGGAGATCATCGCCGCAGCATGCCCCGCGTGTCGAACACCAGCTTGCCCGAGAGATCTTCGGGGCCGAGATGTTTGAAGGCGGTGTGATCGACCAGCACCACCACAATCTCGGCCGTCCGCAAGGCAGCGTCAAGCGTCACCAACTGCGCTCCCGTCCCCGCCAGGCAGGGCGGCAGGTCTTCGGTGAAGGGCTCGACCACGAGGATGCGGTCGCCCTGCGTATGCGCCAGCGCCTCGGCGATTTCGAGCGCGGGGCTTTCGCGGAAGTCGTCGATGTCGGGCTTGAAGGCGAGGCCGAGCAGCGCGACCTTGCCTTGCGGCGCGGCATCGAGCAGCGCGCGGATCTTCGCTTCGGTGTGCACCGCCTTGTGATCATTGACCTCCCGCGCGGTCCGCACCAGCCGGGCGGCCTCAGGCGCGCCCGCCACCAGAAACCACGGATCGACCGCGATGCAATGCCCGCCCACGCCGGGGCCGGGCTGGAGGATGTTGACGCGCGGGTGACGGTTCGCGAGGCGGATTACGTCCCACACATCCACCCCGATGACGTCGGCGATCATCGAAAGTTCGTTGGCGAAGGCGATGTTGACGTCGCGGAAGCTGTTCTCGACCAGCTTCACCGTCTCGGCCACGCGGGCGGTGGTGTAGAGGCAGTCGCCCTTGACGAAGCTGGTATAGAGCACCGCCGCCCGCTCGGCGCAGGCGGACGTGACGCCGCCGATCACGCGATCATTATGCACCAGTTCGTTGACGATCCGTCCCGGCAGCACGCGCTCGGGGCAATAGGCCAGCGCAATGTCCGCCTCCTCGGTGGAGCCGTCGCGCGGCACCACCAGATCGGGGCGCGCTGCGGCGATGATTTCGGCCACACGCTCGGTGGTGCCGACCGGCGACGTGCTCTCGACGATCACGCAGGCACCCGGCAGGATTTTTGGCGCAATCGCGCGGGCGGCGGCTTCGACATAGGAAATGTCGGGCGCATTATTGTCGCCCAGCGGGGTCGGCACGGCGATCATGTAGAAACTGGCGGTCGGCACTTCGGTGGAGGCGACCAACGTGCGGGCGGTGATCGCGTCATGCACCAGCTTGTCGAGATCGCGTTCCTCGATATGCACGCCGCCGGCGTTGACGGTTGCGACTACGCGTTCGGAAACGTCGACCCCGCAAACATTCCAGCCATAACTGGCCAGCAGCGCGGCGGTCGGCAGGCCGATATAGCCGAGGCCGATCACCGCGACCTGATGGTCGGGCGCCGGGTGAAGCCCGGCATTGATGCCGAGCGCAGCAGCAGTCTTGAAAGGTGCATTCATGGGTTCACGGCTCTCGCGTTTGCGAGCGGGACCATGGCCGCCAAGCCCTTAAAATCGCGTTAGGCTTGCCAGCTCTTTACCACAGGCCGCGCGGACGCGGGGCCAAACCGTCAGAATGCACGGTTCTCGATAAAGGCGGCGAGCGCGGTGTGGAGCGCTTGCGCTGTGGGCGAGCGGGTGGCCGACCAGTCGGTCATCGCCAGCCCCTCGGCGATGCGCGGCGCGAGTTCGCTCTCGTCGGCGGCGACCAGAATGCCGGGGCGCCCGGCGAGCTTGCCGACGGTTGCCAGCTGGTGATCATTGCGGTGCTCGCCCAGCGCCGCGCGGCGCGGCATCAGCAGGATCGGCTTGGCGCAGCGCGCCGCGGTCAGCACCGTTCCGATCCCGGCATGGGCGACGATCAGCCGCGCCTCGCCCACCAGCGTCTCGAACTCGGCAGGCGCGATCTTGACCCGCGCCTCCATGTTGAACGGCTTGTAGGAGCCCTTGCCGGTCTGCGCGATCACCGGCATCCCCAGCTGGGGTGCGAGTTCGTCCATCGCTGCAATCAGCCGGTCGAAGCCGAGCTGCATTCCGACCGTGACGATAATCACAGCACCGCTCCGAAATAGCGCGGGCGTTCGGGGTCGGCGAGATGCTCCCACTGGGTCCAGCATTCGTGGGCAAAGCGCTTGGAGAGCTTGCCGCACATCGACAGCTCCTCGCCATTGGCGACAGAATCGATCCACAGCGTGCGCGCACCCGTCAGCCTTCCCGCGAGGATGCAGAAGAAACCCGGCGCCGCGCCGGTCGAGAGGATCACCTTGGGCCGGTGCTTGAGCACCACCCACAGCGCCACCAGCGCGCACAAGGCCGAGCGGAAAGGCATGTTCTGGTTGCAGTCGGGCAGGCTCTCCGCATCGGTGACGCCGTGCTGCACTGCCACTGCCGGTTCGGTGGTGGCAAAGCGGATATCATAGTTCGCCAGCGTCGGGCGCAGCAGCATCAGCTGTTCCCAATGACCCCCGCCCGAGGCAACGGCGAGCACTCTGATGCTGTCATTGCCCATTGCTTGCGAAATCCCGCTTGCTGCACCGCACAATTGCGTCGGCGCGGGCCTATGGGAAAGCGGGCGGGCCTGTCAATCGCTCTGGACGAGGCGGGCGACTTCGGCCAGCACCGGCGCGGCCCATTCGGCGCGGCAGATCAGGAGATCGGGCATATAGGTGTCGGCGCGGTTGTAGAGCAGCGGGCTGCCGTCGATGCGCGAGCAATGGAGCCCGTGTGCTGCGGCCACGGCCACCGGCGCGCAGCTGTCCCATTCATATTGCCCGCCGGAGTGGAGATAGACCTCCGCCTCGCCCCGCACGACCGCCATCGCCTTGGCCCCGGCGCTGCCCATCGGCACCAGCTCCCCGCCAAGCGTCGCGGCCACCGCCTCGGCCTCGCGGGCAGGGCGGGTGCGGCTGACGAGGAAGCGCGGAACGCTTGCCATAGGGGGCAGGGGCGCCGGGCGGTCCGAGCGCAGCACCACCTCGCCCGCCAGCCCCGGCAAGGCGACCGCGCCATGCGCCGGTACGCCGTCCACCGCGAGGGCGACGTGCACCGCCCAGTCGGCGCGGCCTTCGGAATATTCGCGCGTCCCGTCGACCGGATCGATGATCCACACCCGCGACTGGGCGAGGCGCGCGGGGTTGTCCTTCTCCTCCTCGGAGAGCATTCCATCATCGGGCCGGGCGGAGCGGATCGCTTCGCACAGGAAGCGGTTGGCATCCCGGTCGCCCGCATCGCCCAGCGCCTTGCCGCCAAGGCCCGATTGCTCGCGCACCAGCGTCAGCAATCGCCCCGCTTCCAGAGCGAGCTTCGCGGCCAGCGCGGCGTCATCAAGGTCGGCGAGATTCATTTGAGCGGCAGGATCCGGTCGATGATGTAGCGTGCCGCCTGTTCAGGGGTCATGTCCACCGTGTTGACGCGGATTTCCGGATTTTCCGGCGGTTCGTAGGGGCTGTCGATCCCGGTGAAGTTCTTGAGCTGGCCCGAACGCGCCTTCTTGTAGAGGCCCTTCACATCGCGCCCCTCGGCGACCTCCAGCGGGGTATCGACGAAGATCTCGATAAACTCGCCTTCGGGCAGCATCGCGCGCACCATCTCGCGCTCGGCGCGGAACGGCGAGATGAAGGCGGTGAGCACGATCAGCCCCGCATCCGCCATCAGCTTGGCGACTTCGCCCACCCGGCGGATGTTCTCGATCCGGTCGGCCTCGGTAAAGCCGAGATCGCGGTTGAGGCCGTGGCGGACATTGTCGCCGTCCAGTAGGAAGGTGTGGCGGTTCATCACGAACAGCTGCTTTTCGACCTCGTTGGCGATGGTCGATTTGCCGCTGCCCGAAAGGCCGGTGAACCACAGCACGCGGGGCTTCTGGTTCTTCATCCCCGCATGATCGTCGCGGGTGATCGCGGTCGGCTGCCAATGGACATTATCGGCGCGGCGCAGGCTGAACTGGATCATCCCGGCTGCGACCGTGGCGTTGGTGTACTTGTCGATCAGGATGAACCCGCCGAGCTGGCGGTTCGCTTCGTAGGGTTCGAAGGTGATCGGCCGGTCGGTGGCGAATTCGGCCACGCCGATGGAATTGAGGCCGAGCGTTCTGGCGGCGAGATGCTCGCGGCTGTTGACGTCGATCTCGTATTTGGGCGGCTGGATCGTGGCGGTGACGGTCTGCGTGCCGAGCTTGAGCCAGTAGCCGCGCCCGGGCTTCAGCGCTTCCTCGTCCATCCACACGAAGGTGGCGCAGAACTGGTCTGAGGCCTGCGGCGGATCGCCCGCAGCGGCGATAACGTCCCCGCGGCTGCAATCGACTTCGTCGGCGAGGGTGAGGGTGACGGACTGGCCGGCGACGGCCTCGTCGAGATCGCCGTCGAAGCCATCGGTTTTGCCTGCAAAACCGCCACTAGGAACAGCGATGATGCTCTTGACCGTGCTGGTCTTGCCCGAAGGCACGATCCGTACCGCGTCGCCCACCTTCACGGTGCCGCTGGCGATCAGGCCGGCAAAGCCGCGGAAGTCGAGATTGGGGCGGTTGACCCATTGCACCGGCATCCGGAATGGCTGGGCCTGCTCGGCCGCATTGTCGACATCGACCGCTTCAAGGTGCTGGATCAGCGCCGGGCCGTTATACCAAGGCGTGTTGGCCGAAGGCGCAGCGGTGATGTTGTCACCCTTGAACCCCGATATCGGGATCGCGGTGAATTCGGTGATACCAATCCCTGCGGCAAAGGCGCGGTAATCGGCGACGATGGCATCGAAGGTCGCCTGATCGTAACCGACCAGATCCATCTTGTTCACCGCCAGCACCACGTGGCGGATGCCGATCAGGTGAACCAGCCACGAATGCCGCCGCGTCTGTTGCAGCACGCCCTTGCGCGCATCGACGAGGATCACCGCGAGATCGGCGGTCGAAGCGCCCGTTACCATGTTGCGGGTATATTGTTCATGCCCCGGCGTATCGGCGACGATGAACTTGCGCTTCTCGGTGGTGAAAAACCGATAAGCGACGTCGATGGTGATGCCCTGCTCGCGCTCGGCGGCGAGGCCGTCGACCAGCAGCGCGAAGTCGATTTCCTCGCCTTGCGTGCCGTGGCGCTTGCTGTCGTTTTCGAGCGCGGCCAGCTGATCTTCGAAGATCATCTTGGAATCGTAGAGCAGCCGCCCGATCAGGGTCGACTTGCCATCATCCACGCTGCCGCAGGTGATGAAGCGCAGCAGGCTCTTGTGCTGGTGAGCGTGCAGATAGGCGTCGATATCCTCGGCGATCAGGGCATCGGTTTGAAACGAAGAGGGGGTCTGGAAGGAGGAGGTCGTGTTCATCAGAAATACCCCTCCTGCTTCTTGTCTTCCATGCTGGCCGACTGTCCCTTGTCGATCGCGCGGCCCTGCCGTTCGGAACTGGTGGCGAGCAGCATTTCCTGGATGATGTGGTTCATTTCGGTCGCCTCGCTCACCGTTGCGCCGGTCAGCGGATAGCAGCCGAGCGTGCGGAAGCGGACCGAGCGAACCGTCGGCTCCTCGCCTGCCTCCAGCCGGAAGCGTTCGTCATCGACCACCAGGATCATCCCGTCGCGCTCCACCGTCGGGCGCGGTCGGGCGAAATAGAGCGGCACGATGTCGATGTTTTCCAGCGCGATATATTGCCAGATGTCGAGCTCGGTCCAGTTGGAGAGCGGGAAGACGCGGATGCTTTCTCCTCGCGCCTTCTTGGCGTTGTAGAGGTTCCACAGCTCGGGCCGCTGGTTCTTGGGATCCCAGCGGTGCGCGGCGGTGCGGAAGCTGAAGATGCGCTCCTTCGCCCGCGCCTTTTCCTCGTCACGCCGCCCACCGCCAAAGGCTGCGTCGAAGCCGTGTTCGGTAAGCGCGCGCTTCAGCGGATCGGTCAGCTGCGCCTGTGAATAGAGCGCGCTGCCGGTGTCAAACGGGTTGATGCCCTGCGCTTCGGCCTCGGTGTTCTCGGCGATGATGAGCTTCAGGCCATATTCGCGCACCGTGCGATCGCGGTGGGCGAGCAGATCGCTGAAGTCCCACCCGCTCGCCACGTGCAGCATCGGGAAGGGCGGCGGGGCCGGATAGAAGGCCTTGCGCGCCAGATGCAGCATCACCGAGCTGTCCTTGCCAACCGAATAGAGCATCACCGGATTTTCCGCCTCGGCCACGACCTCGCGGAAAATATGGATGCTTTCGGCCTCGAGCCGTTGAAGATGGGTGAGATTGCGCATGGGGGTGCAGCTATACGCTGCGGCGCGTGCGACAAGCAATTTTGCCTTTGCGTTCACATGGCGGGGCTTGGGCAGCCGCGCTGCCGGGCTAGCGATGTCGAGACTTGCTCTCGGCCGTCAGCCGCGCCAGAGACATTGGGCAAAAGGGAGAGAGACATGACCAATCCAGCAGGCCCGCTTTCCGGCCTTCGCGTGATCGAATTCAGCGGCATCGGCCCGGGGCCGCACGTCGCCATGCTGCTCGCCGATCTTGGCGCCGAAGTGGTGCGGATTGATCGCCCCGGCGCAGGCGTTTCCAACCCGGTGGTCGAACGCGCGCGGCACCGCATCGGGGTCGATCTCAAGAGCGCCGAGGGCAAGGCCTTCTGCCGCGAGGCGGTGGCCAAGGCCGATGTGCTGATCGAAGGATTCCGTCCTGGCGTGATGGAGCGCCTGGGCCTGGGACCGGACGAGCTGCTCGCGCTCAACCCGCGGCTTGTTTACGCCCGCATGACCGGCTGGGGACAGGACGGCCCGCTCAGCGCTGCCGCCGGGCATGACATCAACTATATCGCCATCACCGGCGCGCTCGCCGCCGTCGGCAAGGCGGGCGAGACTGCCACGCCGCCCCAGAACCTTGTCGGCGACTTCGGTGGCGGGTCGATGTATTGCGCCTTCGGGATCCTCGCCGCGCTCTACGAACGCGAGCGCAGCGGCAAGGGGCAGGTGGTAGATGCCGCGATCGTCGACGGGGCTACCAGCCTGATGAGCTTCTTCTTCGGGGTGCGCGGACGGCCGTTCATCACCACCGAACGCGGCAAGGGCATGCTCGGCGGGGCGGCGCATTTCTACCGCTGCTTCACCTGCGCCGACGGCAAGGAAATCTCGCTCGGCGCAATCGAGCCGCAGTTCTATGCCGAAATGCTGGCGCGGTCCGGCGCGCCGGCGGAGCTGGCCGAGGGGCAGATGAACCCCGCCAACTGGGACGCTTACGCGGCCAAGCTGGCGGCGCTGTTCCTCACCAAAACGCAGGCCGAATGGTGCGAACTGCTGGAAGGCACAGACGCGTGCTTTGCCCCGGTGCTCGATCTCGACGAGGTGCGCGATCATCCGCACATGAAGGCGCGCGCGGCCTATGTCGAACATGACGGCGAATGGCACACAGCTCCCGCACCGCGGTTCAGCCGCACGCCCGGAGCGGTGCGGTCGAGCGCGGATGACGGCGCGGACGTGGTGGCGCGCTGGACGGCATCGTAATGGCGGGCCGCTATTTCGATCAATGGCAGGTGGGTGACCGGATCGAGCACGAAATCCGGCGCACCGTCACCGAGACGGACAACCTGCTGTTCTCTACCATGACCCACAACCCGCAGCCGCTGCACCTTGATGTCGAGGCGGCCAAGGCGAGCGGGTTCGGGCAGATCCTCGTCAATTCCACCTTCACCTTCAGCCTGCTGGTCGGGCTGTCGGTGGGGGACACGACGCTCGGCACGCTGGTCGCCAACCTGGGCTTTGACAAGGTGGTGACCCCCAATCCGGTGTTCATCGGCGATACGTTGCGCGCATCGAGCGAGGTCAAGGAACTGCGCGCCAGCAAGTCGCGGCCCGATGCCGGGATCGTCACCTTCATCCACGAAATGCACAACCAGCGCGGCGAGCTGGTGTGCCGCTGCGAGCGTTCGGCCCTGCTGCACCGCACGCCCGCCGCTTGACGAAAGTGGCGCTCCCCGCGCACAACCCTTCGCGAGAAAAGAGGGGGAGACAATCCATGCGCAAGACATGGGCCGGGTTTGCGGGGGCAAGCCTGCTGGCGGTGACGCTGGCAGCGTGCAGCGGCGATGCCGCACTGGACGAGCGCCAGACCGGCAATGGCGAGAATACCATCAAGCTCGCCGAATTCCCCGACCGGCCCTATTGGGGCGACACCCACCTGCACACTGATAACTCGATCGACGCCTTCGGCTTCGGCGTCAGGCTCGGGCCGGAGGAAGCGCTGCGCTTTGCCCGCGGCGAGGAAGTCACCGCCACCACCGGCGGCAAGGCGCAGCTTGAACGCCCGCTCGATTTCCTTGTCATTGCCGATCATTCGGACGGCCTCGGCGCGACCCGGCGGCTGTATGATGCGCCGCGCTGGTATGTGAAATGGGTGATCGGCGACGAGACCGTGCTGCGCTGGTACGACATGATGCACGAAGGCCCGGAAGGATCGCAGCGCGCGATGGCCGAGCTGATCACCGCCGCCACCACCGACAGCCTGCCCGAAGCCTTCACCGATCCCGAGCGTGCGCGTGAAGGCACCGAGGACATCTGGAACACCCAGATCGGCCTGCTCGATCGCTATAACGAGCCGGGCGTGTTCAGCGCGATTGCCGGGTTCGAATGGACACTGATGCCGGACGGCAACAATCTCCACCGCGTCGTCATGTTCCGCGACGGCAGCGATCGCACCCGCCAGACCATGCCCATCGACGGGATCGACACCACCGTCGAGCAGCTGTGGGACTACATGGCCGGATACGAGCAGAAGACCGGCGGCAAGGTGCTGGCAATCCCGCACAATGCCAATGTCTCGAACGGGCTGATGTTCGAGATGACAATGGCCGATGGCTCGCCGATGACGGCCGAATATGCCGCAAGGCGCGCGGCGGCCGAGCCGGTGATGGAAGTCACCCAGATCAAGGGCGACAGCGAAACCCACCCCCTCCTCTCGCCCAATGACGAGATGGCAGGCTTCGGGGTCAAGGGCTGGGAACTTGGCAACCTGCCGCTCACCGCCACCAGCACGCCAGATATGTATGCCGGTTCCTACGCCCGCTCGGCGCTGCTGCGCGGGCTTTCGCTTGAGGCGCGGCTCGGGGTCAATCCCTATGCCTTCGGGATGATCGGATCGACCGACAGCCACACCGGCCTTGCCACGGCGGACGAGGACAATTTCTTCGGCAAGCACACCGGCAACGAACCGGCCTACAAAGACCGCGCGATGCAGCCGCAGAACCTCGGCACGCGGCAGGGGCGGTTCGGCTGGCACTATCTGGCGGGCGGCTATGCCGCGGCGTGGGCGCGGGGCAACACGCGGGCGGAGATCTTCGACGCCTTCAAGCGCCGCGAGGTCTATGCCACCACCGGCCCGCGCATGACGGTGCGGATCTTCGGCGGGTTCGATTTCACAGAAAAGGACTGGAACGGCGACTGGGTGCGCGCCGGTTACACCCGCGGCGTGCCGATGGGCGGCGAGCTGACCGACAAGGGCGCCGCGCCGACCTTGCTGATCAGCGCGCTCAAGGATCCTGACGGGGCCAATCTTGATCGGGTGCAGGTGGTGAAGGGCTGGCTCGATGCCAGCGGCGCCGCGCAGGAACGCGTCTATGACGTGGTGTGGAGCGATATGGACAAGCGCCCGCGCACCGCGAAGGGCGTGTCTCCGGTGGGTGACACGGTGAACCGCGACAAGGCGACCTACACCAATACCATTGGCGCGCCCGAATTGCGCACGACCTGGACCGATCCCGATTACGCCAACGGCCAGCGCGCCTTCTATTACGTGCGCGTGCTGGAAATCCCCACCCCGCGCTGGACGCTGTTCGATGCGGTGCGCTTCGGGTTCAAGCTGACCGGCGACGCGCTCAAGGACGCGGTCGCGCAGGAGCGCGCTTACACCTCGCCGATCTGGCTCAAGCAGCCCAAGGCGACCACATGACGCTGAAAGATTGGGTGCGCGAGCCACTGGTCCATTTCCTTGCGCTCGGGGCGCTGCTCTATGTCGGGCTGACATGGGGCGGGACTCCGGTCGATCCCTCGTCGCGGGTGATCAGCGTCGATGATGCACGCAAGGCGCAGCTGGCGCTCGCCTACGAACAGGTGATGGGCCGCGCCCCGACCGATGCCGAACTCGACGCGCGGATCGAACGCTATGTGCGCGAGGAGGTGCTCTACCGCGAGGCGCTGCGGCTGGGGCTGGATCAGGACGATGCCGTGGTGCGCCAGCGGATGGTCGCCAAGATGGACATGACCGCCAGCGCCGCCGCCGAGATTGCCGAGCCGACTGAGGCGCAATTGCAGGCCTATTTCGAGGCCAACCGCGCCCGCTATGCCGGGGCGCGGTCGGTCAGTTTCAAACAGCAGCTCTATGGTGACAGGGGCGAGGCCGTGGCGGGCCTCGCCGGCAAGACCGGCCCCGATTATCTGTCCGATGCAGGCCAGGCGAGCAGCCTGCCCCGCGCGATGAACGATGCTCCCTTGCGCGAGGTCGAGGCGCGCTTCGGGCAGCAATTCGTGCAGGGGCTGGCGGAACTCCCGGCCGACGCAAAGTGGCACGGGCCGGTGCCTTCCGGCTTCGGCTGGCACATCGTGCGCATCACCGCTCGTGCGGCCGAGGAGCCAGACTTCACCGCCTTGCGCCCGCGCATCGCCAATGACTGGCGCAGCGCCGAGATCGCCGCCCGCGAGGAACTCGCCTATGCGATCCTGCGTGAGGCTTACCGGGTCGACATCGCCAAGTGAGACCTACGGTACGCGCTCTGCTGGCAATGCTCCTCGCGCTACTCGCCATGCCTGCCAGCGCTGACGAGTTGCGCCCGGCGGTGCTGGAACTGACCGAGCGCGAGGGCGGGGCGTGGGTGCTCGAATGGAAGCTGCCGGTGAGCGCGGTCGCGCCGGGGCAGGCGGGGGTGGTGCTGGCGCAGCCGGTGTTCCCGCGCGCCTGCAAACCTGCTGCGGGCGAGCCCGTGCGGCGGGCGGCGCCGCTGGCGTTGCTGGGGCGGCAGGAACTCGCCTGCACGGGCGGTCTGGCCGGGCAGAGCTTCGGTCTGCGCGAATTGCTCGGCAGCAGCGATGCGATTGCGCGTTTCATTCCGCGCGGGGGAGCGGTGCAGACCTTCCGCCTCACCGCCGCCGCGCCGACTGCCATCATCGCTGCCGAGCCCGATGCGCTGAAGGTGCTGGCCGACTATCTCGTGATCGGGGCCGAGCATATCCTGTTCGGTTGGGATCACCTGCTGTTCGTGATCGCGCTGGTGCTGCTGGTGCGCCGCCCGTGGGAAGTGGTGAAGGCCGCGACCGCCTTTACCATCGCCCACTCGCTGACGCTGGTGGCGACCAGTCTGGGCTATGCCGGCCTGCCCTCGCGCCCGGTCGAGGCGATCATCGCGCTGTCGATCGTATTCCTCGCGCTGGAGGCGCTGCTGGTGCTGCGCGAGCCTGAACGGCACACGCTCACCCGCCGCTTCCCGTGGGCGGTAGCCTTTGCTTTCGGGTTGTTCCACGGCTTCGGCTTTGCCGGTGCGCTCGCCGATATCGGCCTTCCGCAGGGCGAGGTCGTCACGGCCTTGCTGGCCTTCAACCTCGGGGTCGAGGCAGGGCAATTGCTGGTGATCGCGCTGACGCTGGCGCTGCTGGCCGTGTTTGCCCGCGGTCTGCCACGCGCCGAGGCGCCGCTGTTGCGGGCGAGCACCTATGCCATCGGAGCGGTCGGCAGTTTCTGGCTGATCGAGCGGGTGATCGGTTAATTGGCGACAGGCCGCTCGCCGCCGAGCGCCTGCCACAGCACCACCCTTGCGCGCAGCCCCCGTCCTTGTGCGGCGGCCGAGCGTTCGCCCGAGGCATCGGCGGCGCGGCGCGCTTCGAGCACGTCGAGGAAGCTCGCCAGCCCCGCCTTGTAGCGGGTTTCGGCAAGGCTGGCGGCGCGGGTCAGCTGACGGTGCTCGTCCACTGCCAACCGGCTTTCGGCATCGGCAGCGGCGACCACGCCATAGGCCGCCTCGGCATCGCCCAGCGCCTGAAACACCGCTCCGCGATAGGCGGCAAAGGCGGCGCGCTTATCCGCGGCGGCAGCGTCGATCCCGGCGCCCACGCGCCCGAAATCGAGCAATGGCCCGGCGACAGCGGCGGTCAACGTGCCGACCAGCGAATCCGTGTCGAAGAAGTCTTCAGGGTCGAATGCCAGCAGGCCAATCACTCCCGACAGCGTGATGCGCGGGAAGCGCGCGCGGGCGGCGGCGGCAAGATCGGCATCGCTGGCGGCGAGGTTCGCGGCGGCAGCGGCCACATCAGGCCGGTTCGCGAGCAGATCGGAGGGCAGGGCGGCAGGCGCGGCTGCCAGCGCCGGCGACGACACCGGAGCCGCCAGCGCGGCGCGCACGTTCGCCCCGTCCTGCCCTGTCAGCGTCACCAGCCGCCCGATCAGGCGCGCGCGTTCGCTCTCCAGCGCGGCAAGGCGCACCTGTGATGAACTCGCGGTCGCTTCGGCCCGCACACGGTCAAAGCCGGGAGCAATCCCTGCGTCCTCGCGCACCTTGGCGAGTTTCGCTAGCGTTTCGGCAGCGGCGACATCCTCGCGGATCGCGGCGGCGCGGGCATCGAGCACGCGCCAGTCGATCACACTCGCGGCGATCTCGGCCAGCAGCGCGAGGCGCACGCCCTGCGCCTGCGCGCTGGCAGCATCGATCCGGGCGAGTGCGGCGCGTTCCTGCGCCTTCAGCCGTCCGAAAATGTCGGGATCCCAGCTGGCGGTGATATTGGCGCCGTAGAAAGTCTGTTCCGAGGGGATCAGCCCCTGCTCGCCTGCCGGGCCGAACTGGGCGGGGTTGATGCGGTTCTGGCGGACGCTGCCGTCGGCAGTAATATTGGGCAGGCGCTCGGCTCCGGCGCGGCGGGCACCAGCCCGCGCGGCTTCGACCCGCGCGGCCGCTTCGGCCAGACTCGGCGCTTCGGCGAGTGCAGCCTTGGACAGTCCGGCATAGGCCGGATCATTGGTCGGCATGAGCGCGGCAAGGCCGGATTGCTCGGCGGCGGACGGCGTGAAGAAAAACGCTGCCGGAAGCTCGGGCACAGGAGTCGCGATTTCCGGCGCGGGTTGCATCATGCAGGCGCCTAGCATCAGGGGCATCAGCGCGGCGGAGAGGAGGGCGGAGCGCCGCATGGCTCAGTTCTTCTCCTTGCCCGCCGGCGCGCCGTTCGCGGGGATGAAGGCATCGACCTGCTGGCCGACCCGGAAACGGTCGGTCTTGGGCAGGGCGTAGATCAGTTGCAGCACCCGCACATCCACCCGCTCGGCCGCGGAGTTGGTGAGCGAGCGCTTGGGCACCACCTGCGGTTCGGCGCGCACGAAGGTGGCGGTGACGTGGAGTTCGGCCGCCCCGCGCGGGCTGACCACCGCGCTTGCGCCCAGCTTGACCCGCGCCGCCTCGTTCTCGTCGATATCGATGCGGACGTGCAGCGGATCGGTGTTGCCCATCTGGATGAAGGGCTGGCTGGAGCCGCCCTGCGTGGCGACGAATTCGCCCGGGCGGATGTTTACAGCGAGAATCTCGCCCGCAATCGGTGCGCGCACCGTCAAGCGATCGATCTCGGTGCGTGCGGCGGCGGCGGCGGCTTCAGCGGCGGCGAGGCGCGCGCGGGCAAGGCCCAGGCGGCTGGTTGCAGCAGCGTCTTCACCCTCGGCGCGGATCACTTCGGCGCGGCTGACGGCGGCGGGATCGGTGAGACTGCGATAAAGTTCGAGCTGCTGGCGTGCAGTGCGCTGGGCGGCGGCGGCCTCGGCGATGGCTGCGCGTGCCTCCTGAATCGCGGCCCCGGCCTGTGCGAGACTGGCACGCGCGGCGCGGGCATCGACGAGGAACAGCACTTCGCCCGCCGCGACCTTGTCGCCCGGCCCCACCCGCACATCGGTGACGAGGCCCGACAGCGCCGAGCCGATATCGATCACCTCGCTCGCCGGTTCGACAATCCCGGCCCCCGCAACGCGCGGCGCATTGGCGAGTTCGCCAACCGCCTTGGGCGGCTGTTCGGCCGGTTCGCTGGTCTCGCGGTCAGGCAGGCCGCTGACGATATACCACGCCGCGATCAGCACCCCGATCACCGCGATGACCGGCAGGATCTGGCGCGAGAAACTCAGGTTGCTGGGCAGGAGAGCCATGGTGTCCTCGGATTGCAGGAGAGGGAAGGGGAGCGGGCATCAATGGCCATCGGGCATTTCCTTGCCGTCATGGGTGATGCGCCCGTCCTCGAGCACGATGATACGATCGGCGAGATCGAAGATGCGGTTGTCGTGGGTGACGATGATACAGGCGCGATCGGGTGCAACCGCGACTTCGCGCAGCAGGTCCATGACGCGGCGGCCCGAGCGCGCATCGAGCGCGGCGGTCGGCTCGTCGCACACCACCAGCCGCGGTTCGTGCACCAGCGCGCGGGCGATGGCGACGCGCTGCTGCTGCCCGCCCGAAAGCTGGCGCGGCAGCTTGTCCGCCTGATTGCCGATATTGAGCTTGTCGAGCAGCACCTTGGCTTTTTCGCGCGCTTCATCGACCGGCATCCCCTTGGCGATCAGCGGCACGGCGGCATTGGCGGCGGCGTCGATCGAGGGGATGAGGTTGTACTGCTGGAAGATGAAGCCGATGTTGTTGAGGCGGAAATTGACCAGCTCGGTGTCCGACAGCTTGTAGATGTCGGTACCGAACACCTTCACCTCGCCCTCGGTGGGGTAAAGGATGCCGCACATGATCGAGATCAGCGTGGTCTTGCCCGATCCGCTCTCGCCCACGACGTAGGTCATCTCGCCCGAGCGGATGTCGGTATCGATGCCGTGGAGCACGCGGATGGTGGTCTGCCCGGCCTCGAAATCGCGAGTGATGCCGCGTGCGCAGATCGCCGATTCGGGCGCGCAGCCGCCGATGGCTGTCGTATCCATGATGCCGCCTCCGCTCACCTGAACACCGAGGCCGGTTCGGTCTTCAGCACCGAGCGGATCGCGATCAGGCCGGTGATGGCGAGGATCAGTACCACCGCCACAAGGCTGATGAGCGGCACTTGCCAGGGGATGTAGAAGCCCTTGAAGAACGGATTGGCGGAAAAGGCGGTGATGAACAGCACTGTGCCGATCACCCCCAAAGCATAACCGATCATGCCGACCAGGCCCGCTTGCGCAGCGACCATGCGGACGATCTTGCCATTGGTCACGCCGATCGCCTTCAGCGCCCCGAATTGCTTGATATTGTCGCGGATGAACAGGCTGAAGGTCAGGCCGACAATCGCCACCCCGACGACAAAGCCCAAGAACACGGTGATGCCGAAATTGGTCGGGATGCCGGTGTTTTCGATGATGAAGTCGATGCCGGCCTGTGCGAATTCCTCGCGGGTTTCGGCCTTGAGGCCGGTCTCTTTCTCGATCCGGTCGGCGACCTCGGCGGGGGTGGTGCCCTCGCTTACCCCCACCAGCACGAACGACAGGCGATTGCGCGTGCCGGGGACGAAATTGAGCGCGTTGGAATAGCGGGTGTAGAGCACCACGGTGCTGGTGAAGCTCGGGATAGCATCGGCGATGCCGCGGATTTCGGCGCGCTGGTCGTTCAGTTCGAGCCGCGCGCCGATCGGGCTGACCCCGGCGGGGAAGAAGCGCAGCGCCCCGGTATCGTCGACCGCGACCGCATCGGGCGCGAACAGCACCGACTTGTCGCCCTCGGCCATACGCTTGGGCAGGCCGATCAACGTGGCATCGTCGACCCCGATCACGCCCACGCCTTCCAGATCGCCCTCCGCCGTGCGGACATTGGCGACGGCGCGCAGGTGCGGCACGGCCCATTCCACGCCCTTGACCGAACGCACCTTGTCGAGCGCGGTGGGAGGCATGGCATAGCTGACATCGGTGGTGCGGCTGACCGGGTCCATCACCCACACCTCGGCCTCAGGCGCGTTGTAGACGCCGCTTGCCCCGCGCTGCACCAGATTGACGAAGATCGTCATCTGCTGGGTGATGAGCAGCGTCGAGAAAGCAATGCCGAACAGCAGCCCGTAGAACTTCTGGGCATCACCGGTGAGCATCCTGATGGCGATCCAGAGCACGCGGGGGAACCTTTGTCAGCGAGCGGGTTTGAGCGGGCAGGGTTGCGCCGGTTGGCGAATCAACGCATTACTGAACGGTGGCGTTTAATTGAACGGAGCCGTTCACTTTGTCAATCGGGTGTTCATCCGCAAAAACAGGATTTTCCGGCCGCAGACGCGCAGGCCGGCCGCTCGATTCGGCCAAGCGCCAGGCGATTATCGACACCGCTTCGCACCACTTCTTCCACAACGGCTATGCCGCCACCTCGATCGAGCAGGTGGCTGCCGATGCCGGGGTCTCCAAGGTCACGATCTACAACCAGTTCGGCGACAAGCGCGCGCTGTTCGGGGCGGCGGTAGAGTGCGAATGCGAGAAGATGCGGGGCCATTTCTCGCTGGAGGCCATGCCGCAGGGCGCCATCCGCGACCGCCTGACCGCTATCGGCGAGGCGATCTTCGCCTTCCTGTCCCGCCCCGAGATGATCCAGTTCGACCGCCGCATCGCGGCCGAGACGGAGGCCGATCCCGCCATCGGTGCAGCCTTCCTCGAAGCCGGGCCGTGGCGCATGAAGCGCGCCTTTGCCGCCTATCTCGAACGCGAGGCCGGATCGGGCGCGCTCGCCATCGCCGATCCGATACTTGCTGCCGAGCAATTCGTTTCGTTGTGCAAGGGCATGGGCGATCTCGAACACCGCTTCGGCGCGGCTGTCACCCCCGAAGCCAGCCGCCGCCGGATTGCCGGCGCAGTCGAGGTGTTTCTCGCCGCCTATGGCCCCGCCAGCCGTGGAGGCCAGTAATCGAGAATTCGCATCACGCTGTTCGAAAAATGGCACGATGCCTCAAGTCGTGCATTATCTTGCCATTCACCTTGCGCGTCCTACATTATGGCCAAGGAAAGGAATCCAGCCGATGAGCGAGCAGAACGATCCCAACCAGCAGCCGGACGGCCCCAACCCCTGGGTCAGGCAGTTGATGATCTGGGGTGGCATCTTCCTTGCGCTGCTTCTGGTCGTCACCCTGTTCAGCAACGCCGGACAGAATCCCGGCGCCTCGATCCGCTATTCTGACTTCCGCGAGGCCGTGGCACAGGGCGAAGTGCAGGATGTGCAGCTTGGCGAGGAGCTGATCACCGGCACGCTCAAGAACGGCGACATCTTCTCGACCGTTCCGGTGCCCAACGACATCGAGATCACCCGTCTGATGGAACAGAACGGCGTGCAGTTCACCGGCAAGGCCCGCGAACAGCAGAGCGTGCTGCTGTTCATCCTGCTCAATTCGCTGCCGTTCCTGCTGATCCTCGGGATCGCGGTGTTCGCGCTGCGCCAGATGCAGAAGGGCGGCGGCGGCGGCGCGATGGGCTTCGGCAAGTCGAAGGCCAAGTTGCTGACCGAGCGTTCCGGCCGCGTCACTTTCGATGACGTTGCCGGCATCGACGAAGCGCGCGAGGAGCTGCAGGAAATCGTTGAATTCCTGCGCGATCCGCAGCGGTTCTCCAAGCTTGGCGGCCAGATCCCCAAGGGCGCGCTGCTGGTCGGCTCGCCCGGCACCGGCAAGACCCTGCTGGCCCGCGCCATCGCGGGTGAGGCGGGCGTGCCGTTCTTCACCATCTCGGGTTCTGACTTCGTCGAGATGTTCGTTGGCGTCGGCGCCAGCCGGGTGCGCGACATGTTCGAACAGGCCAAGAAGAACGCCCCCTGCATCGTCTTCATCGACGAAATCGACGCGGTGGGCCGTTCGCGCGGCAACGGCCTCGGCAATTCCAATGACGAGCGCGAGCAGACGCTGAACCAGCTGCTGGTCGAAATGGACGGCTTCGAAGCCAACGAAGGCATCATCATCATCGCGGCGACCAACCGTCCCGACGTGCTCGATCCGGCGCTGCTGCGTCCGGGCCGCTTCGATCGTCAGGTAGTGGTGCCGATCCCCGACATCGAAGGGCGCGAGAAGATCCTCGGCGTGCATATGAAGAAGGTGCCGCTGGCCCCCGACGTCAATCCGCGCGTGATCGCGCGCGGCACCCCGGGCTTCTCGGGCGCGGATCTTGCCAACCTCGTCAATGAAGCCGCCCTGCTGGCCGCGCGCCGCAACAAGCGGCTGGTGGCGATGCAGGAATTCGAGGACGCCAAGGACAAGGTCATGATGGGCGCGGAACGTCGCTCCATGGTGATGACCGACGACGAAAAGAAGATGACCGCCTATCACGAGGCTGGCCACGCCATCGTCTCGGTGCACGAGGCTGCGTCCGATCCGATCCACAAGGCCACCATCATCCCGCGCGGCCGCGCGCTGGGCATGGTGATGCGCCTGCCGGAACGTGACAGCTATTCCTACCACCGCGACAAGATGCATGCGAACCTCTCGGTCAGCATGGGCGGGCGCGTGGCGGAGGAAATCATCTTCGGGCACGACAAGGTGTCCTCGGGTGCCTCGTCCGACATCCAGTATGCGACCGATCTGGCGCGCAACATGGTGACCCGCTGGGGGATGAGCGAGAAGCTCGGCCCGCTCCAGTATGAATCGAGCCAGGACGGCTACCTCGGCATGGGCCAGACGATGCGGACGATGGCCTCGGACGAGACCAACAAGATGATCGATGCCGAGATCAAGTCGCTGGTCGAAGGGGCGCATGCCCGCGCGACCGACATCCTCAAGACCCACGAGGACCAGCTCCACCTGCTCGCCCAGGCGCTGCTCGAATACGAGACGCTGACTGGCGAGGAAATCAGGTCGCTGCTCGACACCGGTAAGGTCGACCGCCCGGATGCGCCCCGCGGCCCGAGCATTGCGGCTCCGGTGCGCGGCTCAGCCATCCCCAAGGCCGGCAAGCGCTTCGGTGGTAAGGGCGACGAGGCTCCGCAGGGCGCCTGATCGCCGCCTGTTTGACTCTTGCCGTCTTGGTGTTCTAATGCACTAGCACACCAAGGCGGGGGACCGGTATGGCAATTGCATCACGGCTGTGGCTGGGTCTGGCGGCGCTCGCGGGATGCGGGTCCGCGGCCTCTGCCGAAACCGCAAGCGAGGCTTGTGCGCTCGCAGAAACCGTGTCGGCCGGGGCGGCGAGTGACGCGCTGTTCGATCTGCCGTTCCGCACCATCGAGAGCCGGATTTACCTCGACGTCATGGTCGATGGCAAAGGGCCGTTCGTCTTCGCGCTCGATACCGGCGCGAGCGGGATTGGCCGTGTCGATGCCAGTCTGGTGGCCGAGCTTGGCCTACCAGCGGCGGGCGAGGGGCAGACATCGGACGGCGTGGCGACCGCCAAGGTCGATACGGTGCGTATCGCCAGCCTTGCGCTCGGCGGGCTTGTGCAGCGCGACATTGCCGTGATCGCGCGCGACTATCGCAGCCGGGTTTCGCAGGCAGCGGCCTTCTCCGGCATCCTCGGGCGCGCTTTCTTTGCAGACGGCCTGCTGGTGATCGATTTCCCCGCGCAGCGCCTGCGCTACTTCACCGACCGCGCGCTTCGGGCCGGTCAGCCGGGCGCGCTGGCCTATGATCGCGCTTTCCGGGTGCCGGTAACGCTCGGCACGACGACGACCACTGCCAACCTCGATACCGGCGCAGACGTGACCCTTGTAATGCCCACTGCCGTCTACGCGCAGTTGCAAGGCGCTCCGCTGCAACCGGCGGGCAACGTCAGCCTCACCAACACCCGCCTGCCCTCGTTCACCGGACGATTGGCCGGCCCGGTGCGCGTGGGTGACGCCAGCCTGAGCGATGTGCCCGTGCGGGTGGCGGCCGACTTTCCCGAGGTGCTGGTGGGGGCGCAGGCGCTGAAAAATCAGCGCGTCCTGATCGATCAGCGGCACCAGACCGTCGCGATCTGCCCCGCGCGCCGCCAGCCCTAGCACCTGCCGTCAGAACGCGCCCAGCACCAGCAGCGCCTGCAGGAACAGCGTCTGCACGATCACGATGCAGACCAGCAGCACGCAGAACCGCCACAGCGCTGAAAAGCGGGTGAGGCCATAGGCGTAGCGCAGCTGTTTGTAGAGGTGCAGCGGCGCGCCGATTGTCAGCAGGGCAGCCGCCCAGCCCGCACCCAGCGGGCTGACGCCAACCAGCGACGCAGCGATGAACAGGAGCGACATAAAGGCCAGCGAATAGGTCACGAACACCGCGTGATCATAGCCGTGATACTGCCGCCGCCACGCGAACAGCAGCCACACGAAGGGGATCGAAAGCGGGATCAGCAACCAACTGAATTTGTAGCCATTGGCCTGCAGCTTGTAGAGCATCAGGCTCGGGTTTTTCTTCCACTTGCTGACGATGCCCTGATCCAGCCAGGCGATACCGGTGGCACTGAATTCGAGGTTATCGGGGGTGTCTGCCCCGGCCGTGCCGGTGTCGATCATGCTGTTCAGCACCTTGAGCTCGCCGTCGATTTCGCGGCGGCGCGGGTCGGTGCCGGGCAGGCTGGCGCGTTCCTGTTCGAGCTTGGTTATCTCCTTGCGGATCCCGTCGCCAAACGGGCTGCTCGCGGTGCTGCCGGTCAATTCGCTCGGCAGGTCAGTGGGGGCGGAGAGGCCCACCGCCTGAAACACGGCGAACATCGCGAAGACGCTGAACAGGAACATCGCCATCGGGCTGACGAACTTCGCGCGCTCGCCTGCGATGAAGCGGCGGGTGAGCTCGCCGGGTTTGAAGGCGAGCAGCGGCAGGGTGTTCCACAGCTTGCCGTCGAGATGCAGCACGCCGTGCATGAGGTCGTGGCCGATGGCGGCGAGGCTGCGGTGGAGATGCGCCTTCTGGCCGCATTGCGCGCAGTAATGGCCGCTTACCACCGCCCCGCAATTGGCGCAGGCTTCCGCTGCCGGTGCTTGGCCCTCGGCCGTACCATGCGCCGGCTCGACGGCACGGGCTACCAGCCCGCCCTCGATTGCCGCGCCGATGCCTTCGCCGATACCATTCATCGAATTTACGCCCCGTTGCCCCTCCGGCGGGCGTGAATATGGCGGCAAACTGCAGGCGATACCAGTCGCTTGTGCGGCGCAGTTCAGCGTGAGGCGAGCTTGCGTTCGATCGCGGTCCACAGCTGGGCCATTGCCCGGGCAGCGGGCGAGCGGGGGGCGAAGGCGCCGACCGGCTTGCGCTCCACCGCGCAGAGTTCGACCGCGCTGGCGAGCGGGATTGCGGGCCATGACGGGTTCGCCTCGCTCGCGTCCTTGTGCAAGCTGCGGCGCAGATCGAGCATTGATAACACGGGCAAAATCGGCGGATGGCCTTTGCCGTTCCCGCGCACTTCCTCGACCACCACGTCGAAGGCGCGGGCCGATAGCGGGGAGGGGGGGAGAGGGACGATCACCAGATCGGCCGCCCGCATCACCTGCGCGCTGACTTCGTTCAGCACCGGGGGGCAATCGAAGATGATCCGGTCGTAATGCTTGGCCAGCCCCTCGACCAGCTTTGCCAGCCGCTTCTTCTTGCCCAGCTTGTCCAGTTGGCGGTCGAGGGTGCGGATGCTCTCGTCCGCGGCCAGCAGATCGAGATTGGCATAGACGGTCGGCTGGACCAGCTTCATCAGGTCCGCTCCATCGGCGAAGGCACTGTCTGCGCTGCGTTTTTTCTTCGGATCAAGGCCCAGCAAAAAGCCCGAGCCGTTGGCGGCGTCGAGATCCCACAGCAAGGTCTTGCGGCGCGAAATAGTTGCCGAGCACCACGCCAGGTTGACGGCCAGCGTGGTCTTCCCGACCCCGCCCTTGACGCTGTAGACCGCAATCGAAGCCATGCCGCCGCGCCGCCTCCCCCCGTGTAAGGCCAATGTCACAAAGCGAAGGGATAGCGCGCCGCAGCGCATTGGCAAGCGCGGGCATGGGCGGTCAAGAAGCGGTCAAACAGGCGACAAAGACCGCGCAATGATCGCACAATGAGCCGCTAACGGGTGGCCAACGCCTGCACCTTCGAAAATCACATGAAAAAGGCCCGGAGCGGGTTCATCCGCTCCGGGCCTTTGAAACTGCTGCGGCCTTGGGCCAGAGCGGCCTTAGCCGTCGTAATCGCCGCCAAGCGAAGTGGTGCGTGCCGGTGCCGAGGCGGTGATCCGCAGGGCTTCGGCCGACTGGCTGAGCGAGCCGATTTCGTCAGCCTCGTCCTCGTCATCGGGCAGGATCTTCTGCAGGCTGATCACCACGGCTTCGTGCAGATCGCGCGGGCGGACGGTCTGCTCGGCGATTTCGCGCAGGGCGACGACCGGGTTCTTGTCGCGATCGCGATCGATGGTCAGTTCGCTGCCACCGGAGATTTCACGCGCGCGCTGGGCGGCGAGCAGGACGAGATCGAACCGGTTGGGAACCTTGTCGACGCAATCTTCAACGGTAACGCGTGCCATGGGCCGGCCTTTTCACGATTCGCAGGGAAATGGAGAGACAGCGCAGCTAGGGATGCACGGCGCGCAAGTCAAGGAAATGCGCGTTCAGCCTCCCGCCGCCGAGGCCGGGGCGCTGACAGCACCGCGCGCATCGCTGCTGCGGATTTCGGCCTTGGCGCGGTAGAGCGCCTGATCGGCGTGCTCGAACAGATCATCGGGGCTTGCGCCGTCATCGGGCCATTGCGCCACGCCGACACTGGCGCCGACAGTAATCGGCAGGTTCTCGATCAGATGCGGGCGCACCAGCGCGAACAGCAGCCGGTCGGCAATCGCCACTCCGCCCAGTGGCGAGCCGGGCGGCAGCAGCACCGCAAATTCATCGCCACCCTGCCGCACCACCAGCCCGTCCTCGCCGATGGTCTCGCGCAGCCGCTCGGCCACCGAGCACAGCAGCTTGTCGCCGATGGCATGGCCATAGCGGTCGTTGACCGGCTTGAACCCGTCGAGATCGAGCAACGCCAGCTTGAACGGCTGCCCGTCGCCATCGTGCCGCACCAGCTTGGCGATCCGCTCGTCCAGCGCGCGGCGATTGGCGAGGCCGGTGAGCGGATCGGTGTGGGCCAGATCGCGGGTCTGCTGCTGCAATTGCAGCAGGTCGACCAGCATCGCGTGGCCTTGCAGGATAAAGCGGATGAGGATCACCGTGGCAAGGATCAGACTGGTCGCCGCGGCGATCTGCGACGGATTGCCCGATGCCAGCATCAGCGCCGAAATCGGCACCACCCCGATCACCAGATTGACGATCGCGGCAAAGCGGATGGCCGAAAGGCAGAAGGCCGATGCCAGCGCGCCCATCGCGATAATCATGGCGAAATTGGCGTGATTGCCGGGCGGCGAGGCGAGCCAGTTGAGCACCGCCCAACTGCTGCACATCACCCCGACAATGCCCGACACGCTGGCAGTCTTGTGCACAATCAGTCGCGCCCGCCCGAGGCCGAGGCGACGGCGGCGGCTGATCATGTTCTCGATCAGCCCCAGCACGCACAGCAGCGCCAGCACCGCCGGCATCCCGAAGCGGATTGCCCAGTGCAGATCGGCCGCCCCCGCCCATGCCGCAGTCGGCGTGGTGGCGAGCAGCATCACATACATCATCGGCGACTGCGTCTCGACCCGGCGCGCGCGCAGCAGCGTGAATTCGTCGCGGATCGCCTCCGGTATCGGCGGCATCAGGCGACGGCGCAGGCTGGTGATAATCCCCCTCATACTGCCCGGATTACAGCCCGCGCGTAAAAGCCGCGTTAATGGAATGAGGCGCGGCCGTTGACCGGCTAACCTCATGAAAATGAGGCACTTGGCGCAGGGATGACGGAACTTTAACCGGCCCGGGATTAGAGCTTGCGGCAACTACGGATCGAGGAGTGTCCCTATGAGTTTCCAGTCGCCGATTGCCCTGCCTCCGACAGCGCTGGCCGGTCCGCTGGAAGCGCCCGTGCCGCCTGTCTATCCGGTGCTGCCGCAACAGGATACCCCCGCAGGCCGGGCCGCCCGTGCGGCGCAGCTGGCGGCTGCGCGGCAGACTTATGTCTGGAACGATGAGGTCGCCAGCCTGCCGGGTGTGCCGCTCGCCACGGGTGTGCCGCTGGATGATGCGCCGACGCTTGAATGGTGGGGCCTGCTGATCGGTATCAGCCTGAAAATCGTCCGCAATGCGCTGGCAGTGAAGCTCGGCGGGGTGGATCGCGGCGAGCTGGATAGCCCGCGCGCGCAGTTCGAGGCGGCGCTGGCCGAATGCGATGCGATCGAAGCCTCCACCGCCGCGCTGGTCGCTCCGCCTGCGCCGGTGCAGCAGAGCTTCCTCGGCCATCTGGTGAGCGATCTGGAAGCCGCGGTTGCCCATGCCGAGCGCGAAAGCCGGATTGCCCGGCTGGAAGCGCACCGTGCGCGGCTTGAGGAGCTGATGCGGATCGAGGATGCGGCGGGGCTCGGCGGGCAGGCGCAGGCCAGCCTCGATGCCTATCGCGCGCTGTTCAAGACGCTGCCGGTGCCTGCCATTGCCTGGACCTTCGAGGATGACGGCGAATTCGCGGCGCTGCGGGTGCAGGGGCCGAATGCGATGCTGATTGCCGGTGTTGGCGCGGCGCTGCCTGCCAATTTCCCGCTGACCGGGGCCGCCTATGCCGCCGTCGTCAATGGCGACACGCTGGCCGATGCGCTGGCCGAGGGGCGGCTGTTCATGCTCGACTATGCCGTGCTCGGCAGCCTTGATCCGGGCAGTTGGGGCGGGTTGGCGAAGTATGTGTGGCAGCCGCTGGCGCTGTTCGCGGTGCCGCCGGGGGGATCGAGCCTTGTGCCGGTGGCGATCCAGTGCGGGCAAAACCCGGAGGAATGGCCGATCTTCACGCCTTCTCCGGTTGCCGCCGAACAGTGGGGCTGGGAAATGGCCAAGCTGGTGGTGCAGGTTGCCGACGGCAATTATCACGAACTGGTCGCGCATCTGGCGCGCACCCATCTGGTGATCGAGGGCGTGGCGATGGCGACCCACCGCCACCTCGCCACAGTGCATCCCTTGTGGGCGCTGCTGGTGCCGCATTTCGAAGGCACGATCTTCATCAACGATGTCGCCGCCAAGTCGCTGATCGCGCCGGACGGGCCGATAGATCACATTTTTGCAGGCACGATCCGTTCGACGCAGGAGCTGGCCGTGGCGGCGCGGCTCGATTTCGATTTCACCGCCAAGATGCTGCCGCACGATCTCGCCGCGCGCGGGGTTGCCCCCGGTTCGGCACTGGCGGACTTTCCCTATCGCGACGATGCGCTGCTGGTGTGGAGCGCAATCCATGACTGGGTGCGCGGCTATATCGGGCTCTATTATGCGAGCGATGCCGATGTGACGGGCGACAGCGAGCTGGCCGCATGGGCGGATTGTGTGGCGGGGGAGGCCAAGATCAAGGGCTTCGGCCCGATTGCCAGCCGCGATGCGCTGATCGACGCCTGCACCATGATCATCTTCACCGCCAGCGCGCAGCACGCCGCGGTCAACTTCCCGCAGAAGGACATCATGGCCTTCGCTCCGGCGGTGACAGGGGCTGGCTGGCAGAGCGCGCCGCCGGTGCAAAGCGGGCAGGACAAGGCGGGCTGGCTCGCCATGATGCCGCCGATGGCGCTGGCGCTGGAGCAGCTGAACGTGCTCGAACTGCTGGGCTCCCTGCATTACCGGTCGCTGGGCGATTATCGCAGCACCAACGCGCCCTATGGCCCGTGGTTTGCCGACCCGCGGGTGACCGCGCCGGAAGGGCCGCTTGCGGGTTTCCAGACGCGGCTTGCCAGCATCGAGGCGCAGATTATCGCCCGCAATGCCGAACGCCTGCGTCCCTATCCCTATCTCCAGCCGAGCCTGATCCCGACCAGCATCAATATCTGATCGGGGCTGGCGCGGGCGGCGCGCTTCAGGGTATGCTCGAAGCATGGACGGTCAGACCCCAAGCGCGGCCGCGTCGCCGGAGCCGGAACTTTACACCGATCCGGCCCCGTTCCGGATCGCGGCGCAGGGGCATGATTTCACTTTCCTGCCCGGCGGAGCGGACCGGCTGGCGGCGCTGCTCGCGCTGATCGAGGGGGCGCAGGCTTCGCTCCATGTGTTCTACTACCTGTTCGACGATGATGCCTCGGGCACGGCGGTGCGCGATGCGCTGATCGCGGCGGTGGGCCGCGGGGTGGCGGTGCGGCTGATCGTCGATGATTTCGGCAATGACGCGGGCCGCGCCTTCTTCGAACCGCTGGTCGAGGCCGGGGGCAGCTTCGCGGTGTTCTCGTCACGCTGGACCAGCCGCTACCTCGTCCGCAACCACCAGAAGATCGCGATTGCCGACGGGGTGCGGGTGATGACCGGCGGAGCGAATGTCTCGGACCACTATTTCAACCCCCCGGCCGAAAACGGCTGGTGCGATCTGGCGGTGCTGATCGAGGGGCCGGTGGTGGAGCAGTTCGTCCGCTGGTTCGCGCTGGTCGACCGCTGGGTCGAGAGCGAGGAGAAGGGGCGGACGCTCCAGCTGCGGCGGCTGCGCGATATCGTGCGGGAATGGGATGGCGGGGAGGGGCCGGTGCGCCTGCTGGTCGGCGGGCCGCTGGTGCGGCAGGGGCACTGGGCGTGGCACCTGCGCAAGGATCTGGTGCGCGCGCGGCGGCTGGACACGGTCTCGGCCTATTTCTCCCCGCCGCGCAGTTTCCGTCGCCAGATTGCCAAGGTGGCGCGCCGCGGGCGGGTGCGGATGATCATGCCCGGCAAGTCCGATATCGGCGCGGCGATCGACATGGCGCGGCTGCTCTACAAGAAGCTGCTGGGCGCGGGCGCGCGGATCTTCGAATTCCAGCCGTGCAAGCTCCACATGAAGCTGCTGGTGGTGGACGAGACGAGCTATGTCGGCAGCGCCAACCTCGACAAGCGGAGCTTCCGCATCAATGTCGAGCTGATGGTGCGGATCGAGGATGCCGAAGTGGCGGCGGGCTTGCGCGGGCTGATCGATCACATGGAGGCCGCCAGCATCGCTGCGACTCCGCAATGGTATGCGCGCCACAGCACGGTTCTCAACCGGATGCGCTGGCGGCTGGCCTACTGGCTGAACCTCGCCGATTATCGCGTCAGCCAGTTCGGGACGCGCTAGAGTAGTTACTCCCCGACCGCGCTGAGATGGCGGCTGGCGGGGCGTGGGAGGGGGGGCGCGTCCAGCAGATCGCCGAAGGTCAGCGGATTGGCCGTCAGGCTCGGGTCGGGCGAATAGCCGTCGTGCCAGTATTTCGTCTCGATCATGTCGCGCGCGATGCTCATCCCGAAGAACCGGCGCGGCGCGGGCGAGCGGTTGTCCGGCCCGGCATGGATCAGATCGCTGCGATAGAGGATGACCGAGCCCTTGCGCGGCGCGGTCTGCACCAGCCGGAACTTGCCATCGAGGCCTGCGCCCTCGCGCCACAGCCGCCACAGGGCGCGCGGGGCAAGGTCGCGCAGGCTGAACTGGGCGTTCTTGCCCGTCAGGAAGCGCAGCAGATTGGGCTGGTGCAGATCCCATTTCGACGAGCACACCCGGTCGCGGAACTCGCCCGGCGCAAGCGGTGTGGCGGCGTCTGTCCGCATGGCCCGCAGCTTGGCGAGATTGTGCTTCAGGATCAGCCAGTTGGCCCGCGCGCGGAAGAGCTCCATCAAGGCATAGGCCTGCCCGCCATGATGGTTGCCCGCGCCGCCATACATGTGGGTGCCGGGGACAAACACCGTTCCGCCCTGTTCCTCCGACACATCCTCGAACGCTGCAAACAGGCTGATCACGCCGGCCGGATCGCGGTGGAGATATTGGTGCGAGGAACCGATGTAGCTGGTGAAGGTCGCCACTTCGAGCAGCGGGCGCGAGCGGCCGCAATATTCGCCGATCACCCCTTCGAGCCGCTGGCACAGGGTCGCGGCAAAGCTGACGACCGGCGCGCTTGTGGGCAGCGAGCAGAAGTCGCGGCGCAGGTAGCGGTTGTCGGTCTCGCTGGCGAAGGCGCACTTGTTGCGATCGGGATCGGCGATGGTCTGGCGCACCAGATCAAGGCCGAATGCGGCCTCCTCGTCCGACAACAGCCCGGTGAGCACGACCACGCCATAGCGATCGATCATCCCCACCGCCTGCCGCGCGCAATCCGGCGTCAGCCTGCCATCGGCCCCGATCGCCGCTGGCACTTCAAACGCCGACGTATCGCTGGAAACCCCGAGAGCCCTCATGCCACGCTGCCTTGCCCTGATCCGAATGTCGGCAGCGTGGCGCAGAGAGTTCTAGATCGGGTTAACGGGCTGATGGCGCAGGCAAAACGGGGTGTCCGTCAGCCGTAGAACTCCGCGCGCATATGATCGTCGAGCGCAGGCGCATTGAAGGCGAGAGTGGCGGGGTTGATGGTGCCGGGGAGGGCAGCATCGAGCCCCGGCATCAGCGCCAGCCCGGCGCGGCCGAGGCCGTTGGCTTCGGCGATGTCGACGCGCTCTTGCATCGTGCTGGCCTGCATCGCGCTCACCTCGCCCTCGCTCGGGCGGTTGAACCATGCCCCCCACGTCTCCTGCCCGAAGCCGTTGGCCGTGAGGTAATCGATCACCTCCTGCTGGCTCTGGTAGTTGGCGTAACGGATATTGCCGTCCTCGTGCATCAGCGCGCGCAGATAGGCGGTGCCGTCGGTCAGGGCGAAATAGACCTCGTGGATGCCGTCGTCGTTGTAATCGTCGGCGCCCAGCACGCGGTTGATGTTCTCGATTTCGAGATCGTTCTGGAACCGGCGCTGGCTGTCGAATGCGCTGCCGGCCTGCACAATTCCGGCGGCGACCAGCGGATCGATATAGATGCCCGCCACGCGCGTCTCGCCGCCCCAGCGGTGGTCGGAGAAATAGACCAGCCCGTCCGAAGCCGTGCCCACGGTGGCGAACCGGCCGATCGCGTCGTTGACGAGGATCTGGTCGATATCGCCATCGCCGTTGATGTCGGCCGAGCCGATCCGCAGCCACGATCCGTTGCCGCCGAGGTTGTAGCCTTCAAAGTCGCGGATCGCGCGCATCGCGCTCTGGTAGACTGCCGGGTCACTGGTCTCGAAGTTGACCGCCACGCCGGTGCCGCGCATGTCGGCGGGCTGGGAGAGGTAGACGAAGCCCGAGGCCGGTGCCATCCCGCGGAACTCGGCCGCGGTAAAGGCGCTCGGCAGCACGCCACTGAAGATCACCGCGGTGAAGTAATTGTCGCCCCCGCCATCGCGGTCGAATTGCAGCAGCGTGTCGTCACCCCACTGCGCCAACCGTGCATGGCCGCTGGCAAAGGGGTTCGCGCCGGTGGCGAGGTTCTGGAAGAATGGCTGAAATAGGCCGTCAATTGAAGTGGGTCCGCTCGGCAGGCTGACCGTGTCGGCGCCGATCTGGAAGTCGCGCACGCCGGCGGCAAAGCCGATCTGGCGAAAGCCGGACATGTCGATGCGATCAGCGCCTGCGCCAAGCGTGAGCAGGGTCCGCTGGTTGCCGAACAATAGCATCGTGTCATTGCCGGTACCAAGGTCGACGACGACCTCGCGGATCAGCTCGTTGAAGAACACCGAGTCATTGCCTGCCCCGCCGAAGAGGCGGGCTGTCGCTTCGGGATGCGGCGCGTTCGAATATCCGCTGAAAGTTACGCCGATGCTGTCGTTCCCGTCTCCGCCGTCGAGAATAGAGTGCCCTGGCAAATCCAGAGACGTCAAGAGCGAGTCGGAGCCAGCCCCCCCGTACAGGCGCGACGCGCCAGCGCCGCTATTGATGAAATCATTGCCATCCCCGCCATCGACAAAATCATTGCCATGGCCCGCGAAGATTCTGTCATCGCCGCTGCCGCCATAGATCGTGTCGTTGCCGGCGTAGCCAAAGATAACGTCGTTACCGCCCAGCCCGTTGATCGTATCATTGCCCGCGCCGCCGATGAGCGAACCGGACATAAATAGGAAGCCGGTTGCAGTGTCGCTGCCTTCGGTGCCTGTCAGGGTGCGCCCGACCGGAGTCGACCCGTCGGGGGCATAACCCCCGAGATCCGCCGCAGTGAGTGCGGAGATCTGGGTATTGGCGAATTCGAGCAGGGGGTCGTAACCGAACGGCCCTGAAGGCCCATCGCGATCGAGTTCCAGCCTTGCTGTGGTGCCGTCTTGCACCAACCGCAGGTGGCCGGTGGCGAACAGGTTGGCCGCGCCGTCCCAGTTCAGCAGCGTTCCCGTGCTGCGTTGCGGGCCACCAGTGTTTGTTTCCGTCGCGACCTGAAAGTATAGCTCCACCCGGTCCTGGCCGATGACATAGTCATTCAGGATCGCGCGCCCGCTGATGCGCGTGGAGATGATGTCCCCCCGATCGAGGCCGAGTTGCACCACATCGGCCCCCGCACCCAGCGTGACATTGGCGTGCGCGAATCCGACTATCATGACCCGGTCGTTGCCAGCGCCCAGGTCGATCTGGTTGCGCGGCAGATTGAAGCCCAGTCCGCCATTGCCGACCACTACGACATCATCGCCGTCGCCTGCGGTGATGACGTAGCGCGATGAAAAGAGCCCGAGCTGACTGAGGCTAAGGTTGAAAATGTCATTGCCCGCTCCGCCAATGCCAGTGGCCTCGTTGATGTCGTCGCGCAAATACATCTCGATGTAGTCGTCGCCGTCCCCGCCATCGACCCATATAATGCCGTACAGGGTATCGTTGCCCGCTCCGCCGTTGACGATGTCGTTGCCCTGACGGCCTTCGATCGTGTCGTTCCCATCGCCGCCATTGAGGGTGTCGTTACCGTCACCGCCTTGGATCGTATCGTCACCGCCATCGCCATTGATGGTGTCGTTGCCGTTGTCCCCGTTCAGCGTGTCGTTGCCCGCGCCGCCATTGACGGTGTCGTTACCATCACCGCCGTTGATGGTGTCATTGCCGTCGGTGCCGGTCAGTGTGTCGTCGCCGGAGGTTCCGTTGATGGTGGACATTCGAGAAATTCCCCTGATTGCTTTTGTCGAAATGGCATTGTCCTGACCGGAGGGCTGTCAGCCCTGCAGTCGCGCCATGAAAGGTTGCGCCCTTCAGCCGTAGAACCCGGCTCTCGGTTGATTGTTGAGGGCCGGTGCACGGCCCGCCCGGTCTTCGTCCGGGTTCATCACATCATCGCTGTCGCCTCTGCCGATAGTGTCAAATCTGCTGCGACCATTGATGTTGGCGTGCCCGCCAGTGCCGGTGTTCCGGTTTTGCGGCGAGGATAGGCTGAAAGCGGTGTGCGAGGGAATGTCGCAAATTGTCGCATTTTGCGAAAAATGCGCGCTATCGCCCCGTTTCGCGGGCAATATTGCAGCCGGGAGCGGCGGCTAGCGCGGGGCTGTTTGCTGCCTCAGCCGTAGAACTCGGCGCGCATGTGATCGTCGAGCGCGGGGGCGTTGAAGGCGAGAGTGGCTGGGTTGATGGTGCCCGGCATCGCGCTGTCGAACGCCACAAGCTGCGCGCGGCCCAGCCCATTGGCTTCAGCGAAATCCACGCGCTCTTGCACGAGGCTGGCTTGCATCAGGCTCGCCTCGCCGTCGCTCGAACGATTGAACCACGTGCCCCACGTCTCCTGACCGAAGCCATTGGCGGTGAGATAGTCGATCACCTCCTGCTGGCTCTGGTAATTGGCATAGCGAATATTGCCATCAGCCTCCATCAGCGCCCGCAGATAGGCGGTGCCGTCGGTGAGGGCGAAATAGACCTCCTGCAAGCCGTCGCGGTCGTAGTCATTCGCGCCGAGGACGCGGTTGATGTTCTCGATCTGCAAGTCGTTCTGGAACCGGCGCTGGCTGTCGTTGGCGCTGCCCGCCTGCACGATCCCCGCGGCGACCAGCGGGTCGATATAGATGCCCGCCACGCGAGTCTCGCCCGCCCAGCTGAAGTCGGAGAAATAGACGAGGCCATCGGGCGCTGTGCCGACGGTGGCGAACCGGCCAATCGCGCGGTTGACGAGGATCTGGTCCACATCACCATCGCCGTTCACGTCGGCAGAGCCAATCCGCAGCCAACTGCCATTGCCGCCGAGCGCATTGCCGTCAAAATCGCGGATGGCGTTCATCGCGCTCTGATAGACCACCGGATTGGCAGTCTCGAAATTGACGCTCACCCCCGTGCCCGGACGCAGGCGCAGGGTCTGGTCGTCGAACTGGACGAATTCGACATTGATCAGGTCATCGAACGAACCGCCAAGGCCCGTGTCTACCCCGTTCGAAATCTCGAACCGGCCCGTCCTGATCTGGGAAATCGTGTAAGCGGCGGAATTTCCGCTGATCACCAGCGTATCGACATTCGATCCGCCGTTGACGACGTTGAAACCGGCCCCGGCGCGGATCACGTCCGCACCGTCACCGGCGTTGATCGTGTCGTCGCCGTCGAGGCCCGCGATCACATCGCCGAACAGGGTGCCGGTGATCTGGTCGGGGAACATCGTCCCTTCCAGCACCGGCGCCAAAGGGTTCTCGACCACCGTGAAACCGGCCTCGGTCTGGATCGTGAAGAACTGCCCGCGCGGGTCGACCAGCAGCGTAACGGGCACATTATTGCCCTCCGCGATTTGCAGCCCGGTGTCGAAGGTATTCGCAAGGCCCCAGTCGCTGGTGCGGATCGTGAACAGCCGCCCGCCATTCTGCCCGAGGACGTAGAGGAACTGCCCGTCGGCGCTGAACGCCAGTTCGCGCACGGCGCCGAAATTGAAGCCCGACAGGGTCGTCAGCAAATCAAGCCCCGAATCATAGATGCCGACCAAGTCCTGCAGTACTACAATCGCCACCAGGTTGGGCGAAATCGCCTGGGGCACGGGGCTGTCGTTGAGGGTGAAGGCGGACTCGAAGTTCCCGAAGCTGCGGTATACGCCGAACTCCCCGAGCGGCTGGCTGACCAGCACTTCGGAATAGCCGCCCGGCTGGACAATCGCGCGGGACAGGACCGAGTTTGGCCCGACCGTGTCGAAACTCTGCATTTCGAGCGTATTGAGATTGAGCCGTCCCACCAGCGGGATGCTGCCGCTGCGTTCCTGAATGATCACCGCGGTCTGATCGGCCATGATCGCCACATCGACGATCAGCCCTTCGTTCGGCCCCGGCACATACCGGGCAGTCGTCACCGCGCCGAAGCGCAGAAGATCGACGTAAGTGATGATCGGCTGCGCCCGGTCGACAATCACCAGCAGGCCGCCATCGGGCGACAGATCCATCGCGCCCGGGCTGCCGCCGATCTGCCATTCGTGGAGGAGCGCGCCTGTCAGCGTATCGAACACCCGCACAACGCCGTCAGGGCCGGCATTGTAGATCCGGGTGCCATCGGCGCTGATCCGCACTTCGCCCGAAGTTGCACCATTCAACACCACCGACTGCGACATTCGAGCACCTTTGCTTGCGGAATGTCGCCTAGCGTAAGGCCGGTATTTGCCAGATCAAGCAGTTGTTTGCGGGATTTTTCCGGGCCGCGGATTCCAGCCCGCGCCCTATTCGTAACCGTAGTCCGAATAGTCCTTGTAATTGGGCGAGGTGAACTTGGTGATGTCGCTCTGGAAGTGCAGGGGCACGTTGCCGGTCGAACCGTGGCGCTGCTTGGCGACGATCAGCGTGGCCTTGCCCACCAGCCCCTCGAACTTCTCTTCCCACTGGCGATACTTTTCCTGCACGTCGGGGGTGGAGGAGGCGTCGGGCGTGTCGGGCTTGACCAGCAGGTGGTAGTAATCGCCGCGGAAGATGAACCACACCATGTCCGCGTCCTGCTCGATCGAGCCGGACTCGCGCAGGTCGGACAGCTGCGGGCGCTTGTCCTCGCGGCTTTCGACCGCGCGGCTGAGCTGGGACAGGGCGATCACCGGAACCTGCAATTCCTTGGCCAGCGTTTTCAGACCGCGGCTGATCTCCGAGATTTCGTTGACGCGGTTGTCGTTCGCCCGGCCGGAGCCTTGGAGCAGCTGGAGATAGTCGACGATGATGAGGCCGATATCATGCCGCCGCTTCATCCGCCGCGCGCGGGTGCGCAGCGCACCGATGGTGAGCGCAGGCGTATCGTCGATATAGAGCGGCAGCTCGGCGAGGCGCTGGCTGGCGAAGGAGAGCTTCTGGAAATCCTCGCGCGACAGCTTGCCGCTGCGCAGCGATTCGGAGGAAATCTCGGCCTGTTCGGCAAGGATGCGGGTGGCCAGCTGGTCGGCGCTCATTTCGAGGCTGAAGAAGGCAACCGGCGCGCCGTAGTTGAACTCGCCCCCGTCGCGCTGCCATTCCAGATGCTTCTCGGCGCAGTTGAAGGCGATGTTGGTGGCCAGCGAGGTCTTGCCCATGCCCGGGCGCCCGGCGAGGATGATGAGGTCGGAACTGTGGAGGCCCGAGGTCTTGCTGTCGATTGCGGCAAGGCCGGTGGTCTTGCCCGACAGGCCCCCGCCCGAGCTCATCGCGGCTTCGGCCATCTTGATCGCGGTCAGCGCCGCCTCGCGGAAAGTCGCGGCCTCGCGCCCGGTGCTTGCCCCTTCGGCGACGCGAAACAGATCGGCCTCGGCCTGCGCGATGCGGTCCATCGGCGAGGTGTCTTCCGAGGTATCGAGCGCGCCTTCGACGAGGCCCCGCCCGACGCTCACCAGCTCGCGCAAAAGCGCGAGATCGTAGATTTGCTGGGCCAGCTCGCGCGGGGCCAGCAGGCCGGCGCCATTGGCGGTCAGCTGGGCGAGGTAGGAGGTGCCGCCCAATTCGCGCAGCGCCTCGTCCGCCTCGAAATAGGGGCGCAGGGTAACCGGCGAGGCGGTGGCGTTACGCTCGATCAGGGTGAGGACGCGTTCATAGATGCGCTGGTGGAGCGGTTCGAAGAAGTGTTCCGGGCGGATGGGAACCTGCAATTCCTCGATCACCCGGTTGTCGATCAGCACCGCGCCCAGAAACGCCGCCTCGGCATCGAGATTCGCGGGCAGTTTGCGCAGCAGAGGCTCCTGCGCGGGCAGGCTGGCGTTGATCGGGGTCACTTTTTCGGGTTCGGCCATGCGGGCCTGATGCGCCTCGCAAGGGGCGCGAGGCAAGGGCGAAACACGCCAATATTTATTTGTATGGCTGTGGATAGCGTGGAGATTTCATCGAAGTGCTTGAAGTGCGGCCCCTGCATCTGCGAAGGCAGTTTCCATGGCCGATATGCCGCCCGATTCCCTGCCGATTTCGCCCGCCGCCGGTGGCCCGGGCGCCTATCGCATTGCCCAGATCACGCTCGACGAGGCGACGATCCTGTGGCGCAATGCCGATGTCGAGCAGGAACGCCGCGTGGCGATCTATGATCTGATCGAGGAAAACACCTTCAAGCCGGTGCGCAGTGCCGAGCGCGGGGCGCGCGGGCCGTTCCATCTGCACCTGTCCGTCAATGACGGGCGGCTGGCGATGGATATCAGCGACGAGGCCGGGCAATTGCTCGAAACCCTGCTGATCGGCATGGCCCGTTTCCGCCGCCCGATTCGCGAGTATTTCGCGATCTGCGATTCTTATTATCAGGCTATCCGCAAGGCGACCCCGGCCGAGATCGAGACAATCGACATGGCCCGCCGGGGCATTCACAACAACGCCGCCGAGCTGCTGCTCGAACGGCTGGAAGGCAAGGTCGAGACCGACTTTGCGACGGCGCGGCGGCTGTTCACGCTGATCTGCGTGCTGCACATCAAGGGTTAGAACAAGGGACGCATGGCGAAGGGTCGCAGGAATGCGGGGCGCAAGGGCCCCCGTCGCTGGCTGCTGCGTCTGGTGGCGCTGGCGGTGCTGATCGGCCTCGCCTTTGCCGGCTGGCTGTGGTGGGACATGCGCGAATGGCGCCCGGACGAGGCGCTTTATCCCGAACAGGGCGCGGTGGCTCCGGCAGGCAGCGGCGCGATCAGGTTCGAGACGCTGAAGGCAATCGGCGCGCGGTTCGTCTATCTGCCGCTGGTGGCGGACACCTCGGCCCCGGCCTTTGCCGCGCGTTTCGCGCAGGCGCAGGCGGCGGGGCTGGAAGTGGGCGTGGTGCTGGAATTCGACCCCTGCCTGCCCGCTGACCGGCAGAGCGGGCTGTTCGCCCAGATGGTCCCGCGCGATTCCACGCTGCTGCCGCCCGCAATCGGGCTGGTGCGGCTGGCCGACGGGTGCAATCCGGCGGTGAGCGATGCGGCGGTGGAGAGCGAGCTGATGACGCTCATCAACCAGATCGAAATGCACAGCGGCGCGGCGGCGATCCTGCGCCTGTCGCCCGCCTTCGAGGCGCGTCACAACACCGCCACCGCGCTGGCCCGCGACCTGTGGCTGATGCGCGACCGCGCACGCCCCGATTACGCGGGCCGTCCGTGGCTGCTATGGAGCGCCAATTCCGCGCTGGTAACAGCCGCGAGCGAGGAGCCGGTCGAATGGGTGGTGGTGCAGAAATGAGCCTTGATGCGACACAGGAACAGGCCCTCATTGCCGCCGCCTTCGCCGCGGCGGAAAACGCCTATGCGCCCTATTCCGACTACCCCGTCGGCGCGGCGCTGCTGTTCGATGACGGCGCAGTGATAACGGGGTGCAATGTCGAGAACGCGAGCTACGGCCTGGCTCTGTGTGCCGAGACGGTCGCGGTTGCCAAGGCGCTGGGCGAGGGGCGTCGCGGTGGCCTCGCGGCGGTGGCCGTGGTGGGCCTCAAGGCCGACAGCGCCCCGATCACGCCATGCGGGCGCTGCCGTCAGGTGCTTAACGAGGTCGCCGCGCTGGGGGCGACCGACCCGCTGGTGCTGTGCGTCAGCAAGGATGATGTGCGGCGCGTGACGCTCTCCACGCTGCTGCCGCACGCCTTCGGGCCGGGGCATCTGGGCTAGGCGCTTGGCCTAGCCGTCCTTGCCCTCCAGCCATTCCACCAGCGCGGCGAGACATTCGCGGCCCAGCAGCTTGCAGCGTTCGGGGCTCCAACCCTGCTCCGGCTCGGGGAAGTCGGCCAGATCCTTGTAGGGCATCTCCAGCGTCATCGCGACCGCGCCGAAGCGTTCGGCGAGCTGGTTGGTGCTCATGCTGAGGTTGGCCTTGCCCGCCGCTGCCTTGGGGTAGCCGAGCTTGGTCTGGAAATCGGGCGTGCGGCGGTCGAGGATGCGTTCGTAGCGATAGTAGCCTTCGCCCTGTTCGTCCTTCCACGAGGGGATGCCCTCAAACCCGGCGAGGAACACCGCCGGAATCGCCTCGTCGGCGTGGACGTCCATCGCGAAATCGACGCCGGTTTCGTCCATGCGGTTCCGGATCGCCAGCACTTCGGGCGAGCGTTCCGGGGTCGGCTCGGCCCATTCGCGGTTGAGGTTGGTGCCAACCGCATTGGTTCGCAAATGCCCACGCCGCGAACCATCCGGGTTGCAGTTCGGCACAACATGGATGCGGCATTTGGCGCGCAAGGCCCGCGCCACCGGATCGGCGGCGTCAGTCAGGCACTCCAGCGCGCCCTCCATCCACCATTCGGCCTGCGTCTCGCCCGGGTGCTGGCGGGCGTAGAGCCACACCTGCACATCGCCTTCGCCCATTTCGAGGCAGTCGATCGGTTGCCCATCGAGCGTGGTGCCGAGCCGCACGTAATCCACGCCCTCGCAGGCCGCCATGTCGGCGACGAGATCATGGTGGCGTTCCATCGAATAGGGCGCGAAATAGGCGCACCAGAACACGTCGGAAGCCGGCACATAGCGGATCGTCAGCGTGCCGCCATCCTCGTCCTTGTCGTACGAGCTCGCCGCGCGAATCCAGTATTCGCGGTCTTCCGAGACGCAGGCGTCATAGTCCGGCCAGCCGCCCGGATAGGCGCTGGCATTGAGGCCGGTGAGCTTCAGCACCACTTCCTCGCCTGCCTTTGCCGAGACGCGGAAGTTGAACCACTGGAAGAATTCCGAGGCATTGTCGCGCCGGATGGCGAGGCGCGCCGTGGCACCTTCGATCCCCAGCACTTCGATATTGCCGGCATCGAACCCGGCATCGATGAAAAGAGCGGTCATCAGTTTCCTTGAAGCTTCCTGGCGTTGATCGTCACGGTCTCGCCATTGCCACCCGGGAAGTCGCGGAACAAGCCCGCCGCCAGTGTGCGGGCGCTGGTGGTGACTTGCGAGTAGGGCGACTTCACCCCGGTGGCGATCTGCGCGCGGCCTTCCCACAGGGTCGGGCCGTCGGTACGGGTGATGCGGACTTCAAGATCGGTCATTACGCTCGGGCTTTCGCGACCGCCGCCAAGGTTGATGCCCACCCCCATGCCGAGGCCCGAGCCGTAGCTGCCGGTCGATCCGCTGACCCCGACGCTGACGGGGCCGCGTCCGTTCTGCTCGGCGGCGGCGATGGCATTGCGGGTGGTGCGGATGGTGGCGGTCTGCCCGGCCGGGGTGCCTTCGGGCACGACGGTGTAGCCGAGCCGCGCCAACTGCTCGCTGACCGCGCTGGCAAAGGCCGCGCGCGCGGCAAGGTTGCCCATCTCGTCGGGGAAGGCGACCGCGATGGTCCCCTGGCCGAGGCCCGCAGGCTGATCGGCGACGAAGCGGGTGACTTCGACCGGGCCGGTGTAGGGCGTGGTCGCGCAGGCCGACAGCCCCAGCGCCGCGACGGCAAGAAGGGTGGAGGCAGGCAGGGTCATCGGGCGCATGGCGAAATTCCTTCTCGTTGTCGGTCCCTTATACCGGTCCCGTGGCGGCGTGGACAGAGCCGCTGTGCCCTTGTCATGGTTGACGATTTCCAAAGGTTCTTGGTGCTAAGGCCGCGCCCATGATGTCGCACAACAAACCTTGCGTGCTCGTGACCGGCGGGGCGGGCTATATCGGCAGCCATGCGGTGCTGGCGCTGAAAGATGCCGGCTGGCCGGTGGCAGTGATCGACAATCTGGTGACGGGTTTCCGCTTCGCCGTGCCAGAGGGCGTCGCCTTCTATCAGGGCGACATCGCCGATGCGGATCTGCTGGCGCGGATTTTTGCCGAGCAGGGCGTCGGGGCGATCATGCATTTTGCAGGGTCGGTGGTGGTGCCCGAAAGCGTCGCCGATCCGCTCAAATATTACGACAACAACACCGCCCGCAGCCGTGCGCTGATCGCGGCGGCAGTGGCGGCGGGGGTGCCGCACTTCATCTTCTCCTCGACCGCGGCGACCTATGGCATGCCCGATGTGGCAGCGGTGCGCGAGGATACGCCGCAGCGTCCGATCAACCCCTATGGCTGGTCGAAGCTGATGACCGAGCAGATGCTGGCCGATGTTGCCGCCGCCCATCCGCTGAATGTCGGCGTGCTGCGCTATTTCAATGTCGCGGGCGCTGACCCGCAGGCGCGGAGCGGGCAGTCGACCGCCGGTGCGACGCATCTTATCAAGGTCGCGATCGAGGCGGCGCTGGGCCTGCGCGAATCGGTCAGCGTGTTCGGCACCGATTACGATACGCCCGACGGCACCGGCGTGCGCGACTACATCCATGTCAGCGATCTTGCCGCCGCCCACGTGCTGACGCTGGAGGCGCTGATGGCCGAGCCTGCGCGCTCGCTGACGATGAACTGCGGCTATGGCCGGGGCTTTTCGGTCTGCGAAGTGCTCGATGCAGTCGACCGGGTGACGAATCGCCAGTTGGTGCGCCATATCGAGGGCCGCCGTGCGGGCGATCCCGATTCGCTGATTGCCGATTCGCGGACCCTGCGCGAAACGCTCGGCTGGGAGCCCGCGCACGCCGATCTCGACACGATTATCGCCCATGCGCTGGCGTGGGAGCGAAAACTGGGCGATTTACGGGCGACTGGCTGATGCAAGCGCATTGACGCGCAGGGGCGGTGCCGCTAACGGCTCGCTTCGATTTCCGCGCGTCGGACGGGTTCCGGCGCGCTTGTCATTTGAGAGATACGTCATGAAGATCGTCAACAGCCTGAAGTCGCTGAAGGGTCGCCACCGCGACAACCGCGTGATCCGTCGTCGCGGCCGCACCTATGTGATCAACAAGACCAACCGTCGCTTCAAGGCCCGCCAGGGCTAAGTCGGCGCGGCTGCCCGATGGGTGGCCGGTGAAATTAACGGCCCGCCTCCTAGCAGGAGCGCGGGCCGAAGTCATTTGAGGAGCAGATCGGCGTGCAAACCGCAGTGGTGTTCGATGTCGGGAGGGTGCTGTTTGAATGGCAGCTGGGCGCGCTGTTCGGGAAGCTGATCGACGATCCTGCCGAGCTTGACTGGTTCCTCAGCCATGTCGTCACCGAGGAATGGCATTTCGAACATGATCGCGGCCGCGCGCTGGCCGACATGGTGCCCGAACGCATCGCGCAGTTCCCGCAATATGAACCCCACATCCGTGCCTATGCGACGCGCTTCAACGAGACCATCCCCGGCCCGGTCGAGGGCGCGCACGCACTGGTTGAGCGGCTGGCGGCGGCGGGTGTGCCGCTGTTCTGCCTGACCAATTTCGGCGACGAGTTCTGGGAGCAGTTCCGCCCGACCCAGCCGATCTTCGATCACTTCGCTGACATTATCGTCTCGGGCGTGGAGAAGGTCGCCAAGCCAGAGGCGCGAATCTACGAAATCGTCGAGGCCCGCAGCGGCCGCGCCGGCGCGCAGCTGTTTTTCACCGACGATAACCCCGCCAACATCGCAGCCGCCAAGGCCTGCGGCTGGAACGCCCACCTGTTCACCGACGCCAAGGGACTTGAAGCGGCGCTGGTGGAAGCCGGTTTTCTGAACTGACGCCAAAGGCTTGCGCTGAATCGGACCCGCAGGGTCCGCAAGCGCGACCGCGCGCCCGCAGCGGTGCGACCTTCAGGTCGCATGAGCGAGGATTTCGCACGCCGGAGGGCGTGCGGAACACAAGAAACCAACACTGCGCCCCAAAAGCATAAAAACCCCCGAAGCAGGGCTTCGGGGGTTTTGGAGCCATCCGGACTGGAGAGGTGCCCGGACGGCGAGGGACTTCGTGTCAGGCCCGAAGAATCAGGCCCGAAGAATCAGGCCCGAAGAATCAGGCGTTGCACTTGGCCAGTTCGTCGGCCGAGATTTCCGCGCCTTCGACCTTGAAGGCCGCGATTTCGCCGAACTTGCGGTTCAGGCCGCGGCAGATGCGCAGCGGACGCGCGCTCGCCTTGTTGGCGACGCAGGTGGTGCCTTCGCAGGTCCAGGCGACACCGCCGGCCACTGCCGTCTTGTCGCCCGCCGGAGCGGCCAGCGTGGCGTTGTAATAGGCAGCGCCAGCCGCGTTCGCCGGCGCGGTCGAAGTCGCCATGCCGGAAGTCAGGGCGGTGGTGAGCACGGCCGAAGCCAGAACGGCGAACTTGCCGGTGCGGGAGAGGGTGTCGGTCATCGCGGTATCCTTTGTCTATTCGATCTTGAGGGGGCGCTCGCCCTGTGGTCTCTGTTGTCTCGTTTTGCAATGCAACATTTCGATTCGAAACCAGTTGCTATTCGCCACCTAATGGCCTAGGTTTCGAGTTGCAACTGAAAACTAAAAATTTTTGTGACTGCCCGCAAAAGCGGTTACAACTGGCCCCATCAGGGGAAGGACATGTGAATGGGTGACTTGAGAGAACCGCTGCGCGACCTGATCGAATGCGGGTTGCCGCAGGCGCTTGAGGTGATGGGCGAACGCTGGTCGTTCATGATTCTGCGCGCAAGTTTCAATGGTCTCAAGCACTTCGAGGAGTTCCTCAGCGAGCTCGGCATTGCCCGCAACATCCTGTCCAACCGCCTCGCCAAGCTGGTCGAGCACGGCATCCTCAAGCGCGAGCCTTGCGCCGATGATCGCCGCAAGATCGAATATCGCCTGACGGAAAAGGGCCTCGATCTGCTGCCCGCCATGCTGGCACTGCGCCAGTGGGGGCAGAAATACGGCACCGAGCAGGTGGTGGAAGATCCGGTGCTGGTCGACGAGCGTGACCGCTTGCCGATCGGCCCGGTCTCGATCCTCGCGCATGACGGGCGCATTCTCGGCTCGCAGGATCTGTGGCTCACCCGCCCCGCCAATCTCGGCCACCGCGCCGATGGCACCATCGCCACGCCCGGCACCGGCCTCGGCAAGGGCGACGTGGTCGATATTGCCGCTGCAAGGGCCGCCGCCGGATAAGCCGTCGATAGACCGCGCCGTGCGGGTGCCCTGCGCGCCTGCAATCGGCTAGGGCGGGGTGATGCACGCCGCCCTCTCCGACGATCTCCACGATATCCTGCGCCGCACCTTCGGCTACACCGCTTTTCGCGGGCAGCAGGAGGCGGTGATCGGGCGCGTGATGGCGGGCGATCACACGCTGGCGCTGATGCCGACGGGGGCGGGCAAGAGCCTGTGTTACCAGATCCCGGCGCTCGCCCGGCGCGGCACCGCCATCGTCATTTCGCCGCTGATCGCGCTGATGCACGACCAGATCCGCTCGGCCAGCGCGGCGGGCATCCGCGCTGCCTCGATGACGTCCGCCGATGCTGACAACGCCGCCACCGCCGAAGCCTTCCGCAGCGGCGCGCTCGATCTGCTCTATGTCGCCCCTGAACGCGCCTCGACCCCGGGGTTCCAGAGCCTGCTCGAACGCACCGATATTGCCCTGTTCGCCATCGACGAGGCGCATTGCGTGTCCGAATGGGGCCACGATTTCCGCCCCGATTACCGGATGCTGCGCCCGGTGCTCGATCGCTTCCCCGATGTGCCGCGGCTCGCGCTCACCGCCACTGCCGATCAGGCGACGCGGGCGGATATTCTCAAGCAATTGGGCATTCCGGACGAAGGCCTGATCGTCGCCGGGTTCGACCGGCCCAATATCCGCTACGCCATCACGCCCCGCGATAATGGCCCGCGCCAGATTACCGAGCTGCTCGGGCGGCTCGACGGGGCGGGGATCGTTTACGCGCCCAGCCGCAAGCAGGCCGAAGACCTCGCCGCGCAGATCGCCCGTTCGGGGCGCGAGGCCTCGTTCTATCACGCCGGGCTCGAGCCTGAACGCCGCGCGCGGGTGCAGGCCGAATTCGTCGCCTCGGAAAGCATGGTGATGGTTGCCACCATCGCTTTCGGCATGGGCATCGATAAGCCCGACGTGCGCTTCGTTGTCCATGCCGGGATCCCGAAGTCGATCGAGGCCTATTATCAGGAAACCGGCCGTGCGGGCCGCGATGGCGATCCGGCGGAGGCGCATCTGTTCTGGGGGGTGTCCGATTTCGCCCGCGCGCGCCAATGGCTCGGCGGGGTTGAACCGGAACGCCTGCCCGCCGAGCAAGCCCGCCTCAACGCGCTCGCCGAACTGGTCGAAGCACCGACCTGCCGCCGCGCGATCCTGCTCCGCCATTTCGGCGAGCATCCGTCCGAGACTTGCGGGAACTGCGACAATTGCCTTGAACCGCCCAAGGTGATCGAGACGAGCGAACTCGCCCGCAAGCTGCTCTCGGCGGTCTATCGCACCGGGCAGAGCTACGGGATCGGCCATATCGAAAAGGTGCTCACCGGCCAGAGCGACGAGCGCATTGAAAGCCGCGCGCATGACAAGCTTTCGGTGTTCGGCATCGTCACACCCGCCGAGGCGCCGCTGCTGCGCCCGCTGACCCGCACGCTGGTGGCGCGCGGCATCCTCGCGGCGACCGAGCATGGCGGGCTGATGCTGGGGCCTGAAGCGCGTCCGGTGCTGAAGGGCGAGGTCGGGGTCACCATCGCCGAGCCGCCGGCCCGCCAGCGCCGCCAGCGACGCGCGCGGGGCGGGGCAGGGGATGCGCCGAACCCGGTCGGCAACCCGCTGTTCGAAGCGCTGCGCGCCAAACGCAAGGCGCTCGCCAGCGAACATGGCTTGCCGGCCTATGTCATCTTCCACGATTCGGTGCTGCGCGACATGGCGCACCAGTGCCCCGAAACCCTCGCCGAACTCGGCACGATTCCGGGCGTCGGGGCGAAGAAGCTGGAGACCTGGGGGCCTGACTTCATCGCCGTGGTGCGGGAGCATTTGCAGGGGTGAGGCTCCCGGACCGCCCTTGAATCTCGCCTCCCCCGGGGGAGGGGCTGGGGGCTCTGCCCTCGCGAAGGTGCGCCCCCCATCCCCAAGGGGAAGGGAATCACCCGCTAACGCGGCTCCCGGCTCACACTATAACTCACCCGGATCCGCACCCAGCTGCCCACCAGCTCGCGCCCGCCGACGCGGGCGGGGCGTACGCGGAATTGCCATGCTGCCGCCAGCGCCGCGCGGCCCATCAGCGATCCGGCCGGGCTTTCGCTGATCAGCTCGCAGTCCTCGACATAGTAGTCTGGCACGGTGCGGCAGGCGATCAGCGCCACACCCGGGCTGCGGGCGGTCGAGAGGTAGCCTGCCAGCTCCTGCTGCGTCGGCTCGCGATACCAGCGCGCGGCGTAGAGCGGCTCGCCATTGGGCGCGGTGCCGACCCGTTCGCTGTCCATGCTGGTGCGCGGCGGGCCGCTGTCGGCGGGGCCATAGGTGCGGTTCGGATTGATCTTGGCCGCGATGCTGGGCGAGGGGCGCGGCGCGGGTTGGGCCGGAGGCGGCGGTGGCGGCGCGGGGGTGGGGTTCGAGATGATCGGCGGCTTGGGGCGCTCGGGCTCGGGCAGGTCGAGCGGGGTCGGCTGCTCGGGCACGGGCGGGGATTCGACCGGCGTGCTGCTATCTTCGGGCTGCGCTTCGGGCGGCTGCTCGGCTTCAGGCTCGACCGGTTCGGAGAAATCGCTGGCGGCGAATTCGGTCACTGTCTCCTTGCTGTCGGGATCGCCCGCGATCTGCGCGCCGAGCGTCAGCAGCAGCAGCAGGATCAGCGCTTCGATCACCAGCGCGATGCCGAAGCTCAGCACCTTGCGCTGGCGCACCCCGCCGAGCAGCGCCGCAAGCCCTTGCGGTGCCTCGTCCGTCACAGCTGAAGGATCGTCGATGCTCGCCACTGCGCCCTTGAAGCGGCCGCGCGCGAATGGAGGGGGTGCGCCGCCGTGGCGGGCCTCTTAGCCCGTCATCAGCCGATAGGACAGGCCTTCCGCGATGTGGACGCGGCCCACGGTTTCGGCGCCGGCAAGATCGGCGATGGTGCGCGCGACCCGCAGCATCCTTGTGTAGCCGCGCGCGGAGAGGCGCAGTTTCTCGGCGGCTTGCAGCAGCAGTTTGCGCCCGGCCTCGTCGGGGGTGGCGTATTGTTCGAGCCGCTCGCCCTCCAGCTCGGCGTTGGAACGCACGCCGCGCGCGGTCTGGCGGGCGCGGGCGGCGGCAACGCGCGCGGCGACTTCGGCGCTGCCTTCGGCGGGCGGGGGCAGGGCCATGTCGAGCGCGCTGACCGTGGCGACATGGACGTGGAGGTCGATCCGGTCGAGCAAAGGCCCGGACAACCGTCCCTGATAATCTCCCACGCAGCGCGGATATTTGTTGCAGTTCCTCGCCGGATCGCCCGCGTATCCGCAGCGGCACGGGTTCATCGCGGCGACCAGCTGCACCCGCGCGGGGAAGGTGACATGGGCATTGGCGCGGGCGACATCGACTTGCCCCGTCTCCAGCGGCTGGCGCAGCGAATCGAGCACCGGGCGCTGGAATTCGGGCAATTCGTCGAGGAACAGCACGCCCAGATGCGCAAGGCTGACTTCCCCCGGGCGCACCTTCAGCCCGCCGCCGGTGAGCGCCGCCATGCTGGCCGAATGGTGCGGGGCGCGGAACGGGCGGGCGCGGCTGATGCGGCCCGATTCGAGCATCCCGGCGACCGATTGCACCATCGACACCTCCAGCGCCTCGGCCGGGGTAAGGTCGGGCAGGATGCCGGGCAGGCAGCTGGCGAGCAGGCTCTTGCCCGATCCCGGCGGGCCGACCATCAACAGGTTGTGCCCGCCCGCCGCCGCGATTTCCAACGCGCGCTTGGCGGTTTCCTGCCCTTTGACCTGCTTCAGATCATTGCCGCTGATGCCATCCGCCACGCTTCCGCGCGGCGGCTCGGGCAGGACGAGGCTGCCCTTGAGGTGGCCGAGCAGGCTCATCAGATCGCGCGGAGCCAGCACCGGCACCCCGCTCGCCCAGCGCGCTTCGGGGCCTTGTTCGGCGGGGCAAATCAGCCCGGTGCCTTGCGTGCTGGCATGAAGCGCGGCGATCAGCACGCCGGGGCTGGCGACCACGCGGCCATCGAGCGCCAACTCGCCCACCGCGATCCAGTCGCCCAGCTGCTCGGCATCGGTCACGCCCATCGCGGCCAGCAGCGCGAGCGCGATCGGCAGATCGTAATGCGATCCGTCCTTGGGCAGATCGGCGGGCGAAAGGTTGACGGTGATGCGCTTGGGCGGCAGCGCCAGACCCATCGCGGCGAGCGCCGCCTGCACCCGCTCGCGGCTTTCGCTGACCGCCTTGTCGGCAAGGCCCACCACGTTGAAGCGTGGCAGGCCGGGGCCGATATGGCACTGCACCTCCACGGCGCGCGCCTCCAGCCCGAGATAGGCAACTGTCTTAACCAGCGCGACCATTTACACCGCCCCCTACCCGATCCCGGACCGGATAGTGCAGGGTTAAGAGGGACTTGTCGAGCGGCTTGGGGGTGACGCTAAGGGATTTCTAAAGCATAGTTCTTGGCGATTTCGGAAGGCGTGGTGCGCGATTGTGGCACCATGAACCGCGCCCTCGCTCTCCTGCTTGCTGTCCTTGCGCTGCTGCTGCCCGGCACGCCGGTGCTGGCGCAGTCGCTGGCATCTGCCGGATCCCGCGTGCTGGCGACCACCAGCTGGGTCGAGGAATGGGATCCTGTCACGCAGGCCTGGGTGCGGGTCGAGGATAGCCCCGCCGCCGTCCGCCCCGCCGCCTTCGAAGCCACCACCACCACCACCACCCTGTCGCGCGCGGGCGGGATCACCATCACCGAAACCGTGATCGAGGAGCCGGTGCGCTTCATCGCCGATCCGGCGCGCGCATCGGCCGCTGCGCCCGGCACGGCGCAGTTCGGCCCGTTCCGCGTGATCGATGGCGAGCGCGCCGCGCTGGTCGCAGGCACTGATGCCGCCAGCCCGGCCGCCTTCGAGGCGATGCTGGCCGCCTATCCGGGGCTCAAGGTGATCGAGTTCCTCGATGCGCCTGGCACCAGCCACGATATTGCCAACCTGCGACTCGGGCGGATGATCCGTGCTGCCGGGCTCGCCACCCATGTGCCGCGCGGCGGATCGGCGCGGTCGGGCGCGGTCGAGCTGTTTCTGGCGGGCGCCACCCGCTCGATGGACCCGGGCGCGCTGTTCGCGGTGCATTCGTGGCGCGATCAGGCCGGACGCGAGCCGGGCGATTTCGCCGCCGACGCGCCGGAAAACCGGCTCTATCTCGATTACTATTCCGAAATGGGCATGACCCGTGACGAGGCGCAGGCCTTCTATGCTATGACCAATTCGGTGCCGCACGAGGCCGCGCTGTGGCTGCGCGGCAGCGAGATGGCGCGCTGGGTTGCGTCCGGAGCGCCTGAGGCAGAGGGTCCGCGCAGCCGTGTCGTTCCGGCGCTGCCTGCGCCCGTGCTGTTCGCCGCCATGCCTTCGGCCAGCGTGCTGGGCGAGAGCGCGAGGGCCTCGCTGGCGCTGGTGCTGGCCGGTGCGCGCGCGCCGGTGCAGTTGCAACTGGTTCCGCAACTCGCCTATACCGATCTCGGCGCAGTGCTGGCGGCGAGCCCTTTGCCGCTGGCGCTGCTTGACTCGGCCGTCACTTTCCCATAACCGCGCCCACCTGATCCTGGCTGCCGTGTGGCGGCCATGTGCCGGTATGCCGGTTTGCAGCTTTCGAGGATGATATGAAGCGTACGTTCCAGCCCAGCAATCTCGTGCGTGCCCGTCGCCACGGTTTCTTCGCCCGCAAGGCAACCCCCGGTGGCCGCAAGGTGCTCCGCGCCCGCCGCGCCCGTGGCCGCAAGAAGCTCTGCGCGTAATCTGTTTTTCGCAGCCCCTCCGGGCTGCGATTTCCTCGCTCACGCGATCTGAAGATCGCGTCGCTGCGGGCGCGCGTTCGCGCTTGCGGGCTCCCCTCGGGAGCCCGTTTTGCGTATGGGAACCCCAATGATCTCGGTCCTTACCAGGCGCGCCGATTTTCTCGCTGCGAATGCGGGCACCCGCAATGCGCGGGCCGGATTCGTGTTGCTGACCCGTCCGAATGGCGGGCAGGGGATGCGCTTCGGGATCACCGTCACCAAGAAGATCGGCAATGCGGTCGTCCGCAATCGCATGAAGCGGCGCTTCCGCGAATTGCTGCGCGCTGCCTTGCCGACGCTGGGCCTGCCCGATCACGATCACGTGCTGATTGGACGGGCCGGGGGTGTGGAGCGCGATTTTCACCTGATGGGCGAGGAGCTGGCCAAGGCGCTCGAACGCGCGCGCGAGGGCCGCGGCGATCCTTCCGGCGGGCGGCGACCGCGCCAGGGAAATCGCGCTGGCAATCGGGGCGGTAACCGCAAGCGGTGAAGCACATCCTCATCTTCATCGCGCGGTTCTGGCAGCTCGGCCCGTCGCGCCTGTTGCCGCCCACCTGCCGCTATGCGCCGTCGTGTTCGGAATATGCGATTCAGGCGATCGGCAAGTATGGTGCGTTCAAGGGTGGATGGATGGCGGCGAAGCGGCTAATGCGCTGCCACCCGTGGGGCGGTCATGGCCATGATCCGGTTCCCTAAGGGCGCACGCTAAGGGTTTAAACGGCACCGTTCTATCCCCATAACACACTTCTCGTCGCATTCTCTCGGGGCAATATCTTGGACAATCGCAATCTTCTGCTCGCCGTGGTGCTTTCGGGCCTGCTCATCCTCGGATGGGACGTCGGTATGCGGTATTTCTATCCCGAAGCCGTGACGCCGCCGCCGGTTGCCCAGACGGCGACCACGGCCGGTGTTGCTGGCGCTGGCGCTCCGGGTGTGGCGGCGGCGGATCTTGGCGCGGATGCCGCAGGCGCGCGCAAGGTCGATCTGAAGGCCGCACTCGCCAGCGAGACCCGCGTGGTGATCGACACGCCGCGCCTTGCCGGCTCGATCAACCTTGTCGGCGCGCGGATCGATGACGTTGTCCTCAAGGACTACCGCGAGACGGTGAAGAAGGATGCCGGGCCGGTGCGCCTGTTCGCACCCGAATCGACCCCGGGGCAGTATTTCGCCGAGTTCGGCTTCGTCACCGGCGGCGTGCGCCAGCCGGTCAATGCGCTGTGGCAGGCCGACGGCAAGCGACTCACCCCCGCAACCCCCGTCACCCTGACCCGCACCGATGCCAACGGCGTCACCTACCGCATCCGCTTTGCGGTGGACGAGAATTTCATGATCACCGCCACCCAGAGCGCCACCAATGCGGGCGCGGCTGCGGCGATCATCCAGCCCTTCGCCCTCATCAAGCGCACCAGCGCCAATGCCAGCCTGAGCCAGTGGATCGCCCATTCCGGCCCGGTCTTCGCGGCTGATGCGGTGGCCAATTACGATGTCGGCTACACCTGCGGCTGGACCTTACTCAGCAGTTGCGAAGATCTGACCGAGGAAAAGCTCTACAAGGTCGAGGGCAACACCGACTGGCTCGGCTTCACCGACCAGTACTGGTTTGCCGCGCTGGTGCCGGGCAAGGATACCGCGGGCGTCGAATTCCGCTCGGTCGGTGACAAGCTGTTCCGCGCCGACGTGCTCTATCCGGCGGCGACCGTGGCGGCCGGCAAGTCGGTCACCCAGTCGACCCGCCTGTTCGCCGGGGCCAAGGAAAGCAAGGTGCTCGACACCTATCAGGACAGCGGCATTGCCCAGTTCGGCCTCGCGATTACCTGGGGCTGGTTCTGGTTCTTCGAAAAGCCGTTCCTGTGGCTGCTGACGACCCTCAACGGGCTGGTCGGCAACTTCGGGGTGGCGATCATCCTGATGACGGTGATCGTGCGCGGGCTGATGTTCCCGATTGCGCAGAAGCAGTTCGCCAGCATGGCGGCGATGCGCGCGGTGCAGCCGAAGATGAAAGAGATCCAGGAGCGCTTCAAGGACGACAAGCAGCGCCAGCAGCAGGAGATCATGAAGCTCTACAAGGACGAGAAGGTGAACCCGCTCGCGGGCTGTCTGCCGCTCGTCCTGCAGATCCCGATCTTCTTCGCGCTCTATAAGGTGCTGGTGCTGGCGATCGAGATGCGTCACGAGCCCTTCGCGCTGTGGATCAAGGATCTGTCCGCGCCCGATCCGGCGCATGTGCTCAACTTCTTCGGGATGCTGCCCTATGACGTGCCGGGCTTCCTGGCGATCGGCCCGCTGGCGATCCTGCTCGGCATCACCATGTGGCTGACCTTCAAGCTCAACCCGGCCGCGATGGATCCGGTGCAGCAACAGGTGTTCGCGATCATGCCGTGGATCCTGATGTTCGTGATGGCGCCGTTTGCGGCAGGCTTGCTGCTCTACTGGGTGACCTCGAACATCCTGACGCTGGCGCAGCAGAGCTATCTCTATTCCAAGCACCCGCAGCTTAAGGCGGCCACGGCGAAGGAAAAAGAGAAAGCAGCGAAGGGCTAAGGCGGATGACCGATCCTGACGATCAGGCGCAGCGCGAGGAGGCCGCATCGAAGCTGTTTTCCGGCCCGGTGGACTTCCTGCTGTCCGCGCCGCAGCTGAAGTTCCTGCCTGATCCGGTGGTGCCCGAAATCGCCTTTTGCGGGCGGAGCAATGTTGGCAAGTCCTCGCTGCTCAACGCGCTGACCGGGCGCAAGGCCATCGCGCGCGCATCGGTGACGCCGGGGCGCACGCAGGAATTGAACTTCTTCGATGTCGGCCGCCCGGAGGAAGAGGGCGCACTGCCGCTGTTCCGGCTGGTCGACATGCCCGGCTATGGCTTTGCCAAGGCGCCGGTGAAGGTGGTCGAGAAATGGAGGGCGCTGGTGAATTCCTACCTGCGCGGCCGGCAGGTGCTGGCCCGCACGCTGGTGCTGGTCGACAGCCGCCACGGCCTGAAGGAAGTCGACCGGGCGATGATGAAGATGCTCGATGAAGCCGCCGTCGGCTACCGCATCGTGCTGACCAAGACCGACAAGATCAAGGCGAGCGAACTTGCCGTGGTGATTGAAAAGACCGCCGCCGAAGCGAGGCTGCACGTCGCCGCCCACCCCGAAATCCACCAGACCAGCGCCGAAAAAGGCATGGGCATCGAACGCTTGCGCGCAGCCGTAATCGCCGACGCGCTGGGCGAGGGATGGATGGGTTAAGCCAGCCTCTCCTATCACTTCCGCCGCTGGGGGAATCCGTGGCTTGCTGTCATTTTCCTCGCCTGACGGGGATGAGGAGACGCAGGTGATGGGCATACTCGATCGGTTCCGGCTCGATGGCGAAGTGGCGGTGGTGACGGGAGCGGGCAAGGGCATCGGCCGGGCGATCGCGATTGCGCTGGCCGAGGCGGGGGCGGATGTCGTGCTGGCTTCGCGCACGCAGGCCGATCTTGATGCGGTGGCCGCAGACATTACCGCGCTGGGCCGCCGCGCCTTGCCGCTGGCGACGGACGCGACCGATGGTGAGGCGCTCGAACGGCTGGCTGCTGCCACCGTCGCGGCTTTCGGCAAGCTCTCCATCTGGGTCAATAATGCCGGCGGCATTCCCGATGCCAAGCCGCGCTATCTCACCCGCACGCCGGAGCCCAATTTCGACGCGCAGATCGCGCTCAATCTGAAGGCCGTGTGGCAGGGCGCAACCGTCGCCGCGCGGCATATGGGCGAGGGCGGCGGGGCGATCATCAACATCTCCTCGCGCGCAGCGTTCGGCCCGCAGGTCAAGAACGGACCCTATGGCGCGGCCAAGGCGGCGGTGAACAGCCTGACGAGTACGCTCTCGGTCGAACTCGCGCCCACAATCCGCGTCAACGCCGTCGCGCCGGGGCCGGTGCCGACCGAGAATTTCGACGAGTGCATGGGCACCGACACCCCCGAAAAGCGCGAGAAGCTGCTGGAGATGATCGGCATTCCGCTGGGGCGCTATGGCGAGCCGGAGGATATTGCCGCCGCCGTCGTGTTCATGGCCTCGCCCGCGTCAAGCTGGGTGACGGGGCAGTGCCTCTATGTGACGGGCGGCAGGTAAGGGAGCGCGGGCAATGGATCTGGGGATTGCCGGGCGCCGCGCGCTGGTCAATGGCGGCAGCGCCGGGATGGGGCGCGGGGCGGCGCTGGCGCTGGCGCGCGAGGGCTGCGAGGTGTTCATCTCCGCGCGCGGGGCCGAGCGGTTGGAAGCTACCTGCAAGGCCATCGCGACCGAGACCGGCGCGAAAGTCCATCCGCTGGTCGCCGATCACGCCAGCGAGGATGGGCGCAAGGCAATCCTCGCGGCGATCCCCGATCCCGACATTCTGGTCGCCACCTGCGCCCCGCCGCCCTTCACCAGCGATTTCCGCGAGGTGTCGCGCGAGGAGTTCGAGAAGTCGGTAGCGACCGCGCTGCTCAGCCCTATCGACTATATCAAGGCGGTCACCGGGCCGATGGTGGCGCGGCGCTGGGGGCGGATCGTCAACATCTCCACCGGGGCGGCGAAATATCCCGCGGCAATGCGGGTGCTGTCCGGGCCTCCGCGCGCCGCGCTGGCGAATTATTGCCACGCGATCTCGAAGGAACTCGCGCGGCACAATGTCACAGTCAATTCCGTGCTGCCGGGGATGCACCACACGACGGGGATCGAGGACGTGCTCGCCCCCCGCGCCGCCGCCAACGGGCGCAGCTATGACGAGGAAGTCGCCGCCTTTGTCGAGGCGGTGCGCCTGCCTGCGGGCCGCTTTGGAGATGCGGAGGACTTGGGCGCGCTGGTGGCGATGTTCTGTTCGGCGCAGGCGAGTTACCTCACCGGCCAGTCGCTGGTAGTCGACGGCGGGATCGGCACCTCTACCTTCTAGGCGGCGGCGCGATACCCGCTCCCGCGCACCAGCTTGCCCGGACGCGCGCCGGTCGACTGGTCGAAGCGGCGGATGACTTCGCCCGCGACGATGGTCGCCTCGTAACCGGTGGCGCGCTGGTGCAGGCGGCGGCCGCCAGCGGGCAGATCGCGCACCACTTCGGGCAGGTGCAGGGTCAGGCCATCCAGGTCGATCACGTTGAGATCGGCCCGGCCGCCCACGCCCAGCGTCCCGCGATCGTTGAGGCCCACCGCGCGGGCGGCCTTCTGCCCCAGCATGTGCACCGCCTCGGCCAAGCCCAGCTTCAGCGGGCCGTCCTTTTGCACGAATTGCGTCAGCAGATAGGTCGAATAGCTCGCATCGCAGATCGCCCCGTAATGCGCCCCGCCATCGCCAAGGCCGGGGACGCAGTGCGGGTGGCGTAGCATTTCGTGTGCGCTATCGAGCGTCGCGTTCTCGTAATTGCCGAGAGCGGCGAGGAACAAGCCGCGCCCTTCCGTCTCCAGCAGCCGGTCATAGGCGACCTCCTGCGGCGTGCAGCCGCGCGCGGCGGCTTGCCCTGCCATGCTCATGTGGGCGGGCGGGGCATAGTCGGGCGGATTGTCGAGCGGGAACAGCCAGCGCCAGTTGCGCGCGAGTTCGTTGAAGGGGTGGCCGGGCGTGAAATCCTCGGTGATCAGCGCCGCCCGCAAGGCCGGATCGCGCATCGCCGCGACTTGTTCGGGGATCGAGAGGTGCGCGATCTTGGCCCATGACGGGCACAGCACGAAGGGATGCACCGTCAGCTCCAGCCCGGCGATCAGACCGATCGGGCGCGGCATCACCTGCGCCTTGGCGACCCCGCCGCTGGCATTGGTGCGCTCCAGCATCTCCAGCACCCGCCGCCAGCGCGGCGGCGCGTCATTGCCGGAAGCGAGGGTGAAGGTCGCCGGACGGCCGCTTGCGGCGATCACCCGCTCGATCACCTGATATTCCTTGTCCCACCCGACGAACGCGTCGAGCACCACCTGAAACGTCCCCGCGCCCGCATCGGCCATGCCGCGAGTGATGGCTTCCAACTCGGCAATGTCGGTGTCGAAGGTCGGGATCGCCTGCCCGTCGGCGGTCTTGTGGATGCTGAGCCGCGAGGTGGCGAACCCGATGGCGCCTGCCTGCATCGCCTCGGCGGTGAGGCGGCGCATCAGCGCGAGATCATCCTCGGTCGCGACTTCACGCGCCGCCCCACGCTCGCCCATTGCGTAAACCCGCAGGGGCGAGTGCGGCAGGTAGGCGGCCACATCAATGTCACGCTTTCCGGCGGCGACTTTGTCGAGATATTCGGGGAAGGTCTCCCAGTCCCATGCCAGCCCCTCGGTCATGACGACGCCGGGGATGTCCTCCACCCCTTCCATGACGTTGATCAGCATATCGTGATCGGACTTGCGGCAGGGCGCGAAGCCGACGCCGCAATTGCCCATCACCGCCGTGGTGACGCCGTGCGAGGAGGACGGCGAGAGTTCCTCGGCCCAGATGCACTGGCCGTCATAATGCGTGTGCACGTCGATGAAGCCTGGGGTGACGATCTTGCCCTTGGCGTCGATTTCCTCGCGGCCCGTGCCGGACACCTGCCCGATGGCGGCGATGCGCTCGCCTGCAATCGCAACGTCGCCGACGATCAGATCGCCGCCCGTCCCGTCGGCAATCGTCCCGCCGCGGATCACCAGATCATAGTCAGCCATGCCTCAGGCTCCTTCCGCCAGCACTTGCATTACCCCGCCAATCAGCGAGCCGAGCACAAAGATATAGATCGGCGGCATCGAGATATAGAGCGGGATCAGCCGCTTTTCTGCCGCCCTGTGATAGCCCAGCGCATAGAGCACCCGCATCGGTGGCCAGATGATCCCGAGTGCGGCGGCCCACAGCGGGCTGACCGTCCATGCAAACAGCCACATACCGGGCAGGAACAGCACCAGATGTTCGAGCGTGTTCTGGTGGGCGCGGACGTAGCGTTCATATTCCTCCGGGCCGGTATGGGCGGGCGGGGCGATCTTGAAGCGCCCGCGCGCAAGGCCTGCCATCAGCAGGGTGAAGTAATAGGCCAGCAGCGCCAGCGCGCTGACGATCACGACATAGACAAACGGCCCGCTCATGCTCCGGCAGCTCTCCCCGCACCTTGCACCAAGGCTGACGGGGCGGGGGCCAGGCGGCAACTCGCAATTTTGCGGCGCCGTGTCTCAGCGGGGCGTCAGACAAAACAAAGCGGGAGGCAGATTGCTCTGCCTCCCGCCAGTTCGGGCCGTTGGGGACACATGGGCCGGCCCTTTCGGCAGCAAGCTTGGCGCTACTTGCCGCCGAAGCTGATCACCAGCGTGCCGTAGAAGGCATTGTCCCTCAGGTCCGATCCGAACCGGCCCTGATAGCCGATCCGCCCGGTCACCTTCTCGCTGAACAGCGCGGCAAGGCTTAGCCCGGCCATCACCGTATCCTTGTCGGACTGCGGCGAGAGGCTGGTGAACAGCGCGGTGCCCGGCGCATCGGCGAACCGCTGGCTGGTGGCAAAGGCCGCGTTGTCATCAGCGCGGTAGGCGATCTTCGCCTCGGGGACGACGATACCGAGCTTGCCGGCCCACTTCACCCCGGCAAGGAAGGCGGTGTCGCTCTCGGACTGGCTGTCAAAGTCGAGATTGGCACCGGCCACGCCTGCCTCGGTGAAGCCCTTCATCTTCACCTTGGTGTATTCGAGGCCCACAAACGGCGTGATCCAGCTTTGCCCGAGTTCGAAGCGGCCACCCGCCTCGGCATAGAACGAGGTGGTGCTGAAGTCCGGCTCGGCAGTGATCGTCCCGGCGGTGGTCAGCACGCCGACTGTCCGCGTCGCATCGCCATCCAGCTTGGAATAGCTGCCGTTGGCGCGGATGTAGAAGTCGCCGCTGTCATAACCGGCCAGCAGGCCGATCTGGTAGCCGTCGGACTTCACCTCGCCGCCGTAGAGATCGAAGTCGGAGCTGACTTCGCGGTAGCCCCCGAAGGCGCCGATGGTGAAGTTGCTGACGGTGTAGTCCACCCCGAGCAGGGCATGGCTGCCGTCGCTGCGGTGGCCGATGCCGTTGCCGTCGCTCTGGACGCGGGCATCATGGATGCCGCCCAGTGCCCACAGCCGCAGGCCGCCATCCTGATCGCGGCAGGCCGCAACCTCGCCCTTGTTGACCGCGCAGTCGATCTGGTCGGCCACCAGCGTGCTCACCTGCAGCGCGTTGTTGCGGATCGCCTGCATGTGCCCGGCATATTGCCCGCCGCTTAGCTGGTTCATGGCGTCGCCATAGACGGCGGCGTCATTGATCAGGAACAGGTTGGTGAGCAGCTTGCCGTAGTCCCCGCCCTGGGTCGGGCTGTAGACCGCCTGCAACGCCCCGCCGACTGCCGCCTGGTTGGGCGTCAGCCCGGCCACCGCGTCGAACGCCACGCGGGTCAGCGTGATGTCGACATTGGCGTTGGCATCATACACCGCGACCGGGTTGAGCAGCACCGAGCCGGTGTTGGTGGTGACACTGCCGAACTGGCCGGTACGGGTCTGCGCGTCGATCACGTCGTTGAACGTGTACAGATTGTCGTAGAGCCCGTTCGGGGTGTTCAGCTGCAGCACCAGATTGGCACCGGTCAGCGTGGCGGTGTTGGCGGTGATCCGCGGGTAGGATGCCTGCGCTGCGGTAGCTGCCGTGGCGCTGGGCATCTGCAGCCGCAAGGTGCTGCCGCTGGCCAGCGTGAAGGTGTTCACATTGACCCGCGCCGCCCCGTCATAGCTGGAATTGCCGAGCGGATTGTCGACCAGAAAGAGCGTCGCGCCGTTAGCCACGGTGAAGGCACCGAAGTTGCTCGGCAGCGGCGTGACCGCAGCGGAGCCGCCAGAGGTCTCCATCGTGATCGCCGGGTTGACGATCCCGTCGAAGGTGGTGACGCCGCTGGCAACGGTCACCGTGTCACTCGCGCCCAGCAGGATGTTGCCGTAGACGTTGCTGGCTCCGGTGAAGCGGATGTCCACCGGGTTCGGCGCGAAGCGGGTGTTGATCGCCATGCCGCGCCGGAAGGTGGTGCCGCCATTGGTGCTCTGGCGGGCGATGATCGTCCCGCCGCTATTGACGATCGTCATGCGGTCGGTCGATCCCGGCACCACCGGCGAGGTGGTGAAGTCGCGCACCAGAATGCCGGTCGCATCCGCACTGCCGCCATTGGTGATGGCGGTGGCGCGGATCGTGCCGGAGTTGGTGAAGGTCGCCGTGTTGACCGCGGATTCGAAGGTCACACCGGTGGCGCTGGCCGCAGCATTGCTCGGGCCGGTCGCGCCGGTGGCGGTGGCGTTCACCGCCAGCGTGCCGCTGTTGGCGATCGAGCCGCTGATGCGGTTGGTCCAGCCTTCCCACGGATCTTCGGGTTCCTCCTCGGCCGGGGGTTGCTCGGCTGCCGGAGCCTGGGTTTCCCCGCCCCCATGACCGCCGCTACCGCCGCCGCCGCTGCCATTGCCGCCGCCGCCTTCCTCGGGCGGCAGGGTGGTGGGATCGATATTGGCGAGGATCACCATGCCCCGCGCGGTCGCTTCGGCGGTGCCGTTGCTGGTGGCGGTGGCGTTGACGGTGAAGGTGCCGCCGTTCGAGACGGCAAGGGCGAGCGGCTCGCTGATGATGCGATAGCCGGTCGCATCGGCAACCGATTCGGCCGAGCCTGCCGGGGTCGAGGTGGCATTGGCTGTCGCCGCGACGGTGAAGGTGCCGGTGTTCGACAGTCCGGCGTTGAACCCGCCGACGGAAATGCCCGCCTGTCGCACGCCTTCTGCCAGCGCATTGGCTCCGGCTTGCGATCCGGTCGCCGTGGCGGTCGAGCCTGCGGTGAAGGTGCCGGCGTTGTTGAAGTTGACGTTCGAGACACCGATGATCTCGCCGTTCTGCAACACCGCCGCGCCAAGCGACGAGTTCGCACTCGACGAGCCGACGCCATTGGCGATGGCCGAGAGCTGGATCGAAATCGTCGCGCCGCTGGCATTGGTCAGCGTCGCGGTGCCGACCCGTCCGATGAAGGTTTCCGGCCCCCCCGCCTCGACGATCTGGCGGATCGTGCCGTTCGAGATCGTGGTTGCGCTGGCACCGGTCTCCGCCGTGCCGGTCTGGGTCGCGCGCGAGGTGAAGGTCGCGTTGATCGTCCCGGCGTTGGTGATGGTGGAATTGGCGGTGCCTGCATCCGAGCCGCTGGCCTGCGCCTGCACCAGAATCACCGAGCCCTTGCTGTCTTCGGCGGTGGAGAACCCGTCGCCGCCAAGCATGGTTGCCGTTGCCGTGCCGAAGCCTGTGGCGGTTGACGAGCCGGTGATGGTCATGGTGCGCCCGGCATTGTTCACCAGCGTGGCGCTGCCCACGTCGACGCCCGTGCCGTTCACGGCGCTGCGGATGTGGATCAGCCCGTGCTCGCCACCCCCGGCCCCGGCGGTCGCGACGGCATCACCTGCCGACGAGGTCGCAACGGCGCTCGATGCGGCGCCGAAGGTGCCGTTGTTGGTGAAGGTGGTGTTGGCCGTCACACTGCCGCTGCCGTTGCCCTGCGCGCGCATGAACACGGCTTCTTCCATCTCCGAGGTGGCGCTGGCCGAAGCCGTCGCCGCTGCCGTCGCCGACGAGGTGAAGTTGAAGGTGCCGGAGTTGGTGTGAGTGACGGTGGTGGTGCCGGTCTTGTTGCCTTCGATCACCGCTTCCTGATGGACGCCGCCAATCGCCGAGGAGGTGGCGCGCGCCCCGAAGGCATCGCCTTCGCCCGGGCTGGTGGTGCCGGTGGCGCTGGCGATCGATCCGATCGTGATCGTGCCGATGTTGGTGAACGCCGCCGAGACGCTGGTGTAGGGCCCGGCGATGTTCTGGTTGATGGCATCGGTGATCGAGGCGTTGGCGATTGCCTGCCCACCAGTGTTGGTCGCCGTTGCCCGGGCGGTGATGGTGGTGCTGCCGTTGTTGGTCAGCGAGGCGGAATCCGACGTCGAACCGCCTTCTTCGCCGGCCACCAGCTGTTCGATGGTGCCGTTGGCGACGCTATCGACTGTGGCGGTGGCGGCAGGGGTGCCGGTGGTGGTCACGCCGCTGTTGATCGGGGTTGCGCCCGGAATGGTCGCGACACCTGGCAGGCTCACACCCGGAACCGTGGTGGTGGTTGCCTGTGCAAACACTGGCATTGATTGGCAAATTGCGAAAACAGACGCGCCAAGGACAAGCGCAGTGCGCTTTGAATAAATGCCCATGATTATGCTCCCATTTTGCGACTCCATAAAATAGAGCCGCATCCCATCGATCCCGACTCGGAAGCTATGCCTGTGTAAGTTGCGTTACAATACCGAAACGCGACAAAAATAGAGTATTTTTGGCGAAATTTGACGCAGATCAAATTTGATTTGGTCGTGTTTGTACAAATTCTTGAAGCCGATAATTATTCGCAGAAATTTCTGTTCTTGAGAGCGTTGCCAGACTCGCGCCGAGTCGCGGCGTCTGGATCGCGGCGCGTAGGTGCGTGTGTCCGGGCAGGGCAGGCCCCGCCGCAATGTGGTGCGGTTGTCAGGAAAAGCGCGCGCGCTGGCGCGGTATTACTTGGCGAACAACTTGCCCATGTCGGCAAAGGCCTTGAACTCGAGCGCATTGCCTGCTGGATCGCGCAGGAACATCGTCGCCTGTTCGCCCGGCTGGCCTTTGAAGCGGATGGTCGGCTCGATCACGAATTCCGTCCCCGCCGCGCGCAGACGTTCGACGAGCGCCTCCCATGCCTCCATCGTCAGCACCAGCCCGAAATGCGGCACCGGCACGCCGTGGCCGTCGACATGGTTGCTGGCGCGGTCGCCCGCCTGTCCGGGCGCGAGGTGCGCGACGATCTGGTGGCCGTGGAAGTCGAAATCGATCCACTCGTCGCTGGAACGCCCCTCGGCGCAGCCCATCGCCTCGCCATAGAAGGCGCGCGCGGCGGCCAGATCATCGACTGGGAAGGCGAGGTGGAACGGGGGCAGGGTCATGGCGCAGCCGATAGCGCGGGCGCAGGGCAAGGGGAAAGGGTTTTCCTACACCGGCCCGTTCTGCCAGCCCCGGGGCATGACGCGCCGCCCGCCCTTCCGCACCCCCTCCTGCCCTGATGCCCGCCCGATCACGCGGGAGGAATTCGTCACCATGCTCGAAGCCTTTCGGGCAGATGTAGCGGGGCGCGAGCTTCTGGAGTCTTTGACAAGAGTTTCTAGAGCACTGGATGTCCTAGCTTCGGTGCGGACAGCGAGCCTTTAAGTTGCTGCCCAACTTGCATCGATGATCTTGACTGGCAGCTCACCATCTAGCGGAATGTGCTCTCCGCAGTAGTTGAAAGAGCTGTTAATCAGCAGCGCCTCCAATTCCGGAGGCACCGGCTCATAGAGCTTGTCGCTCGATAACCCCTCGCTTGGTGGCTTTGGTTTCACTACCGCCAGGACTGCGATTATCTCCGCCCTCGATCCAAAGGACCGGCAGGAGATCCGATACTGACCTGTCCACTGCTTCAGAAGCTGGGTGGGCATAGCAAGGCTTTCCGTTCCACCCGGTTCTGCGGTCAAAGCCACGGCAGGCCACGGAATTCCTATTGCTGATATCGAGGCGTCACTTGATGGCTCCACCAGCGTCGCTTCAGCGATCCACAGGTCGCCCACATCAATGATGACTTCTAGCTCCATCAGCGGACGGGACGACAAATTCGTTATTCTTAGCTGGAGATAAGAATACCCCTCATCCCATTCGATGCCGTTGACCCGAGTGCCAGATTGAAACCGCGACCGCATACCGAATGCAACGAACAGGATCGGCGGGCTGGCCGGCTCTGGCTCCCCGAACTGCCACCGCATAATCCAAGGCCAGAAGAACGCGCCCAGGAACAGAATAATGCCGAAGGAAGCAAGGAAAGGCTCGTATGCGTCAGGGACGAGTGCCGGGCCAAATACGCTGAGGATCGCACCTCCGAACGCAATTAAAGCTCGGCGACCAATGTTAGGCTGTGCAACCATCGAAGCCCCTTATCCCAGCGCCAGATTGCCTCGGAATCGCAATTCTTGCCCATCGCTCGATCTTCTCAGCCGGTAATTATCAGCTCTCTCGCTGGAGTCACGGCCCCGCTTAGGCGATAGTTGAGTGATACCTCCTCCATCTCGAAACCGGCGAACAGCTCGCGCACTTCGGGGCGGTCATTCAGCGACAGAATGAAGCGCCCCTGAAGCCCGCCCAAGAGGCCCCTGAGACGCTCGAAATCGGCTGGCGAGAAGATGTCCTTCCCATAGTCGTCGGTGTGGCCCCAGTACGGCGGGTCGCAATAGAACAGCGTGCCGGGGCGACTGTCATAGCGCTCGATGCAGGCCCCGAAGTCGAGGCATTCGATCAGCACGTCCTCGAGCCGTTCGTGCACCGCCTCCAGCAGCGGTTCGATCTTACTGAGGCTCCAGCGCGGGCCATCGAAGCTCACGCCAAAGTGGAGCCCCCTGCCCCCGAAGCTGGTCTTCTGCAGGTAGAGGAACCGCGCCGCCCGCTCCAGATCGGTCAGCTGGTCGGCCGGGGTGGCTCGCAGCCGCTCGAAATCGGCGCGGCTGTAGAGCTGGAACTTCAGCACGTCGAGCAGCTGCTGATAGTGCCGCTGGAGGATGCGGAAGAGGTTGACCACATCACGATTCACGTCGTTGATCACCTCTAGCTTCGGGCGCTGGGGGCGGCGGAAGAACACCCCGCCCATCCCGACGAAGGGCTCGACGTAGCGGGTGTGCGGGATGGCGGCGATGCGCTCTCCGATCCGGCGGGACAGGGCGCGCTTGCCGCCCAACCAGGGCGCGATCGGCTGGACCGGGCGGACAGGTTCAAGCGTCATTGCGACGGGTCTCCTCAGGGCGCGCTCGGGGCGGTCTGAGAAGGGCTCGATGGCCTCCATGAATTGATCTGCCGGCAGCGGCGGCACTTGACCTCGATCTCGCCTGCCAGCGCGCCCCTATCTGCCCGAAACAGCAGGGCGCGGCAAGAACCGCATATATACTCTTCCTTCATGTGTCACACCTTAGGTGCTCCCGCCGCTTGCGGCCGGGGGAGCCGGAAGGGCCGGTCTAGACGGCCCCAGGTGCGAGCTTCTGCCTCGCGGTTCGGGGCGTTGCCGCGCCCCGGCCACCCCCGTTTCAGGAGGCGGCGACTTCCTTCTTGAGCTCGTCCTCGTCGAGCCCGGTATCGATGAAGAACTCGTCCGTCTGGACGACGAAGAGGTGCGCGGCGAAGCGGTCGCCGATCTCCTCGTCGGCCGAGACCGCCTTGATCACGGCCTGCTTGTCGAGATCGATCTTGGTCCGCAGGAAGTCCTTCGCCCGCGCCCAGCGCAGATCGCGCAGCCAGGCGATGACGTCGGCGGGCTTGACCCCGCGCTGGAACTTCACCGCGGGCGGAGTGAGGCGGATGCCGATCTTGCCGCCGCCCAACTCGGCCGAGCGCTTGCCCTTGGCCAGCTCGTCCTTCCCGCCAGCCTCCCACCATGCCTTGAGGCCCGCGAACAGCGGCTTAGCCTCGGCCTCGAGCTCGGCGAGGCGCTGGTCGCGCTGGGCCTTGATCCGGTCGATCGCGGCCTCGGCCGACAGCCGCTCGAGCGCCTTGTCGCGCTCGATCTGGACGAACTCGCCCATCATCAGCGTGGCTTCGGCGGTGCTTGTCGGGGCAGGTGCTGCGGATGCTTTGCGACGGGACATTGGGAGTTCCTCGGTTAGCCGGTGACGGTGATGGTGAAGGGCGGCAGGCTGGCGGTCGCGCCGCTGCCTCCGGTGACGGTGAGGGTGAAAGGCCCGTAGACGACCCCGGCCCCAGCCTCGGTCACCGCAAAGCCGGTGCCGAGATAGGGCGCGTGCGGCATCCCGCGTCCGCTGTCGAAGCTGCTGGTGTCGGTGATGACCTTGGAGAGGAAGTTGGCTTCCATGTCCGCTTCCGGCCCGACGAAATCGGCGTAGGCCGAGGTGCTCGACCAGGGCGTGCCGCGCAGGATGTCGACGCGGGTGGTGCCGGTCGGCCAGCTGCCGCTCGTCTTGGTCAGGCGCACCTTGCGCGCCGCGACCAGCGTGGTGACAAAGCCGGGCGCGGCCAGCGTCGTGAAGGTCGCGCCGCTATCGGCCGAGACGTTGTGCTGCGCCGGGATCGTCACCGGCGCGCCCGCATAGACCGTGCCATCGGCAAGGCTGATGTCGCGATCATAGGTGATCTCGATCACGGTGCGGGTTTCGTCGGTGAACTCGGCGCGGCTGATGCGCGGCCCGGCAATGTCGAGCGCGGCATCTATCAGGTTCTTCGCGATCCCGCGACCGACGCGCCGGCCGAGCCGTCCGTTGCCGGTCGGCCCGTTGATCTGGTGCGGGTTGCTGTCGCTTTCGAGCTGGTGATCGAGCGACCAGCTGCCGACGCGCCAGTTGCCGCCGCTGCTCGCCTTGGTGAACTGCACCTGCCGCATCGCGAAGGTGTTGTTCCCGTCATCGCTGCGCGCGTGCGGATCGACGATCATCAGCGGCGGCAGATCGGTGCCGTTGTAGAGGGCATCGAACTTGGCCTTCAGCCCGTCCATCTGCGCGGCGTAGGCGGGCGGATTGCCGATGTTGCTGGTGCCCTGCGACCAGACCACGGCGCTCGCCTGATAGGCGGTCAGATCGGCCATGTGGGTGGCAAGGCCGGTGGTCGGCGAGGTGCCCCACAGCGTCGTCACGTCCGCGTTGGTCGGGGTGTCGCCCTTCAGATCGTCGATCCACGACTGGATCGCAGTGCCCGAATAGGCGCACATCACGATCAGCAGCGGAACGTCTGCGCCGACATCGGCGTGCCACTGGTTCGCCAGCGCCACCACGCCCGATCCGGTGACATTGGCGATGCCGCTCATGCCCGCCGTCAGCTTGGTGATCGAGCGGTTGGCGGTGCTGACATTGGTGATGTTCGAGGTGATCGCGACCCGCACATTGGTTGCCGAAACGCTCGGGCTGCCGGTATCCTGCGAGGCGAGGCGCGCCCGCTGCGACTGGCCCCACAGCACCGCGATCGCGCCGACATAAAGCTCGGCGGTCGAGGCCGTCGCCGCGCCGCCATTGTCGCGCACCCGGTGATAGTAAGGCCCGCCAACCGGCACATCGGTGAAGGTGTGACGATAGAGGCCGCCGCTCTGCACCGCGGCGCTCGCCCAGTCCTTGACGAGCGTGCCCCCGGTCGGCGCATCGAACAGCGCGACTTCCACGTTGGTCGGGACGCCGCCGTAGATGCCCTTCGCCACCACCTTGCTGACGGTGTTCCGCACGCCCTCGAAGGTTTCGCCCGAGATATTGGTCGGCAGGAACACCGGCGCATCGGCCGACGCGCTCACCACCATCACGGCGGAGAACGTCATCGCCCCGGCACCGGCAGGCGAGGCGGTCGGCACGGTGGCAAAGTTGATCCGCTCGCCGCTCGTCACCACCACATCGGTCGCGGCCGCGCCGGTGGTGTCGCTGTCGGCGATGGTAACGGTCAGCGCGGTGTCGGCGGCCTCGCGGCGCAGGGTGGCGGTGCGGCTCTTGCCTGCGCCCGGGGCCGTCACCATCGCGGCGCGGATGCGCTTGACGGTGAGATCGGCCGGGGCCGGAGCCTGCACGTTCGCGCCGGTCGCCTCCGAGCCGAGCGTCATCCCCGAAATCGGCACAAAGCGCGCGGCGGTGGTCGACAGGCTGGGGGCAGCGGTGGCGAACACCAGCGCCTCGCCCGGCACGCTCGGCACCCACTTGGCGGTGATGATGGCGTTCGAGCTTGCAGGCGTGCCGGTGGTGCTGAGCGCAATCACCGCCAGATCGCCCGCGGCAAAGCTGATCGCATCGCTATCGCTGCCGCTGGTCGCGGTGCCGCTGATCGTGACGGCGGCAGCGGTGTCGCTCAGCGCGCCGTAAGCCGTGCCCTTGCGGAGCGTGTAGGTGCGGCTGTTGCCTGCGCCGGGCGCGGCGGTCGGCAGGTTGATGGTCAGATCGGAGATCGTGCCGTCCGTCGGGAACACCGTCACCGAGTTGGCCTCGGTGGTGTTGTTGAACGAGCCGATGCCCAGCCCCATGAAGGTCGAGGCCGAATGGGCAAAGCCCCAGATCAGGCTTTCGCCCTCCACATCGGCGTCGAAGATGCACGCGATCTGGATCGCACCGCTCTGCGCTGTCGGCGTGCCGCTGGGGCGGATCAGCCAGCCCAGATAATCGCCCGCCGCCACGCTCACCTGCGAGACGAGGTTGACGGGGTTCTGGTCGCCCACTGCAACTATCGCCCCCAGCGCGGTTTCGACCATCGTGGCCGGGGTCGCGCCCTTGAGCAGCTTGATTTCATAGGTGCCCTGCGTCAGCGGGGTCGGGAAGCGGACATTCAGGCGACGGATCGTGCCCGCAATCGGCGAGCGTCCCGCCGCCGCGCTGACTATAACCCCTGCCGAAAGCGAGGTGACATTGGTGCCGTTGCCCGCGAGCGGCGCGAACCGGTTGCCGCTGTTCGAAACGCTCGACGTGGCCGGGCCATTGAAGGAGAGAGGGGTTTTCACAGCGCAGTCCCCGAAATGGTGCCGGTGGCGGGATCAAAGGTGAGGCCCGGCGGCAGATCGCCGGTGAGGCTGAAGGTGTAGGGCGGGGTGCCGCCCGACACGCCGGGCGTGAAGGAATAGAAAGCGCCGGCAATCGCGGACGCGGGCGGCGTGCCGGAAATCACCAGCGGCAGCAGCGGCAGCGGATCGGCATATTGAGCCGCGATCCGCCCGAAGCGCTCTTCTTCGCTGGTGGCGGCTGGATCCTCCAGCGCCGTCAACTCCACCGACAGCCCTGCCGGAACACCGCCCCGGAACGTCGGTGCCGGGCTGCCAGCCTCGATGCATCGCGGCAGCTCGTATTGGGCCGGCATTCCCTCGGCATAGGGCGAAGGGCCGCGCGCCAGCACCGCATATTCCGGCAACGGCCCGGTCTTCAGGCCCAGCCCCAGCACCTTGATCCCGGCCACACCGATCGCGGGCGGCGTCGTCACCACGGCATTCCCGCCCATGACGACAGCGTATTGCTCCAGCGTCATGTCCAGCAGCTCGAGCCGGACGCGCAGGCTGTCATTCTCGGCAAAGGCAACCGCTGCGCCAAGCACACCCGCAGGCGTGGCGAACTGCAGCTGGCGTTGGTGGGAGACGGTCACGCCGCCGCCCGCATAGTTGCGATCGCCATTCGATCCCAGCAGCGTCCAGGGCGCGGCGGGGACCTCGTCGATGGCCGGAAAAGCGGTCCCCACCGGTGCGATCCATACGGTGAAAGGCGCGGCGATTATCTCGGGATGTTGATCGCTCATGGTGTCCTCTGCATTGAATCAGTATGCGATTGTGCCGTCGCCGCCGCCGCCGCTGGGCGGACTGGGCGGAGGGGTAAAGCTGCCGCCGGAACTGGTGCGCTGGGTGCCGATCAGCACCAGAGCCGGGTTGGCCATCTGGGTAAGCGCGGGGCTGGGATTGGCCTGATAACCGGGCGTCGCAGGGTTCCAGAAAACGCCGTAACTGGTGTCGGATGAAAGCGAGCCGATGGTCGCCGAGCCGAACGAGAGCGCGCTGCCATCGCTGAGAACCGCATCGAAAGCGGCAATCGAGATGCTGTCGTCGTCGCTCGAAAGCGGGAAGGCGACCGAACGCGAAAGGATGGTGCGAACACCGCCGGTCGCGTTTGCGGTGACCGGGCCGAGAACGCGGCGATCTCCGGTGATGCCATCGACCACGTAGGAGACAGCCACATAATAGGTGCCCGCCTGCCCCACCGCGATCTCCCGCCGCGTAACGTCAGGCCGGCTGGTGCCCGCATCGCCCCAGACGGTGCTTCCATCGGGCGCGGTGGCGCTTTGCACGAATTCGAACAGGACCAGCTCGGCCGCCGGATCGTCCACCGCACCGGTCACCACCAGCAGCGGCCCGGGAGCCGCAGCAAGGCTCCATGCACCGGGATCAGGCGCAGCGACGGCCGGAGGCGGATCCTGATCGACGGCGACCGAGCCGTCATCCAGCGGCGCAGTGTCCGAATAGGCCGAGGCCGCGATCTGGCGCAGGGTCAGCTGGTGGTGCCAGTTGCGATCCGATCCCCATGCATCGACGCGATAGGTGAAGGTCGCCCCGTCATGGTAGCGGTCGCTCTGCCATGTCACCCAGTCGCCCTCTTCGATGAAGGCGAAGCGCGGCGGCAGGGTGACGGTGGCGCGCCGCCACAGGCGGCCGAGGCGGCGGATGATCTGCCCCACGCGCTGGGCCTGCCCGCCATTGGTCACCATCTGCAGGCTCGGCCGCTGTTCGCGCGGGCCGCCGTCGGCGATCACATCGGCAATGTCGCGCTGAACCGGAGCGCTGCGCTCGTTCCAGCGCTGGGCAGGATCGATGAAGCCGGGCGCGACGGTGTTGACCCAGCCATCATCGTCCTGCCCGAGGAAGTCCGAGAAGGTCACCTTGCTGCCGACGATCAGATCCTTGTCGGTGAAGTGCGCCACCGGGGCCTTGGCCTCGCCCGGATCGACTTCCACCGCGCCTTCGGGCTGGCTGATCACCCCGGCACAGGCGGCCGCGAAATCGCCCTCGACGTCGATGAAGGGCTCGGTCGAGGCTACCAGCCCGCCGATCCGGTAACGGGCCGCGCCGCCCACGACCTCGTCGCAAAGGTTGGCGCGGGCGAAGACATTGGCGGGCGGGGCCTCGATCGCGCTCAGGCCGCGCCCGATCAGCAGCATCCCCGGCTGGTCGACCAGATCGCCGGCATAGATCCCGCGCACCCAGTTGTAACGGATGTCGATCGGGTTTTCGGTCCATTCCCAGGTGGCGGGGTTATCGCGGCGGTGCGCCCCGCTGCCGCCGACGGTGCTGTCCTTCCTCGCCTGATAGCAGCGCAGGCCGCGCACCACCCAGCGGAAGCGCGGGCGGCCGCTCGGCCAGGTGGGCGACTTGTCCTTCTCGTCATCCGACTTGTAGGCGACGACGACATAGGCAACGCCGCGCCCGCGATCATTGGCGGTCCAGCCCGGGCCGTGGGTGGTAAGGATCGAGGGCACGGCCTGATCCCACGTCCCCGATCGCCAATAGACCTCGAGCTGGTTGCTGAAGCCCGCAACAACACCGTCGCCGGTGAAGGCATGATAGGTGTCGTCGACGTAGAAGCCCTCCAGCGCATCGCAGCGATGATCCGCCAGCGAGATCACCAGCACCTCCCAGTCGGTGCCGTACTTGCCGCCATAGTTGAACGCGTCGACCAGCGAGCCTCCCAACGCCATGCGCCCGAAGATCGCCTCGCGCGGCTGCTCGCCGACCTGCAGCTGCGCGGCCAGGGCGGGACGCCTGGGTCTTCCCGGGGCGAGCAGCACGCTCGCCGCTGTGGCAAACAGCGCTGCCCCGATGCTCGCCCCGATCGGTCCGCCGATAGCAAAACCGATCGCCGATCCGACCAGCGTCGCGCCGACCTGGACGATGCCGCGAACCAGCCTACCCATCGGCAGGCTCCTGAAGCAGGGCCGGCCCAAAAGCCGACCAGGCCATCACCATCGCATCGCGCGGCAGCCGTTCCAGCCCATGACGGCCGGGGCCAACCAGCGTTGCCCCCTCGATCACCGCAAGCCGGATCCCGAACCGGCGGTCAGACCCGCGCGCCAGCACACCGGCGATATCGCCGCGCTGGGCCAGCGCCGGCGGAAGCTGCATCAGCCGCTTGTCCAGCGCCGCCATCAGCCCGCCCTCGGCCTCGACCAGCGCGAAGGCTTCGGCCCGGTTGCTCCACAGCGCGATATCGGCCAGCGGATCGCGCCCCGTCTGCGCCTCGATCGCCGCCGCGGCAAAGCTCACGCAGTCGCGCCCGCGCCGCCAGCGGAACGGACGGGCCTGCCAATCTCCGATCAGGGCAATCAGCGCGGCGGTGTCCCGGTTGGTAAGGGGCAGGCTCATCGCTGCACCCCGCGCAGGACGTTGCTGCCGAACCCGCCGCCCGCACCTGGCAGCGCCGATCCGGCCCGCGCCGGTCGCCGCCCGCCCCAGTAAAGCGTCTTCTCACCGGCGTATGAGACGTTCTTGAAGAACCCGTCAGCGGGATCGATCAGGCGCTGGTCCGCATCCGAGCGCATCCGCCCGCCGCGCCGCCCCAGCCCCCGCGCTGCCGTTTCAAGCCGCGCGGTGATCTTCGCCGTCCCGCCGATCTCTTCCTCGCGCGGCAGCGTGTCGAGCCGCCCGCGCGCCCAGACGTTGAAACCGAGCAGACTGGTGCCGGTCTGGTCAAAGATCAGACGCCACAGGATCGCGCTCGCGCCCCGCACTTCGCTCGCATCGAGCAGCGCCAGCGTCTCGGGATCGATACCGGACAGCACCAGCTCGATGTTCTGCGCCGCATCGCCCAGCGCCCCGCCAGTCACCTGCACCAGCCCGCGATCGCCCACCGGCTGGAAGGTGCGCCCGTCGAAGGTGAGGTTGCGATAGCCGCCCCAGATCCGCACCACCGGATCGCAGGCGATCTCCACCGCGCCGGTGACAATGGCGGTGCCAGCTTCGAGAGCAGCAAGCGCAGCGGGGGCGATCACCTTCATGCCAAAGCCCTCACGGTCTGAGATCCTGAATCGCAACGATCCCGCCGCCGCCCCGGATCGCGCCAGCGCCCACCGGCCCCAGCTCGCTTTCCTCGGGCGCCAGCTGCATCACGCACATCGGGTTATCGAGGTGCGCCGTCGCGCCCGAAGGCACCAGCGCGGTGTCCAGTGGCGGCTCGGCCGTCACCACGGCAACGCCGCTGCCATTGGCCGTCGCCGGCAGCACCGCGCGAACCATCGTGCGCCGGTCGAAGGTTCCGGCAGGCGATCCGGCGGCATCCCACTTCCACCCGATGTAATCGCCCACGCTGATCTCGAGCCCGGCGGGCAGGCCGCCCAGCGTGATCTGGGCATCGCCCGCGCTGGTGATCGTCTGGCTCCAGCTGGTCGCGCTGCCGGTGAAGGGCGTCGTGGTCCCTGCGCGGACCAGCCCTGCAAAGCCGAACCGGCGGCTGCGCGGGAAGCGGCGGGTGGGATCATAGCCGTAGAAGCGCCGGATGCGGCCGCGCAGCCGGTCAAAGAACGCCTGCCACAGGTCTGACGAGGTCGCATCGATCCGGTCGAGCTCGAATCGCGCCAGCCACAGCGGGAAGCCCGCCTGCACCCCGCCTTGCCGCCCGCTGGCTTCGGGTGCGGCGAAGTCGATGCGCTGGATTTCGAACCGGACGCGGGCAATGCCGCTGGGCGTGTCGGGCTGGGTCAGGATCACCGTGCGCCTCCGAGGTTGAGGATGCGGCGATCCTTCGCCTCCTGCACCGTGGTGACGATCCGCGCGGGCAGTTCCTGCTCGAGCTGCGAAATCTGGACGCGCAGCCGCTCGATCGCGGCGGCATCGGCCCCGGTCGCATCGATGCTGATCGGGATGGTGACGCTGGTGCCGCCCCCGCCGCCGGACAGCATCTTGCGACTGTCGGAATTGGAGAAGATGCCGAGGCCGCCGGGGCCAGCATAGGCCAGCTCCGGCCCTTCCTCGCCGACAACAGCCCAGCTGCCGGTCGGGATCGGCCCGCCGGTCGCGCGCCCGCCGACGAAGGAACCGAACAGGCTGCCCAGTAGCCCGCCATCGCCACTTTCACCGCCGAACAGCGCACCGGCCAGCGGGCGGATGATGGCCTGCTGGATGGCGATGCGGAGCAGATCGGCGATGATCTGGTCGGCCACCCGGCTGAAGACATCGCCGAGGCTTTCCGCGCCCATGATGGCCTCGGTCAGGCCATCATTGAGCGACTGCAACCCGTCGACCTGAATATCCTCCAGCGCCTCGTTGATCATGCCCGGGGTCTTGTCGATGTTCCGCATGAAGCGTTCGCGGCGGGTTTCGTTCTGGCGGGCGACACCATCGCGGCCCGCGGCGGCATTGGCATTGAGGTTGTCGAGCGCCTGCTGCGCGCGCTTGGCAGCTTCCGCCTCCGCATCACCTTTCGCAGCGAGCGAGATAATCGTCTGGAGCCGGATGCGCTCTTCCTCGACTTGCGCGTCATAGAGGCGCAGCGCGATCGCCTTGCGCTCGGCCTCGGTGTCGGCCAGCACGAGGGCATTCTGCAGGGCCTCGGCCTCGCCCCGGAACCGTTCGTCGGCCAGCGCCTGGGCATCGCGCGCGAGTTCCACCCGCTTGGCAAACTGGATCGCCTCCAGCTCGGTGTCGGCGAGGCGGTTGGTGGCCTCTTCCAGATCGAACCTCTGCTGGTCGCTCAACTTCTCGTTGGCCGCGATCTCGGCCAGCTGTGTGCGGCGATCCCACTCCACCCCGCGCGCGGCCAGCTCGGCGCGCTCCTCGGCGCTGGTGGCCATCTGGATGCGGGCGCGCAGGATCGCTTGCGTGATCTGGATCAGCTGGCTTTCGGCCTGCGCGTCGATCCGTCCCTGATCGGCGGCAGAGCGCCCGCGCGGCCCGCCCGGCGAGCGGGTCGATCCGCTGGGCTGATCTCCCATAATCTGGCGCGCCGCTGCGCTGTCGCCGTCCAATGCCCTCTGGGCCGTATCGAGCCGGGCGATGTTGCCAGTCTCGACGTCATAGTTAAGGACAGCCAGTGATGCGCGCTCGTAATCGCTCGGACTGATCATCCCGCTATCCATGCGAGCCCGCAATTGCCGCTCGGCCTGATCACCGGTGAGGCGGCCACGCATCACGGCATCAACGACATCGAAGCCGTTTCTGCGGCGTGTGATCCGGGTCGGCCCCATCGGACCCCATTCGAACGTCAAATCGCCCAGTCCGCCCTGCCGGATCGACTGCATCTCGCTACGCGCAGTCGCCTGTCGGCCGACCGCCTGAACCCGTGCCAGCGCAACCTGTGCGCGTGCGAGAGCAAGCGTCGATGCGGTCTGCGCGTTGATCTCTCCGGTGGTGGAGTTGATCACTCGCGCCAATATGCCCTGCACATCGCTCAGGTTATCGGTCGCCATTTCCACGCCGTTGAGGGCGCTCTCGGCCTCGAACAGCTTGCCGATGAAGGGCGTCAGCACCACTGCGGCCGATGTGACCGCAAGGCCCCACGGCCCGCCGAGGAAGGCAGCGAACCGGCTGGTGCCGCCGCTCATCATCTGGATCGACTGGATCACCTGCCCGGACTGGCTGGCGAAGATCTGCATCGGCCGCGCGCCCAGGGCATACATCGTGGCGATATCGCCGAGCTGGAAGCTCAGCTGCTGCATCCCCTGACGCTGCGCCGCGACCGACGCGCCGACCCGCTGCCCCGCCTGCTCGAAACCGGCGCTCATCTGCGCGGCGCTCTGCCCGGTGCGGGTCATCTCGGTGGCCAGCTGGGCCGAGCTGCCCTTGGTCTTGTCGAGCGTGCTGCCGAGCCGCTGCGCCTGCCCCTCGGCGCGGGTCACCCCGGCCACGAAGCCCGCATCATTGGTCCGCAGATCGAGGAGCGCTTCGCCCAGTCTTTCAGCCATCGGCTTGCTCCTGTTCGCCTACGGCTGCGCTACTTGCGGCAGGCTCCCCGCCCAGCCATGCCCCCAGATCGGCGATCACCGGTGCCTCGCCGCCGTCGGTCCTGATGGCTATGCCCATCCCGGCCAGATCCTGCGCGTCAGCCCGCGCCGGCCGGGGCGCTTCTGCCCCGCTGGCCTTGCGCTGCAGCTCGGCGAAGATCCGCTCGCGATCGAGCGGCTCGCCCCCGCCCGCCGCCAGCGCCGCGACGTTGATCCCGGCAAGCGCCTCCTCGGCCTCGAGACGGGGCAGCATCTTCAGGAAAGCCCGAACCACCGCCGCAGGCGTGCGGTGAAGCCAGTCCGCGGGCGTGCCGCCATAGAACCGGACAAGCCGGGGGAGGAGAACACCCCAGTCGGGCTGCCAAGGCTCTCCGGGATCGGCCCACGTGCTGCGGTCATCGCTCCGGCCACCTTCAGCGTCTCGCGCAGCCGGAGCGCGGTAAAAAGGTCGATGATCGCCCATCGCTGGGTGCCGGGCAGCCTGGCGAACACATCGTCAGGCACATCGACGAGGATCGCCTTGCACACCTTGGCGACGAGCGCGTCGAGCTCTGCTTCGGCCGCATCGCCATCCTCACCGTCCAGCTCCTCGATCCGCTTGCCCCAGCGGCCGAAGCGGTGGCTTTCCACCACGCTCAGCTCGCCGGGGCTGCGGATCGCATACCGCTCGCCATCGATGGTGATGCACGGCCGCTCGACCAGCGTGTCGAGATCGAGCAGCGGTGTGTGCTTGACGTCGGTCACCCATCACCCGATCCTCTGAAGCGCGGCTTCGCGGTGGTTGTGCTTGAACTGGATCGGGCCTTCGATCTTCAGGCGGCCCTCGGCCAGCTCGTTCCCGGCGCGATCGGTGATGCTGGTGATTTCGTCGCCTTCGCGCAGATCCGCACCCAGAGCGATCATGATCCGGGCATCCTCGATCATGGCGGTCTTGGCCCCGTCCACCAGCTCGCGCGCGGCCTTGGAATAGAAGAAGCACGGCAGGGCATTGTGCAGCACGCTGAAGACGGGCGCAGCCGGGCCGCCCCAGGCATCGGTGCCGGTGGCGGTGTTGCGCTCCACCCGGGCGCGATGGGTGAGACGACCGGCGATCACTGGCGCACCTTGCGGATCAGCCACGCTGCGCCGTCGACCAGCAGCATCACGGCGAACACGATCAGCACCGGCAGCCACAGCAGACCGACCAGCAGTGCAATGCTGAAGCGCGCCGCGAAGGGCTCGTCGCGGCCCAATGCGAAGACAAAAGCGAAAGCAGCAACGGAAAGGCTGAGGTAAGCGAAGTCGCCGATGCTCATGCCATCACCATCCCGCGCCGGTCTTCCAGCGCCTGAAGGATCGCCTCGCGATCGGCGGCCATGTCGCCGGACAGGGTGATCTGGTAATCGCCCGCCCGCTCGCTGCGGAGCGCGCCGCGATAGGACAGATCGAGCGCGATCAGCTTGATCGTCACCTCGTCCCGCGCCGCGGCAAGGCCGACAGGCGTGTAATTCACCTTCACCAGCGGTGCCCAATGGGTGCGTCCGTTCGGCCCGCCGGTGAGGCGCTGGAGCGTCCGCCCGCCATGCAGCACGCGGTAATCGGCAGCTGCCAGAACGCGCTGGTCAGCAGCGTTGCCGGTGTTGCCCGGCTCGATCTCGGTGACGGTGATCGCCTGCGCGGTGTCCGCCGGGCGGATCAGGCGCAAGGTGGTGTTGAGGCGCGAGGCCGGATCGGCCAGATCGCCCAGCACCACCTCGATCGCGCCGGCCGCGCCGAAGCGCGCGTCGAGCTCGGCGGTGATCGCATCGATCATCGCCAGCAGCTCGCTGTCGGGCAGATCGGTGGGGCAGCGCAGCTTGATGCGGTCGATCAGGGCCATCAGGCGGCCTCGCTTTCGGTTTCACCGGGCAGCGTCACCGCCACCGCGCCGTCACCCGCCGGAGCGGGCATCTCCGCCACCAGCAGATCGAACCCGGCGTCCAGGGTGAACGCCTGCTCGAACTGCGGCGGCAGCTGCGCCACCTCGGTCAGCTCCGCCCCGAACACCGGATCGGCATCGCGGGGGTAGGAGAGGACGATGGCGGGCAGATCGCCGGTGGTGACGGTGACGCGGGTGGCCATTGCTCAGGCGCCCTTGGTCTCGGCGGCGGCCTTGGGCTTCTTCTCGGTCGCGGCCTTGGGCTTCGCCTGGGCGGCTTCCTTCTCGGCCTGCGCCTTGGCATCGGCTTCGGCCTGCGCCTTGGCGGCAGCTTCGGCGGCGGCCTTCTCGGCGGCTTCGGCTTCGGCGCGGGCCTTTTCCTCGGCTTCAGCCTGAGCCTTGGCGGCAGCTTCGGCAGCAGCCACGTCGGCGGCAATGGCGGCGGCTTCCGCCTCGGCAGCGGCGGCGGCATCGAAGCCCGGCAGCGCCCCGTCGATCAGGCCGAACCGCTCGGCCGCGTCGGCCGGGATTTCGTCGCCCGGGGTGGCATAGAGGAAGGCCGCGCGCAGATCGCCCTCGGCGACCAGTTCCGACTTATCGGCGTTGAGGAACAGCTTCTGCTGGCAGATCACATTCTGGGACATGGGTCTTTCCTTCGGTTGGAAGCAGATCACTGGGCACGCAGCCAGGTCACGACGAGCCAGTCGCCGGTGGTGTTGACCGTGGCCATCGCGATCGTGTCGGACGTGCCGGCGGGGATGGAGGCGTTGGCGAAGCGGTCCGTGCGGACGAGGCCGCTGGTGACCGAGACGACGCTCAGCAGCTGGTCACCGGCGCGGATGCCGGGGCACGGCAGGTTGCCGATTGCCCCGCCGGGAATGACGGCGGTGGCGACCGTGCGGGGGAAGCCTGACTGGGTGACGGACATGGGAACTCTCCTGAAGGGGCTTGTCGGGCGGCTCGGGTGAGAAGCTGCCGGAAAAGCCGGGGCCGGTTTGCAGGGATCGGGGCAACCGGCCCCGGAGGAGATGCAGCCGGGCGGGAGGAATCACCCGGCTGCGCGGGATCATCAGATGCCGGTGACGGTGTGGAAGGCCGCCGGGCGGAACACCACCAGCGCGGCGCGCACGTCGGCACGCATGGTGCGGGTGCCCTGGACGAACTGGTTGCCGACATAGCCGACCTGCAGATCGATGCCGCGACGCTCGAACAGGGTGATCATGCTCGGATCGAAGCTGCCGACCAGCGCGGTGTTCTCGGTGATCACCTCGTTCTGCACCACCGGCAGGCCCCACAGGCGCTCCGGCCCGGCTTCCATCGGCGAACCGAAGATGTAGATGCCGTCGGCCGTGCGGGTGAGGCGGATGTCCTGCCAGTCGTTCGGGTGGATGACATGGTGGGTCGGGATCGCGCGGCCGGTGACGCGGATGCCGGTCATCGCCTTGTAGAGCGCGTCCATCACCGGATCGGCACCCTTGGCGCGGGTCTGGATGCCAGCGATGTTGAGGATGCCGCGCATGTTCGGCGCAGTGCCGTTGCCGCTCAGCGACTGCTGGTCGAGCCGCTGGCGCACACCGAAGGCGAGGCGCGAGTTGGCATAGCCTTCGATGAAGGCCACGTCCTCGAGCTGCTCGTCGGTCACCGGCAGGCTGTCGGCGATCTTGACGACCGAGACCGAGCGCTGGGTGAAGACGAAGGTGCTTTCGGCATAGGTGCCGCCCTCGGCCGCTTCGGCCGCTGCATGGGTGCGGGTGGTTTCTTCCATGTAGGGAACGGACGCCTGCGAGATCGCGCCCGTCGGCAGGATGTCGAGCAGCTGGATCGGGCGGGTCACCGCGTCGACGAAGCCCGGCAGACGGATGCTTTCCGGCGCGAAACCGGCCGAGGTGCTCATCAGCGCCTTGCGGCCCATCGTGTCGAACTGGGCGGCCTTGGCGAGGAAATCGGAGGGCAGCATCTCGTCAATGCTGATCGAGGCACCGGCCGGACCCTTGCCGTTGGCCATCCAGGCCTTGAACTCGGCAGCCTCGATCAGGCGCTGGCCGACCGACTTGAACTGGCCCTCGTTGCCGGGGCGGCCGCCTGCGCCGGGGTGGATGAAGCCACCGCGCGCCTTGCCAAGGTGCTCGAGCGCCGCCGCCGCCTTGTCGGCTTCGAGGAAGGTTTCGAGGTGCTTGGCGATCTGGTCGGCCTCGGCATTGAGCGCCTTGACGTGCTCGGCCACACTGATCGCATCGGTCGCGCCGGACACCACGCTGATCGCCTTGCTGTAATCGTACTGCCCGTCGGCAGTCTTGGCGGCGTCGAACACCTTGGCCAGATCCGCCTGACGGGTCTGGAGCTTTTCCTCAGCCTCCTTCCGGGTGAGGTTCTTGATATCGGACATTGCGTCTTCTCCACTTGGCTCGCGCCGCACGGTGCGGCGGATGAAACCGGTGGAGACGTATTGACGGCACAAACGCGCCTTCTCGCCCCGGACAGGTGTCCGGGCGCAGGGGATTGCCAGCGATGTCGGGATGGGTGCGGTGTAGCGCGATCGGGCCGATGCGACAACCGGAACCGGCGATGATCGACAGTGCCGGGTGCGGCCCGCTTATGAAACGCCCTCTAGCGGCGATTTCAGAGGCCATAAGAAGCCCGTCACCCGAATTTTGGCGGGGGACGGGCCTCCAATCAATTCTGGGGCATTCTGGCGGCTCCTAGAGGCCCATCTTGATCCGGGCGTTCCGTGTCAGGTGATGGGCCATCTCGTTGTCGATCGCCGCCAGAGCCTTGGCCTCGGCGTCGGGATCGCCCGGCACCAGCACCGCCCCCAGCTGGGCGTGGATCTGCTCCAGCTGCTTGCGGCCGGTGGCGGTCAGCGACTGGGGATCGCCTTTCAGCGCCTCGGCCAGCTCGCCCAGCGAGCCGATCAGCGGAGCGAAGGCAGCGTCCTTCAGCTCCTTCATGCTGACGGTGCCGGTGTTGCGCCCTGCGCCGCGCAGCACGGTCGACACCTCGTGGACATCGAGCCGCTTGAGCACCCGCACCCGGCTGTCGCCGCGCACCTGGAAATCGGCGTCCACCACGTCGAAGCCGTAGGAATACTCCTGCACCGACTTGCCGGTGGAGATGTCGAACAGCAGCGCCTTGTGCCAGTCGCGCCCGGCCTGCGTGTCGAGGTTGAGGTGCAGCTCGGCATAGGCAATGTCGCCGTCCTCGTAGATCCGCGCCTTGCCGAAGGGCATCTGGTAGCGATCGTGATGGTGGATCAGCGCGCACCACTGCTCGCCGCCCTTCCAGCTGAATGCGCCCTTCTCGTAGGTTTCGCCATCGTGATCGACTTCGGACAGGCGGGCGAGGATGGCGAGGCCCTTGCCGGTCTCGCCCATCTCGGTGACGGTCAGGTTCTTGGTCTGCATGATCGGGCTCCTAGAGCGAGAAGTGAGGTGCGAAGCTGAGGGTGCAATTCGGGCGCATGTTGGTGGCCATGATCCATGCATCCTCGGCCGAGACGATCTTGCCGTCGCGGGCGATGTGGGCGAGCTCGGATCGCGGCTCGCCGAAGCGGCCGTCGAAGATCACGTACTCCTCGACGCCCGCGGCGCGGCCGGCCTCCAGCGTGGAGATGTTCTGGGCATACTTGGTCTCGGTCCGGGCGATCACCCGGGCGCGGGTTTCGGCATTGCCCCAGTGGCCGCCCTCGACGCTGTTGGCGATGCGGTTGGCCAGCGCCTGCGCGCCTTCGCCCAGGGCGCGGCCTTCCGCCAGCGCGTCGAAGATCGCCTGCCGGGTCTGCGCCGGCACGTCGACCAGCCCGGCGCGGGTGCCACCGGCGGCGATGATCTGGCGCATCACGGGATCGGGCAGACCGGTGCCAAAGCCCGCTTCCTCGATCGCGGCGGCGACCTTGCGGGCGATGCCGACATACTGCGCCTGATAGCGGGACGAGAGGCCCTGCTCCCACGCTTCGATGTTGAGCAGATCGATGATCTGGTTGATCAGCTCGGGATCGGGATCGGCCTTGGTTTCCTTCGCCTCAAGCAGCGAAGCGGTAGGCGACAGGGAACCCGCCTTCTCGCCGCGCGCCCGCAGCACATCCAGCGCGATCTTGCCGGCGGTGTCGCCCCAGCCTTCGAACAGCGGCAGCAGCGCGGCGGTGAAGGCCTCGCGATCGGCGCGCTCCTGGGCGCGCAGCATCAGGGCGAAGCGCTCGGCGCGCTCGATGGCGGCGGGATCAGCCTCGCGAGCATCGGCGGGCAAATAGTCCTCGAGCGGGTTGGCGGCCTTGCCATCGGGTGCGGGCAGCGCCTTGGCAGGCGGCGGCAGCTGCGGATCGACCATGTTTCGGGGGTCCGAAGATTGGTCGGACAGCATTCGGCGCGGATGCCCCGCCTGCGCCAGCGGCACCTCGAGCAATGCAATGGGCCGCAGGTAATACTTGTGGCTTTCGTCCGCCTCGCGCCCGGTCTCGGTCAGGTAATCGTACATCGTGATCGCCCCGGCCTTCAGCTCATTGAGCTTGCGCTCGGTGGTGCGGTTTTCGTCCTCCTGCAGGGCGAGCACATCGTCGGTGTCCCAGAACAGCTCCAGACGGCGGCGATCGCTGGTGCGCTGGAAATCGGGCAGCAGGCTGCGCTGCAGCTCGTCGATCAGCGCGCGCCCCAGCGGCAGGACGCCGTTGTGCCAGGCGAGCTTCCGCATCTCCTCCATCGTCGCGCCGACCTTGGTCGACTGGAGGCCCGCGCCGAAGCCGACGACAGCAGCCGGGATGCCGAGCGCGGCGCAAACGCGTTCCTCAGCGACGTCTCGCGCACCGCTCAGCTCCATCTGCTGCGGGTTGAAACCGTACTGGCTCACCTCGGTCGGCGCGCCCATCACCAGCGTGCCGCCGCGCCCGTCGCCGCTGAAGGTCTGGTTGAACCAGGCCTTGGTCGCCTCGACATCCTCGGGCGTCGGCATGGCCCCGCCCTTGGGGCTGATCACCACGCCGGGCACTCCCATGTTGCGGAGCAGGCTGGCGACGAAGTTGCTGCTTTCGATGTCGGCGAAGATCTCGCGGATCACGCCTTGCAGCGGCGACAGGCCACGGCGCAGATCGCGCGGGTTGAGGCCGTGGCGGAAGTGGATGACGTCGTCGGGATCGAGATAGACCGTGCCGAAGCCGGTGCCCGGCTTGTATTCGTAGTGCGAGAGGAACTCGGTCCCGTCGAGGCCCGCCTTGGGCTCCATCATCCAGTGCGGGACATACCACAGCTCGACCGGCACGCCGGCGGTGTTGCGGACCTTGATCCAGTAGGCATTGCCGTCGGTGGCATAGGACAGGATCGTCGCCGCCCACAGCGCGATGTCTCCATAGAACGGGTTGGGATTGCGGATCAGCTCGAGCAGCTGATGCTCCTCCACCCGCTCCAGCTTCCCGCCCTGCTGACGCTCGCGCATGGCAAGGGTCGCCTCGGGCAGCGCGCGCTGGAGCCACATGATCGGGGCCATCACCACGCTCGCATCGAGCATGTCGCCGACTTCGCGGGCGTAATCGAACCGGGTGCGCTTCAGCAGCCCGCCCCAGAACAGCGACTGCGCGGCATGGCGCATCGTGGTCAGCGAGGTGGTGACGCGGGCAAGCGCCTTGGTGAGGAAGTTGCCCCCCGAATATCTGGTGGTGCTCATGCGAGGACGTCCTTCAGCGCAGCTATTTCGGATTGTCGAAGCTCGACCCGCTGGGCCGGTTTAAGGCCGGTCTGCACCGTGAGGAGCGCGCTGCCGTCCTCGGTCAGCTTAACCATCACGGTGCGACCGTAACCGCTGTTGAGAATGTGCGTGCCAGTCTTCATGCCGGGATCCAGTTTGCGTCCAGATCGAGGACATCGCCCTTGGGCGAGCGGCTGTCCGCCACCGGTCGCCAGGGCGCGCCGCCCGGCGTGCTTGCGGCGTGGATCGCGAGCGCCAGCCCCCAGAAGCGGTCGGCGTGGCCATCGGGCGTGCGCTCGGCGGTGAAGCGGATATTGCCCGCGCCGGTCACCTGCTTGGTCACGCTGCGAAGATCGGCGCGGATCTTCGGATCATGCGGAATGCGGAGGCGGCGGTCTTCCATCGTCCCACGCACCGGATAGGCCAGCGCTTCCTTCGACTGCGCGGTGAAATTGACGCCCTCCACCCGGTACTTGCCGAACTTGTCCTGGGCATCATCCACCCAGCCAATGCCGAGGCCGGTGTTGTCGATCGCCACGCGCCCGCCGCTCGCCAGCACCCGCGCGATCCACGGCCAGATCACCTTTTCCTGATCGGGCTTGCTCATGTTCTGCAGCGTGATGACAGCGCGGGTGTAGAACACGTCGCCCAGCTTCTCGAGCAGCCAAAGGACGGTGAGGTCTTTCTTGCGGCCGATATCGACGCCGAGGAACAGGGTGCCGTCCTCGATCTGCTCCCAATCGGTGCCGGCGGGATACTCGCAGCGGGCGATCAGATCATATTCGAGGAACGCCGCATCATCATCGGCCGGGCGGCACATGTATTCCTGCTGGAAGCTTTCCTCGTCGGCAGCGCCCTTGCGGACGAAGTCGAAATAGGCGGCCTCGTCCATCGCCTGCTTTTCATCATCCGCCGGCAAGGTCTGCTGGAGCTTCCACAGGAAGCCCTGATCGAGCGCGTCCTGCAGGGTAACGGTGTGCAGGCTGATCCCCTTGGGATTGCCCTGCTCCTTGATCTCGCGGACCAGCTGGTTGAAGAAGTTGGCGCTGCCGCGGTGCGTGGAGATCGCCTCGAGCGAACCGCCCCAGGTGATCCCCGGGTAGGCAATCGACCACAGCTTGCGCGGGTCGGGGTGGAGCGCGAATTCGTCAAGCACGCGGCCGCCGCGCTTCACCGACAGGTTGTTGCCATTGGCATCAGTCTGCGCCCAGCTATGACGCTCGGCCATTGCCTTCAGCGCCTCGATCAGCCGGTAGCCGTCCGACTGGTTGGCCCAGACGAGCCGCTCGCAGCCGAGCTGGCGCTTGGCGAAACTCTCCAGCGCCTTCTCGTCCGGGCTGCGAACCGCGCCCAGATGGTAGAGGCTGATCCACAGCGCCCGCGCCTTGCGGGCCATCGGATGCTGCGCGGGACGGGTGACACCGGCCTTCACCAGCGGCTTGAACCCGATCTCCTGCAGCCGCTTGATCACCTTCTCCAGCTCGGCATCGGTGCAATCGGCCGAGCTCGAGCGGCCAGCGACGTCGAGCAGGATCTGGCGATAATCGTCATCGGCCAGCGCCAGCTGCTTCTTGGCGACATGGATCTTGGCCGTCATCGCGCGGCGATGGCTGGCCGAACGGTCGAACTGCGCCGGTGCGGCGGTTTTGTGCAGGGCGAGGCCCATCAGCGGTTTCCTTTCCAGTGGAGGAAGGCGAGCATCAGCAGCCCGCCCGCACAAAAGCTCAGCACAGGGCCAAGCTTGCGGATGACCAGCCAGAAGATCGGATCGGCTTCGACGATAATCATGCACCGTCTCCGATAGCTGCCAGCCCGACCGCGAGGAGCGCAGCGAGGCTGAGGGTGATCACCATGCCGATCGCTTCCGATCGGGCGGTGCCGCGGCCGCAGGCGGCATCGAGCTCGCCCGCGACAATGTGGAGGAAGGCGAGAAGGCTGCTCACGCCTTGATCCACCGCGTGGCGCGTTCGCTCTGGGCGTCGCGCAGGTCGCCGATCGACAGGCCCCGATCATCGGCTGCGGCGAGCATGGAGGCCGCTTCGACCAGCTGCTTGCACTCGCGCAGGCCCCCGCTGTCGGGCGTGGTGGCAATGGTGACGAGGTAGCGGCGGATATGCTTGTGCCAACTTGGCATTCGCATCCTCGGTCTCGTCACGCAGCGCGCCTTCGGCCAGCTCCTCGCCATGCTTGACGCGGTCCCAGCGGGCCTTCGCGCCGCGCTGATACTGGTCCAGCTCGCCATGCTCGCGCGCGATCCGCTCCTGCGCGGCCGTCACCAGTGCGGCGGTGAACTTGGCGCGCTCAATCGGCCCCAACGGGCGGCGGTGCAGGTTCTCCGAGGCTTCCAGATCGGCGAGGTATTCGGCCTTGCCGCTCACCTCGATCGCGAAAACCGTGATACCTTCCATCGCCGCGCCGGTCAGGCGGTGCATGCCGGTGACGAGCTTCCACGGCTTCTTGCCCTCGGCGACGACGTCGGCGATCGCCTTGCTCGGTAGGTTGCGCGTCACCTTGATCGGATCGCGCTGACTATCGACGGCCATCAGCCTACCCAGCGCCGCGGCCTTGTCCTCGTGAAGGAAACCGATCCGCTCGGGGATCATCACATCCTCCGGAGCCAGCTCCAGCAGCTGCGCCTGCGCCAGCACCGGGCGCTTCGTCGCCCCTCCGCTCATTTCGCACCCCCACTTAGACGGTGCGCCGCATCGCAGGCGGGCTTACCCTCCGGCTCACCAGCACAGGAGAACAACCCATGCCGAATGCCGACTTCGATCCGATCCAGCAGCTGCGAGACCAGGTCTATGCCGTCCAGCAGCTCGTTCTCGCGCATTGCGTGGCCTTCGCGGCCGTCGATCGCGAGGCGACCGAGAGCGCCCTCCTCATCGCCGCCGGTCAAGCCGACGCCCTGCTCGATCAGAGCCGCCCCGTCGCTGCCCAGCGGCTCGCGATGCTGATCGAGGAGGTCCGCCAGTGCCTCGATTGATGCCCGGGCGTTTGAAACCGCCGCACGCAATCCGATGCGCCGCAAGAGCAACGGCAGGATGCTGCGATCGGCAAAGCCGGTGTCGGCCAGCGTCTCTTGGACAAGATTGCTCATGCCGCCACCGCCTTCCGGCGCGGGGCCAGAAACCGCTCGCGCGCCCGCAAGGTCAACGCAAAATGCTTGGTGAGGTCGGTCGAGCGCCGATTTTCAGGGTTTGCCCGGAAATCCCGCTCGATCATGGCCGCATCTTCCTGCGGGATGCCAAACAGCGCGGCCAATCCCATCACCCGCGACTGGCGCTCACGGCGCTCGGCCTCGCGGGCGAGGAACTCGTCCCGTTTATCCTGCGGAAGCACCGCCAGAAACGGATTGCGTGATGCCAGCGCGCTCATGCCGCCACCGCCTTCCCGCGGCCCGCAAGCCGCTCGGCATCCTCGGCGTCGATCTTGTCGAGCTCGCGATAGAGCGCCCCGATCGAATGCAGGTTTGCTCCGGGCGGGTTCGGGTTCCGCTCCGTCTTCTTCCAGTTTTGAAAGGTGTCCGGATGGATTCCTGCCCTACGGCAGAGTTCGGCGATGGATATCCTCGACGCTTTGGCGCGCCGCGCGATGTCCTGAACGATTGTTTGCTGGTCCATATTCCTAGAGCTATGGGAAATATTTCCCCGCTTCAAGGGATATTTTTCCCCTCTCTAGAACTCTGGGCCTTTGCTAGGTCTTCAGAATGACGGGGCTAGACCAAGATCGCGTGCTGATAAGGGCGCTCATCGAGTGGACAGGCCTTTCTGCGGCGCAAGTAGCCCGGAAGGCGAAGCTAGACCCCAAGACAATCGAGCGTCCCGCCTCAGGAAAGGCAGTTGCTCGGCTCAGCACCAGTACAATTGAAAAGCTCGCCGACGCCTTCCCAAAGTTCCCAGGCTGGACCCGCGCCGGAGCCGCAGCGCTCGCCAGCTTTGACGATCCTGACTTAGTCCCAGTTCGCGAGATCGACCTCAGCTACGGGATGGGCGCAACCTATCTTGACGTGCCCATAACCGAGGAGGTCCACCACTTCCCCCGCGCTTGGCTGCGCCGCTACACTCGATCATCCCCGGAAAAACTCTTCTTCGCGCAGGGCATCGGCGACAGCATGGAGCCGACTCTCAATGATAGCGATCTGCTCCTGATCGATACCGATCAGAAGGCCCTCAACAGCGCCGATCGCATCTGGGTGGTCACCTATGCCGATTGCGGCATGATAAAGCGCTTGCGGCCTGTTCCTAGCGGTGGGGTCGAGGTACTGTCCGACAAGAAGGAAGTCCCATCATTCACCGCTTATGACGGCGAGCTCGTGATCATCGGCCGCGTCGTCGCAGTCCAGAGGAAGCTATGAAGGCCGCACCGATTATCTGCCTGTTCGCTCTGTTGCTTTCGTCCACGAGCAACGCTGCTTCACAGCAGTTCAACCTCCGCTGCAGGGGTACTGTCGATCTGCTCGAATTGGGCAAGGATGAGAGCTCGCCATACGAGAAGGTCTTAAGGGTTGATCTGACCAAGAAGCTTTGGTGCGAGGGCGAATGCGAACAGACCACGCCTATCTTCTCGATACAGGACACTCGGCTTGTTCTGACCAGCACCAAGAACGAAACCCGCACCATGGAGAGCTCGGTTTCGGAGGTCATCAATCGCACCACGGGAGAGCACAGCGCCCTAATCGCCCTTAGATCATTCGGTCGCTCCAGCTTCGCATCCAGCAAATCGTGGAAGGGTACTTGCGAGGCAGAACCGTTTACTGGCTTTCCGAAGCCGAAGACCAAGTTTTAGAGCGCCTCCTTCGCCTCAAGGGTGGCCTTGGCGATCGTCGCATAGATGCGTCCAAGCGCTGAAAACCCGCCCACTTCACCAGCCGGGCCGGATCTCGCCGGAGCGAACGAAACCGCGGATTTCTGCGGGTTTGGCGCTTACTACAGACAAAATGCCAGCCGCGCCCACTTCTGCCCCAGTTTCAAGCCACATCGCGCGCCGGTGAGAAAGTGATCAGAGGCCTCTCATGCGACCATAAATCGCGGATTTCCGGCCTTCTGATAGTTTCAGAGGCCCAATCCATCAGATCGGCCCACTCCAGCCGATCATGGCAATTCATCGTCTAAATGGGCCTCGACTCTAGACACAGGACGCGAGCGCCAATTTTGGAGGCCTACATCGAAGAACGGCGGATTTCCGTCACTTTTGGTCCACGAAGCCCCGCCCAATCCCGCAAAATCCCGCTCGTCGCCACTCTAGAACCTCGTGTCACCTAACAGCAGAGGCGGTTTCATTGTCTGGACAGTGTCTCACGTGTCACCTCGTTCAGCGTCGACAGCGCCCGGATGAACGACTAGGGGGAAGGCCGGATACATCGCGGCAAGGTGGAGCGCGCGGCGGCATGAAACTCATCATCGGTAACAAGAACTACTCCAGCTGGAGCTTGCGCGGCTGGCTCGCGGTCAAGCAATCGGGCCTGCATTGCGAGGAACTCACCGTGCCGATCATGGGCGAGGAGTGGGACCGGCTGAAGCACGACATGGGCGAAGTGCAGCCTTCCAGCGGCAAGGTGCCGATCCTGTGGGATGGCGAGGCGGTGGTGTGGGATAGCCTCGCGATCATGGAGTATCTGGCCGACAAGGTCGGGCGCGAGCGGTTCTGGCCCAAGGACGAAGCCGCGCGGGCAATGGCCCGGGCGATGGTGGCCGAAATGCACTCGGGCTACCAGAGCCTCCGCCGCGAAATGCCGATGAACATCCGCCGCCGGATCGAGCTGGCGGGCGTATCGGAACAGACCCGCCACGATATCGTCCGCATCCTCGGCCTGTGGGCCGAAGCCCGCGCGCGGCATGGCAGCGCGGGGCCGTACCTGTTCGGAACCTTCGGGGCGGTCGACATCTTCTATGCTCCGGTGGTGACGCGCTTCATCACCTATGGCATCGGCGTGCCGGGCTTTGCGCAGGCCTATATGCAGGCCATCGCCGAGCATGAATGGATGCAAGAATGGACCGGCGCGGCCGAGGAAGAGCGATGGGTTATCGAGCAATACGAAATGGTGGGATGAACCTCGCGGTGCTTGCGGCGGCGCTTGTAGCGCTGCTGCTGGTGCCGGGCGAGGCGCGGGCGTGGGGCTTCTACGCCCACCGCAAGACCGCCGAGGTCGCCGAGGCCAATGTCTCGCCGCAGGTGCGCGCCAAGATCGCGCGGCTGCTGCGTTCGGAAAAGGCGCTCGGCACGCCCGAGTGTCCGCTCAAGACGCTGGAGGACGCGGCGGTGTGGGCCGATTGCGTGCGCGGCGAGGGCTGGCGCTGGGGCTATACCGCCGCCTGGCACTATCGCACCGCGCCGGTGTGCGAGGCCTTCAACCCGCGCGCCAACTGCGCCGGGGGCAACTGCGTCACCGCCCAGATCGAGCGCGCGCACCGCATCCTCGCCGATGAACGCCTGCCCGATGCGGTGCGGCTGGAGGCGCTGGCCTTCATGGTCCACTTTGCAGGCGATGTGCACATGCCGCTCCATTCCGGCGATCACGAGGACCGCGGCGGCAATGACCGTGAGGCCGATTACGGGATCCGTCCGGGTTACAACCTCCATTCCATCTGGGACGGCCCGCTGGCCGAGCGCGCGATCAGCGATCTGGCCGATCCGGTGGCGCGGCGCTACTCGGCGGCCGAGCGGGCGGAACTGGGCGGCGGGGTGCCTGCCGACTGGGGCCGCGAAAGCTGGGAGATTGCGCGCAGCTTCGTCTATCCCACCGCCTTCGACACCGAAGACCTGTGCTCTGCGCCACTGCCCGGCAAGACGGCGCTGAGCCAGGAGGACATCGTGCGCGGTGTGCCGGTGGCCAAGCGGCGGGTGCAGCAGGCGGGGATCCGCATCGCCGACCTGCTCGAAACCGCCTTCGCCCCCGGCCCGCTGGTGCCTGACCGCCCGCGCCGCCCGGAACGCTAGGCGAATGCCTTGGCGAGGAACCACACAGCCACGCCGAGCATCGCCAGCGCCAGCCCGCGGCGCACCGCCCGCGCGCGGCGCTCGGCCATCAGCGCGGCGCGCATCCGCTCTGCCCCCAGCACCAGTGCAAAGTGGATCGCGGTCGCCCCCCCGACGCTGATTGCCGCCATCACCAGCCCCTGCGCAAAGCTGGGCCTGCCGCCCGAGACAAATTGCGGCATCACTGTGATGAAGAACAGCGCCGACTTGGGATTGACGAGGTTGATGGCGAAGCCAGCCAGCGCGTGCCGCTGGCTGGCAGCGCGCGGCGCGGCGGCGGTGGAGGTGGTGCCGGCCTCTTGCCACGCCTCCCACGCCAGCCACGCCATCATCGCCGCCGCAAGTGCCGAGACGGTCTGCCCCAGCACCTCGTCCTGCGCTAGGATGTAGCTGGCGGCGAGCACACTGAGGGCGGCGTTGGCAGTAAGCCCGAGCGCAATGCCGGTGATCGCGCCAAGCCCTGCGCGCCGCCCCTCTGACAAGGTCAGCGTCACCAGCCAGCCCATGTTGGGGCCGGGGGTCAGCTCGACCAGCAGCACCGCCAGTACAAATCCGGTGAGATCCATCACGGCAGGCGCTGGCTGTCGTAACGGGTGCCGTCCTTGCGGGCGTAGCCCTCGGCGTCGAACACCATGTCGATGTCGGAATAGACCCCGCTATCGGCCTCGCGGCCCCCGGCGCTAATGGCGACGAAGACGCACGGCTCCTGCGTGCGGTTGTGCAAGTGATGGCCGTTGGCCTCGCCCGCGGGGAAGGTGAGCACATCGCCGGCGGCCACCGGGGTCTCGCCATGGTCGTCGATCAGCACCGCCTCGCCGGCGATCATCACCACGATCTCGTCCTGCCCGCGGTGCCAATGGCGCTGCGAGGAATAGCCGCCCGGTGCCAGCGTCACATGGGTCGCCCCCATCAGCGTCAGCCCCGCCGCCGGAGCGAGCCGCCGATACCAGCGCCCTTCCACCAGCGCATCATAGGGCGGCGGGTAGCCGGTCGCATTGGTCTGGGGAATCGCGGCAAGATCAAGCTTGGGCATTGTCGGCAACTCCTGCTAGGCCCCTCACGATGAGCGACGTTCTCGACCTTGCCAAGCGCCTGATTGCCGCCCCTTCCGTAACCCCCGCGATCGGTGCGGTGTTTGCCGAGCTGGAGGCAATGCTGGCACCGCTGGGCTTTGCCGTCCACCGCTTCACCCGCGGCGAGGGGGCGGAAGGATCGGAGGAAGCGCCGGTCGAGAACCTGTTCGCGTGTCGGCCCGGCCCCGCAGGATCGCGCCACTTCGCCTTTGCCGGGCATCTGGATGTGGTCCCGCCGGGCGAGGGCTGGGCATCTGACCCGTTCGAGCCACAAGTGCGCGGCGACTTGCTCCACGGGCGCGGCGCGGTCGACATGAAGGGCGCGATTGCGGCGATGGTTGCTGCTGTGGCCGAAGTGCCTGCCGAAGCGGGCACCATCAGCTTCCTCATCACCGGCGACGAGGAAGGCCCCGCGCTCCACGGCACCCGCGCGCTGATCGATTACATGGCGGCAGAAGGCATCCAGCCCGACCTGTGTCTGGTGGGCGAGCCGACTTCGGTGCACCGGCTGGGCGACATGGTGAAGATCGGGCGGCGCGGCTCGGTCAACATCTTCATCACCGCCGACGGCACGCAGGGCCACGTTGCCTATCCGCACCTTGCCGACAATCCGCTTCCGCGATTGGTCGCGATCCTTGCCGAGCTTGATGCGCTGACCCTCGACACCGGCACCGCGTGGTTCCAGCCGTCAAACCTCGAAATCACCGACATCAATGTCGGCAACAAGGCGCACAACGTCATCCCCGCCAAGGGCGAGGCGCGCATCTCGATCCGCTTCAACGACCTCCACACCGGCAAGAGCCTGTCCGACCGGGTCTGCGCCATCGCCGCAAAGCACGGCGGCACGGCGCGTCCGGTGATCTCGGGCGAGCCGTTCCTGACCGAGCCGGGCGCGTTCTCGGCGCTGGTGAGCGCCGCGGTCGAGGCCGAGACCGGCATCGCGCCCGAGCTCAGCACCACCGGCGGCACCTCCGATGCGCGGTTCCTGCGCGCGGTGTGCCCGGTGATCGAATTCGGCCTCTGCAACGCCACCATGCACAAGCGCGACGAGGCCGTCGCCATCCCCGATCTCGCCGTGCTGGCGCGGATCTATGCCCGCATCGCCCGCGCCGCACTGGCGCTGGACGGGGCCAGCGCGTAACGCGCCCAGACTACCCGGGAGAGACGAGACGATGGATCGCAAGCTAACCCTCTACATCCTGCTCGGGATGCTGCTCGGCGTGGTGGTCGGGCAGGTGCTCAACCAGACGGTCGATGCGGCGGTGATCAAGGAATCGATCGCCCCGTGGTTCAAGCTGTTGTCCGATATCTTCCTCAACCTCATCAAGATGCTGGTCGCTCCGCTGGTGCTGTCGACCATCGTCGTCGGCATCGCCCACATGGGCGACAGCGCGGCGCTGGGCCGCATCGGGGTGCGAGCGCTCACATGGTTCATCACCGCCAGCCTGATTTCGATCGGATTGGGCCTGATCTTGGTCAACCTGTTCCAGCCCGGCGTCGGCGCGCCGATCCCCGACGTGGCCGAGGCCGCTGCGGCGGTGGGCGAGGTCAAGGAGCTGAAGGCGACCGACTTCATCCTCTCGATCTTCCCCAAGAACGCGGTCGAGGCGCTGGCGACCAACAACATCCTGCAAATCCTCGTCTTCTCGATCTTCGCAGGCGTGGCCCTGTCGGCCATCGGCGAGCGTGGGCAGGCGCTGGTGAAGGGCGCCGACGCGCTCGCAGAGATGATGCTGCAAGTCACCGGCTACGTCATGCGCTATGCCCCGATCGCGGTGTTCGGCGCGCTGGCGAATGTCGTGGCGGCGAGCGGGCTGGCAATCCTCGGCACCTATCTCACGCTGCTGCTCGAGTTCTATTTCTCGCTGGTGTTGCTGTGGGTGATCCTGCTCGGCGCAGGCGCGGTGTTCCTGGGCAAGCGCATCTTTGCGCTGATCCGCTACATCCGCCAGCCGCTGATGATCGCCTTCTCGACCGCTTCATCCGAGGCCGCGCTGCCCAAGCTGTTCGAACAGCTTGACCGGTTCGGCGTGCCGCGCCGGATTTCGGGCTTCATGCTGCCGCTGGGTTACAGTTTCAACCTCGACGGCTCGATGATGTATATGAGCTTCGCGACGATCTTCATCGCGCAGGCTTACGGCATCGATCTGAGCATCGGCACGCAGATCATGATCCTGCTGACGCTGATGATCTCGTCCAAAGGCATCGCGGCCGTCCCTCGCGCGTCGCTGGTGGTCATCACCGGCACGTTGGCGATGTTCGGCCTGCCGGTGGAGGGCGTGGCGATCATCCTCGCGATCGACCAGTTCCTCGACATGGGCCGCACCGCCACCAACGTGGTCGGCAACGCGGTGGCGACGGCCGTCATCACCAAGTGGGAAGGGATGCTGGAGGTGGAAGAGCCCGACTATGTCGAACTCGCCCACGCCCCCGCCCACACCGCCGCCGATGGCCGCGCAGGGCTGGAGCTGGATCCGAGCAATTTCGACGACGGGAAGAGCTGAGCCGCCTCGTCTCTTGGCCCTCAGCTCTTGGACTTGTCCGAGCGGTCATACTCGACCGGCACGAACTTGCCGAGGCTGCACCCGGCGCCCTGTTGCAGCCTTCCGCCGATGTTTTGCAGCACATAGACGATCTGCGGCGAGCACAGCTGATCGATCGAGGTGTTGTAGGTAATCGCGCGGTCCATACCGAGGCCGGGGCAATTGCTCGTCAGGATGTTGCGGTAAACCTTGCCGCCCTGCATCTCGAAATCGATCACCCGGTCGGAACGCACCACGGTGTTGCGAATCTGCGAGCGATTGATGCAGCTGACCGGATCGCCCTTGACGATTGCAGGCGGCGCGCCCGCCGTAGGATTGGCATCGGTGGGGCGTTCGCGGTCACCGCTACACGCGGCGAGGAAAAGCAGGGGCAGCGCGAAGGCCGGAGCGAGTCGTTGCATGGCGCCATTATCCTTATCTGGTGCAATACCAGCCGGTTGGCGGCCGGCATTGCTAGCTCGGTCGGTTCCCACGCGGATCTTCTAGCACTTTTTTGCGGAAGCTGCACAGATCGGAAACCTTGCAGCGCCAGCATTCGGGGGTGCGCGCCTTGCACACGTAACGCCCGTGCAGGATCATCCAGTGGTGCGAATCGCGGCGGAACGGCTGCGGCACGCGCTTTTCCAGCTTCGCCTCGACCGCCTCGGGCGTCTTGCCCTTGGCCATGCCGGTGCGGTTGCTTAACCGGAAGATGTGGGTGTCGACCGCGAAAGTCTCCTGCCCGAACCAGCAATTGAGCACGACATTGGCGGTCTTGCGCCCCACGCCCGGGAGCTTCACCAGCGCCTCGCGCGTGTCGGGCACCTCGCCGCCATATTCGTCGACCAGCAGCTGCGATAGCGCGATCACGTTCTTGGCCTTGGAGTTGAATAGGCCGATGGTCTTGATGTGCTCCTTCAGCCCATCCTCGCCCAGATCGAGCATCGCTTGCGGCGTCTCGACCTTGGCGAACAGCGCGCGGGTGGCCTTGTTCACCCCCACATCGGTCGCCTGCGCGGATAGCGCCACGGCGACGAGCAACTGGTAGGCATTGCCATATTCCAGCTCTGTCTGGGGGGAGGGGTTGTCCTCGGCCAGGCGGCGAAAGAATTCGAAGATCTGGTCTTTGGTCATGGGGCTTGCGTTACAACCCCAGCACGTCGTTCGTGGTGTAGCGGCCCGCTGGTTTGCCGATCAGCCACGCCGCCGCGTGCACCGCCCCGCGCGCGAAGATCATGCGGTTTTCGGCCGAGTGCGAGATGGTCAGGCGCTCCTCGCTGCCGGCAAAGATCACCGAATGTTCGCCCGCCACAGTGCCGCCGCGCAGGGTAGCGAAACCGATCGCGCCTTCGCGGCGCGCGCCCGTCATGCCGTGGCGGCCGCTCTCCATGTTGTCGGACAGGGTAATGCCGCGACCCTTCGCCGCCGCCTCGCCCAGCAGCTTGGCGGTGCCCGAGGGCGCGTCGACCTTCATGCGGTGGTGCATCTCCAGAACTTCGATATCCCACTCCGGCCCGAGCCTTGCGGCGGCCTCGCGCACCAGATGCGCCATCAGCGTTACGCCGAGCGAGAAATTGCCCGATTGCAGCACCGGCACGGCGCGTGCGGCCTCGGCCAGCATCACGAAATGCGGCTCTTCAAGCCCGGTGGTGCCGATCACGATCGGCTTGCCCGCCACTTTCGCCGCGCCGAGGTTGGCCGCCAGCGCATCGGGCGCGGAGAAATCGACCAGCACGTCGCATTGCGCCGCGAACGGCCCGATGCTGCCGCCCGCATCCACGCCTGCAAACAGCCCATGCCCCGCATCGACAATCGCCGCTTCCAGCGCCTGCCCCATGCGGCCCTTGTGCCCGATCACTCCGAATTGCAGCTGTGCCATTGCCTTGCCTCTATGCCTCATGCTTGATGGTGTCATGGCAGAGTTCAATCGCATCGTCATCCTCACCGGAGCCGGGATTTCCGCCGAAAGCGGGATCGACACCTTCCGCAGCGCAGGCGGCCAAAGTGGACAGGGACTCTGGGAGCAGCACCGCGTCGAGGATGTCGCCACGCCCGAAGGCTTTGCGCGCAATCCCGATCTGGTGCTCGGCTTCTACGATATGCGGCGCGCGGCCTTGGCGAATGTCGCGCCTAACCCCGCGCACATGGCGCTGGCACGGCTGGAGCGCGAGTTTTCGGGTGACTTGCTGCTGGTAACCCAGAACGTCGATGACCTGCACGAACGCGGCGGCTCTGCGCGGGTGCTGCACATGCATGGCGAGTTAAAAAGCGCGCTGTGCACCTCGTGCGAGACGCGCTCGCCGTGGCTCGCCGCGATGCTGCACCGCCCCCCATGCCCGGTCTGCCGCGCCCCGAGCCTGCGCCCCGATGTCGTGTGGTTCGGCGAGATGCCCAACCAGATGGGCCGCATCTACACCGCGCTGGAAGCCTGCGATCTGTTCGTCAGCATCGGCACTTCCGGAGCGGTTTATCCCGCAGCTGGCTTTGTGCAAGAGGCGCGGGCGAACGGGGCGCACACCCTCGAACTCAATCTCGATCCCTCCGAAGGCTCGCGCCTGTTCCACGAAAGCCGCCTCGGCCCGGCGAGCCAGTTGGTGCCGGAATGGGTCGAGGAAGTGCTAGGCGGCTGACCCGCAGGCGCGGCACGACGGGTCTTTCGCGATGCGGATGGTGCGCATCCCCGGCGCAAGGCCATCGAGGATGTGCAGCCGCCCGAAGCCCGGCTCGCCCAATGCGCTCACGCCCGCCAGCAGCACCTTGACCGCCTGAAGCGCCGCGAACGTGCCCGCCCACCCGGCCATCGCGCCGAGCATCCCGTCATCCGCGCAGGTGTCGCAGTCCTCGGCGTCGAAGGCGTCGCCGACGAAGCAGCGGTAGCAGGCCTCGCCCTCAAGGTGTCCGGCAAAGGCCGCGACCTGCCCCTGGAACCGGCCCACCGCGGCCGATAGCAGCGGAATGCCCGCGGCAACGCAGGCGTCCGACACTGCGAGGCGGGTTGCGAAATTGTCGGTCCCGTCGAGCACCAGATCCGCGTCTGCAATCAGGCTCGCGGCGTTCTCCGGCGTGATCCGCGCGTCGGACACGTCGATGGCGAGCGAATCGTCGAAATTGGCGAGCCAGCGCCGCGCTGAAACCGCCTTGCCGTAGCCGACATCGCGGGTGGTGAAGATCGTCTGGCGTTGCAGGTTGCTGACATCGACCACGTCATCGTCGACCAGCGCCAGTTGCCCGATCCCGCTGGCGGCGAGATATTGCAGGGCGGGCGAGCCGATGCCGCCAAGGCCGATAATCGCCACCCGCGATGCGGCGAGCTTCACCTGCCCCGCGCCGCCGACTTCGGGCAACACGATATGGCGGGCAAACCGGTCTAGCCGGGCGGGAGAGAGGCTCACGGGCGGTCCTCGGGCGGCGCCCGGCGCTCCTGCCGGAAGGCGCCGATGCCATGCCACCACAGGAAGCCGATCACCGCGCCCTTGGTCGGCTGGAGCATGGCGAGCAGCATGATAACCGCCACCGGCAGCATGATCGCGAGCGTCACCCAGGCCGATATGCCCCAGGTGGCAATCATCGCGATCACCACCGGCGCGAGCAGGTGGCCGACCACGAAGATGCCGATATAGGCGGGAAAATCATCGGCTTGCTGGACAGACCAGTCCTGCTTGCAATGCGGACAGCGGTCGACCGGCTTGAGCCATGCGCGGAACAGCGCGGCCTCACCGCAGCGCGGGCAGCGGCCCTTGGCACCGCGCATCAGGGCGGGAATCCACCCCTCCGGCAGGGTGATAAGCTCGGGAGAAAGGCGCAGATGAGGCATGGAAAGGCTGTTTACAGCCTGTGCACCGCCTGTCGACAGGCCTGTGGATGGGCCTGTCGAAATGACGGGGAGAATGTGTGGGTGAGGGGCGGGCCCACCCCGCTGCGACTAACCTCGCCTTCGGCTCGGCAAGTCTCGCACCCCTCCCGCTTGCGGGAGGGGTGGGGGTGGGAAAGAGTCAGCTCTCCAACTGGCGCAGCAGGCTCCGCACGTCGCCGTCCATGTCGGCGTCGCGCTGGCGCAGGTCTTCGATCAGACGCACTGCGTGGATCACGGTCGAATGGTCGCGTCCGCCGAACTTGCGTCCGATTTCGGGGTAGGAGCGGGGCGTGAGCACCTTGGAGAGATACATCGCCACCTGCCGCGGCCGTACCACGGCGCGGGCGCGGCGCTTGCTGCTCATTTCCGCACGGTCGATGCGGTAGAACTGGCACACGGTGCGCTGGATTTCGTCGATCGTGATCCGGCGACGGTTGGCCGAGAGGATATCGGTCAACTGCTCCTCGGCCAGCTGGAGCGAGACTTCCTGCCCGGTCAGCTGGGCATAGGCGATCAGCTTGTTGAGGCCGCCGACCAGCTCGCGCACGTTGCGGGTGATGGTGCGGGCGAGGAAATCGACCACATCTTCCGGCACGCTGAGCGGCGCAAAGCGGGTGAGCTTGCTGACCAGGATCTTTTTGCGCAGCTCGATATCGGCGGGCTGGATATCGGCGACGAGGCCCATCGACAGGCGGCTGAGCAGGCGTGGCTCCACGCCGTCCAGCGCCTGCGGCGCGCGGTCGGCGGCAAACACCAGCCGCTTGCCCTCGGCCAGCAGCGCGTCGATCGTGTAGAGCAGCTCTTCCTGCGCGCTCGCCTTGCCGATGATGAACTGGATGTCGTCCACCAGCAGCAGATCGAAGCTGCGAAGGCGCGCCTTGAACTCGATGGTCTGGCTCGCCTTCAGCGCCTGCACGAATTCGACCATGAAGCGCTCGGCCGAGCAGTAGAAGATCCGTGCGCGCGGGTGGGCCTGGAGATAGCCGTGGCCGATGGCGTGCAGCAGGTGGGTCTTACCCTGGCCGGTCGCCGCCTTGAGGTAGAGCGGCGAGAACTGCGGCTGTTCCAGCGCCGCCATGCGTTGAGCGGCATTACAGGCGAGGATGTTGGCCTCACCGGTCACGAAGGCCGCAAAGGTCAGCGAGGGATCGAGGCCGACCGAGGAGGTGAAGCTCGAATCCGACAGCGTGCCCGCCGCAACCGCAATCGCGCTTGCGCCGTCATTGGCCGGACGGCGGCCATCGTCGATCCGCAGATCGGGCAACTGGCGGCGGCCCGGGTGGACCATGATGTTGACCTTGCCGACTTCGCTGCGCGCGATCTTCCACGCCAGCTGCAGGCGATCGTGGAACCGGTCGCGCACCCAGTTGGCCGAGAACTCGGTCGGCAGATAAAGATCGAGCGTGCCCGTCTCGCGGTTGAGGCTGCCCAGCTGGATCGGCTTGATCCACTGGCTGTGCAGTTGATGGCCCAGATCCTTGCGCAGCCCCTGACTGATGTCGGACCAGTCGGCGGCGAGATTCACGGCTTCGGCATCTTCCATCAAATCATCATCCGCAGGGCGGCGCGTGTTCCGCGCCTTGTCGATCCTGTGCACAAGCTCATCCCCAATATGCTCGGCCCCTGCGGAGAAGAGTTCCCCAGGTGCGCCCTATTTTATTGCGACAGGCAAAAGCGATCCCGTCTTCGGAAATCGGATTCCCGAAGAGCCCCCTATCGGCCGGTTTGTAAGAACCCGGGCTGTCCCGCCCCTGGTGAGCGGCGAATAAAGAACGCCACGCCTGTTTGCGCAAGCATTCAGATTTAAAAAAAGTGAAATAATCCTGTTGACTCGGCGCTACCCCGCAGGCGTGCGTTCATGTGTCTGATTTTTCAAGAAAACCATGCTTTATATCATGCGAATCGCGGGGAATCCTGACATTTGCCGCGGTTGCACAGGTCGCAATCATCGCGAACGAAAAAGGCCGCGCTGTCACAGCGCGGCCTCATTGCGATTCTCGGGTCTGCGCAACCCGTAAACGCCCCCTAGGGGTGGTTACGGATCGGGCGAAAAACGAATCAGAGCGTGGCGACTCGGCGCGTCAGGCGCGAGAGCTTGCGGGCCACCGTGTTCTTGTGGAGCACGCCGCGGGCGACGCCGCGGGCCATTTCCGGCTGGGCAGCCTTGAGCGCGGCAGCCGCGGCTTCCTTGTCGCCCGATTCACAGGCCGATTCGACCTTCTTGATGAAGCTGCGGATGCGGCTGATGCGTGCACCGTTGATCTCGGCGCGGGCGGCGTTGCGGCGGATGCGCTTCTTGGCTTGCGGCGTGTTGGCCATAATTCGTGTCTGTCTCGCGTTTGGTTCAAACCGCCCGGCGCGGCTGAAAGGAAATCCGTGGGTGTGTTCGAAAAGGGCGAGCGGGCACACGTCCCGATCGCCGGAAAGCAGCGCGCATAGTCGGAGACGGCCGCAAGGTCAACGATTCTCCCACACGGCGGTAAAGACGCCGCAAGCGTGACCACGCGCACGCAGGTGCTCGGGCCCGCAGGGGCCGAAACAGCACCGAGGATGTGCCCGCGGATGCGGGCGCGCCATCAACGTTGGCACACTGGGCAGAACCAGGTGCTGCGGCCACCCTGCGCGATGCGCTGGATCACCCCGCCATCGTCGCGGCGGCAGGCTTCGCCCTCGCGCCCGTAGACATCGAAGCTGCTGGCGAAATAGCCCAGCTCGCCATCGGGCCGCGCATAGTCGCGCAAGGTCGAGCCTCCGTCGCGGATCGAGGCTTCGAGCACGGCGACAATTGCCGGCACGAGCCGCTCAAGCTGGGGCCCTGTTACCTTGCCTGCCGGCTTGGTCGGGCGGATACCGGCGCGCCACAGCGCCTCGCACACATAGATATTGCCGAGCCCCGCGACGATCCGCTGGTCGAGCAGGCACAGCTTGATCGACTGGGTCTTGCCCTTGAGCGCGGCCTTGAGATGCGCCGCCGTCAGCCCCGGCCCCAATGGCTCCGGCCCGAGGGCGGCAAATTGCGGCCAGCGATCGAGCGCGTCTGTGCCCACCAGATCGACCGAGCCGAACCGGCGCGGATCGCACAGGGCGAAGGTGTGGCTGGCTGTCTCCAGCAGCAGGTGATCGTGGGTGTCGGGCACTTCAGGGTCGATGCGCCAGCGCCCGCTCATGCCGAGGTGGAAGATCATCGTCGACCCGCGATCGAGATGCATCAACCCGTACTTGGCGCGGCGCGAGAGTGTGCTGACGGTCGCGCCGGTCATCACCTGCACCAGATCGGCGGGGAAAGGGCGGCGCAGATCAGGCCGGTTGACCTGCACGCGCGTAATCCGCTCGCCTTCGAGAAAGGCGGCAAGGCCGCGCACGGTGGTTTCGACTTCTGGTAACTCGGGCATGATTTCACCCCCCTAACACCCTTTGCCTTGGCTGCAATTCCCTCTAGGGATCGCGGCATGAGTGAAACCACCGACGAAACCGTCTCCTTCGGCTACCAGCAAGTCACCCCTCAGGAAAAGACCCGCAAGGTTGGCGAGGTCTTCTCCAGTGTCGCGCGCAAGTACGACATCATGAACGATGCCATGTCAGGCGGGATGCACCGGCTGTGGAAGGATCGCTTCGTGAAGCGCGTGAAGCCGCAGCCGGGCGAGCAGATCCTCGACATGGCGGGCGGCACCGGCGACATCGCCTTCCGCATGGCGGCACGCGGCGCGCATATCACGGTGGCCGACATCAATCAGGACATGCTCGACGTTGGCGCTGAACGTGCGCTGGAGCGGGGGTTCTCCGAGGAGGACGGCAGCCTCGTCTTCACCTGCCAGAACGCCGAGGAGGTGAGCTTCGCTTCCAACACCTTCGACGCCTACACCATTGCGTTCGGCATCCGTAACGTGACGCATATTGATCGCGCGCTTGCCGAAGCGCTGCGGGTGCTGCGTCCCGGCGGGCGGTTCTTCTGCCTCGAATTCTCGACCGTCGAATGGGCGGGGCTGCGCGAGGCTTACGATATCTATTCCGAGCACCTGCTGCCGCGCATGGGCCAAGCCATCGCCGGGGATGCGGATTCCTATCGCTACCTCGCCGAATCGATCCGCAAGTTCCCGCCGATGCCGGCGTTTGAACAGATGATCCGCAAGGCCGGGTTCGTGAACACCAAGGTCGAACCGATCATGGGCGGCCTTGTGGCGATTCATTCGGGGTGGAAGATCTAGGCCAGTGCCCTCGTCCGCGACGCATCTGATCCGCCTTGCCCGCTGGGGCGTGACGCTTGCCCGCCGCCGCGCGCTGGTGGGGATCGAGAATGATCCCAACGCGCCCGCCGCGCTGCGCCAGCTGGTCCGCCTTGCGCGGCTTGCCACGCTGACCGGCAAGGGCGGTTCGCGCGACTATGCCGGAGCCTTCCGCGCCATCGGTCCGGCGGCGATCAAGCTCGGCCAATCGCTGGCGACCCGCCCCGATCTGGTCGGCGAGGAGGCGGCGAATAACCTGCTGTCCTTGCAGGATTCGCTACCGCCTGTCCCGTTCTCGCAGATCAAGGCGGCCATCGAATCGAGCTTCGGCCAGCCGATCGAAGCGCTGTTTGCCGAAATCGATCCCGAGCCGGTCGGCGCGGCCTCGATCGCGCAGGTCCACAAGGGCGTCACCACCGATGGCCGCAAGGTCGCGATCAAGGTGCTGCGCCCCGGCATTCGCGAGAAATTCGCGCGCGATATCCAGACCTACGAATGGGCCGCCGCCCATGTCGAGGCGATGGGCGGGGAGGCCAGCCGCCTGCGTCCGCGCCTCACCATCGCCAACTTCAAGCGCTGGACCAATTCCGAACTCGATCTGCGGCGCGAGGCTGCCTCGGCCAGCGAACTTGCCGAGCAGATGGCGGGCGTCCCCGGCTATCGCATCCCCGATGTCGACTGGGACCGCACCAACGGGCGGGTGATGACCATCGAATGGATCGACGGGATCAAGATCAGCCGCGTCGATGAACTGCGCGCGCGCGGGCATGATCTGGCAGCGATTTCGGAAAAGCTCGTCATCAGCTTTCTGACGCAGGCGATCAGCACCGGGTTTTTCCATGCCGACATGCATCAGGGCAACCTGTTTGTGGAGGATGACGGCACTATCGTCGCGATCGATTTCGGCATCATGGGCCGGATTGATCGGCGCGCGCGGCAGTGGCTGGCGGAGATCCTTTACGGGCTGACCACCGGCAATTACCAGCGCGTCGCCGAAATCCATTTCGAGGCGCAATATGTGCCCAGCTACCACTCGGTCGGCGAATTCGCGACCGCGCTGCGAGCGGTGGGCGAGCCGATGCGGGGCAAGCCGGTGAAGGAGCTGAGCGTCGGTCAGATGCTCGATGGGCTGTTCGCCATCACCCGCGATTTCGACATGCAGACCCAGCCGCACCTGCTGCTGCTGCAAAAGACGATGGTGATGGTCGAGGGGATCGCGACCCAGCTCAATCCCGACATCAACATGTGGGACACCGCCGCGCCTTATGTGCGCTCGTGGCTGCGCGACGAACTCGGCCCCGAAGCGGCGCTGGCGCAGCGGATCAAGGACGATGCCGATACGCTGTTGCGCCTGCCGGGCCTGCTCCGCAGGGTGGAGGAAATGTTCCCGCCCAAGGGCGGCGCGCCCGAACAGCCGCCGCTTCCGGAAATCCCGCTGATCACCGACAAGCGCGAAGGCCGCGGCGTGGTCGGCTATGTCGTGGCAGCGCTCGCCGGAGCGGGCGCGGTGTGGGGCGTGCTGGCGGCTGGCTGGCTCTAACCGCCGCGCCGGAAATGCCGCGCGGCGATCAGCGCCAGCACCAGCGTCACCCCCTCGACCACCATCGGCTGGAGCGCATTGGCATAATTGCCGTCGGCCAGCAGGCTCAAGCCCCGTCCGGCGAGCGCAATCCCGATCAGCGCCGCCGCCACCCACAGCACGTCGCCCCGGCTGCGCCAGCCGCCCCACACCAGCGCTCCGCCCAGCACCCAGAAGAAGGCGGTGAAATCGGCGCGCATCGTCGAAAGGCCTTGCGCCCCTCCCGCCGCGACCCCGAACGCCTCGCCCAGCCGATCAGGCGCGAACAGGAAGCCGGAGCCGATCGCGAGATAGAGCAGGCCCAGCAGCAGCAGCGCAGCGCGCAGGAATAATGTCATGACCCGTCCCCCGATGATAAGCCCGCCAAGTCTGGCCTAGCGCAGCGGGCGGCTCAAGCCGGGCGCACCGGAAAACCGCGCAAAACGGTTGCGCCTTTGTAAGCGCAATCTTAACCACGGCGCGACCATTGTGCGCGCCAAGACTATGGGCGCGCGGCTTGGCGGGCGGGCAGGGCGCGTCTAGACGTAACGACCGGGTGGTCGCCCCGGCATGGGAGTGGTTCGAAAACCGATGGCATTGATCGTCGTGCAGAGCGGGAACAGGCAATGACGGGCAAGGGCCCGCGCATCCTGCTGGTCGTGGGCGGCGGCATCGCGGCCTACAAGGCTTGCGAGCTGGTGCGCCTGATCCGCAAGGGCGGGGGCGAGGTCACCTGCGTCGTCACCAAGGGCGGCCAGCAATTCGTCACCCCGATGGCGCTCGCGGCGCTCAGCGAAAATCAGGTGTACACCAACCTGTTCGACCTCAAGAACGAGGCCGAGATGGGGCATATCCAATTGAGCCGCGAGGCCGATCTGGTGGTGGTGTGCCCGGCGACGGCCGATCTCCTCGCCAAGATGGCGAGCGGGATTGCCGATGATCTGGCGACGACGCTGATCCTTGCCACCGACAAGCCGGTTATCGCCGTGCCCGCCATGAACGTACGGATGTGGGAGCACGAGGCGACGCAGCGCAATGTCGCCTTGCTCGCTTCGGCGGGCGTCACCGTGCTGCATCCCGACGAAGGCCCCATGGCTTGCGGCGAGTTCGGCTATGGCCGCCTGCCCGAGCCCGAGGCGATCTGGCGCGTCATCGCGTCCTATTTCGGCATCGCGGTGCCCGAAGCGGTCCAGACCCGCATCCCGGCGAATGATCGCGCCATGATCGAGGTCGAAGCGCTCGAACCCGAGGAGGAGGAAGAAAGCTCCCGCGGCGGCGGGCTCGGCGGCTTGTTGTCGCGGATCATCCCGCGCTCCACCGCCAAGCGCACCCATGAGGAAATCGAGGCCGAATTTCTCGATCTGCCCCCGCCCGAGGAAGGCGAAGGCGAGCCTCTGCCCGAAGAACCCGCACCTGAATTTGCTCCCGATTTTGCCCCTGATTTCGGCGGACCGCTGCTCGCCAAAAAGGGCAAGGCGGGCGCCGCTCCGCCGGTCGACGCCGGAGCGATCAATCACCAGGTCGATCCGCGCAAGAGCGCGCCCGAAGTGCTCGCGCCCGCTGTGCCGGGCGAGATCGAGGCCGATCTCGGCTTCGTACCCGAAGGCGCGGATTTCGGCCTTGCCGCCGATTACCGTCCGCTCTCCGGCCGCCATGTGCTGGTCACCGCCGGGCCGACCTGGGAAGCGATCGATCCGGTGCGCTACATCGCCAACCGGTCGAGCGGGAAGCAGGGCTTTGCGATTGCCGCCGCCGCCGCCGCGCTGGGCGCGAAGGTGACGCTGGTGGCGGGGCCGGTCGCGCTCAAGACCCCGGCAGGTGTCAGGCGCATTGATGTCGAAAGCGCACAGGATATGGCCAAGGCAGTCAAGCAGGCACTGCCCGCCGATGTCGCCGTGATGGTCGCCGCGGTCGCCGACTGGCGGCCCAAGGAATATCGCGGCCAGAAGATCAAGAAGCGCGGCGATGCGCCGCCCGCGCTGATGCTGACCGAGAACCCCGACATTCTCTCGAACGTCGCAGGCGGGGCCAAGCGCCCCGAGCTGGTGATCGGCTTTGCCGCCGAAACCGACAATGTGCTCGAACACGCCAAGGCGAAGCGCAAGCGCAAGGGGGCCGATTGGATTGTCGCCAATGATGTGAGCGGCGATGTGATGGGCGGTGACCTCAACCGCGTCACCATCGTCAGCGGCGACCGGGTCGAGACGCTGGAGGAAATGCCCAAGAGCGCGGTGGCGATGGCGCTGGTCGAACGGATCGCGGCAAGCCTCAAGGTCGAGGCGGCGGAGTGACCATTCCCGTTCAGCTCAAGCGCCTGCCGCACGGCGCGGGCCTGCCGTTGCCGGCCTATGCCACGTCAGGCGCGGCCGGGATGGACGTAGTCAGCGCCGAGGATGTCACCATTGCGCCGGGCGCGCGTCATGCGGTGGCGACCGGCTTGGCGCTGGCGATCCCGCAGGGCTACGAAGTGCAGGTGCGCCCGCGCTCCGGCCTCGCCCTGAAGCACGGCATCACCGTGCCCAACACCCCCGGCACCATCGACAGCGATTATCGCGGCGAGTTGAAGGTGATCCTGATCAACCACGGTACCGAGCCCTTCGCCATCCAGCGCGGCGACCGTATCGCCCAGCTGGTGCTGGCGCCGGTGGTGCAGGCGATGTGGGAGGAAGTCGCAGAGCTGGACGCGACGGATCGCGGCGAGGGCGGCTTCGGCTCGACCGGGGGGCACGCCAAGCTCTGAAATCGCGGTTCGCGCGGGCGAGCCGCCGAGACGGCGGTATGCCCAGCCAACAAAAAAGGCGGCACCGATCCCCTGGTGCCGCCTCTCTTTTCCCGTCCAAGGGTCTCTTGCGTACAAGCCTACACCATCAATCGGCCTGGCGCACGGTCTTTTCGTCTTCGCGGATGGTGATCCGCAGGGTTTCGCCCGAGTTGCCCGGGAAGTCGGTGAAGATTGCGTCCACCAGGTTCGGCACAAGGCGCGGCAGGCGGTTCGAGCGCGACACCGCTTCGGCCTTGCCTTCGAACAGGCGCTGGCCATCGGCCGCGCGATCGATCTTCAGGTCGATGCCGCTGGTGTAGACGGTGTAGCTGCGGACATTGGGGCCAGCCAGCCACGGATCGTTGAAGCCGTAGCCCCAGCGTCCGAAACCGCCGCCACCCCACGGGCCCCACGGCCCCCACGGACCGGCCCCAAAGCCTGCGCCGTTCATATCAGTGCGCACCCGTTCGCGCCCGCCATCGACGCGGTAATCGAACCGCACAAGCAGATCGGCAGCCTGCGGCGTTGCGGCGCGGACATAGCCGAGCTGCTCCATCTCGGCAGCGACAGAATTGGCATAGGTCGCGAATTCCAGTCCGCCTGCGAGCTTGGGATCTTCCGGCACCACCGCGAAGGTCTGGCCCTGCGGCGCAGGCAGCGGCACGGCGAAGCGCGAGACATCGGCCTTGAAGGAATTGCTGGTGCAGGCCGCCAGCGAGGCGACCAGCAGCAACGGCAGGCCGAAGCGGCGGAGAGACTTGATGGACGACATTGCGGTCAACATGACACAACCCTTGTTCTGCCACCAGTGCGACGTTGGCAATGGTGCTTGCGCGCGACACTATATCCTGCGGGCCTGAACGGCGATTGAATATTCGCCGCGCATCCGCCTCGTTTCATCGCAAGGTGCTGCTCAGTGCCGCACCAGCCCAAGCGCCTTGTATGCTGCATCCAGCGTCGGCGCACCGCGCTCGCGCGCCTTGGCCGCGCCGCGGGCGAGGATCGCGTCCAATGCCTCGCGGTCGTCCTTCAGCGCGACGAAGCGATCGCGGATCGGGCCGAGGCTCGCCACCAGCAACTCGGCCAGCGCCGGCTTGAACGCGCCGAAGCCCTGACCGCCATATTGCGCCAGCACCGCCGCCACCGGCTGGCCCGACAGCGCGGCATAGATGCCGACGAGGTTCTTCGCCTCGGGCCGTTCAGCGAGGCCTGCTTCCTCGGATGGCAGCGGCTCGGGGTCGGTCTTCGCCTTCTTGATTTTCTGCGCCATGGTGTCGGCATCGTCTGACAGGTTGATGCGGCTCATGTCGGACGGATCGGACTTCGACATCTTGACGCTGCCATCGCGCAGGGACATGATCCGTGCGGCTTCCGCCGGAATGATCGGCTCGGGCAGGGTGAACACCGGCGCGTCTTCGGGGCAGAAATCGTTGTTGAACTTCTGCGCGATATCGCGGGCGAGTTCGAGGTGCTGCTTCTGGTCCTCCCCCACCGGCACATGAGTCGCCTGGTAGAGCAGCACGTCGGCGGCTTGCAGGACGGGATAGGTGAACAGCGCGACCGACTGCCCCTCGCGGTTCTTGCCGGCCTTGTCCTTCCACTGCGTCATGCGGTTGAGCCAGCCCATGCGGGCCGTACCGTTGAGCAGCCATTGCAGCTCTGAATGCTGAGGCACCTGCGCCTGATTGAACAGGACCGAGCGATCGGGGTCGATTCCGCAGGCGACCAGTGCCGCCGTCATCTCCAAGGTCGCGGCCTTGAGGCCGGCCGGATCATGCGGCTGCGAGATGGCGTGGAGATCGGCGAGGAAGAACAGCGCCTCGGATCCGGGTTCGAGCGAATCCTGCATCGCCGCCCAGTTGCGGATCGCGCCAAGGTAATTGCCGAGGTGGAGATTGCCGGTGGGCTGGATGCCGGAAACGACGCGCATGGTGATCCTGTCTTGCTAGCTCTGGCGGCGCATTAGGCGCTGGACCGTCACCTTGTCGAGGACTCCGAGCATTACCGTCGCCGCGCCATAGGTGACGAAACTCACGCCAAGGATCGCACCCACCGCCAGCAGGCGAATGGTGAAGGGGCCGTCGAGCCACGGGGTGATGACCTGCATCAGCCCCCACAGGCTCGCGCCCATCACCCCCGAGGCGAGCGCGATCCGTCCGATCCGGCCGAGCACACGCGCGGGCAGCCGGAAGAACCCGCGCCGGGCAAGGATGCCGCCCAGCAGCGCGATATTGACCCACGCACCGACAGCGCCCGCCAGCGCAAGGCCGACCACGCCCAGTGTCGGCACCAGCACGATATTGAGCCCCACCGTCACCACCAGCGAGGCACCCGCGGTGTACACCGGGGTCTGGGTATCGCGGCGAGCGAAGAAATTGGGGGTCAGCACCTTCACCAGCACATAGGCAGGCAGGCCCACCACCAGCGCCGAGGTGACCATGCCGGTGATGCGCGCATCCTCGGCAGTGAAGGCCTGCCCTTCCATGAACGCCTTCACAAAGGCAAAGCCGGTGAAGAACAGTGCCACCGCGCAGGGCAGGGTGAGCAGCATGGCGAGCTCGATCGCATTGGCCTGCAGGCGCACCGCCTCCTCGTCCTCGGACTTGGAGATGTAGCGCGACAGGGCGGGCAAGATCGCCGTGCCGAGCGCAATGCCGATGATGCCGAGCGGCAACTGGTTCCAGCGGTCGGCCATCGCCATATACGTAAGGCTGCCGTCAGGTAGGCCCCGGATGAAGGCGAGATCGATGAAGCGGCTGATCTGATACACCCCCGCGCCGAACACGGCCGGGACTATCAGCACGCCCATTTCCTTGACGCGGGCGGTGATGCGCGGCCGCTCGCGCGGGATGCGGAAGCCCGCGCGGCGCATGAACCAGTAGAGCCACAGCAATTGCAGCAGCCCGCTGACCGATACGGCGATGGCAAGGCCGATCCCGGTCGCAGCGCGGGTCGCCTCGCCGCCCGGTTGCAGCGCGCCCCATACCAGGGCCACCAGCAGGCAGATGTTGAGCAGGATCGGTGCAGCGGCGGCGGCGGCGAAGCGCGACAGCGAATTGAGGATCGCCGCGACCAGCGTCGCAAGGCTCATGAACATCAGGTACGGAAAGGCAATCCGCCCCATCAGCACCGCGAGTTCATAGGTGCGCGCATCGCCGCGCAGGTCTTCGTTGGCGAAGGCCCACAGCACCCACGGCATCGCCAGCATCATCAGCGCGCCGAACACCACGAGGATCGGCAGCAGCACGGCCAGCACCTCGCCCGCGAACCGTTTTGCCTCGCTCTCGCCTTCGGCCATGTGGCGGTTGAACAGCGGCACGAAGGCAGAGGCAAAGGCGCCCTCGGCGAACAGGCGGCGGAACAGGTTGGGCAGCTGGAAGGCGAGCTGCCACGCATCCGCCACTCCGCCCGCGCCAAGCACGCGGGCGAGCAGGATGTCACGGGCAAACCCGCCAATCCGGCTGACGAGGGTCAGCCCGCCGATCGTGCCGACATTCCTGAGCAGGCTCATGGAGGGCTGTGCCCGCTAATCGGTGCGGATCAGGCGTTGCCGGTGACCGGCGCGATCGGATCGCCGCCAGCGGCTTCCTCGGCGCGGCGTGCTTGCAGACGCTGGATGTAGAGCCCGTTGAAGTCGATCGGATCGAGCATCAGCGGCGGGAACCCGGCATCGCGCACGGCATCGGCCACGACGCGGCGGGCGAAGGGGAACAGCAGGCGCGGAGCCTCGGCATAAAGGAAAGCGTGGCCCTGTTCCTCGGGCACGTTGCGCATGCCGACAAGGCCGCAATAGGCCAGATCGACGATGTACACCTTGCCGCGCGGGGCGGTGCCGGTGATCGTGATCTTGAGCGTCACTTCGTGCACATCGGTGCTCACGGCTTCGGCGCCGATATTGAACTGAATGTCGATCTGCGGCGGCTCGGACCACTGGAACACGTCGGGCGCGTTGGGGTTCTCGACCGAGAGATCCTTCACATATTGCGTCAGCAGGCCGACTGCCGGCTGGGTGTCGGCGCCATTGGGCTGGGCCCCGCCGGTGTTGTCGAGATTGGTGAGCACGCCTTCTTCGTCGGCCATCGGTCTGGTGTCTTTCAAATCGGGTAACAGGAATTGCGCCGGACGCATCGCGTCAGCAGGCCCGGAGCCGCCGCGCGCGCCTAGCAGGCGCAACCGCTGGCCGCAACTGTCCGTACCTTGCAGGCCCGCCGCCGAAGATTCGTCCCGTAGGGCAACCTATCGGGCGTTGGCGAATTGTAATGCGTGCCTATTTAAGGCAGGGTAGTGTCTCTTCGGCGACTGCCGTCCCCTGTGGCCGGTGTTCGCCCGTTCGACGATCGGATATGTCCAGTGCTTGAAATCGTTCTCCTCGCCATGGTCGCCGCCTTTCTGGGCCTGCGGCTCTATTCGGTGCTCGGCCGCCGCGCGGAGCACGAGGAAGAGTCGGTGCCGCAGCGTTTCGATTCGGACGACAAGCCGTCTGGCATCACCCGTCCGGTTCCCGCCGCTCCGGCTGCTCCGGCGCGTCCGGTGGAGCTGGAAGGCGTAATGCCCGCGGTCGAACGCGGCATCCGCGAGATCGCCGGGGCCGACAGCCGCTTCAACATCTCGCAGTTCCTCGAAGGCGCACGCGGGGCCTACCGCATGGTGCTCGAAGCCTTCTGGCAGGGTGACCGCGAGACCCTGCGCGAGCTGTGCGACGATGATGTCTATGCCGGTTTCATCGCCGCGCTCGACGCGCGCGAAGCTGCTGGCGAGACGCTCGACAACACGCTGATCCGGATCGAGGAAACCCGCATCCACTCGGCCTCGCTAGACGGGCGTATGGCACGCATCGCGGTGCTGTTCGTGGCCGATATCGCCGCTGTCACCCGCGACAAGGACGGCAACGTGATTGCCGGTTCGCTCGACGATGCGATCGAGAGCCGCGATGTCTGGACCTTCTCGCGCAACACTGCGGCGCGTGATCCGAACTGGCTGCTCGACGAGACTGACGAGGGCTAAGCCCCCGCCTGCCGCCGAAGGAGGGCATGATGCGGCCGCTGCTGGCCCTCGCAATGGTGGTAATGCTGGCGGGCTGCGGGCGGATTATCCCGCAAGCCAGCCTGCCGCCCGCCGTGTCCACGCCTGCCGCGCCGGTCGCTGCCAATGCGGCGCTGGCCGGAATCGCGCTCGGCCCCTCGCTTGCCGCCCTGCCGCTCAGCGACACCGACGCGGCGAGCGCGCTGGCGAGCTTCGTCGAATCCTGCCCAAAACTGCTCGCGCGCGAAGATGCCAGCGGGTTGACCCGCGCCGATGATTGGCGCGGTGCCTGCACCTCAGCGCGCGGCTGGCCGCAAGCCCGTGCCCGCGCCTTCTTCGCCGAACACTTCGCCGCCGTGCAGGTGGGCGACGGCAAGGCCTTCGCCACCGGCTATTTCGAGCCCGAGATTGCCGGCAGCCGCACCCGCCGCCCGGGATACGAAGTGCCGGTCTATGCCCTGCCTACCGATCTGGTGCGCGGCTGGCACGAGGATGTGCCTGAAGCCCAGCGCACCGGCCGCCCGCCGCTTGGCCGTTATGACGAAGCGGGCCGTTTCGTGCTCTATCACGATCGCGCGGCGATCGAGGACGGGGCGCTGGCGGGCAAGGCACAGGTGATCGCTTACGCTGCCGATCCGGTCGAATTCTTCTTCCTCCAGATCCAGGGCTCCGGCCGGCTCGTCACGCCCGAGGGCGAGGTGATCCGCATCGGTTATGCCGGGCAGAACGGGCGCGAATATGTCGGTATCGGCGGGGTGATGCGCGAACGCGGGCTGCTGGGCGAGGGGCCGGGCAAGTATGCAGGCTCGATGCAGGGCATCATGGCCTATATCCGCGAGAACCCGGCGGAAGGGCGCGATCTGATGCGGCTCAACAAGAGCTGGATCTTCTTCACCGAGCTGAAGGGCGACGGCCCGCTGGGGGCATTGGGCGTGCCGGTGCGGCGCGAGGCTTCGGTCGCCGCCGATCCGGCGTTCGTGCCGCTGGGCGCGCCGGTGTGGCTCGAATTGGACCGGCGCGAGGCCAACGGATTGTGGATCGCGCAGGACACCGGCGGCGCGATCAAGGGCGCGAACCGCTTCGACACCTTCTGGGGCGCGGGCGAGGATGCGCGGGTGATCGCGGGGGGGATGAGCGGACGCGGACGCGCGCTGGTGCTGCTCCCGCGCGCCGCCGCCGCCCGGCTTACCATGAGCGCGCAATGAGGCTCCCGCGCGGGCTGACCACCGGCGAGCAGGCCGCCTGGGCTCACCTTGCCGCCAGCGTCAAACCCCTGCCCGGCAAGAAGCGTCCCAGTGCTCCAGCCAAGGGGGAGGGGGACCAACCGCAGCTTGCCGGAGGGGCGAGCAAGGCTAGTCCCGCTGCGCCCGCGAAATCCCAGAAACCCGCCGCCAAGCCGCGCCGCGCTCCGCCTGCCCCGCCGCCGCCCGCTATCCCGGGCGCGCTCGATTCGCATTGGGAGCGGCGGATGAAGGGCGGGCGGCTCGATCCCGATCTCACGCTCGATCTCCACGGCCACACCCTCGACACCGCTTACGACCGGATCATGGCCGGGCTCGATCAGGCGCGGATGATGGATGCGCGGGTGGTGCTGGTGATCGCCGGGCGCGAACGCCCGGTCGATCCGGCGGACCGGATGGAGCGGCGCGGGGCGATCCGGGCCAAGCTGCTCGACTGGCTCGCCGCCAGCCGTCACGCGGGCACCATCGCCGCCGTGCGCCGCGCTCATATCCGCCACGGCGGCGAGGGCGCGCTTTACCTGATCCTCAAGCGCCGGGGCTGAAAAACCCCGCCTAACGGCATTTGTCATGCCCCTGACATGGCTTGTCAGTGGGGCTTGCCGCTCGCCTGCGCCATGCCTGTTTCCCAATCGGACAGATCTTGGGGGCTGGCTTACTGTGAAACGGATATCTGCATTCGGCCTGCGTGCAGCAATGCTCGGGGCGACTTCGGTTGTCGCATCCACGGCCATCGCCGAGCCGGTGCTGGCGCAGGAGCCGACCGAGCCCGATCCCGCCGCCGCCAAGGTCGCGCGGGAGAAGGCCGAGGCCGATTACCGCGCGCTGTCGGGCCAGATTGCCCAGCGCGCGGGCGATCCCGCATTCGACTACGCGCTTGGCATCGCGGCGATTGATTCGGGCCGGTTCGGCGAGGCGATCATCGCCTTCCAGCGCGTGCTTGCCGTGCAGCCCGACAACGCCGCCGCCCGCGCCGAGCTCGCCCGCGCCTATGCGCTGGCGGGCGATATCGACACCGCGCGCGAACAATTCGCTACGGTGGTCGACGATCCAAGCCTGCCCGATCCGGTGCGCCAGCGCTTCACCGGCTTCGTGCGCCAGTTCGACAAGCAGATTTCCGGCGGCGGATCGGACATCAGCGGCTTTGTGGATGCGCGGGTCGGGCATGACAGCAATATCAACACCGCGACCGAGCAGAATGCGATCGTCATCCCGCTGTTCAGCTTCCTCGGCCCCGGCCAGCTCGGGGCGGGCGCGGTGGCGCAGTCGGACGAGTTCTACGACATCACCGCGGGCATTTCCGGGGTTACGGCGATCGGCCGGCAGGATCGCCTGTTCGCCTCGCTGCTGGGTAACTGGCGCGACAATCTCGATAGTTCGATGTTCGATCAGGCCGCGCTCACCGCGACCGCGGGCTATGCCCACAGCTTCGCCAATCAGGACGTGATCTCGCTGTCGGGGCAGGTGCAGAAGTTCTGGCTCGACGACGCCGGTTTCCGCACCTCCTATGGCCTGACGACGCAATATACCAAGCCGCTCAAGGGCGGGAAGGCGTTGACCCTGTCGGGCCAGTGGAACCGGCTGGAATTCGACGGCGATCCCTTGCGCGATGCCGATCGCTTCTCGGTCGGCGTCGGCTTTGTCGGCAAGGTTCTCGCCGCGAACATCAACGCGGGCACCGAGGAGACGCTGAAGCAGCCGGGCGATCACCTCTCGTTCGATTTCGTCGGGGCCAATATCGGGGCCGAAGTGCCGCTGGCCAAGACGGTCGCGATTGTAGGCGGGCTGGCGTTCGATCTGCGTCGCCATGACGCGCCCGATCCGCTGTTCCTCGCCGAGCGCGAGGACGAGCGGCTCGATCTCACCGCCGGGCTGAAGGTCGCGATTGCCGACCGGCTCTTCCTCCAGCCGACCGCGACCTACTCGCGCAACTGGAGCAACATCGCCCTGTTCGATTTCGAGCGCTGGACCGTCTCGGTCGGCGCGCGCTTCGAATTCTGATTGCCATCCGGGGAGGCCATCACATGACCCATATCCAGACCATTTCGCCTTCGAAGACCCTCGCGCGCTCGGCCCGCTTGCTGCTGGTGGGGGCCTCGGGCCTCGCGCTCAGCGCGCCGCTGGCGGCCAACCAGCTGTTGTTCACCACCAGCGAGGCGCGGCCTGTGACCGGCCAGCGCACCGACCAGCGCGCAGGGCTGACCCAGATCGCGCTGACTGGCGGGGGCACGGTGTCGATTGTCGATGCGGCGGAATACCGGCTCAACCCCGATGGCTCGATCGACCTTTACGAAGGCTCGATCACGGTCGCCTCGGGCGCGGCGGGCGAAGTGGTGGTGCGGATGCCGGAAGGGCTGGAGGGCCGCGTTTCGGGCATGGGCGCGTCGGGCAATTTCTCGGTCCGCGACAATGGCGAGGCGAGCGGCCATGCGCTGACAGGCAGCGTGCGGATTGGCCGGGCGGACCGGCTGGGCAGCTTTGCGGCAGGCGAGATGTGGCGCGCGCGGGGGACAAGCGGCGCGCGGCGCGTCATCGCCAACGCTGCGCAGGTGCAGCCTGACCTCGACAGCGCCGGTGATCGCAACGCGCTGCCCGTCGCCCAGCCGAACAGCGTCGTCGCGATCGGCGGCGATGCGGGGCCGGTGGCGGCGGCGGTCAACGGCATTCCGACCGGCTTCGGCGACCAGCTCGCAGGCGCCGGCGCTTCGAGCGACATTGTTGCCGCCGCGCGCCGGATCGAGGCGGTGGTCGGCAACCCCGGGCTGGACACCTTCCCGAGCGGCGATCTTGCGCTGCTGGTGGCGGCGGCGGCGCGGATCGAGACGCTTAATGGCGGCTCGCCCTTCCCCGAGGCGCAGGCCGACATTGTCCGCGCCTATCTGCGCTTTCTGGCAGGCGGCGGGGCGGGCGACAGCTTCCTTGCGGCCTATAGCGGCTTTGTCGTCAGCTACCTCGATCTGATCCGCGCCGTCGGGCTGCCGAGCGGGTTTGCCAATGCCGGACCGGAGGATGTCGAGGCCTACCTCGCCTATATCCGCCGCACCGGCGCGCTGACCAACCTTGCGTCGCGTGACAGGGTGCTGGCCGAGGCCTACCTCAGCTTCCTCGCCAGCGGCGGCAACCGCGATGCCTTTGCGCGTTCATTCACCGAACTCACCATCGCCTATTTCACCTTCGTGCGCGGCGGCGGCGATCCGGCGGCGTTTACCGGCGCGAGTCAGGCGGCGCTGGCACAGACCATCGCTTTCCTGCGCGACAGCGGGCTGGTGGTACAGCTGAACGCGACCGACCGCGCGCTGGTCGAAGCCTTCCTCGCCAATGGCGGGCTGGCATTCGCCGCGCAGTATCAGGCGGCGTTGGGCGACTATTTCGCCTTCCTCGCCAGCGGCCGCCGCCCGAGCGACTACGCCGCGCTCGATCAGGCGACTTTGCGCGCCTATCTCGAAACCCTGTCGAACACCGGCCTGCTCCAGCGCGTGCTGGGCGATCAGGCGCGGTTCTATGCCGATTACCTCGCCTTCCTGCGGGCAGGCGGGCAGATTGATGCTTTCGCGGGCCTCCCCGCCAATATCTTCGCTGGTTACACGGTGCAGCTCGACGCCTATTTCGCCTTCCTTGCGACCGGGCGCAGACCGTCCGAATTCAGCGGCACCGACCTTGCCGTGTTGCAGGCGTATTTGCTCGAATTGCAGCGTGCAGGCGCGCTTGAGCGGTTCCTTGGCGACCGCGCCGCGTTCTTCGCGCAGTTCGCGGCCTTTGTCGCGGCAGGCGGCAGCTTCGATGCCTTCGCGGGGCTGCCCGCCAACATCTTCGCCGGATATGCCATCCAGCTCGATGCCTATTTCTCCTTCCTGTCGAGCGGGCGCCTGCCGTCGGAATTCAGCGGCACCGATCTCGCCGTGTTGCAGGCCTGGCTGCTGGAATTGCAGGCCGCAGGAGCGCTGGAACGCTTCCTTGGCGAGCGTGCGAGCTTCTTTGCCGCCTTTGCCGCTTTTGTCGCCGGGGGCGGCAGTTTTGACGGGTTTGCGGGCCTGCCTGCCAACATATTTGCAGGCTATGCCGCCGACCTGCGCGCGTTCTTCGTCTTTATCGAGGCGGGCGGCGTGCCTTCGGCCTACACCCTGCTGACCGCAGAGCAGATCCGCGCCTATATCGCCGCACTTGAAGCGGCAGGCGCAACCGGCAGCTTCCTTGGCGATCTGGCGGCGTTCTACCGCGAATATGCGATTTATCTGGCGGGCGGGGGCAATCCCGATCTGTTCGGCGGCCTGCCGGTGCCGCCCGACTTCCCGGCCTTTGCCGCGGCGCTCAATGCCTATGCCGCGTTCCTGCAGGCGGGCGGACTGCCGTCAGCCTACACCGCCGAGGATCTCGCGCGGCTGGGCAGCTTCATCGATGCGCTCAGCCGTTCGGGCCAGCTGGCGAGCCTGCTGGGCGCGAATGCCGATCTGCTGACCCGCTACTTCGCCTTCATCGCGGGCGGCGGCGCGCCTGACGGCTTTGTCGGCCTGCCGGTCTATGTCCAGTATATCGCCGCGCTCAACGCCTATTACGCCTTCCTTCAGGGAGGCGGCTTGCCGAGCGGTTATGGCGTGCTCGATGCCGCGACGATCGAGGCCTATCTCGCTGCGCTCGCCGCGTTGCAGGGCGGGCTGGCCGGGATCGAGGGACTGGATCCCTTCTTCGTCGAATATTTCATCTTCATCGCAGGCGGCGGCGACCCTGACCTGTTCGCGGGCCTGCCGGGTAATGGCGGCGGTGGTGGCGGGGGCAACCCGACTGGCCCGCCCGTGCCGCCGGTGCTGACCGGCTATACCGGCGGCTTCGATGCGATCGGCCCGCGGATCAACATCATCCTTGGCGGCCAGCTCAATGGCAGCGCCTTTGTCGGCAGCGAAACCAGCTTCAGCGCCTCGGCCTATACGCTGGATAGCGATGGCGGGCTGAGGACCTACACCCGCGACCCGGGCGGTCAGGTGCGCAACCGCGGCGCGGCGCAGCAGACCGACATTTTCGGCAATTCCGACGCGGTGATCGGGCGCTGGACCAATGGGACGATCTCCATCCCCAACACTTTCACCTTCAACGAGAACCAGGGCCTGCACTATCTGCTGACCCGCCCGATCGCGCCGGGCTTTGTGCCCACGCTGACAGGCCGGGTCGATTACTACCTGATCGGCGCGACCCGCCCGACCATCGCTAACGGTTCGCTGGCGCCCGGCGTGTTCGATGCGGGTATGGCGATCTTGCTGAGCGGCGATTACCGGCTGGCGATGGACGGCTCGATCACGATGCCGAACGGGAACAACCCCTATATCTACCGCTTCGCCACAACCGGCGGTCTGGAAGACCCCTCGCAGTCGGACGTGACTATCGGGTTCAACACGATCGGGGCCTTCTTCGCCTCGATCCGCGCGACCGACAATGCCGGGAACTGCACCGCCAATCCCGATGTGTGCGTGTTCAACCTGCGCGGCAGTTTCGCAGGTGACGAGGACACAATCGGCATCACCTATGATGCGCGCAACGGCACAACCGCGACCGCGATGGTCGGCGCGGCGATCTTCGAGGCCGGGCCGACCCGCACGTTCGGTGGCGGCGGTTCTGGCGGCGGCGGCAATAATGGCGGGCGGCTGACGACCTATACCGGGGGCTTCCCGGCCAACACCGGACGCGCGTATGCGACCGATAGCGGCAATAGCCAGCCGGGCAGCGAGGCGGCGGTGGTGGGCTCCAACGGGGCCTTGCAAACCGCGGGCGATCTGCGCGCCGGAACCGCGCCTGCGGTGGAAGTGGCGGGCGACGAGCGGGCGGTCTTGGGCCGTTTCTCGGGCGGGACGGCGGTGTTCCGCAGCGGCACCAACACCTATTCGGCCAATGACGGCCTGCCCTATGTGGTGCTGGCCCCGACGCTTGGCAGCCTGCCCGCCAGTGGCACCATCGATTACCGCGTGCTGGCCGCGACCAGCCCGGTGTTCACCACCGGCGAAACCCCGCCGGGCACCTTCGACGGCGCGCTCTCGATCCGGTTCGGCTCGCAGCTCCAGTATCGCACTGCCGGGACGATCACGATGCCCGAGACGGCAGGCCCCGTGACCTACAACTTCGCTTCGACCGGCTATGATCAGGGCGCGTTCCAGAACGTCATCATCGCAGGGCCGGGGCCGAACGATCTGTTCCTGCAGGCCAATGTCACCGGCGTTGGCCGGGGCTGTGCGGGGCAGGGGTGCAATATGAGCTTCTACGGCGGCTTTGCCGGGCAAAACCCGCAGGAGCGGCTGGGGCTGGTCTACCAGATCTTCCCCGGCACCTTCTCGCTGCCGCGCATTCAGGGGGCGGTGATCTATGCGCCGGTGGGCAGCGACACGCCCGCAGCTGCGAGCCCTGTCATCTCGACCGCCGGGATGGCCGCGGCCCGTGCCGGGGTGCCGGTGCCTGCCACCGCCACCGCCTCGGCCGCGCTCCCCGCAGCCGACTGGAGCCGCTGGAGCGGCGGGGTGCCGCCTGCCGGTCGCCTGCCTGAAGGCGGGGGCAATGTCTCGGGCATCGGCATCGTGCCGCCGGGCCTCGTCGGGGTCGAAGGGGTCGCCGATCCTGCCGATCGCAGCGCGGTGATCCGTCAGGCCGAGCAGCTGATGGGCGGCATGATTACCTTCGGCAGACCCACCCGCGAGGCGCGCTGAGGCCATTCGCAGCGTCACCTAACAGCAATTGTCATGCCCATGACAGGGCATGTGTGTGGCTGGCGTACGGGCAGAGGATCATCATCGCTCCATCGAATGCAAAGGGGAGAATCACGATGAGGACGACCAATTCCCGCACGCTTGCCACCGCCCTGATGGTCTCGGCAGCGCTGATCGCGGCGCCGGTTCAGGCGCGTGACGATGACAATGACGATGATGATGCGGTGGATCTGGCCACCTGCACCGAAAGCCTCGGCACTATGGCCGTGGTCGAGGGGGATACGCAGGGCTGGTCGGCATACGGCCTCGGCAGCCCGCGCGCGCTGATCGACACGCTGGCGCGCGAAAGCGGCTGCTTTACGCCTCACAGCGCGGCGAGCGGGGACGCGGCGGATTTCCTGATGAACGTCGTCGCCGGTGACAGCGAGGAAGTCGACCAGTCGATCGAGCTCGCCAAGGGCGCGGCGATGGAAGGGCTGGTACGCTCGGGTGCGGCGACGTCGCTGCTCGGCAATGTGCCGGGCGCGGGCGCGGTGCTGGGCATGTTCGGCGGGCTCGGCGGCAAAAAGAAGAAACTGGCGGCGGGCATCAAGCTGCTCAGCCCCGCCAGCGGCCTCACCATCGCGACCGGTCAGGGCGTGGTCAAGAAGAGCACCCTGACCTTCGGCGGCGCGGGCGCGGGCGCGTGGGATGCCGGTGCCAGTGCGGCAGGCTATGGCGGCAGCAAGGACGGCAAAATGCTGGTCGAAGCCTTCGTGCTGGCCTTCAATGATCTCGTCGCCCAGAAGGCCACCATTGCCTCGGCCCCCAAGGGCGGCGACCTCGACGACGACAACGACCTTGCCACCGTCGCCTCCACCACTTCGATGCTAGAAGCGCCCTCGGCCAGTGCCAAGGTGCTGCGCAGCCTGCGGGTCGGCACCACGCTCAACCCCACCGGCAAGCGCGAAGGGCTGTTCATCGAGGCCAAGGACAATTTCGGCACGGTCGGCTGGGTGTCGATCGAGAGCCTCAACTGACCGGCAGCCCCGTCCCGCCCGCGGCCACCGCTTGCACCATGCGGCAAGCGGTGGCAGCACATGCGGTGAGGGGAGAAATCCGGTTGCTGTTCCTGGGCCCGCAAGGATGGAAACAACGCCCATGAGAATCCTCTATGTCGAGGACGATCCGCGCTCGGCCGCGGCTGTGGGGGAAATCCTGAGCGCCAGCGGCGATGTGCTGGTGTGGGAGGATAATGGCAGCGCGGCCCTTCTGCGCGCCGGGATGGAGCAGTTCGACGTCATCATCCTTGACCGGATGCTGGGCGATATCGACGGGCTGACCATCACCCGCCGCCTGCGCGAAGGCGGCATCGGCACGCCGATCCTGATCCTCTCGGCCCTGGGCCGCAGTTCCGACCGCGCCGACGGTCTGGACGGGGGCGCGGACGATTACCTCGCCAAGCCGTTCGAGCCTGAAGAACTGGTCGCCCGCCTGCGCGCGTTGCACCGCCGCGCCACGGGCCGCGAACATTCCGCCGTGATCCTCTACGGCGCGTTCGAATGCCACGTGAAGGCGCGCACCGCCTTCCGCGACAACCGCCATCTCGCCTTGAGCCCCAAGGAATTCGAGCTGTTCCGCTATTTCATGGAGAACGCCGGCGAGGTGCTGACCCGCGAGATGTTGCTGCGGCACGTGTGGAAGATGGATTTCGATCCCCAGACCAACGTGGTCGACGTCAACATCGGCCGGCTGCGGCGCAAGCTGGAAGACGGGTTTGATCGCCCTGCGCTGGAGACGATCCTGGGATCGGGCTACCGCCTGCTCGACGGGAGGCCGTAATCGAAGCCCGCCGCTCCATTTTCTCGCGCCTCGTGGCGGGTGCGATCGTGCTCTCGCTGGTGCTGTTGGCGGGCCTGTGGTGGCTGACCCACCAGACGGTCAGCACTACCTTGCAGGACGCTGCCCGGGCCGAGGTCGATGTCGATCTCGCCGGGCTGGCCGACATCTATGCCACCGGTGGCCGGGCCGAGCTCGAAGCGCGGATTGCCGATCGTATCGCGCTCACGCCGATCGAGGGCGGGGCCTCGCACTACCTGCTGGCGGATGATAGGGGGCGGGTGATTGCGGGCGATCTGGCCGACTGGCCGCTGCTTGATCCGGCGGTGTCGGAAAGCGGGATCATCACCATCGGCACCAATTCGCGCGGTGTGGCCCGGGCGGTGCAGCTTGGGCCGGACCTCAGGCTGGTGGTCGCGCGCGGGATCGATATCGAAGCCCCGGTGCTGTCGGGCATTGCCACCGCCTTTGCCGCGGGCGGGGTGGTGTTCGTGGCGCTGGTGGCGCTGCTCGGGCGCTTCGCCGCGCTCGGCCTGCAACGCCGGATCGGGCGCATCAACCTCGCCTTCCGCGAGCCGCAGGATGCCGCGGGCCTTGCCGCCGCCGGGCGCATCGACGGCGACGAGATCGACGAGCTCACCGCCCACAGCGCCGCCGCGCTGGCGCGGGTGAATGATCTGCTGGCGGCCTACAAGGACACTTCCGAACAGCTCGCCCACGAAATCCGCACGCCGCTTTCGCATCTCGACAACCGACTGGTGAAGGCGCTCGCCGAACGGCCCGCTCCGGCCATTGCCGAGAAGCTGGCCGAGGCGCGCGGGGAAATCCGGCGGATCGTCCAGACGCTCGAATCCTTGCTCGATATCGCCGCCAGCAAAGCCAACCGCGGCGACCGCAGCGGGCTCGCGCCGGTCGATCTCAGCGCGCTGGTGACAGGCATCTGCGAACTCTACGCCGGCAGCGCCGAGGAGGCCGGGCTGGTGCTCGACTGGACAGTGGCCCCCGATGTGACGATCAAAGGCGACGAGCGACAGCTCGGCAGACTGGTGACCAACATGCTCGACAATGCTCTCAAATATGTCCCTGCGGGCGGACATATCGCCGTCACGCTCGAACCCGGGCCGGTGCTGGTGGTGGCCGATGACGGCCCCGGCATCGATCCGCAGGACCGGGCACGGATTTTTGATCGCTTCTATCGCGGGCGCAGCAAGGGCGAGGAGACTTCGGGCAGCGGGCTTGGCCTTGCGCTCGCCCGGGCGATTGCCGAACGCCACGGGTTGGCGCTGACGCTGGAGGAACCCGCAGGCGGCGGGCAGGGAGGCGCGGTGTTCCGCATCGCGGCCGGGAAATGAGCCGCCGGGTTAGCCTTGGCGGTGCGGCGCTGATTTGCCTGGCGGCGCTGGCGGGCGGTTGCGCCGCGCCCGCGCCGGTCGCTGTCGCTGCCGCGCCGGTCCAGGCCGGAACCGCCCGTGCCGAGCGCGTGGCCGAGGCGCTGGTGCTGGCCGAGCGCGCCGAACGCGCGGCTGATCCTGCCGCGCTGGTGCAGGCCGCAGCCCGGCTCGAACGGCTCGGGGCCAAGCCCGGGACTCCGGCGGACGAGGAAGCGATGCAGCGCTGGTTCGCCAGTTTGCCCGCCGATACCGCCGTGATGCGCGGGCGGGCGCTTGGGCCGGCCTATCGCTCGGCAGCGCTCGATCCCGGCGCGACCACGCAGCTCAACCAGACCTTCCTTGGCGGGCGCAGCGCGCAGATCGTGCTGCGCGTCTCGCGCGGGCCGACCCCGCGGCTGGTGGTGCGCGACCAGTCCGACCGTGAGGTGTGCAAGGTTGCCGCCGACGATCCGCTCAAGTGCCGCTGGGTGCCGATCTACACCCAGCGACACTCCATCGAAATCGTCAACACCGGGCCAAAGATGTCGGAATTTTACATCGTTTTCGACTGAGGCCGACCTATGGTCGCAGACTAGGTCGTGATGGGGTGAGGGGATGATCGAGGGACACCGCAAGGCACGCGCCGGACGCTTCGTGACAAGCAGCCTCGGCGCGCTGGCGCTGGTGCTGGCCGGGTGGCACGCACCGTTGGCTGCCGCCGATCCCGCGGGCGAAGCGGAAGTCGACCGGTTGCTCGAACAGGCCGAGAAGGTGTTCGCAGAAGGCAATTCCGACGCCGCCAGCGCGCAGCGCATCATCGCCGCATGGGAAGCGGTCGCCGCCGCTGCGCGCCGGATTTCGCCCGATCATCCGCAGGTCGCCCGCTCCGACGTCAAGATTGCCGTGCAACTCTACAGCCTTGGGCACAATGCCGAAGCCCGTGCGCAGGTGGAACGCGGTCTGGCGGCGCTGCCCAAGCGCGATCCCGAGCGGATGGTCACCCGTGCCGAGGGCGTTGCGCTGCTCGGCACGATGCTGGCGCAGGCGGGCGAGGCCGATGCCGCCGTCACCGCCCTGGAGCAGGGCTATGCCGATTACATGGAAGCCTTCAACGCCATGGCCCCCGAGGATATCGGCCGCGGTTCGGTGATTGCCCGCTCCAACCTCGAATTCTCGCTGTCGCAGGTATTCCAGCAGCTCAACCGGATCGGCGATGCGCTACGCTTCCAGAAGGCCAGCCTCGACACCCGCGAGGGCTTTCTCGGGCCGAACGATCCCGACACTATCGGCTCCTATTACGGCTATGCCGGCACATTGCGGCGGGCGGGGCAGATGGACGAGGCCGAACGCTATGCCCGAACCGCGGTCGAGCGCGCGGTGGCCCATGTCGATCCCGCACATTCCAGCTATGCCCGCGCGCTGGAGATGCTGGCGATCATCCTTTCGCGCACGGGCCGCCCGGTCGAGGCGACCGGCTATCTCGCCCGCAGCCTTGAACTGAAGCGCGAGCATGAAGGGGCCGATGGCCTGTTCTTCGGCTACGGGCTGCACCTGCTCGGGATGACCTATCTCCAGCGCGAACGCTATGCCGATGCCCTGCCGCTGTTCGAGGAAGCCGCACCCCTGTTTGCCCGCTATCAGGGCGAGGGCAGCCCGCAGGGCCTCGGCTCGCAAGGCTATGCCGCGCAGGCCACCTTCGCGCTCGGGCGCGGGGCCGAGGCGCTGGAACGACTGCGCACAGTCGATGCGCGGATGCAGGCGAGCACGGTCGATAACGACATCGCCAAGCGGACCGGCCCCGATCTGGTGCGCGCCCTGATCCGCAACGGAGAGACGGACGAAGCCGCGCGGATCGCGGCGCGCGATTATGCGCGGTTGCTCGAAAGCGAAAAGTCCGAGGCGCTCGCCCTGCGTCATGCGCAGCTGGTCGATGCGCGGGCGCGCAGCATGGTCGCGGGCCGTCCGCGCGATGCGCTGGGCGAGGCGCGTGCGATGCTCGGCTTCCTCGGGCGCGAACGCGCACGCGGGCAGGCGGGCGTGGTGGTGGCGGAACAGCGTGCGGCGCTCGATCTGGTGATGGAGATCGCGGTCGATTGCGACGCCGCCGATCTGATGGCGCAGGCGATGGCGCAGGCGACGGGTTCTGGGCTGGCGCAGGCCAGCGCGTTCCGGGCCGAGCGGCTGGCGACCGGAGATCCGGCGCTGGCGGCGGCGCTCAAGGCATTGCAGCAGGCCGATGCCGAGCTTGACGCGGCCGACCGCGAATTGCTGCGTGCACTGGCGGCGGGCGCTGCGTCCGAAGCCTCGCGTGAACGGCTGGCGGCGACCGAGGCGGCGCGCACCGCTGCGCTGGCGACCCTGCGGGCGAGCGATGCGGCGACGATTGCGCTGCTCGCGCCTGATGCGGCCGACATCGCCTCGATCCGTGCCGGGCTCGCCAAGGACGAGGCGCTGCTGGCGATCGCGCCGGCCTATGACGGGGCCTATAGTCTGGTGGTTACTGCCGATCAGGCGCTGATCCGCCGGCTCGATCTGCCGCGCGCCGATCTGGTGGCGCTGGCTGCCAGCGTGCGGGACGGGGCGGCGCAGCTCGATTTCGATGCAGCGGCGGCGGCGCGGCTGGCGGCGGTGCTGCTGCCGCCCGAAACCCGCTCCGCGCTGGGCCGGGTCAAGACCTTGCGGGTGCTTGCGGGCGGGCCGCTTGCGTCGCTGCCGTTCGGGCTGCTGGTGCTCGACCAAGGCAAGCAGGGACGCGGGCCCACATGGCTGGCCGACCGCTTTGCGCTGGCCAATGTCGCCGCGCTCGGCGACCAGGGCCGCGCCAGCCGCAAGCGTGGCGGCGGGCTGGTCGCCTTTGCTGCCCCGGTGCCGTTCGGCGCAGGGGCAGGCGCAGGTGGGGGTGGGCAGGCGGTGCTAAGCCCGGCGAGTTATTTCGAGCGCGGCGGCGCCGATGCCGCGCGGCTGGCGCAACTGCCCGCGCTGCCCGGTTCCGAGCAGGAAGCGCGGGCCGTCGCGCGCGAATTCGGCGCGGGCGGCGCGCGGCTGTTCCTCGGCGAGCAGGCGAGCGAGGCCAATCTCGCCGATCCCGGCGTGCGCGAGGCCGAGGTGCTGTTGTTCGCCACCCACGGGCTGGTCGGCGGGGAGCTGGAAGGGATTGCCGAACCGGCGCTGATCCTCTCGCCACCGGCAGAGGGGCGCGGCGAGGGGGCGGGCGACGGCGTGCTGACCGCAAGCGAGATCGCGCGGCTCGATCTGGCGGCGGATTGGGTGATCCTTACCGCCTGCGATAGCGCCGCCGGTTTCGAAGGCGGGGTGCCGGCTTTCTCGGGACTCGTCAGCGCCTTCCGCTTTGCCGGCGGGGGCAGCGTGCTCGCTACCCACTGGCAGGTGCGCGACGATGTTGCCGCCTATGTCGCCACCGAGATGCTGCGCCACTACCGCCAGCACGGCGACAAGGCGCGGGCGTTGCAGCACGCGCTTGGCCGCTTGCGCCGCGACAGCGGCCTGCCGGGCGCGGACACGCCCGACATCTGGGCGCCGTTCGTGCTAATCGACTAGGCGGCGCGCGCGGCCTGATCGGCCGGAGCGGCGGCGACCAGTGCGGCGAGCTCTTCCGGGCTCATCGGGCGGCCGACGAAATAGCCCTGCGCGTAATCGCAGCCGATGCTCTTGAGGAAGTCGAGGCAGGCCTCGTCCTCGATCCCCTCGGCCACCACCGCGATGCCAAGTTCGTGCGCCAGCTGCACGGTCGAGCGCACCAGCATCGCATCGCCATGATCGACATGGGCGTGCTGGACGAACATCCGGTCGATCTTGAGCTCCGAGACCGGCAGCATCTTGATGTAGTTGAGGGTCGACTGGCCGGTACCATAGTCGTCCATCGAGATGCGGATGCCGCTCGCGCGGAACATCTCCAGCATCGCGATTGCCTTGTCGGTATCCTCGAACTGGGCGCTTTCAGTGACTTCGAAGGTCAGCCGGTGGACCGGCGCGCCCGAGCGCGCGACCACTGCCAGCGCGCGGCTGGCGAAGCTGTCGGAGGCAAGCAACCCGGCCGAGATATTGACCGCGACGCCCACCACCAGCCCGCGCTCGCACCAGCCCTCCATGTCGGCCAGCGACCGCGCCAGCACCGCGATGGTGAGATCGTCGATCCGCCCGGCTTCCTCGATCAGCGGGATAAAGCTGTCGGGCGGCAGCATCCCGCGCACCGGGTGCTTCCAGCGCACCAGCGCCTCGACCGCGTCGATCCGCTCGGTCTTGAGGTTGAGCTTGGGCTGATAGGCGACCCGCACATCGCCGTTGCGGATCGCTTCGTCGAGCTCGCCCAGCAGCGAGAACTGCGCGCTTGCCGCCTCGCCCTCGCCGTCTTCATGAAGCCGCCACGGTTTGCCCGAACGCTTGGCGAGGCTGGCCGCATGGGCCGCGTTGGCGGCGGCCCCGGCGATCCCGGCGGCCGCGACCCCGAAGGTCAGCGAAACGCCGAGCCGCCGTCCGGCCACTTCGAACGGGCTCCGCATCACCGCCTTGAGCCCTGCCAGAAGCGGCTCCAGCTCGTCGAGCGCAAGCGGGCTGGCCCATACCAGCGTGCGGTTGTCGAGGCGGTAGACGCTCGCGGCACCGCCGGCCACCTCCAGCCGCTCGACCAATCGGCGCAGCAGGTCACCGAAATTGTCCTCGCCTACCGCCAGCTTCAGCGCGTCGCATTCGTCGATCTGCGCGGCGATGAAGTGCCGCTCGCCCGGAACGGCCTGGCGCTTGTCGAGCGCGAGCTTGTTGGGCAGGCCGCTTTCGGCATCGATCCGGCGCGCCTGTTCGGCCTGGCGCTGGGTCAGGATCACCAGCCGCAGGATGGTCGCCATGCCGAGCAGCACCAGCGCCGGGACGATCTCGAACCACAGCGCGAACGACAGGCGCGCCGCGAACCATGCGGCCACCAGTGCGCCGGCCGCCATGCCTGCGCGCAGCACCACCCGGTCGCGCCGCCGCGCCGCGCTCACCACCAGTGCCAGCAGCGCGGCGAGTGCCAGCGGGGCGGACCACGAGCCATAGACCGGCACCAACTGCGCGATGGTTTCGGCCGCCAGCGCCTGCACGATCACCCCGGGAATCACCCCGTGGCGCGGCACGTTGTAGCGATCGCCCAGCTCGATCGCGGTTGCGCCGATAATCACGTCCTTGCCTTTGAGTGCGGCGGCATCGAATTCGCCGCGCTCGATGGCGATGAAACTGTGGCGCGGGATGGAGCCTGGGCTGACCGCGTAGTCGATCGGGAAACTCTCGCCCACGCTCCCGGCGCGCCCGGCGACGAAGGCGGCGATCGAGGGGCGCGCGACGGTGCCGGTGAAGGTGCCTACCGGCATCCGGCGGACGAAGCCGTCGGTATCGGGGACCACCGATACGGAGGCGAGGTGCGCGTGTTCGCGCAGCGGGACGATCGGCAGCGAATCGAGCTGGCGGCGCTCGCGGAAGCCTGCGCTCTGGGAGAAGGTCGCCAGTGCCACCGGCGCGCGGGCCCCGGCGATGGCCGCGGCGAAGGCGGCGTCACCGGCCGGTTCGCCTCTGCTGGAGAAGTCGACGTCGAAGGTGATCGAGCGCACGCCCGCGGCATCGAGCGCGGCGACGGTGCGGGCATAGTGATCGCGCGGCCACGGCCAGCGTTGGACTGCGGCCATGCTGGCGGCATCCATCTCGACGATATGCACCTGGCCGCTCGCCGGACGCTCGAACAGGGCGAAGGTGAGCTCCTCCAGCTGGTGCTCGAACGGACGGAACACCCCTCCGGTCGCAGCCACAGCCACCAGCAGCGCCAGCGCGAGCGTGCTTGCCAGCCGTAGCCAGAGCAGATCGGGAATATCCGGCAGGGCAGGGCGGAGCGGTTTCACGTCAGGGCCGGCTGCGCGCTCTAGCGATCGAGCGGGGTGCCCGGCGCGCCCCGCCCTGCGCGCGGATCATAGCCGCCTGCGTCCGACAGGCCGCCGACTACCGGATCGCGCCCTTGCGGACGCCCGCGCGGGTCGATTTCGATCACGCAGCTGCCGACCGCACAGGCGCGGACGTCGCCGCCAAAGCCGTCGCGGCCACCGTTGCCACCACCGTTGCCGCCGTCTCCGCCGTTCCCGTTCCCGTTGCCGCCGTCTCCGCCGTTCCCGTTCCCGTTCCCGTTGCCAGCGCCATCGCCACCGCCCGAGCCGTTCCCGTTACCATTCCCGGCGCCGCCATTGCCGGTTCCGTCATCGCCGTTCCCGTTGCCGTTATCCGCGCCGCCATCGCCGTTGCCATCGCCGTTGCCATTGCCGTTGCCGTTGCCGTTGCCGTTGCCGCCATCGGAGCCGCCGCCATTTCCGTTACCGGAGCCGCCGTTTCCGTTGCCAGCACCGCCGTCATTTCCGTTCCCGGCGCCACCGTTGCCGTTGCCGTCGTCGCCATTGCCGGAACCACCGCCGTTGCCATTGCCGCCATTGGAGCCGCCGCCGTTTCCGTTGCCAGAACCGCCGTCGCCACCGTTTCCGTTGCCAGCACCACCGTTACCGCTGCCGTTCCCGCCGTTGCCGTTCCCGCCGTCAGTGCCGCCCCCGTTGCCGGAACCGTTACCCGAGCCACCGTTCCCAGCGCCGCCATTGCCGTTGCCCGCGCCACCATTTCCGCTGCCGGAGCCACCGTTACCGTTGCCGCCGTCAGTGCCGCCCCCGTTGCCATTGCCACCGCCGTTGCCGTTCCCGTTACCCGAGCCGCTGTTCCCGGCACCGCCGCCATTGTTCCCGCTGTTCCCGCGCACCGCGTTGTCAGCGACCACCGTTGCGGCGATCACGGCCACCTCGCCCGAGACGAACCCGCCCGACAGGCGGCCGAGATCACCCGGCGTGCTGGAGATCGGTTCGGCGATGCGCTGGCTGGCATTCTCCGCCGCCGCGCCGTTCGCTTGTTCCTGCGCCTGAGCCTGCCCCGCGCCTTGGGCCGCAGCCGGAGCGGTGCTTGCCGGGCCACTCGCCGGACGCGCGGGCGAATCGATCACCTTGCGGGTCTCGCCTTCCAGCACCAGCCGCATCGGATCGCCCGCGGCCACCATTGCCACCGCGCCGGGCAGCACTAGTTCGCGCGCGCCGCCGTCACGGGTCGCGGTTTCCACCGCACCCTCGGTCACCTGCAAAGTCGCGCCGTCCGGCCCGACCGTGATGATGAAGGTCGTGCCCTTCACCACCGCCGCGAGATAGGGCGTCTCGACCCCGAAATGCGGATCGGCCTGCTTGCCGATGTTGAACATCGCGCTGCCATAGTCCTGGACGATCTGCATGATCGAGCGGCTGCGCGCCGCCTCGGGAATGCGGATCTGCGCGTTCTGGCGCAGCGTCACGAACTCGCGCCCGCGCACCAGCACTGCCGACGACTTGGCCTGCGTCCGCACGGTCGCGCCCGCTGCCAGCTGTTGCCCGTTGGTGGCTGGTCGCTGGCCGCGCGCATCGATGACCACCACGGTTCCTTTGGTCTCGCTGATGGTCCAGGCACCGTTCTGGGCAAGCGCGGGCGCGCCGCTGAACAGCAGCAACAGCATCGGCAGCAACAGGCGCGTGAGCATACGCATAGGGGTCTCCTTGTTTGCCCGATAGGCGCGCGCTCCCTCCAGTCACGTTTAGAAGACTGGTAAACTGAGCCTTAAAATTCCGAATGATTAACCTTTGGATTGTAGGCCGACGGCGCTTCTCGTGGGAGTTTGCAGGTCTTGCGCCTAGTTAAGGGCCTCATGTTTTGTCAGCTGTTGCTCGCCGGTCAGGGACTGGCGGCGCAGGAGGCGCTCGACCGCACGAATCCCGCCCAGCAGGTCGAACGCGAACGCCCGATGGTCGCGGTCGAAGAGGCGGTCCGGATCGAAATCCAGCCGGTGCTCGAAATGCCGGCCAGCACCGGCGAGGGCGCCGGGCTGGACGTCGGCGCGATCGTGATCGACGGGCTGCTGGCGCTCGACCGGAGCGATTTTGCCGCGGTGATCGAGCCTTTCGCCGGCCGCCCGCTCGACCGTGGCGAGCTGCGCCGGTTAACCGATGCGGTCGCCAATCACGCCCGCGCGCGCGGCTATATTCTGGCCACCGCCTGGGTTCCCGAACAGGCGTTGGCAGGCGGCGTGTTGCGCGTGAACGTGGACGAGGGCGGAATCGACGAGATCCGCATCGAAGGCAGCGATGATCCCGTCATCCGCCGCCAGCTCGATCGGCTGCTGGCGATTCGCCCGCTGACACTCGCCGCGCTTCAGCGCGAAGTGCTGCTGGCCGACGACACGTCCGGCGTGTGGATCCGCAAGACCCGGTTCGAGCGCGATGGCGGGCGGCGCATTCTGGTGGTCGACGCGCGGCGGCAGGATTTTGGCGGTGCGGTGCTGCTGGCGACCGACGGCACCAAGCCGGTCGGCCCGATCAGGGCGCGGATCGATCTTGATGCCAATGGCCTCATCTCCCCGCGCGACCGGGTCGATCTCAGCTTCTCGACAACCCCGCTCGATCCCGACGAACTGGCCTTCTTCAGCGCGCGTTATAGCGTGGTGGTGAATGATGCGGGCACGCTGCTGGGTGCGTTCGGATCGTGGTCGCGCACCGAGCCGGGGGCCTATCTCGCCGCGCGCGAACTGCTGGGCGAATCGTGGCAGGGCGGGGTGCGGATGCGCCATCCGCTGCTGCGCGGCCAGCGCCGCAGCCTGTGGCTGGAAGCCAGCGCGGAAGTGCAGGATCTGGCGCAGGACAGCTTCGGCACGCTGGCGCGGCATGACCGGATCGCGCTCGCGCGGCTCGGCTTCTACGGTTTCGGCCCGCTGGCGGGCGGCACCTTGCAGGGCCGGACGACGGTCAGTCAGGGGCTCGACGTGCTCGGCGCGACCGCGCTGGGTGATCCGCTCGCCTCGCGGCTTGATGCCGGGCCGGGCTTCACGACATTGTCGTGGTGGCTCAACTGGCAACGCACTCTGGCGGCACGGGTCAGCCTGTCGCTCGCCGCAAACGGCCAGCTTTCGAGCGATCCGCTGCTGATCGGGGAGAGCTTTGCACTCGGCGGTAATGCCTTCCTGCGCGGCTATGATTTCGCGCAGGCGATCGGCGACGAGGGCGTCGCGGGCGTGGGCGAGCTGCGCTACGATTGGCCGCGCGCGCTGGGCGCGGTGGAGCACTTGCAGCTCTATGCCTTTGCCGATGGCGGGATGGTGTCGAACCTTGCCGGTGGCCGGGGGGACGATACGCTGGCGTCAAGCGGCGCGGGCCTGCGCGCCGATGTCACCCGCAATCTCGATTTCGACCTCGAAGTCGCCGTGCCGCTGACCGATCCGCGGTACGACACCGGCGACAACAGCCCGCGCATCAATCTGCGCGTCAGCCAGTCGTTCTGAGCGGGGCCTTCAGTCGGCCCCCGCCTCGGCCCCGGCTTCGGCCGCGCCGTCGGTGGTGGCGGGATCATCCTTGCGGATCCTGAACACCACCCGGTCGATGCAGCCCGACAGCCCGCTCTCGCGCGGCTTGAACTTGGCGCTGTTCAGCACGCTCTTCGCCGCATCGCCGAATTCGGTGCTGGGCTCTGCCGCCAGCACGGTGATCGCGCCGATCTGGCCCCACGGCGCGACATCGTAACGCAGGATTGCCCAGCCTTCGATCGCGCGCTGCTGGTAGTTCGACGGGAAAACGAGGCGCGGCTCCTTCTCCCAGCGGTCCTTGATCTCGCAGGCGGGGTTGCCCTCGACCTTGGGCTTGGGCGGAGGCGGCGGGGCAGGGATAGTGGCGGCGCCGGTCCACCACGCCTGAATGCAGCCGGAGCGCGGCCCCCCGGCATAGCGCCCGGCGGCCACGGCCCGCAGCGCCTCGGCATCGAGTGCGGCATAGCCCGAGGTTTCGCCGGTCGCGAGGTTCACCGGCACGCCCTCGGCGTCGATATCGTAGCGCACGTAGGTCCACTGGCGCTCGCCCTCGCGCCGTTCGAGCTTGCGGAAATCGGGATAGCTGCGGGTGAGCGGGGCGAGGCGCGGTGCGCTGCGGCAGTCGCCGGGGGAGAGCCGCTCCCACGCGTCCTTGTTCATGCGCAGGCGCTGCGCCACGCCGAACCGCGCGAGCGTTTCCAGCGGCGCGTCGGACAAGCTGCGGAGCTCGGGAGTGTAGCGGATGGTGCAGCCGGTCTGCGGCGCTTCGACAGCGAAGCGGCTGGCGCGCAGTGCTGGCATGAGATCGCGCATTTGCAGGCGGGACCGTTCTGCCGCATTGCTGGCGATGCCGAAAGGCCGCCCCTCGGCGTCGAGCGCGAAGGTGAGGGCGGCTTCCTGCGGGGCGTTCCATGTCCGCACCACCAGCATCTCCGGCTGCGGCAAGCTGAGGTGCACAGGAGCAATGCCGGTACCCGCGCCGCAGGTCGCCTCCGACACCTGCCAGCTCAGGATCTGCATTTCGCGCGGCTCGCCGACCGGGATCACATCCATGAACTGGGGCGGAGGCGGAACCGCCGGGGGTGCGGGCTGTGCGGCCAGTGCCGGTGCTGCGAGGGTAAAGGAAAGAGCCCCAAGGCGCGCAAGCATCATATGTCTCCCCCGGCAACGACCGGCGGGAGGCAGATTAGCCCGCAACTAGTGGCTGTGTCAAAACGGAATGTCGTCGTCAAGATCGTCGTAGCCGCCGCCCGAGCTGCTGCCGCCGCCCATGCCGCCGGCGGAACCGCCGCCCTGATCCCAGCCGCCACCGCCGCCGCCACCGCCGTAGCTGCCACCGCCCGAGCGGCCGCCACCACCGCCGCCGCCCATGCCGCCGCCACCACCCATGCCGCCGCCGCCACCGGCGCCGTCGAGCATGGTCAGCGTGCCGCCGAGGCCCTGAATGACGATTTCGGTGCTGTAGCGGTCCTGACCGTTCTGGTCCTGCCACTTGCGGGTCTGGAGCTTGCCTTCAACAAACACCTTGCTGCCCTTCTTGAGGTAGCGCTCCACCACGCTCACCAGCCCTTCGGAGAAGATCGCGACGGTGTGCCACTCGGTCTTTTCCTTGCGCTCGCCGGTCTGGCGATCTTTCCACTGTTCGGAGGTGGCAATGCGCAGGTTGGCGACCTTGCCGCCATTGTTGAAGCTGCGGATTTCCGGGTCGGCCCCCAGATTGCCGATCAGCATGACCTTGTTGAGCGAACCCGCCATCGAAATACCCTTCCCGTCAATGTCTTGATCCCGCGAGCGCCAAGATGGCCTGCGAATCCGAGTCGGGCAATAGGGCAGAGTGGGGGCTGGGGCGACGGAGGCTCCGGCGTTTTCAACGCCTGATTATGCGAACGTCACGAAAGCTGTTTGTCATCCCCGCCTGCGCGGGGATGACAGAAAAGGCGCACGGCTTACCGCGCCGGATAGCGCAGGCGGCCGAGAAACCGCGTCAGGCTCGGCATTTCGCGGTCTTTGCCGAGCAGCTGCGCCTTGGCCTTCTCGAACTTCATCACCCCGTCGATCCGGCGTTCGAGGAAGGCGTGGGTATCGGCCTTGCCCTCGCTGTCGTCGTTGACGAACACCCCGAGTGTCGCCGAGTAAATCCCGGCAAGGATCGCGCGCTTGGTGTAGTGGTTGTAATCGGTCGCGGTGTCGCCCGCGAGCCGCCACATGATATCCGCCGAGCGCCAGCCGAGCTTCAGCGCCGCCCTTGCGTTCTGCGGCTGCGCCATCACCGCCAGCGCGCGGCGCACGGCTTCGTCGACATCCGCCACCGCATCGAGCCGGAAGGCGACCAGCGTGCGGATACGCTCGCGGATCTTGAGCGTGGCGAGCCGTTCGGCCGGCCATTCGGCCTCCATCGCCTGATCGACCGAGGTAATCCACGCCTCGATCATGGCCATCGCCAGATTGCTGCCGGTGTCTTTAAACGCCAGCCGCGCCACATCGGGATCGCAGCCCGCCATTTCGGCGGCGGCGGCCAGCGCCGTCTCGTTCCAGCCGTCAAAGATGGCGGATGCGGCGATATCCGGGGCGAGCGCGATGCGCAGCTCGTCGAGCGTCAGGTCGGCGAAATCGTGGGTCATGGTGTCCATGTCAGAAAGAAGGCCCGTACTGGCGCTTTGGTTCCTTGCCGGCGCGCTTGTCGTCGGCTTCCTGGAAGATTTGCTTCATCAGCGCATTGCCGCTCATCAGCTCCATGTACTGGCGCGCCGAGCGGCCCGAATTGTCGTTGTGATCGGGGTCTGCGCCCTGTGCCAGCAGCACGCGGACGAGTTCGGGATTGCGCTGGTGGACGGCGGCGATCAGCGGGGTTTCACCGGTCTGGTCGCTGACATTGACGTTGGCCCCGCCCTTGATCAGCGCCTCAACCCCGTCGGTAAAGCCCATCGAGGTCGCGAGCTGCAGCGGGCTGATGCCCTTCTTGTTGCGGATATTCGGATCAGCCCCGCGCTGGAGCAGAAAGCGGATCCACAGCACGTCACGGCGCTGCACCACCAGATGCAGGCCGGTATCGCCGCTGGTGATGTCGCGGGTGTTGACGACCTGCGTGCCTGGCTTGTTGAGCATGTCGGTCGCCTCGTCGCCCTTGCGATCCTTGACCGCTTCGAGGAACTTGTAGCCTTCCGACTGAAACTGCGCTGCCGCAGGAACCGCCAGTGCCAGCGCAAGCCCCGTCAGGAATGCGCTGGCAATCCACGCGCGAGCCCCTAATTTGCGCAAAACATCGACAGCCACGGTTTGATCCTTTCGCATTGCCTGCCACATCCTTATTGCACCCCGAATGTGGCGTGCGCCCCGGCGCAGGACAAGCCCGCTCCGTCGCAGACCTCCAGTTAGCAGACCATGAACCGCAACAACAAGCCTTCGCCCCGGATCACCGCTTTTCTTGCCGCTGCCACGCTGGCGCTGGTTGCCTGCCAGCCCGCCGGCCCTGCGGCCGAGCCGCCGCTGGCGGGCGCTGCCATCGGCGGCGACTTCGCGCTGACGAACAGCAAGGGTGAAACCGTGCGCTGGGGCGATTTTGCGGGGAAATACCGCGTGGTCTATTTCGGCTACGCCTTCTGCCCCGACATCTGCCCCACCGATATGCAGCGCGTGGCGCAGGGGCTGAAGGTGCTCAAGGCGAGCGATGCTGACAAGGCGGCGAAGATCGTGCCGATCTTCATCACCATCGATCCCGAGCGTGACACAAAAGAAGTGGTCGGCGAGTTTGCCGCCGCCTTCTCGCCCGATATCATCGGGTTGACCGGCACGCCCGAGCAGATCGCGGCCACGGCCAAGGCCTTCAAGGTGTTCTACGCCAAGGGCGAGGCAGTGCCGGGCGGCGGTTATCTGGTCGATCATTCCAATGTCGTCTACCTGTTCGGCCCCGAGGGCGAGCCGCTGGCGACGCTGCCGGTCGACATGGGCGGCGATGCTGTGGCCGCGGAACTCGACAAATGGGTGAACTGAGAGAGCGCTTCTGGGAACTCCCGCTGCGGGACCTCAACCGGTCCGAATGGGAGGCGCTGTGCGATGGCTGCGGGCGCTGCTGCCTGCACAAGATCGAGGATGCCGACACCGGCGAGATCGTCGACACCAATGTCGCCTGCCGGTTGCTCGACACGCAGACGGCCCAGTGCAGCGACTATCGCAACCGCAAGGCCTTTGTCCCCGATTGCCTGCGCCTGACGCTCAGGATCGTCGAGCAGGTGAGCTGGCTGCCCTCGACGTGCGCCTACCGCCTGCGCGCCGAGGACCAGCCTCTGCCCTCGTGGCACTACCTCATCGCGGGCGATCGCGACGCGGTGCGCCGGGTGGGCGTTTCGGTGATCGGCCGGGTGGTAAGCGAGACCGAGGCCGGGCCGATCGAGCATCATATCGTCGAATGGACTTCGCCGCGCCCTGACCGGGCACCGCTGGAAGCGGAAGGGGAGGGCGCGTGATCGACTGGCTGCGCCGTCCTCAGCCCGAACCGCAGGTCGAACTGGCCGGTCGCACGCTGCCGATCGTGCTGCGGCGGCTGCGCCATGCCCGGCGGCTGACCCTGCGGCTCGCGCCCGATGGCGAGGAGGTGCGGATCACGCTGCCCGAATGGGCCGAGAGCCGCGAGGCGATTGCCTTTGTCCATTCCCGCAAGGCGTGGCTGGAGGATCAGCTCGTCCGCCTGCCCGCCCGCGCCGCGCCGGTGCCGGGGGGCGAGGTGTCCTATCGCGGCGCGCGGCTGCGGCTCGCATGGGAGCCGCGCGCGCTGCGCCGTCCGGTGGTGGAGGGCGAGGCCCTGCTTATCGGCGGGCCGGAGGCGGGCATGGAGGCGCGCCTGCGCCGTTGGCTCGAAGCCGAGGCGCTGCGGCTGAGCGAGGCCGATATGCACGACTATTGCGCCGCCGCCGGGCTCGATCCGGTGCCGATGGGGCTGACCCGTGCGCAGCGGCGCTGGGGCTCATGCTCCGACAAATCGCGCATCCGCATCAACTGGCGGCTGGTGCAGGCCCCCGATTTCGTGCGCCGTTCTGTCGTCGCGCACGAGGTTGCGCACCTTGTCCATTTCGATCACAGCCCCGCCTTCCACGCGCTGCTGGGCGAAATCTACGAGGCCGACATCCGCATCGCCGACCAATGGCTGCGCGAACACGGCCGCGGGCTCTACGCGAGCTTCGGCTGATTTTCCCACCCCCGGCCCCTCCCGCAAGCGGGAGGGGAGCGAGACTTGGCGGCTCTGCCGCCTAGTCGCAGCGGGGTGGGCATTGCGCCAGACTTTGCCATAGCGCAGCACGCACTCTATAACCCCCGCCATGCTCTCCAAGTCGCGCTTCAATCCTGTGCCCGGTTTCGTCGATCTCTGGAACGAGCTCCGGCGCCCGCGCCCCTATCGCTGGACGTTTCTGGCGCTGTCGGTGTTGCCGGTGGCGGGGATCCTCGCCTGGGCGGTCGATCAGGTCGAATACAAGGCGCCCGAGCGGCCCACCATCGACTACATCACCACCTTCGATCCCGAGCGCACGGAGGCGGAGATCATCGCCTCCAACCGCGCCAATCAGGAGGTGAAGGAACTGCGCGAAGCCGAGGAGGCGCGGATCGCAGGCCGCAAGCGCGAGATGTACAAGGCGTTGGGCGCAGCGGCGGGGATGGACGTCGAGGAAATCGAGCGCAAGGCCGAAGCCACCCGCGCTGCCGAGCGTGCCGCCGAGGAAAAGCGCCGGGCGGAACTGCTCGCCGGCACCGCGATCAAGCCTGACGAGGGCACGCAGCCATAGCCGCGCTGGCCCCCACCGATCACGACTGGATGGCCGCCGCCGCCCGCTTGGCGCTGCGCGCGCGCCCGCTGTCGCGCCCCAATCCCGGTGTGGCCGCGCTGGTGGTCCATTCCGGCCGGGTGATTGCACGCGGCTGGACGCAAGCGGGCGGGCGGCCCCATGCCGAGGCGGTGGCGCTGGCGGGCCTTTCGCCCGAGGTGCTGGCCGAGGCGACGCTCTACGTCACGCTCGAACCCTGCGCCCATGCTTCGGAGCGAGGACCGGCCTGCGCCGATCTGATCGTCGCCGCGCGGCCGCAGCGCGTCGTCATCGGCCAGCACGATCCCGATCCGCGCACCAGCGGGGCAGGGCAGGCGCGGCTGGAGGCGGCGGGCATTGCCACCCGCCTGCTCGATGACCCGGCCTCGGCTGCCAGCTTGGCGGGTTTCCTCACCCGCCAGCGGTTGGGCCGCCCGTGGGTGACGCTCAAGCTGGCGACCTCGCTCGATGGCTGCATCGCGCTCGCCGATGGCACCAGCCAGTGGATCACCGGCCCGGCAGCGCGCGCCCATGTCCATGCGCAGCGCGCGCAGGCCGATGCGATTCTGGTGGGCGGGGGCACATGGCGCGCCGATGCTCCGCGGCTCGATGTGCGTCTGCCCGGGCTGGAGGCGCGCTCGCCCCGGCGCGTGGTGCTGACCCGCGGGGCTGCGCCTGAAGGCGTGACTGCGCTGGCCGCCCCGCAGGACATCGCCGCGCTGGATGGTGTGCAATATCTCTATGTCGAGGGCGGGGCCGAAACGGCGGCCGCTTTCCTTGCCGCCGATCTGGTTGACGAATTGCACCTCTACCGTGCGCCCATCCTGATCGGCGATGGCAAGCGGGCGCTGGGCGCGCTGGGGCTAAGCGATCTCGCCGCCGCCCACGACCGCTGGAGCCGGTGCGAAATCCGCCAGCTTGGCAGCGACGAATTCGCGGCCTATCTCCGCCGCCGCAGCTAGCAAGGAATTGCCCCCAATGTTCACCGGTATTGTCACCGCCATCGGCACGATCGACAGCATCCACCAGCGCGGCGATCTGCGGCTGCGGATCACCGCCCCGCTCGATCCGGCGCGGATCGATATCGGCGCGTCGATTGCGTGTTCGGGCGTGTGCCTCACCGTGGTCGAGCGTGGCGGCACGGCGGGCGATGCGTGGTTCGAGGTCGACGTCTCGGGCGAGACGGTCAGCCGCACCGTGCCGCAGATGTGGGAGCGTGGCCAGCGCCTCAACCTCGAACCCTCCCTGCGGCTCGGCGACGAGCTTGGCGGGCATATCGTCACCGGCCACGTCGATTCGGTTGGTGAGGTGGTGCTGGTGGCGCAGGAAGGCGGCAGCTGGAAGGTCGCGATAAGAGCGCGGGCGGAAATGTCGCCCTTCATCGCGGAAAAGGGCTCGATCACCGTCAATGGCGTGTCGCTGACCGTCAACGATGTGCGCGACCGGCCTGATGGCACTTGCGATTTCCTGCTCAACATCATCCCCCACACCGCCGAGGTAACGACGCTGGGCGGCCTCAAGGAAGGCGACAGCGTGAACCTCGAAATCGACGTGCTGGCGCGCTACCTCAAGCGGATGCAGAGCCTCGCGGCGACCCGCTGAGGCGGGGCAGCAAAAAGGGGCAGGCCTCTTTGCAGCCCGCCCCCCGTTTGCGTGCCGGTAATGGCCCGGGCGTCAGGCTCAGGGCATGGACTGGTTCACGGTCGCGACGTTGCCGCTGCCGCTCTGGCTCACCGTCGAGACATCGCCGATCCCGCCCTGCGAGACGGTGGCGACGTTGAGGCTGCCATCCTGCTCGATGGTCGAATCGTTGAATGAGCCGTCCTGATTGAGCGTCGCCTTGTTCCCCGTGCCGCCCTGGATCATCTCCGAGATGCCGTCGTCGCCGTTCTGGTTGACATCGGCATTGTTCGAAACGCCGCCCGCCCGCTGGGTGACGTCCGACAGGTTGCGATCGCCTATCTGCTCGACCCACGCATAGTCATCCTGCCCCGACTGGGTCAGGTTGGCGACGTTGTTGTTCCCCGTCTGGAAGGTGACGCCGAGCGGGCTGAAGACGCCTAGCACGCCGGTGCCGTTCTGGATCGAGGTTGCCTTGTTGTCATTGCCGGTCTGCACCGTGTCGAGCGCGGCAAAGCCGCCGCTGGAGCCGCTCTGGGTGGTCAGGGCATTGTTGCGCTCGCCACTCTGGATCACGATCGAGCGGCCGTCCGTGCCGTCCTGATAGGTCGTGGCGCTGTTCAGTAGACCGGTCTGGGTAACACGGGCAAAATTGGAATCGCCTACCTGATCGATGCTGGCGGTGTTGTCTTCACCGTCTTGGTAGATCTCGGCCAGCTGGAGCTCGTCTTCCAGCAAGTCCGGACGCAGAGCGCTGACGAACGAGACGTTGCTCAGGCCACCCGACTGGTTGATCGTGGCGGTGTTATCGGCACCGGCCTGATCGATCAGCGCTCCGGCACCCGACGGAGCGACAAAATCGGCCGACTGCGTGATGGTCGCCTTCTGACCGCTGCCCGACTGGTCGACAAAGGCCTCGGCGCCGTCGCCCGACTGCGTTACCTCGGAAGAGTTGCCCGAACCGGTCTGCGTGACTTCGGTCGCGTTGGCGTCACCCGTCTGGGTCACAGTGCTGGTGCTCTGTGCAAGGACAGGCATTGCGGTGCCAAGCGCCAGAATCGAGGCACCTGCAATCATCAACTTTTTCACGAAAATTCCCCCAATGACACTCTTTCGAGCTGCACGATTTTCTTCGCGCCCGTCGTTATTGGAACCAATGCGCCTGAATAGGTCGCCGGTTCGGAATCGAGCCTAACAGGTAATTAACAATTGGGGTAACATTTATTCGGGCTTGCTGTGCCGCTGCAGTCGAGGAACGGGCCGGTTGCGGGTGGCGCGATTTACTGCGCCACCGCGCCGAGTGCGGCGATGAACTTGGGCAGGTTGGCGCTCGTCAGCCCGGCAATGTTGATCCGGCCCGAGGCGGCCATGTAAATTCCGTGCTCCTCGCGCAAGGTGGCGACTTCCTCCTTGGTGACGGGGAGCATCGCGAACAGGCCGTTCTGGGCGGCGAGCGGGGTCAGGTCGATCCGCCCGGCCGTGCCTGCCGCCGCCAACGCATCGCGCACCTGCCGCATGCGGGCGCGCATGGTGTCGAGTTCGGCCAGCCATTGTGCAGTCATCGCCTGGTCATCGAGGATAATGCGCACCACCGCACCACCGTGATCGGGCGGCATCGACCAGCAGGCGCGGGCCAGCGCATTGGCATTGCTGAACGCCACATCGAGCGCTGCGCTGTCCTTGCCGAGGATGTAAAACGCCCCGACGCGGTCACGATACTGGCCGAAGTTCTTGTCGCAGGAATAGGCGACGAAGGCTTCAGGCACCGCGGCCAGCACCGCGCGCATTCCGGCGGCGTCTTCCTCCAGCCCATGGCCAAGGCCCTGATAGGCCGCGTCGATGATCGGGAAGGTGCCGCTTGCCGCAAAGGCCTGCGCGATCGAATCCCAATCAAAGGCGGTGTAGTCGATGCCGGTGGGGTTGTGGCAGCAGCCGTGCAGCAGCACCGCCTCGTCCGGGCCGGCATTGTCGATGATGTCGAGCACCGCGTCGAGATCGGCAGTGCCATCCTGCCGTGCGTGGGGGAAAGTCACCAGCTCCAGCCCGAGATCGGCGAGGATCTGGGCGTGGTTGGGCCAGCTCGGCACGCCCATGTAGACGCGCTTCACGCCCGCCTTCTGCGCCAGTGCCAGTGCGAGGCGCACCGCGCCGGTGCCGCCCGGTGTCTGCATCCCCGAAATGCGCCCGCCCATGTCGGGATCGGCGGCGCCGAAGACATAGGGCATCAGCGCCTTTACGAAGCCCATGTCGCCTTCCGGGCCGAGATAGCTCTTGGAATCCTGAGTATCGACCAGCACCTGCTCCGCCGCCTTGACCGCGGCGAACACCGGCGTCGCGCCGTCCTCGGTGCGATAGACCCCGACGCCGAGGTCGATCTTGTCGCTGCGCGGATCGGCGGCGTAGAGGCGGATCAGGGCGAGTAGGGCGTCGGGCGCCTGGGCTTCGAGTCGTTCAAGCATGATGGCGCGGGCAATGGCGCGTCACTCGGCGCACCGCAACCGGCTTTTCGCGCAATTTTCTAGAAGGGGAGCCAGCGCTGCTTCTTCGAAAACTTCATATAGCCCGCATTCACCCCGAGCCTGAGGCCCGCGCCCATGCGGATCGGGATCAGCACGACATCGCCCCAACGCAGGTAGCTGGCGTGAAGGCCGCCGACGAAATAGGCCTGCCCCTCGCCCGCCGGGAAGCGCTTGAACAGGTCTTCGCTGTCGTGAAGGTTGTAGACCAGCACGAAGGTGTTGGCGGCATTGGCTCCGGCATCGAAGCCGATCGACGGGCCGGTCCAGTAGACGGGCTGGGTGCCCTCGATCTTGTGGTGCAGCGTGCCCGAGCCATAGCGCGCCCCGACAATGAACGCCCCGCCGGCCTCGCGCCCGACGATATAGGCATTGGGCTTGCCCTGCTTCTCGAGCAGGTCCTCGATCATCCGCGCGAGCCCTTCCGCGCCCTTGCCAAACACGCCCTCGGCCGCGCCGATCAGATCGTCCTCGCCATAGGTGCTGGCGGTGGTGGTTGTGGTGGTGGCGACCGCAGGCGGGGAGGCGGCGGGGGCCTGCGCGGCGGGCGCGTCGGCATATTGGTCGAACTGCGCGTCGAAGGCAGGGTCTGCGGTGGGCGCGGGGGCAGGGGCAGGTGTCTGCCGCGCTTCGGGCGCGACCAGATCGCCGTCGATGCTGCCCTGCGCCGCGTTGCCTTGAGCCCCGCTGCCTTGGGCGTCGTAGGCGGCATCGGGATCGAAGCGCTCCAGCTCCTGCGCGGCGGCCGGGCCAGTCAGTGCGAGCGCGGCGGCGAGGCCTGCCGCGATCCCGGCGAGCCGGTGGCGATGATGGGTGATCCGTCCGAACAGCCTGATCATGTTGCAGCCTTTCCCGTGAGCACGCGCGCCGCGCATTGTGGCAAAATGGAACAGAATCCCATTTCTCGTCCGCTGCAATCGCGCATCGCCGGAGCGAATCGGAATTGCGACGAGGCGTTCACGGCTAGGTCGGCCAGGCTGAACCCGCGCCGAACCGCTTGTTCGTGCCAGCGAAAGGGCGCGCGAGAACAATTCGGCTTTTTCTCGCAAGCCACCTTGCCGCTGGCGTACTTGCCGATTATAGCCCCCCCCTCACAGCCTCGCTGTTGCCCGGAGACGTGGGTGAGTGGCTGAAACCAGTTCCCTGCTAAGGAACCGTACTCTATCAGGGTACCGAGGGTTCGAATCCCTCCGTCTCCGCCACCGGCCTTTCCAAGGCCGTCTTGCTTGATCCGTTTCTACGGACAAGCCCTTTACAAATCACCGATTTCTTGCCCAATCCCTTCCAGCCCATTCCACCCCTTGCCGCAGGCATATCGGGGTAGCGTGGGGGTAAGGAACTCGAGCGATTGGGGGTATTGGATGCTTACGGACAAAGCCGTCCGCGCTGCTGCGGCAAGAGAGAAGGCCTACAAGCTCACGGACAGCAACGGGTTGTTTCTCCATGTTTCGCCGAAGAATCACAAAAGCTGGCGCTTCAAGTACCGCTTCGAGGGCAAGGAACAGCTGCTGACACTGGGTGCATACCCCGAGGTGTCGCTCGCTGCGGCCCGGGAGAAACGGAACGATGCCCGCAAGGTCTTGCGGGAGGGCCGCGATCCCCGCCATGCAGCGAAACGGGCGAAACTGGTTGGCGAGGGCAGCAAGTTCCAGACGCTGGAACAAGCCGCCCGCGAGTGGCACGAGCTCCAGAAGGCGCGGTGGAAGCCGGTTCATGCCGATGATGTGATCACCAGCCTTGAGCGGGATATCTTCCCTGATTTGGGCGATATGCCGCTGGACGAGATCGACAAGCCCGTGCTTCTGCGCGTGCTGCGCAAGATCGAGAGCAGGGGAGCTATCGAGACCGCCCGGAGAGTAAAGCAGCGGGTCGCCGCTATCTATCGCTATGTGAATGCCCATGGTGCGGGGCTGATGAACCCGGCGCAGGATATCGACGATGCGCTGACGCCGCTTCCGCCCTCCAAGCGATACCCCGCCTTGATCGATGTTGCGGCGATCAGGACAATGCTCGGCGATGTCGACCGGGCAGGCGCATCTCCTGTCAACCGGCTGGCTTCACGCTTTTTGGCACTGACCGCTCAGCGCCCCGGCATGGTGCGGAATATGGAATGGGACGAGATCAGCGGTGTAGACTGGAGCAATCCGGCGAGCGACAAGAGCGAGGCTTTGTGGACGGTGCCGGCGGACAAGATCAAGCAGGAGCTGCAGCTTCGTTCCGATGAAGCCTTTGACCATGCCGTCCCCCTGGTGAGGCAGGCGGTCGAGACGCTGCGGGCTGTCCGCCTGCTGACGGGCAAGGCGAAGTATGTCTTCCCTAGTTCGACCTCAGGTATCGTGCCGATCAGCGTGAACACCATCGGCTATCTCTACAACCGTGAAGGCTATCAGGGCCGCCATGTGCCCCATGGTTGGCGCTCGAGCTTCTCGACGATCATGAACGAGCGCGCTGAACGCGAGTTGGGCACTGATGTGAGACTGCTCGCCGACCGGCTGATCATCGACCTGATGCTGGCGCATACCCCCAAGGGCATGAGCGCGAGCGAGTTGCGCTACAACCGGGCTCGCTACATGAGCAGGCGGCGGGAGTTGGCGCAGATCTGGGCGGATATGATCATGGAAGGCGCTCTACCGGTGGCAGAGATCATCGACAGTCCGCGTAGGAAACGGCGCTAGCCTTTCGATCCCCGGCCTTGCGCTGCTTTCTCTTCGACCCACGCCATCACTTCGCTTTTGCGCCAGACGGCCCGGCCGCCAAGCATGATGTTCTCGGGAAATCCGTCGTCCTTGATTTTGGCGTAGATCGCGCTTCGTCCAAGCTTGACCAGCGCTTCAACCTCCGGGCGCGTGAGCAGCTCTTCGCCTGCCGAGAGGGACTGCGACAAGCTTACACCTGCATCGCTACCGAAGCTTTGCCCTTGCGGTTCAAGGGCGGTCTTGACCCGCCGGGCAGCCACCGCACGTGCAGCCCGCAGCTGGGGATCGAGCGCTTCTTCGACCTCGCGGTTGGTCATGGTGCCAAGGGGCTTGAGGGCCGCCAGCCACTCATCGAAGGCAGGCCCGTCCACGAAAATGCGGTGCGTGAGCGGTGCATCCGGATCAGCCCAGTCCTCGGGGTTGTAGGCGCCGGTCGCCATGCTCGGGAGCGGATCGTCCACTTCCCAGTGCTCTGCCGGGATCGGTGTGATCTCGCCGCCACCGAGCGGCCGGGCAAAGGTTGCGAGCTTGCCGAGGACGAACTGCCTGCTCAGGAAGGCGGCATCGAGCATCACCATGTGGCGGCAGGCGTCATTCTCGCCCTCGTCTGCGGGAGCGGCGAAAATCTCGGGCAACTCGTACCGGGCAAAGCCGTGCTGCACCGCCACGAGATCGGCGAAGGCCGACACGAGTGTGCGGCGGCCACGGGAAACGATCGTCTCGCCTTCAGCATAGGGTGCCCAAGGGATGATCGTATTGGTCATGGTCTCAGACACCTGCCCGCTGCTGGTTGAGGTGGAACAGGCGGGCGAGGATTTCATCATCGGTCAGCACACCTGCGCGCCAGTCATCGCCCCAGCCATAGGCATCGGCGACCGCTTCATCCAACGCGCGGTGGGCATGATCGAGCCAGGCGGGCCGGGCATTGTAGAGGTTGGTGAGGGTGCGCTTGGCAAGTTCCCTCGCCGCCGCTTCGTCGACCGGCAGGATGCGGTCAGGATAGCCAGGGACCACCTCGGGTTCGCGGCGGACAAGATTAGCCGGGTTGAGCCAGTTCTCGCGCAATTCGTTGAGTTTGGCAGCTGCAGCGGCGATGGCCTGCGCGCGAGGGTCAGCGGCGTAATCGGAGGCGGGAATGTCGGGGGTTAGGCCTTCCGGGAAGGGAAAGGTCTCGAAGGTTGTCGATGGGGTGTAACGCGGGTCGTTCCCGACGCCTAGAAAGGTTCCCATGCGCAGCGACCAAACTTCGTGAAAGCGGCTGTGCAGGATGCCAAAACTGGTATCGTCGTCGCGGCCGATCGCGACTGTAGCCGAGTCCGGGTTCACCGATGCATGCAGCCAGACGAATAGACGGTGTTTCGACACCCGGGGTGTTCCAATGAATCTTTGAAGACCCTTCAAGCCGTTCCGAATGTCATCGCCAGTTCTGCCGGGCCTCCACCAGTGCGACCGCCGTTTCGGGTCCCGATTTTGCTCACGGATTGGTTTGAGATGAGTTCTCGCATACTCGAACGGTAGCTCGAAAAGCGCAGCATCGGCTTCTTCCATCGCCATAAAGTCAATCAGCCACTTGTCGCTGTGTCGACGAGTCAGATCCATTCCGTTTCGCCATGGTCTGACAATTTCGGCATTGCTTCTTCCATGAGGATTGTGGCCTGTCACGATCATGTGCCTCGCGAGGTCACCGTCGATGTCGAGCGGACCGTCTTTCTGACGCCCTATGAAGCTTCGCCCAAGGGTTTCTGCCAGTCGATGAGATTTAGTAAGATCAACGCTGGCAGATGAGTTTTCGAGGTCTGCGCTGATGCTGACGACGCTCTTCCCATCCAGCAAAGCGGCACCTTTTTCCTGCCGGTCGAAGCACACCATCGACACCCGCACAGCCGCGCCTTCGACGGTCCAATCCTCATCGCTCCAAGCCTCGAAGATCCTTCCATGCTCGACGATCGGCTTGAGCACTTCGCGGTTCGCTCCCCCGCGGATCGAATTCGTGGACACCAACCCAGCACTATGCAGCTTGCCCGCCACTATCTGATCCCAGGCGCCGGCAAACCAGTAGCACACCAGGTCGACTCCGCCGGGAACCTGCGGCCATGCCTTGCGCAAGGCGCGCGTGTAATCCTCACCCAGCTCGGCAATCATCTTCTTGTTGCCGAGGAATGGCGGATTGCCAACCAACGCGTCGGCCTCGGGCCAGTTCGCCCGCTTGCCGGTTGTTTCGTCCAGCACTGCGTCCCGGCACTCGATGGTATCGAGGTCGCGCAGGATGGGGTTCTTCGCCGCATCGAAGCCGTTGCGACGCATCCACTGGATCTCACCGATCCATACCGACACGCGGGCGAGCTCGGCCGCATAGGGGTTGAGTTCGATCCCCAACACGCATTCCGGACCAACCCGCGGGAAGCCTCTGGGCAGGCCTAGGGCCTCGGCATCAAGGTTGGCCCGGTGCTCGATATCCTTGAGCGCACGAAGGGCGACATAGAGGAAGTTGCCCGATCCGCAGGCGGGGTCCAGCACCCGGAAATTGACCAGACGCTCGATAAAGGCGGTATGGATCGCAGCAGCCTCATCCTTCAGCTTCTCGGCCTTGCGCTTCTCGGCAGGGGTCAGCAAACGGTCTGCCGTCCGCTTTGGCATGCTATCGATTAGCGCCGTCATTCTCGCCAGCGCCTCGGCCCATTCCGCCTCGAGCGGATCGATGATCACCGGCTTGATGATCATCATGATCTTTTCTCGGTCGGTGTAATGCGCGCCCAGCTGGCTACGCTTGGCCGGATCCAGCCCGCGCTCGAACAGGGTGCCCAGGATCGACGGGTCAATTTGCGACCAATCCCTCTGGGCAGCTCTATACAGCTCTTCCACATCCTCCCGCGTCACCGGCAAGGCAGCATCATCCTTGAACAGACCGCCGTTGAACCAGTCGATACGGGTGAAGCCCACCTTGCCGCCTTGATGGGCCATGGCACCAAACAGCGTGCTGGCGTTCTCGGCGAAGCTGTCTGGATCGCTGCGGCACAGGTCCAGCATCTTGGTGAACAGGTGATCGGGCAAGAGCCCGACATCTTCGGCAAACATGCAGAAGACGAGCTGATTGACGAAATGAGCGACCTTGTGCGGCTCATGCCCCCTGTCTCGCAGGCGCTGGGCAATGCCGGCAAACTCCCGCGCCGTCTCTTCGGTCAGAGCCTGGCGGGTCTTGCTGGGTTTGAAGTCCTCGGGATCGGTGAAGGCCCGCTTCAGCCGTTCCCGCACATCGCCATCGACGAGATCCTCAAGCGTGAACTCGTGCACCTCCTGCACCGTGTTGGTCCAGTTGGTGTGGATCCGGATGCGGTCCATGTCGGACACGATCAGCAGCGGCGGGTTTTCCAGTGCCACCGAGTACTGCAAGAGCTGGGCGAAGGCCTTGTCGAGATCCTTGCGCGGGCCCTTGTATTCCCAGGCAAAGCAGCCCTTGCGCCAAACATCGGCCCAACCTTCGCCGCCGGTGGTCTTGGTTGCCCCCTTCTCGAAGGCGAACCACTCCCCCTTTGGATCGGCAGCGATGGGGTCGGGCACGCCCAGCAAGGCGCACAGGTCATTGAAATGGCTCTGCGAAGCGGATCGCTCCTTGAGCTCGACGTGGCGCCACTTGGTGAGGAATTCCTGCGGGGTCATGATCTGTCCTTGGCCAAGCAGGATAGACGACGTGTAACTCTCCAGCGCAAGCAGCAAGTGGATGTTTTCCGTCGGTTTGGCGGATGTTGTGTGGTGTTGGGCGGCATCCAGCATGGCGTCGGCAATCAACACACCCCTATCGTGTCGGCATGCAATCGCCAGGGGCTCAGATGGCTTTGGCGGGTCTCCGCCCTCAGTTTACTGGCTAAACGCTTGAGATATCGAGCCGACACCCTTCCGCACCTCGCCTGCATCCATTATCAGCGCCGATCTTCCCAATTCGTCCAGCGACACGTCGACCAATCTGCTTCGCTGCCGATGCGGAGATAGCACGACCGAACGGAGCTTTTTGTGCATCTCATCTACTACGACGAAGTGAAATTCAGTCCCCCGGAACAGCCATCCTACTGGCTCGGTGGCATATGTGTGTCACATGAGCTGATACCGGAAATCGAAGCTCAGGTAAGTGCGGTCGCGGAACGAGCATTCGGTTCTGCCGTGCTGAGCAAAGACACGGAGATTCACGGGATCGAGCTCTGCCGGGGAAAGGGCAACTTCAAAGGACGAGATTTCGGAGAGCGGTTGGAAATGCTCAAGGAGTTGCTCGCGATCATTGCGCGAGAAGAGGTGATGCTGATCCGGGTGAAAGTGAACCCGGCAAACATCACGCACTCCAGCGACTCTCCTGCGGACATCGCATTCATGTTCTTCGTCGAGAAAGTAGACGAGCTGCTTCGGGCGAAATCATCGCTTGGCATGCTGTTTGGGGATTATGACGAGCCGGCCATCGGCACGTCGGTAGCCAACCTGTCTGAGTTCCGCCGAGGCAGCACGCGATGGGCAAGGGGCCAGGGTATCGGAAATCTCATCGATACGGTGCACTTCGCCAAGTCGCATCATAGCCGAATGATCCAGCTCGCAGATGTCCACCTCTACGCCAGCCAATTTATGTGTGGTGACAACAGCACTGGATGGAGGAAGGCAGTGGCTGACGTGATCGTGGTCAGTAAGTCGCTATGGCCGACGAAATACAAAGATTGGCCACAGGAGCCATACTGGTACAGGTAGACACAACCGGCGCCCGAAGGGTCTGGCACGACAAAGTCGCTGCACTGCCGGTCGTGCGGATACAATGACGCTGTTGATCAATTTGTCAACGGTGGTCTGCATTCGCTTGGAGTCCGGTGGCCCGTCAACGGATGGCTCGAAGCCACGTCTGCCACCTGTCCTCAGTGGCCCTCGCTCAGCTCTGAAGCTTCGGCTATGGCATTTTCGAGTTGGACGTGATCTTGCCGCATAAACAAGGAGACAATAGGCCTACGATATCAGCCCGGATATGGCATATGTCAATATATCGGTAAGCTGTAAAAAATGCATGTAAAAAATAATTCTAAATAAAAATTTGGCACTCGGGGGACGTCCATCCTAATAGCTGTATATATACGCTTAGGAACAAACTCGAGATCAACTCATGGAAGCACAGCCCCATTCACGCCCGAAAGGCCGACCCTCAACCCATATAAGCCTCGCATCTGGCCGCAACCTTCACCATGCCTGCCGGTATGCCCTACCATACGGCGGCCATCAGGCGAAGCGAGGATGCCCGACAGCGAACGTTAACGCTGGCAAACCCCTCAACCTGTCCGTGACGATCCAGTGGGAGATGACCGAGACCGGCGATGACAATTTCGCTGCGCTGAGGAATCAACGCTTCTGCCGCTGGCTTCGCACCCGTTCCAAGCAGTTGGGGGTCACGATCGAGCCCACCTATGTCTACGCCAGAGAGGGCCGAGGCCATGTCCACTGGCTGGTGCATGTACCGGATGAACTGATCGCCGAGTTCATGGATCTGGTGCCGCGCTGGATCACGAGCCTGGAGCAAAGGGGCAAGGGATCACGCAAGCGTGCTGAGAATCATGAACCTGCACCTCAGGGGACGGTCTTGATCGAGCCTGTGCGCAACAGCGTCGCTGCCCGCAAGTATCTGCTCAAGGGCATCAATCCGCAACACGCCGTTCGACTGGGGATCAAGAACCCCAAACCCCAAGGCCTGCTTTTCGGCCCGCGTACAGGGGTCAGCCGGAACCTGAGCAGGAATGCCCGCAAGAAGGCAGGTTACAGGGCGCGCAAAGCGGTGTGGAAGAAGAACAACGGCCGGATTATCCTTCCCACGACGATTACTGCGGTATCGAGGCAGGCCCTATCGCCATAGTGCTGGGCGAAATGGGTCAAAGCATGTTCACGAGGCTTAGGCATAGCGCTCTGACGCTGGTGACCGTGTCGTCTGTGATGGTCAGCCTGCTTTTGGATACTCTTTGCTGACCCGGCAACAATGCACTGCCTATTCGACGCTCTCGCAGCCAGCATCGCGCAAGAAACATCCATCAGAAAATCCATCATCTCAAGACCAAGCTTCAGCGGTCAAGCCGATGATCGTGTGCTTGCAGCTGATACTGGCCTCCTCGGCAGCGACGAATGACCCCGAGGATATGAATCATCGCCTTTCAGCTATCAGGAACGTGCATCAGTTCGGCTGCACCTTGATCTTGCTCCAGTCTGACCAATATGTTCGATGCGCGGGCGGTATTCGAATGTCACTCGAGTGATGGCAGCTATCTGCGGATTTACCTTAGAGCTTGTCGTTCTGCTAGCGCGTCGAATTGGATGAAATCGTTTGTGGCTCGATCAGGCGCGGTCATTCCAGCCAAAATCTACCGGTCTCGGTGCAGTTGGCGGCCGGCCGCTACGGCGATCCCAAAGAGCGCTGCCGTCAGAAAATCCGGTTCAATCATCTTGTCTGAAAGAGATTGGACGAAGGTTTGACCACCAAGCGCAACCATCGCGAAGCCAAACGCGTTCAGAATGAACTCAGAAGCGGTAAGCACCGCACCACTTGATCGGCTGCGTGATTCAGGTTCCACAATGCCTATATGATTTGCCATCGCGTTGTCTGCAAGGGCACCTCTACGCCCGCGAATAACCGTTGGTAGAGGCCATACCGAACTCCATCAACTCTCTGGCAGTTTGGGCCACCTGGCCGCCGCATCTGAGATCCGCCACCCTCCTTTGTGGACGGCCCTTCAAGGGCCAGGCATATCCGCGCTCCCGGCTGTTTGAGGTCACACCCATCGTTTCAGTGCGCACCATGGTTGAATGCCCCGGCCTCTAGCCGCCACTTGCCGCAGCACAACAAATTGCACTGTTTATCGATACACAACCAATCGGGCGCGATTGCACTACTGTACGACCACATGAAGCGGAAACGCAGGAAGTCACCACCACGTTTTGTTGGGGCGAGTGCCTACCAGTTTAATAATAAATCAGCTATACACATCCTCTGTTTTCTAAAAATCATCTCTCTCAAATGTCCCCGATGGGGCACATTTGCACATCTGCAACTGTGGCGGATTTCTGCGGTTTTCGGGCGAAATCACTCGAAATCACCTACGAAAATTTCGTAAATTCATGATTTCAATGAATTTTCCGCTTGAACAGTAAATGCGTGGAGCCATATCCTTCTCACAGTGAAGTGCTGGCAAGAAAATGTCAGAAGCAAGTGAAGGATATCTACTGTGGATATAACAGACGACCTTATCGCCGATTCTGGCCTTAAAACGCATGTACGAGATGCAATTCGGCCGCATATCGACTTCATCCTCGCCAGCAAGAAAGCCGGAATATCTGAGGCTGCCATCCACCGGCATCTCTTGAAGCACGGTTTTGCAGTTGGCTCTCGCAGCGGGTTCGGCGCAGCCCTCAAGTTCCTGCTCAAGGTAGGCAAGGGTGGAGCCATTGCCCAGTGTCCCGAGGACGCAACTGATGGCTCGGCGGTTCCCACTCCAGCTGAAACCATCGGCGCTGCTTCTTCCTCAGCCTCGGAGCCCTCTCACTCGGTAGCGCCTGTCCGGCCCTCTGTGGGCAGCCTGTTCGCCGACGACCGCATTCGTCCGACGTTTGGAGGCCACTGAGCATGGTAAGCCCCGATTGCCCCATCGTGTTCACGTCAGCCGCCGGCGGAGGTCGCAAGACCGTTTGGGCGTCCATCGCCGCTGTCCTGCCGCAGCTCGAGCCTGCGCCCCACCCGTTCCACGCGCCTCACAAGGGGCGCCGGAAATCCCCCATCCACCTCATCCCCGGCAATCCCGCCAAAGGAGACCCCCATGGTAAACTACGTTCAACGGCTCTTCATCATCATCGTCAGCAACGCAGGAGGGCAAGGTAAGACCACGCTGGCCCGCCTCATCAAGGCGCTGCTCGAAATCGCTAGCCACCCTGTCCAGATCCTCGACGGCGACGCTGGCAATGCTGCCATCTCCATGATCGACCCGACCGCCGCCCGGCTTGGCTGGGGTGTGCAGTCGACGGTCAACTCCGAGATCGTCAAGGCGTACAAAGACAGGAATGTGATCCTTGACCTGGGTGCGAACACCATGGCCTCGGCCCGCGAGATCGTGGATATGCTGCCCGAGCTTATCGCTGCGTTCGAGGCGGCAGGTCACAAGACCCTTGCAGTCTTCCCGATCACGCCCAACAAGGCAGGGGCAGCAGGCGCACTCGAAAGGCTCACGCAGTTGTTCCCGGCGCAAAACAAGCTGGTCGTGATGAACAACGCCGATGGATCGGCCAACTTCGAGCCGCTTGCCCTGCCTCTTCCCATCGCAAGGCTGGGTCACCTCCAGCCTGGCTTCATCGCCGCTGTTGATGCCCTTGCTGCCGGATCGTTCAGCGAGGCGGTCTTGTCACCTGCTGGCGATCGTCAGATTGCGGCCCAGCACCTTGCGAGGTGGATGCAGGGTCTCGCCAAGGATCTGCCGTTCCAGGATGTGTTCGGCCCTGCGGTCACCGCTCTCGGTCAGTTCCCGGAGCCCGGCAAGATCCGTCACCGTGTCGACACGGTCTCCGCTACCACCGATGAACGTCTGCGCGAGCTTGCCCGCAGAACCCCGATCCTCGACCTCCTCGATCAGAACGATTGGGATCTGCTCCGGGTCTGGAAGGCGATCGGTAATCTCATTGGGAAGCAGGCATAAGAGGGGTGTGGGCCCCTTCCTCTGCTTTCCCATCGGCCCCGGTCGGTCTCCGGATCGGCCGGGGCTTTTCATGCGCGGATCGCAAAGCTCTGCCGAAAAAGGCGCAGCCGACGGTAATGCGGTCGCACTCTATAAACGATTTTGGGCACCTGAGTGATAACCCACGGGTGCTCATGAAGGTCTGGCACCTTGTAAGCCCTACAGTGCCCGCAGAATCGGTTGTATTCCGAGGAAGGAAGAGCGGGCAGCGTTCCCCCCAATGAAAGCTGCCCGCTTTTCTACCCGCACGCTAGCTTATGCAGAAGCCAGCATTCGAGAGAAATTAGATGAGGGGCCAACTGAACGAAAGGCGCTTGAGGGCAGCCCTCATGGAATTGGAGCAGGCAGGCCTGTCTGCGCCGCCATATGTTCGGCTCCTCAGGCTCATCGGCCTTTCGCCCAGGCCGCTGCATTATCTGCCTTTGTGGCAGGTCGCATTGCTTATGTTCACACCTTCTCGCTGGGCATGATGATCTTCGACCTATGGTCGGCGGCCGGAGGCGATGGAGATAACGAACCGATGCTACCGAGGCTTGTCGGCGCCCTCGTCGGCGGGGGACTGTTCTCGCTGATCATGACAGCTTCGACCTACGTCGTGCGGAAATCGTTGCGCCTTTCGCGCTGGGAAGATCTTGATGCCGCAGCCCAATGAAATGGTACGCCCGCTCAACCCTCATGATGTCCTTCTGGGCGAATACCTTGGGACCCAGTTGACCGCTGCTGTTCTGCGGCTTGCGGGCACGATTGATGGTTTGATCTTGCTTTGGGGTCAGATCATCGGGCTTGGCGGTGGCGTGCTGTTGATCGCCCGCCTCTCGAAATCGCGGTCAGCTACGCCCAATACGGAGGCGATGTGAAAGGGGCGCAGGCGTTGGCTGGGTGCGCGAGATCGGCTTGGACTGGTCGAAGGTTACCCCGACTTTTCAGCTTGAAGTCGGCCCGCCGACTGTTGTCACCACCAGCCAATGCGATTATAACGATGATCGCTCCCGGCATGAGCATGACGCCCGTCTCTAAGCCAAGCTGTTGATCAGCACTGCCGCGATATCTCATCATGCCTTGCAACATGTTGTTCGGGCTTGGGTGCCGGTGGTTGACGGGTGACGCTGCATTTCAAGCCGCGGAGAACTATCATGTCGATTGCCAACGTGCGGCCGTCCAATCTGGCCAACATCAAGCGCCTTGCGAACCAACTGAAAAAACGAGACGGCATTCCTCACCGGCGGGCCCTCGACCTGGCCGCGCGCAGTGCGGGCTTTGATCGATATGAACATGCTCGCACTTCCATAGGTGATAGATCGGCCCGTGTGTTCCTGACTGGGTACTGGGAAGACCAGAAGACTTTCGAGTGCGGTCGGGAGTCTCTGCCGGTCACCTTGTCGCGTCCGCTATTGGATCTGGTGTCAAAAGCGCAGCTCAAGCTTGTCGGCGGCCTGGCATCCATGCGCATGGCGGCATCCGACCACCTCGTGAAGGACATGGTGGGGCCCTCGCGCGAGTATACTCGCGATAGTTTGTGCAAGGCGGCACGTGCTCTTCGGTTCATGGAGATAACGGGTCTACGGCCATGCGACTATCTCGAAGCTAGCCGCGCGATGGCTGATCTCGATGAGGAACTGCCCGGTAACGACCATTCCAGCTATTGGAAGCTGCCAGCCAGCGGACAGTTCATATTGATCGACGAGCCCTACTGCGAACCGAGCGTGAACGAGCAACGGGCAGCTTGGGCAAAGCGGAATGGTTGGGATCTCGTCGCTGCAAATTGGCCTGGTCTGTACTTTCCGTATCGCTGCTCCCTCTTCGTCGCTTCCAAGCGTACTGAGGACTTCGATTTCCATGCCTTGGTGAGGACCATCAACGCACTGCCCGCTCCAGAAACACCTGAGCACTGGGCCGGGTCATCGATGCCCAATCACGACGTCTTTATATCGCCGCAAGCGGCAACGCCGCAAGACAAGCGTCGCGCAAAGGCAAAGGGCACCATCGTTGCGCGTCCCTCCCGGCAAACGCTCCCCTATCACCGCGACATGATCGGATACGATCGCAAGCCGAATGGCAGCATGACGCTGGCTCAGCATCAGCTGGCAGGACGTTTGCTGCGGGCGATTCTGCAATCGAACAGCAAGCCCGGAGCCGTGAACTGGCGTGTCGACAAGCTCATGCGCGTACTGGTCGATTGGCTCTATGCCGACGTGCCGCATCAACAACTGAACGCCCTGAATGACCCCATCGATCTCTACTATGGGGACATGTCTCCAGACGATCCGCTGTTCAGCCGTGCCAATTCGCGCAGCGGTGTGGAAAGCCTACTGATCGAACTGAAGGCGCTTCTGGAAGGTTCCTATCCCCAGTGCGCTCCTTTGCGGAAGCTTACCGGGAGGATCGACACTGCGTTGAAAATGACGCGGTCAGGCGCAGGATCGAGAACCTGAGATAACCGCAAGCAGGCGGGGCTGGGTCGTGCCGTGCCAGGACGGCGGCATTTGCCGCCGACGAGCGCACGGCCCCCCATTCCCGGTGCTTATCTGTCCAGCACGAGCAGGGGACGCACAGTGCGAACCATTGCAGATGTCCCGCCCTCTTGCTCAAAGTACGGCGTAATCTATCAGCAACCGTCACCCTTGCATGCATGGTATGTTGCCACGGCACTCCCAAGCGATATGCAGTATTCATCCGGCTGATCGGCATGCTTCGGGTAAAGTCCGCCGGCCCCGGCTCGTAACCTTGTCTGAGGCATGGCAGGGATCCACCAATTTCCTACCCCAGAAGCGGGCCCATGAGGAGAGGCGAACGCGGCGATAATGGAAGCGGGCGGCCCTCCTGCCCAACGAAGGTTGCCCGCTTCCTACCATCCGGTGCCAAGCTGTCAGTGCTTCGATCGCGACCGTCAATGTTGGGCGTCGGCCCAAATCCCCGTTCCATTTGTATCTCGGAGGGTGAACAAGAAGAGTTTTGTGGCTACCTCGTGAAGACGTGAGCGGAGGGCTTTGTTCAATTGCGCTCGGCCGCAGCCGAGGCATGCCCCCCGGACTTCGAAGAACTCCTCGGAAGCCTGAAGGTGCGGTGTCCATGCGGTGTTTATTCGCCGACTTTCCAAACTGACGTTCCACCTTGCGCCATCTTTCAGGCTGATCCCGATCCCACCGCTCTTTAGCATGCCAGGCACCGCATGAAACAGAACGACCGTGACGCACAGACGATGTCCAATCATTCTTCACGCATCAGCTATTCCGCACAGGGGCAAACATTGACTGGGCTGATATCCATAGTCTGAGTAATACTAAAGCAGTGAAGAGGAAGTGTTTTGAGGCGCAATACCGCTAACTTGGCAGAGCCAAGTTAGCTTGCGGCCCTACGGCGTATGTCTAAGATTCCGAGCTCTCACCAATTGATCAAATATCTGAACATTAGATATGAGACTTCATCTGATGAAAATAGAGATTATGATTTCGAATAGCTCGAAATAATTTCCCTCAAAACACTTCCTCTTGCCTACACTGAATCCTATAATTGCGCATGGAGACAGCCATGCCAACCAACAGACAGATGGAAGCCCGTGACGAACTCGAGGCGATCCGCATCCGGATCAAGCTGATCCGAGAAGGTATCCTTGAGCCGATCGAGGGCAAAGCGATGGGCCGCCGTGCCCCGCCTGTCTGGGCAAAGGCATGGGGCGAAGATGACAAGGGTGGCGGCGGCAAGAAGTCTGCCGACTTCCATATCCCTGTATCCCGCCCGATCCGCCCGAAGACCGCCAGCGGGATGACCTCGTTCCACTTTGCACACCAGCCAGTGAGCAAGGTGACCAATGCCACCGTGATCGAAGGCATGCGCAACAAGCCGGGTGCGGCCAAAGCCCATGGGCGATATCTGGAGCGAGAGGGCGCCATCGCCCGGGTCGATATTCGTGCAGATGCAGGCGTGGCGCTTGCCACCAAGCCGGGTGATGTAGTGCCGCCCGAGCAGGCGACCGTGCCTGATGAGCAAAGGGTAACCACCATATCGCCAGCGGCTGAACAGGATCACTACCTCCTTCGTGATGCTGCGCTCGCCATCCAGGCCGATGGTAGCCGGGCTCTGCTGACGACGATCTCGGATGACGATGACGAGCGTGCCGCCTTCTGGGACCTGATCGAGCAGCACGAAGGAACGCCCAGTCCCGATACGATGGCGTTCCGGGCGTGCGACAATGCCGATTTCTGGGAACGCGTCCGGACAAGGCCTGACTGCCCCGCGGAGCTGTGCGAGAAGCTCGATGGGCCGGACCGGGACTCGCTTGAGCCTTTCGTGATCGACAGTGGCAGGGCGATGCAGGCATTCCTCGGCAAACAGCCGGGCTGGGTCAAGCCGAAGTCGGCCAAGAAGCGCCAGCGGGAAGGGCTTGGTCCCAATATGGCCGATTTTGTAATCGGGCGTGGCGGGCGGGTGCAGTATCGCATCAATGCTGCTCTTCCTGCAGAGCTCACCCCGCAGCAGAACTTTGCCATCCTCCGGGATTTTGCAGCGGAGTTCGAAAAGCGCGGGCTGCCCTATGTCGCGGTGATGCATGCGCCCGACGAGCATAATCACGAGAGCAACTGGCACTTCCATCTCGCCTACACCGATCGCCCCGCCCGGCGCATCGACGCGGCCGATATCAGGCAACTGGCAGGCAAGGGCTTCGATGTGTCGACCCTCGCACCGGGCATGTGGGATTTTGCGGTTACGGTGCCCGACCCGAAGAAGGCTGGGCGAAAGAGGAGGCCTCTGCGGCGCAGCAAGGTGCCAGAGGTTTCCCGCTCCAAGCACTGGCCGAAGACCCTGCGGGTGGCGCTTGCCAAGGTGGTCAACCAGCATCTCGAGGCCGCGGGCGTCGAGCGGCGGGTCAGCCCCGATACCTACAAGGAAATGGGGCTCGACATTGAGTCGCAGGAGCATCTCGCAACCCGGAAGAATGCGCTCGAGATACGGGGCAAGGCGACAAATGTGGGGATCGAGAACGAGCGCAAGCAATGGGCGTGGATCCAGGCGCAGGCCAAAGCAAGGTATGATGCGGCGCTGACCGATGTGGATGCCCGTATTGCACGGATGTTGCGCAGCCAGTCTGCAGGCAGTGGAACAGAACAGGCCGCCGAACCCGGTGAGCGGGTCAATCCCGACAAGCGTATCGAGGAACTACGCGACCATCTCTACCGGGCGGCGAAGCTTCGGTATGATGCCTTTATCGTCGATCAGGAAATCGAGCGGGCGAAATCACGGGCCTTGAAGGTGCGCGCCAGCAACTTGAGGATGCTGAACGCCGCCAAGGAAGATCCTGACAAGGCCAAGCCCGGCAAGGTCAAGGAATGGCAAGAGCTGATCGGTGCCGCGACCCGCTATCTCCAAAAACTCGACGAGGAACTTGCCCCGGAGTTCATCACCGCAACCCGGTGGCGTGCTGAAGCGCGTCGGTGCGAGGAGCGAGCCAGTGTCATCGAGGCGGAACTGCTGCGGCAGGCGGAGCCATCGCGACCGGTGGAGCAAGGAAACGATGCCGGAAAATCGTCGCCCGGTCACGCATCCGAGGCCACTGCACAATCGGTTGCACCAACAGCATCAGCGGCGCGCTCGTCGCTTCAGGCCATTGTTGAAGCCGCGAGGGAGCGGCAGCGCCGCCAGCGTGAGGCAGACGAAGAGTTCAACAGGCTGTGGCAGCGGTATCAGCGCGAAAAGGATGGTAGCAGTAACGGTGGCAATGATGCCGCCTCAAGTTCCCCGGAGGAGGGGCAGGCTTCTGGCGGGCTGGAGCGAAGGGCACGCGAGAAGCAGCCTCCGCAGATGCGGCCTTGGGGGAACGACATCGGTCGATAGAGCCTCCCACGCATAATGGGCAGCGGCTGCCGATTCGCCGGCACCTGTGTGCCACCAATCGGGTTGTCGGCCTAGCTTGAGTTCGTGGATCAAGGCACGGTGCTCGATTGGGGCGCGCATCCCCTTCAGAATTTCTGAAGCCTGGCAGCCCGTCGCCGTTTTACGAAGGATGGCACTTTCGGCATAAAACGTATTACTCATTGTTAAGATTTTAGTGAACCCAATGATAACCTTGGGGCCGCCGGAAGCATCTTTTTCAGGGCGGAGCATAGTGCGATTTATGTTAATCTAAATTCCGACTCATCTGGTCACATTGATGCCAGATTTCATCAGAAGGTGGGGCTATAGGATTTAGAAAATCTCTCGGCCTGCGGGAAAATCTTGCTTGACCCTGCGAGAATTCGATTATCTATTGTTGCGGACGTGAGGAAGCTGGAGAGGGTCGCACCTCATGTCGTCGCTGTTCCGTGCCGAGGTGATTGAGAACCAGGCGAACCGCCTGCACGGCGAGGTGGTGCTCTCGCAGCCGCTGTCCACCAAACTGTTCGCCGGGGCTCTCTTCGGCATCGTCGGGATTGCCGCGGTCTGGGTAAGCGTGGGCACCTATGCCCGGATCGAGACCGTGCCGGGTATGCTGGTGACGAGTGTGCCCAGCGCGAAGGTCGTCGCATTGCAGCCGGGGGTGGTGAGCGAACTGCCGGTGCAGGAAGGGCAGCTGGTCCGCAAGGGCGAGCGGCTGCTGGTAATCAATTCTGACCGTGAAGCAGCGGGCGGCGGCGATGTTGCAGGGCGGGGGCTCGGCGCAGTTGCTGTGCGCAGAGAACTCGCCGAAGCACAGGTCGGTATGGCCAGCGGGGTTGCAGCTGCAGAGCGCTCCCGCCTTTCAACCCTGATCTCGTCGGCAGAGCAGCAGGCGCTCGAGCTCAAAGACCAGATCGCCCTGCAGGAGCAATTGGTCGCCTCGAACCAAAGGATGCTCGATCAGGTCACCGCGGTGGTCGAGCGCGGGTTCGTCAGCAAGGTCGAGCACGAGCGCCGACGGCAAACCCTGCTGTCCTCGCAGCAGACTCTGGCAAACCTGAGGCAGCGATTGACGGCCGCATTGGGTGAAGCGCAGCAGGCGCGCGACCAGCTTGCCACTGTGTCGATCAATGCCGAGCAAGGTGTCTCCCGCATTCGCGAGGGGTTGGAGGCACTGAGCGCAGAGCAGGCCCGGCTCGAAGGCGAGCAAAGCTACGTCATCACCGCACCGATTGATGGCAGGGTAACCGCACTGGCGGCAGGCGTTGGGCGTTCTGTCAATGCGTCCCGTCCAGTGATGGTGATCGTGCCCGATGGGGCTGAGTTGATGGCCGAGCTTTATGCCCCGACCCGGGCGGTCGGGTTTGTCGAGCCAGGCAAGGAGACCCGGCTGCTTTACGACGCCTTCCCCTACCAGCGGTTCGGCAGCTTCGGCGGCAAGGTCGAGACCATCTCACGGATTGCGGTCGATCCACGCGAGACCGAGATCCCGTTTCCGTTCGAGGAGCCGGTCTACCGGATCAAGTTGAAGCTCGACCGGCAGGCGATCGATGCATTTGGCGAACAGAACCCGCTTCAGCCCGGGATGACGCTGAAGGCGAATGTCGTGCTTGAGCGCCAGAGCTTTCTCGCCTGGATGCTTCAGCCCTTGAACGCGGTGTTGAACCGCACCTCATGAACAGCCCGCTCGACCTTGTGGAGTTCTCCGGGCGGCAGAAGACGCCGTACATTCCACAAGGCGAAGCCAGCGAGTGCGCGCTGGCCTGCCTTGCGATGGTGGCGGGGTTCCACGGCTACAAGACCGACCTTATCACGCTGCGCCAGCGCTACGGGATGAGCCTCAAGGGTGCAAACCTGAAACAGGTGATGCAGGTCGCCGAGGATATCGGGTTCAATGCAAGGCCTCTACGCGGCGAGCTTGCCGACCTGCCGCACCTTGCCATGCCGGCGATCCTGCACTGGAACCTCAATCACTTCGTGGTGCTGACCGCGATCACTGGCGGGATCCGCGGGCGGCGCTATCACATCCACGATCCGGCGCGCGGGGCCGTGGTGCTGAGCGAGGCTGACGTTTCCCGCTCATGGACCGGGGTTGCGCTCGACCTTCTGCGTTCCGAGAGCTTCAAGCCGAAGATCGAACAGCGGCAACTCAACATTACCCAGCTCTGGTCAAAGATGACCGGGTTCTGGGGCACGATCCGCCAGGTCATGCTGCTATCTCTGGTGATGCAGCTGGTGGTGCTGGCCACGCCGTTCTTCCTGCAGATCTCCATCGACACCGTGTTCCCGGCCTTCGACAGCGATCTGCTGCTGATGCTGGCGCTGGGGTTCGGGGGGCTGACGGTCATCAACCTGATGGCGAGCTGGCTGCGCTCGCTGGTCCTGGTCACCCTGTCGAACTCGCTGTCCTATCAGGTGATCGTCAACCTGTTCCGGCACCTGATGCGCTTGCCGCTCGACTATTTCGAGAAGCGGCATGTTGGTGACATTATCTCGCGGTTCGGCTCGACCCAGCCCATAAGCCAGCTGATCTCGCAAGGCATGATCGCGGCCTTCATCGACGGGTTGATGGCGGTGCTGACGCTGGCGCTGATGTTTGTGTACTCGCCGATATTGGGCGGGGTCGCTTGTGCCGCGCTCGGCCTCTACGTCGCCCTGCGGCTCGCGTTCCTTCAGGCGATCAAGTTCCGCAATCTCGACGTCATCACCACGATGGCGAAGGAGAACTCGAACTTCATCGAGAGCGTGCGCGGGATCGCGGCGATCAAGGCGTTCGGGCAGGAAGGCAATCGCCAGCGGCTGTGGCAGAAGAGCAAGGCCGATGCGGTCAATGCGCAGGTGAAGCTCGGGCGGCTGACGGCGGCGTTCGATTCGCTGGGCCAGTTCGTGCTCGGCGCCGAGCGGGTGGTGTTCGTCTACGTGGCGATTACGCTTGCGTTCGACAGCGTGCTGACCATCGGCATGATCTTCGCGTTCCAGGCCTACAAGCAGCAGTTCCTCGATGCTGGCATGCGGCTGACCGAGCAGGCGATCAACTACCAGATCGTGAAAGTCCACCTTACCCGCATTGCCGACATCGCCTTGTCGCCCACCGAAGAGGGCGAGATTGAGAAGAGCAACGAAGAACCGGACTTCACCAAGCCCCTCACGCTTGACCGGGTGTTCTATCGTTACGGCACCAACGAGCCGATGGTGCTGAATGGGGTGAGCCTCACCATTGAACCGGGCGAGTTCATAGCCATCACCGGCCCCTCGGGCGGCGGCAAGACCACGCTGATGAAGATCCTGATGGGCCTGTTCGAGCCCAGCAGCGGTGCTGTCCGGCTCGGTGATCGCCCAATCTCCTCCTATCGCAAGGGCAAGTATCGCCGCAGCATCGGCTCCGTGGCGCAGGGCGATATGCTCTACGCAGGCTCCCTCGCCGAGAACATCGCTTTCTTCGATCCCGAGATCGATATGGCCCGCGTGCGCGAGGTGGCCCGCATGGCGCAGATCGACGGCGAGATCGAAAAGATGCCGATGGGCTACGAGAGCCTCGTTGGCGATATGGGCTCGGTGCTGTCAGGGGGGCAGCTGCAGCGGGTTCTGCTCGCCCGCGCGCTCTATCCCGACCCCAAGGTGCTGATACTCGACGAGGGCACTGCTAATCTCGACGCCGAGAACGAGGCCAAGATCCTCGAGGTGCTGAAGTCGCTCAGCATCACCCGCATTGCGGTGGCGCATCGCCCCGCGACGCTGGTGGCGGCGCAGCGGGTGGTGGCGGTGGTCGGTGGCAATCTGCGGGAGATCCCGAAGGAGCCGCCGATGAGCGCTGCTGCAGCTGCGAGACCGATGGAATTAGCCCCAAACTTCACGTCGTCCATGCAAATGCCCGAGACACCTCGTCAACCACTTAACGAACAAACGGAGGCTCCTTCCGCGCCGCTTCCGCTTGGCCGCAGATCCAATGGCGTGGAAATTCAACAACGAGAGGAATGAGAATGACCCTGCAGATCAATCCGAAAAACTCGGGCTTCCGAGAGCTAAAATATGAAGAAATCATGGCAGTAAGTGGCGGACAAGAGAGATACAGTGAAATTCCTCTTACTGAAGATGAGTTTACATGGACCGTAAACGGCGTCGAAATGGTTGACAATGACGGAGATGGAATTCCCGATTCTCCATCCATTGTTGTGGAAGGACCAGAACGTGTCGATACTCTAGATGGCGATATATACTATCGTCATGATGTGGCCCGAGGAGTTTACTATCTTTATCGCGATGGTTTTGACTTTGAAGGCATGAATCCCGATTTGGCAGATGCCTTGAGAAGTTTGGGTTTCGGGAATGAGTATCTTGGTACATTCATCTTGGGCAATCAGGCGAACCATAGCTTGGTTACGTCGCCAGGTTCGATGACAGTCAGCGTGGAGTACGATGAAGCTACAGGCCAGTATTCATCAACGTCCGGTTCGGCTCAATACTGGTTACAAGTGCCTGACGATCATGCGGCAGACAACGACAGCGATGGCGACAGCGAGGATGACGAAGGTTACCGTGAAAGCGATGAAAGAGATGGATATGATGAATATGGCGACGAACCCTGCGGTAGAGTCGAAGTTGATTTCGATTATGATGATGGTGAAAGAGAAATGTAGTTTCGAAACTTCTCTCTGATTAGATGGGGTGCGGCGTCTTTCTATGATCTGAGCGATTTCGATCGAGTGGGCGCCGCATCTTTCAGGGTCAATTGAAAAGATTGCGCTCACTGAATTTAATTCAGAGAGAATTTAGAACAATGGGCAACGCAAGCCGGTCATGTGAGCGATTGAGATGAGATGGTGGCTACTAACACCCCTGCCGCTTTTGCTTGGGCTGGTAATCCTAGGCCGAACGGATGCTCTGGCGGGCACAACATACATCTGGTTCGAAGATGAGAAATGTTCTGTGCTCGACATGAGTTTGGAATCGCTGGGTGACGACTTCTCGCCACCAAGCTCCTGCAAGCAGACCTTTCTCGGAGAACATTTCGGAGTTGTCCGGCTGAAGAAGGAGGGGGAAGACCTTCCCGTTGCAGTTTATTCAGCGCAGCTCTCCTCGGAGGTCAAGCGCGTGATCGTCTGGGTGAGGGGGGGGCCTGGCACGGTGATCATCTCTGAACCGAAGGCTGGCCCCTTGATTGATGCCTTTTTTGAAGTGTCACAGAGGTGCGACGCCGCAATACTTGTTCCGGCCTACGCAGGTACGTATGATCGGTCTGCGTATCCCGAGAGTAGTCACATGCTGGCCGAGGAAGAGGTGGGAGCGCTGATGCGTTCGCTTGCTTCAACCACATTACGCGGGGTTCACATTTTTTCTAGCAGTCTTGGCGCTAACATCTTGAGCTCTAAAGATGTGCCTATCCCGCCGGGTCGGCACATGATTGGTGCCCCGATGTTGCGTGCGCCCCAAGAAATGCTCGATAGCATTAGCCCTAGTGATGTTCGTAACGGTATATGGCAGAACTATTACATTGGCCCTCCAGGTAAACGTGAGATTGCTCACATCAATCAGCGAGAGTTTTTTGTCGCTTACTTCGGCGACGATCCAGAATATCTTCGCCAGCGGTTCGTTGAGCGCTGGAAGGCCAAGAGCAGCGTTTCACCAGATGCAGAGTTTGTTGTATTGGTCGCGGATCAGGACGATTGGGCGGGGAGTTTGGAATATGTTCCAGCCCTACGAGCACTGGGAATGGATGTGAGGATTATTCCCGGCAAACATCACGGCAATAAAAATGGAATCCCGGAGGATCTCGAGTTTTTTCAGTCGATCTGCCCGTAAGTCGATGGCAGACTTTTTGAGCAATCTTGAGACCTTACGGATCAATATGGAAAGTATATTTTGTTACACAAATCGGTGAGCCATAAGTCATGTCACTGTATCTTCGGATCACCATTGCCCTTCTCGCCCTGCTCACTCCCCGGCCAGCATGGGCGGACTGGCACGAAGCGTCGAGCGATCATTTCGTCATCTACGCGGATGACAAGGAGCGCGACATCCAGCGCTTTGCCGAGGAGCTCGAGCGCTACCACAGCGCAATGGCATCCCTGACCGGGCGGGCTACTGACAAGCCCAGCCCCTCGAACCGGGTAGTTATCTATGTTGTGGGCAGCCAGCGAGACATTCGGGAACTCGCTGGCAAGAAGAGCAGGACCATCGCTGGCTTCTACATTCCTCGTGCCGGAGGCAGCCGAGCCTTCGTCCAGGAGATCCGGCACCAGAAGGGATACCCTCATTTCTCCACCATCGTGTTGCTACACGAATATGCCCACCATTTCCTGATCTCTTCGTCGCGCGTTCCCATGCCCCGATGGTTGAGCGAGGGGGCCGCCGAGTTCTTCGCAGCTTCGACCTTCAACGATGACGGCAGTCTGATGATTGGCCGGGCAGCGCAGCACCGTGCGGGTGAACTGGTCAATGCCGATCCCGTCCACGTGCGCGAGCTGCTCGACCCCGAGCTCTACAAACAACAGAAGAGCAGCCGCTATGATGCGTTCTACGGCAAGAGCTGGCTGCTCTACCATTACCTGACCTTCTCCAAGGAGCGGGATGGCCAGCTGGCGCAATATCAGCTGAACATGATCGGAGGGATGGGCTCGCTCGCCGCAGGAGAGGCCGCATTCGGCAACCTTGATGCCCTCGAGCGTGAGCTCAAGTCCTATCTGCGCGGCCAGTTCATGACCTTCGTAATCAATAGCGACAAGCTTGCCACCGGACCTGTAACGCTACGCAGGTTGCCTGCAGGTGAGGCTGAGCTCATGCCGCTGGTGATCCGCTCCCAGCGCGGGGTCAATGCCGAGGAGGCTGCCGAAATCCTTACCGAGGCCCGCGCCATTGCCGCCCGCCACCCTCAGGATCCCGGTGTCCTTGCGGCCCTTGCTGAGGCGGAGTTCGATGCAGGTAATGATGCCGAGGCCATCTCGGCGGCCGATCGCGCCATCGCGCTCGATCCGGCCAACAAGAACGCGCTGATCCAGAAAGGCTATGCCCTGTTCCGGCAGGCAGGCAAATCTGACGATCGCCCCAAGGCATTTGCAGAGGCGATGAAGCCGTTCGAGGCGCTCAATGCCCTCGAAAACGATCATCCTTTGCCTCTGATCTACTATTTCCGCAGCTATGCAGAACGAGGCGCGATCCCTCCTCCTAATGCGCGTGCAGCACTCGCCCGAGCTGCTGAGCTTGCGCCCTTCGATCTGGGTCTCCAGCTGACGACGGCGATGATGCTGATCACTGAACGCAAGCACAGCGAAGCACGCTTCTTTCTCGCTCCCATCGCAGCCAGCCCCCATGGCGGACGTGCAGCAGAGAAGGCAAGGCAATTGCTCGACCTACTGGCTCGAACTCCAGATGGCGAACCTCTTGATATCAAGCAGTTGGAGGCATCTGCAGAGTCATCGCCTTCGGGCGATGGTGGCGCCTGAGGTTCTCTGGAGCCCAGTCTCGATTGCCGGGCGAATTCTTGGCGACAGTTGTAAATGTTGAGTGCCCGTTACTTCAGCGCCCCACCCCTGCCGCTGATGAAGGAAAAGTGCCCCCTTGTTTGCAGCCTAGCTGCATGAGGTTGGTGGAGAGAAGGAAAAGGGTTCCTTGAGCCGACCTCGTGAAAGCGAGGTAGAGCATGAACAACGTAAACAGGGGCGGCCCCCGTGATGACGAAGAACCAACCGGCGACAATTTCCGCACCCTGCGGCGCATAGCCCGCCTGGACGAGTGGCCAGCAATGGGCGATCCGACCCGGCCGGGACTGACGATCGCCATGGTCGATGTCGAGACCGAGGGCTTGGACGCAGAGACCGACCAGATCATCGAGATCGCGGCAGCACTGGTGCAGACCGACACCGATGGCCACATCACCCGCATCATCGACAAGGCTTATGGTCTGCAGGATCCGGGACGACCGCTGTCGCCAAAGATCACGCAGTTGACCGGGCTGGATGACCGCAAGCTCGAGGGCAGGGCCATCGACATCGAGAAGATGACCGCGTTCCTTAGTCGCGCCGATGCGGTGCTGGCACATGGTGCAAGGTTCGATGCGGGCTTCTGCCGCCGCTTATTGCCCGGGATCGCCCATTTGCCGTGGATCTGTTCGCTCAGCGACGTCGATTGGCGCGAGCATGGCTACGATGGCCGAGCGCTGGGACACCTGCTGATGCAGCAGGGCCTGTTCGCCCCCAAAGCCCACAACGCCGGCGATGACGTGACCGCAACCATCAATCTGCTGGCAACGGTGCTGCCCAATGGTCGTACAGTGCTGGCAGAAGCACTGGCCAATGCCCAGACCATAACCATGCGGGTCGAGGTCGAGGGCAAGAGCTTCGATGCCAAGGCGGAGCTCAAGCGCCGCGGTTACCGGTTCGACTGGGATCGCAAGGTCTGGGCCATCGAGGTGAGCGCGCTGCAGGCCGATTACGAGGAAAGCTGGATCAGCCGTCACTTCCCGCATCTGCGGATCGTTCGGACACCGATCACCTGGTTCGAGCGCCACTGCTGATCTGGCGCAGCTGCGGCCGATGCTGCCGCTGCGACCATTGCTGCCATCGCTGCCATTGCCGCCGTCACGGCGATGCGCGGTCAATGGCGGAATAGTACCTGTCGAGCGTCCAGACCGTGCCCGGATGACGCAAAGATACTGACTGACACCACTGACGTGAGCCTGCCTGAGAGAAGGAAAAGGAAGGCTTGAGCCCGCTGCATGTCGTGCGGGCTGTCACACCAATAAAGGAACTGAACATCATGACAAATCTCAACCTCGGCGGGGCCTGCCCCCGCCGGCAGATCACGCACGCTATTGCGCGGGCCATGCGGCATCCGACCGCACCGGTCGATGTCGCATTGGGGAACTGCGATCTCGGGGTGTTCGCCGTCAATGGCACATTTGCCGAGAGCATCGAGGTCCTCGTCGGCCCGGGCATTGACAACCGCCGCCCATGGCTGGCCGCCACCTTCGTTGACGATGTGTCCAGCCAGTTGCGGGGGCTCTTGCTGATGCGTCCCGTCAGAAATCAGGTTCATGTCTGCCTCGTCGAGCCCTGCCTGCTTCGGGCCGGCGCACCGATGCTCCTGGTAGGCGCCGACCGCATGCAGGCTTTCGAACTGGATGCCGCTGGCCGCTTGGTGGAGCGTGCCGTGCCCTCGGCGGCAAAGCTCCACAAAGGCATCGAGCGGGCATGGGCCGATCTCACCCGCCGCATGCTGGCGGTGACCACCGAGGCCGGCGAGTTCCGGTTCGGCAGCTGGATGGCTGTCGTCCCGGTGTAGACGACACGGCCCCCGTCGGCCTTCATCCATCAACCACCGCGAAAGGGCGGCGCATCCCAATGGGAGCGCCGCCTTTCTTTTGTTTCTGAAAGGAACTTGCATGCATCACGTTGATCCTGGCGATGACGATGACCCCCTCGCGGGATCGGGATCGCGCCATCCTCAGGTGGTCTGTTCATTGATCATCATCCGCAACCGCCCGGAATATACCGAGCGTTCGGCAATCTCGTCCTACGCCTTGTTCACGGTGACCAAGATCGCCGAGCGTGAAGCCCGCTTCGCCATCGTCCATAAACTGTGGCGCCGGGCGGATAGCCGAGCTGCCATTATCGCTGACATCTGTGCCCTGATCCAACCAGAGACCACGCTTCTGGTTCGCCATCCTCGGCTTGCCTTTCGAGCCCTTTGCCGGTCTGCCTCAAGCGGCGATGTCCTGCCGCCGAACGACACGCAGCTGATCCTTCGCTCCGTGCGAGGTCTGAAGCCCATGCCGTTCACGGTTCCGGACCGCAGGCTGATCGCAGCCGGACAGCAGCTTGGCCTTGATATGGCGGTCCGCACCTCCACGCCCATCAAACGTCGCCGCCGGGCTCCGTCAGAGGCGATGGCCCTCTGGGGGCTTTATGTCAGTTCGTGGTGCCCCCCGGCAGAAGCGCAGGCGCTGATCGCAGCGTTTAGGGCGTGGCAGGCGATCGAGCGAGCCAAGCCGCTCCCGTTTTGAAGTCATGGCGCCAGGGCCTTGGCGGACGAGACCGCCGAACAGCATCGCCGTCCGGGTGCGGGAGACGGCACAGCCGAACAGGAAAGCAGGAGGGAGGGAGAGGGTTGCCGGGTTCAACCCATGAAAGGAAAAAGAAATGACCAGGTTCACGTTCATTGACATCGAAGCCGTCTGGGACGAGCGGCTCCATGAAGCCTACCGCCAGATCGATCCCGGCGGTGCGGGCGAGCTCACCCGCAACGGCCATCACCGCAAGCGTCTGCCCTGCAAGCGGATCATTGCTGCAGCAGCCTTCGACATCGACCATCACGACACCGGCGCGGTCTCCATCGACGGGCTGCGCTCCTGGACCCAGCACGAGCACGGCGACGAGCGCGAGGTGGTGATCGGCCTGTTCGACCATCTCCGGGGTCACCCGGATCGCCACGTGGTGACCTATTCCGGTCTTGCCACCGAGATCCCGCTGCTCACCCTTGCTGCCATCGAGCATGATCTTGTCCTGCCGGAGCAGCTGCGCACCGGGCCACATCTATCGGGCAAGGTCTCCTCATGGCGTCCGCACATCGATCTGGCGCTCGAATTGAAGGGCAAGGGCCGCGATTGGGCGCACCTCACCGAGATCGGCCTCAGGTTCGGGCTTCCGTCCGCTCTGTTCGAAGGCAAGGCCGAGTTCGCCATGCCCCAAACCAGCGAAGAGTGGCTGGCCATGCGTCAGCGCGTGAGCATGGACTGCGTGCTCACGGCCATGGTCGCGCTGGCCCTGTGGCGCGCCAATGGCCGGATCCGCCTCGATCAAGCGGCGATGCTGCACCATATCGCCAGCTGGTGTCTGCGCACAGGTGTTACTAGCGGCGATCAGGCCGAAGCCCTCGGCAAACTGCGTCAACATACGCTCGAGCGGATCTTTGATCAGGTCGAAGGCGCTGCCTGAGCGCTAACGGCCTGCTGCATACCCCCTGCTGAGCGGGCACGAGGCTGCTGAGCCGCTGCCGGGCAACAATCCTGCCCCGCCACCACCGCAACACCCTCACCACCACCGCTGCCGGGATGATCCTCCTGGCGGTTGTCTTCGCACGGGCCCCGTCCACGTTCGCACCACGATCGCGGGCGGGGCTCCCCGTACCCGTCGGCCGGCTTGAAGCGGATCGTCTTCAATCCGGCCTGATCACCAATGACAACTGGAGTGCCACGCAATGACTTCCCACCGAATACCCCCGCCGTCTTCCCCCGACAAGCCAAGCCCGTTCGAGCGGCTCCACGATGCCTGGCGCTATGCGCAGGCCGAATGGCATCTTGCTGTCTTTAACCCGGTTGATGCTCCCCCGATCGACGATACCGAGGAAGATGCCTGCTTCCTCCGGGCAATGGCAGCGCTCGACTCATTGCTCCTCTGTCCCGTCCGCACAGTTGGTGAGCTCGCCTGCAAGCTTCGCATCATCCAGGAAGAGCAGGTCATGAACGGGTGGCGGACGGCGCCCGAGGTGTTTGCCCGGCTTGTCGCTGATGCTGGCAGGCTCGTTGCGAGGGAGGAGTAATGCTCCGTCCGCTAAAGCGCAGGGTTGAAATGTGTCCTCGCGCTCTTCCTCAAGCTGGAGATCGACGGCATGAACTGTAGCGTTGCATTACATCCCGACAAATAGCAGTGGCAGCTCGCGACCAGACCCGGTCGTTCCCGTTCAAAGGAGTGAACGTCTGCTTCCACTGAAAGCCGCGAGGCGGCTTTTGGGATCGAGCCCCGACCCCGCACATGACTGGGTCCAGGTGGGTTTGTGGAAAGGTGGCTTTTCCAAGGCGACGAGGCCGATGGCGGACGCTTAAAAAGCGATGGTGCCGGCAGCCGCGCGCCTATCCAAGTCATTCAAAGTGCCGGTCACCGAGCTAACGAACGGACATTCGCTTGAACGACTATCATCGCCTAAGAGGCCGTTTCGAAAGGGGTTGAGCGGCTGAGGTTCCTGTGATTCCGGGGGTTTTGCAGACGACCCGGAGAACTTGATGTGGACCCCAGCCACCCGCGCGCAGCATACGCGTGTTTCGAAGCGTTACCAGACGGATTTGAGCGATGCCGAGTGGGCGTTGATCGCGGCATTTGTCCCCGAGGCGCGCACGACGGGGCGGCGACGGCAATGGCCGATGCGCGAAATCGTGAACGCAATCTTCTATGTGCTGCGCGGCGGGATTGCATGGCGGCTACTGCCCAAGGACTTCCCGCCGTGGCAGACGGTCTACCGCTGGTTTGCCCGGTTTCGTGACGAATGCCTGTTCGAGCGGATCAACCACGCGCTGGTCGCGCTCGACCGCGAGCGAGCCGGAAGGGACGCCTCGCCAAGCGCAGCCATCATCGACAGTCAGAGCGTCAAGACCACCGAGAGCGGCGGGCCGCGCGGCTACGATGCTGGCAAGAAGATCAAAGGTCGCAAGCGTCATGCTCTGGTCGATACTGACGGCAGGCCGCTGCTTGTCGAGCCGCACACCGCCGATGTCCAGGATCGTGATGGCGGCGGCGCGTTGCTGCAAATCTCGCGCGGCCTCTTCCCGTTCATTGAGAAGGTCTGGGCCGATGGCGGCTATAACCATCACCGTGTCACCGAGGCGACCAGCATCACCGTCGAAATCGTCAGCAAGATCGCCGGGCAGTCCGGCTTTGTCGTCCTACCTCGGCGCTGGGTGGTCGAGCGGTTCTTCGCTTGGATCAATCGAAACCGGCGTCTGGCCAAGGACGTGGAAGCCACCCTCAAATCCGCCGCAGCCTTCCTCTACGCCGCCGCCGCCATGCTCATGATCCGCCGATTGGCTCGGTCAGCGTGAGTTTCGAAACCGACTCTAAGGCAATTCATCGCTTTGGACCCTTAGCGAAGGAACGACCTGATATGTTGATCGCAAGCGGCGTCTTGCAGATGGAATACCGAGCACCGTCAACCAACAGTGTTGGCGTGGCAGAGTTGAGACTTCGTGGTCCCGCCCGACAACGAATGGCCTTGAGCGTCCAGAGAATGGATCCGTCAGGTCCGCACGAGGTCTACATGGTGAATGTCGAACTCGATATAAACGGCGAAGTTTCAGTCCCGTTACTCGAACGATGGCCAGACGGTCTTTACATCACTCTGCTTCGGTCCGGTCCGCCAAGGCCGTTCTCGCCCGAGGAACAAGACATAAACAACTGGCAACCTTTCGAAGTAAGAGATGGCCAACCAAATAGCGTTGTGAACGCATCGGAGTTGATAGCTTTGGCGATTGCTGAACAATCACAGTTCAGAGAACATGAGATACGCGCCGAGGGTTTTACAGGGGAAAACAGGCTCACGTTATACGTAATCGTGGATGGCTGTGACCTCGATTACCCTCAGGTCTTTCGGGGCGGCCACCTTCATCCACTTCAGCAGCGCGTAGGACCCGAAAGCCTGGTGGCAGTGGTTAATGCGCTCCTTCCCGAAGGGAGCGTCCCATTCTTTGCGGATGTTCTACGTGATGGGTATTCGCAAGCTCATCCGCTCTGCTTAGTCACTTTCGTCAACGTTCAAGCTCCCGGCGTAAGCGAAGCGGCTGAAGCATCAAAGAAACCGTTGGAGAGAATTCTGAATGCCCTTTCGGAAGATCGAAGCGCGTCACCACGGGTACTTGCTTACCTCGCGCAAGATCAAGCTGGCGCATTTAGTCTGACTTTTCCCGTTGAAAACTACTCTGGCAATCGCATTCCTGGCTTTGGGCCCGGAGTGACTGGCTTGCTCGATATGCTCGATGAGGCTGTCCGGAAGGACGAGTGGATTGATTTTGCGCTTAGCCTAATGCGGTCAATCAGGCTACAGAGCAACATGGAAACCCAAATATTTCAGGCTTGGTCATTGATCGAGGCGGCTGCTAAGCGAACAATAGCCTCAAATGAATCCATACAGGTACTTGATGATGCTGGTCGGCCCATCAGAGTAGGACAAAAAATTCTGACTCAAGGGCGGGATCTTGGAAGAGTAATAGTGTACCTCCGAGATCATGTCGGTCATAATAAACTAATCACGTCCACTGGCGCGGCCGGGACGGGTTTCTATGGCGACATACAAGCTCTTTATAATGCGAGAAATCGTATTGCACACGAGGGCGGTCTAGCTGCACCGGGGGCGGCAATTCCTCAAATGCCCATCTGGCAGATGGCTTTCATAGCAAAGGACATCGCTTCGACGGTCGTTCGCTACGAAATCAGGCGTCTCGCGGGAACCGCCTTGCCTTGATTTGGCTACGGTGCGGCCGATGCATGTCCGCCCCTTAGCCGAAGCTACTTTAAGCAGATCGCTTGCTCTCCAGCAGTGCACGCTGCTGAATGAACTGCAGCTCTCGAGCTTCGACGAAACGGCATCGACCGGCAGCAAAGGGGTCGCTTCCTGATGGGCAGGAATTTTCAATCAGGGGAGCAAAGCGGCCGTGCTGCTTTCGGGATCGCGCCGCGCCCTGCTCATGACCGATGATGGGTGGAAAACGGAATGGCGGCTTTTCCGCACCTCTTGAATTCCCACTGGATGGGGGAGAAAAACAAAGTCCGGGTTTGCTCACCTGTCCCAAATAATCTGGGCGCCCTAACGATTACGGTTCATCGACTGCTAAATCGATCGCAAATCCCCAGCGCGAATAGGTATCGACCAGATCGGGCTGCCGCGCGATCGCATCGGCGATGTCCCGCTCTGCCGTTGCGTCGTCCTGCTTCAGCTTAATGAGGCCGCGCAGCAGAACGGATGGCGCCTGCCAAGGGGCAAGCTGTAGCGCTTCTTCGATATCCGCCCGTGCTTTCTCAAGCTGACCGGCGCGCAGATAGTACATGGCCCGGCTGTCCAAGGCCTGCGCCGGATTTTTCCCCCGCTCGACAGCAAGCCTGCACGCTTCCTCGCCCTGATCGAGCTGCACCTCCCAGGTTCCGATAAACCAGCACTTCGCGTTGAAGAGGGTCGGATCGCTTGGTGACTCAGCCATCACGTCTTCGATCCGGGCGAGGCCTGCGTCCTTATCGCCCTCAATCGCGTCAAGTTCGGCCAATTCCAGAGTGATCAATCGCTGCGCTTCAGCGTCGCCGCCTTGCTGCGCCAGCAGATCTCTGGATTCGCTCAACTCGTTCAGATGAGACATGGCATTGGCCAGCCTCATCCCTGTAGGCGGCGAGGGATCGAGCGCATAGGCGCTCTCCAGATCGGCCTTGGCAGAGGCCCAGTCGCGCATCCGGACATGCATCTCCGCCCTTTGGAGGAAAAGCTCCGCTGATGCCTTGATGCCTATGGCAACGGATAGGTCCGCAGCCGCCCCTGTAAAATCAAACGTCGCCATGCGAAACCGGGCGCGCGCCTCACGAGGGCCAACCTCATCGGGCTTTTTGGCAATCGCTCTTGCATAGGCATCTTCCAGCGGCTGCAAGGAGCTGCGGTCTGCATTACCCGCGAAACGCCATCTGCGCGGCGCATCGTCTGGGGTCGAGAACGTCAGTTTCTCACGAGCGACTGCGGCAGCTTTTCGTCGCTCCACGGAAAGTTGCTCAGGTGAAATCTCGCCGCCCAGATTTGTTACCTGTTCTACGAAATTGATATCGCGTCCAGCCACTTCAACTTTGCGCGAGAATATTTTTCCAGCCGCCTCTGCCTCAAATTGCAGCGTGCCCTTCACATCCAATTCGCTCGAATCTAGCGGCAGCTTGACGCGCATCGCATAGATGTCCGACGTCCGGCTGCCGACGGAGACGGGCAGATCTTGCCATTGCTCTTGAGATCGGTTGGGCGTGAACTTCGCAGCCTTGACCATCCGACTTGGGTTGAACTCGCCGCGGCTTTCGGAAAATTTGAAGATCGGCGGAAAGACGCCCGTGATCGACAATGTCGCCTGACTGTCGTCCGCGCCCTGTTCGACGACCGTGTCGATGATCTGGGCGCCTTCACCCATGCTGGAAGCGATGCCATTGGCAATGCCCTCCTTTGCCTTATCCCTCTGGCCGTTCATCTGTACCGCGCGCGGCCCGACCATCACGATCTTGATCGACCCGAGTACGGGAAGATCAACGCCGGCCGAGCCGTCAAGTTCAAGCTGCATCTCGGTTTCCGGCGCAAGCGGCAAGGTCTGCGTAATCGGCTTCAGCGTTGCGCCGGTTTCCTGAAGCGGGAGGTAATATTCAAACGGCGGAACATTGCCGACGATCGCGATGTTGGCCCCCGCCGATGTGCCATCAAGAAAGTACTCCTGCCCATCGATCACGGCCCTGACCAGAACATGATTGAAGGCCCCCGGTATCGGCAAGGATTCAGGCACTGCATTGCCGAGGTTCGTCGACACCAGAACGGCCTGCGCGTCAATTCCGAGCCGGTCCAGAACGGCCAGCAGCATCACCGTCTTGGCTTTGCAGTCACCATATTTCAGCTGCCAAGTTGTTGCTACATTTTGGGGAATATAGTTTCCGCCGTCGAGCCCGTTCAAGAGGTAACGGATGTCTTCCTGCACGAGCTCCAGCGCGGCGACCGCTTTTTCGAGCTTCGAGATTGGGCGCGCGCCAATGGCGTCTACCTTGTCAGCCAGATCAGTCAGCCCATCAAGGCCGCCTTGCGTCACATAATAGGGTGCCATGGTCTGGGCAACGTCAGCCCAATTGGCGAAGGTTCCAATCTGAAGGGTGGGAGGCATCCGATACCGAAGAGGTGCATCTGCTGGCGGCGGGTCAGCGGCAGGCAATGGCAAGGCAATCTCAAGCCATTGGTAGCCATCACGGGCCACCGGCGGGCTGATCTCGACGCTGCTTGTCGTCTTGTAGCTGACGTCCATGCCGACCGGCCAGGACACCATCACGCGCGTGTAATCTGCTTCCGGATTGGCTCGACCTTGCAGCATCACCGATATCGCGTTGCCTTTCGCACTTGAGGTCTCTCGCGGCAGCCTGATCTGGCTTTGCACATCGCCCTTAAGCGCCTGATCCGACAGCGTAATCGAATAGCGCGTTCTGACCCGGTCGCCGATAACTAGCCCAGGCACAGCCAGCGTAGCAGTCAAGGATCCATCGAGGATCCCCATTTCAAGCATCTGCTCTCGGCGCAGGATCTCAAGGCCTTTGGACTGGTCCAGCACGTTGATGATCTGGCCGCCACGCAAGATCGCAATTTCATGAATGATGAGATCGCCCTTGTCAGGCAACCATTGGAACTTCAAAGTTCCGATGTCAGACATGTCCTTGACATCTGAAAGCCGGTAAACCCTGTCGTAGTAATCCCAGCGCTTACCATCTTCGATACGGACCTGTTGATCCGACACAATCAGATCATTGTCTTCGCCCTTGTCGACCGAAGCGACGGAGACGGCATCGACCCAGCCAGGTGCCGCTTCATAGCGCGGGGCTTCCCCTGCTTGCACGGTGCAACAATATGCCAAAGCTGTCGCAGACGCGGCAATGCGATAAACTGGGGCGCGCTTCATGCCACCGCGCCTTGTTGGATCAACGTCAAGTGCGACCTCACGTGTTCAGTTGCTGCGCGAAATTATGGGAAAACGTTCACTAAGCAAATGAAAAATGACAGCTTTGAGCAGATAAGCTCGATCCTCAAACTGGACACCAAATATCCGGGCAAGATGCTTCGGTCGGTTCGGACCGCGCTTGGATTTCTGCGCGTCGTCATAAAGGCACCGCTGGCCCTTCGGTGCCTGTGGCTGAACAGCGCTAAATATGTAGGCCCACGTCCGGAATGGGGTCGATTGCTGAACGGCAGCAATCGGGAAGCGCTCCCGCAATAGCCGCCATTTGCGATCCTATCATCGCCTTGACGGCTTCTGGTAAAGCCGGTCATCCGCAATGCGGTTTAGGAAGGGCAGGAAAGTCCCAAGTTCAGCCTCTTAAGGGATCGGCAGGCAAGTCGCAGGGATTACGTACAGCCGCCAGACTCTCATACCAGTGGAGGAACGCCGAAGGGCATCACAACAGAGATGCCCGAATGGACGAGCAGTCTTGGACGCAGTGGCCTATGGCAAGGCCCGCCATCCATTCGTTCATTGACCCTCAGCAACTGCGCGCATATATCGCAGACAACAACACCCCCCAGGCCTAGAGCTTCGGCTTGCCCAACACCGGGGGGTTACTTTTCAGGGCCTCGTCGAGTAATCGGCGGGGCCCTATGCATTACAGCAAGCCTCCAACCACGATCGACGAGCAGATCGAGCTGCTGATCGAGCGAGGTATGCAGGGCGAGCAAGCGCTCATGCGGCGCTGGCTCGAAACCGTGGGTTACTACCGGCTGAGCGCCTACTGGCTGCCTTTCGAACTGCCTCCCGCAGGCAACGAAACGCGATCCAAGCAATTTGCGCCGGGTTTGCAGTTCGATACGATCGTGGACATCTACGTTTTCGACCGGAAGCTGCGACTGCTGGTCACCGAGGCAATCGAGCGGGTCGAGATTGCCTTGCGTTCGCGGTGGACCAACAGGTTGTCGTTGGCGCACGGAGCGCATGCACATCTTGATAGCTCGGCCTTTCAGTCCGGCCACGAGCATCTCGGTATGCTCTCCGCCCTTGCGAACCGGATCAAAGACAGCAGCGAAATCCCGGTGGAGCACTACCGTCGCAAATACACCGTCCCGTTCATGCCGCCTCTCTGGACCGCTACGGAATTAATGACCTTCGGCGAACTCTCACGCTGGTTTGCCGCCACCAGAGATCCCAAAATCAAGAGCGCGGTTGCACGGGATCTCGGCCTGCCATCGCGCGAAGTGCTCGAGGGCACCCTGCAATTGCTGGCCTACATCCGGAACATCTGCGCGCATCACGGAAGGCTATGGAACCGCCATACCGTCAAGCGGCTGCCATACATCAAGCGGTTCCGGGCCGATCTCGTCATCGGCTCGGTACAGACTGAAACGGGCCTACAGAACCAGCCCGCGAACCAGATCTACAACGCGCTGGTCGCGCTGACCTATATGCTTCGGCACCAAAGCGCGGATACAACGTTCCCGGCACGACTGGCTGCGTTGGTGAGAGCACGCTCGGCAGCCGATCAACGTGCAATGGGGTATCCGGACGATTGGGAAAAGCGACCCTGCTGGCGTAATTGACCGTAGCCGATCGATTACAAGTGTAGCGAGGCGAGCTATCGGGTAGGCTTATGGCGAATTTGCCTGTAGGGTGAGATGGGGCACCTTGAGGCAGTAAGGGCTAGATCCGGACCCGCAACGAGCGCTTTGGCTTGTGGACAACCAACCTCGCTGGGAGGCGGTAATCTCGGGGTATCAGACGGGGTATTGCCGAAACGTTTCTAAATTTTACAACATTTTTTCAATACTTTAATGGACTGACATTAATCCCTCCGTCTCCGCCACTGGCCCTTGAAAATTATATATATTTTCCCCGATTGGGGCTTGGTTCCCCAATCCGCTCCCCAATAGATGCCGCGCTTGGATGATGGTCACCGCGCGACATGGCAGCGGTTGCCCCGCCTTAAAACGCGCAGAGCCATTTCGAGGATCATCTCTGGATCGCGACCGGAAGCTAAAAACGGAAGCAAACGGAAGCACACCCTACGCGACGGATCGCAGCATCTATTCGCGGGAATGTGCCATGCGAAACAGTGAGGTGGCCGGCATCTCCGTAATTGGCAGCTTCCCAATCAGATATGGATATGCGGGAATTCGCCATTCAGAATTGATTGATACGCACCCAGCCTTCTGAAAGCCCAAGACCTTCTGTTGTGGAGTCGGCAAATCAAAAATGATTGAATGACTGGAGCATTCCTCAGATCGGGATGCATGTGGGAGAAGGCCGGTTCGTGAAGATAACCCCCTTCGCTCTTTGCCTTTCATCATCTTCTCGCCAGCTTTCAAGCAGCGCCAGCCGCGCATCTTCGCACGCCGCCTTGCTGGAATAGCGGAAGACCTCCGCGCCGCTGGTCGATACACCGATAAGCTGATGGGTCATGCGGGGCTGCACGGGAACGGCTGGCTTCGGCTCAGGCAAGGGGGTCTCGGCAACTTTAGCCTCTAGCGCGGCCACCCTGCTACGGATTTCATCCATCTCGGCTCTGCGCACTGCTTGCTCGGGCTGATTGCAACCGGCGAGAGCACACAACGTCGCCAACGTGAAATAGATCGGTTTGAGCACCTTTAAAACTTGCGCTCACTCACTTCGACAGCCTCGCACACTGCCTGAAAACCGTTCTCAGAAGTTAGAATGCCAGTGCGGCGGTCGATCTCGAAGCGTGACGAGGTTAGGAAGTTGAAGACCACCTTGCCCCGCACGAAGTCATCGGTGATTTCAAGATCTTTGATACGATACCAGCCGCCCTTCGAGCTTGAAATTTCGGGAGCGAAGATGCGCGGCATGTTGGCGCGCGGGTCATCACCATTCAGGCGCAACTGAATTACCCCGTCGATCTGCCGCACCTCCGTATCAACGGAATTGCCGGTTACGACGTTTCCATATGAGTCTCTAACAACGGCGCTGGTGCTCCCGGTCGCGACAGCGCCAACCGTAGAGCCCTTACACGCCAAGAGCTCCGGCATCGGCTGGACTGTCGCCGCCGCCATCAAGATAAACGCGCTCCAAACCATTCTCCGAGCCCCTGTTTCTTGCCCTAGGCCCGCTAATGCACTGGAATATGGCATTTGTCGACAAGCCCCTCGGCCCCCTTTTTGCGGCTACGGAAAATTCGGGGCGTGGCCTAAATGCGCTCATCACCCGGCTGGAGCCAAACTACTAAGTCCACACCATCGGGGTATTCGAGCGCCATTCGGGCCTCCGCCTCTTCCCGAGTCTCGCCGGAGCGGGTGAGAAAGACCACAAAGCCCTTCCGATCGCTCCGCTTATCTTCCAGTGCATCCACGCGCTTTTTCAGCCTGTCCGGGGTCATTGCTTCCGCTCCCTCGCCCTCTTTCGGGTATCTATCAGCAAATGCAGCTGCTCATCGGTAAGGGCGCTTGCCCCATCGGTGCGAAACACGGACACCGCGTCTCTCAGCCGCTCAAGGTCGATTTCGCTAAGGCCGGAAAGGTCCCAATCAATTGCGACGTCATCGCTGGCGCTGACACCCTCCAAAGCAGCGACACGCGCCTCCAGTGTCCTCGCGATCCTCATTTCTTTGTGCCCTCCAGTGCGGCAATGCGCTCTTCAAGCTCGCCAAGCGTCACCATCGCCTTGTGCGCTGTCAGCACCGCCATGACCCTGCCTGCCTCATCAGGGGTAAGGTCACCGCCTGCCATCGCATCGAGCACCGCAGCGCCAGCCGCCACGGCATCGGTAGCCTTGCGCACGGGCGGCAAAGGGAAGGAAACGGGGGCGTCTCGCCGCGACGGAGCCAATCGGTCGAGACAAAGCCTCAAGGCCACCGTATCGCCCTCTAGGGCTAGCTCCACAGCCTTGCGGGTAAGTTTCTCGTGCTCTCCCTCTAGAAGGGCTTCTATCGCGAGCGATACCTTGTGACGGCTTCCGGGTTTCCGTCCCCCAAGGCGATTGCCCTCAGCGAACGTGCCGTCCGTTTTCCGCCCGTTTGTTTTCGGCGAATGCGCCATCAGAGTCTCCTGTGTCCATGCGGCTGGTGACCTCCAGCCGCCAAGCGAATGCCTGCCTGTTGAATGCTCGCCAGCGTCACAATCGTCACACCTCCTAGAGGTGTGTGACGGATGTGACGGCAGCACTGGCCCGCACATGTGACGCACTGTGACGGCTTGTGACGGATGTGACGGGGATCAAACATCATCGCGCACCTTCCAGACATGACCCCCGAATTCCCGGACCTCATCCATGTCGATTAGCTTGGTCTTGGCGCGCATGAAGGCGGTGCGGGCTGCGCTCTCGCTTACGCCGTTTGTCAGGCCGTGCGCCGCGCAGGCATCGCGCCAATGCTCGACAGCGACCACGGGGCAGTTAGCGGGATACTCGCCGCCCATGCCGGTGCGCCCATAATCGCGCAGGGCATCAGTCAGGGCGGACATTGCCACTTGGTTCTTGCCGGTAAGGGGCTTGCGGATAGGCAGGGGCTTGTCAGTCTGCTCGACCACGGCGCTGGTAATAGGCTCGCCATCCTCATCTTGCCCCAGCCGGACACTCCGCAGCTTGAAGTGCAGCGGCTCAGGGGCGACCATGTCGCGCTGTTTCTGGCTCGTGATAGAGCGGCTGGAGGAAACCAGTATTTCCGTATCCACGGCAGCGCGCAGGGCCGATGAACCTCGCGCACCGCGTTCCTCGTCCTTGCCGGTGTGGTGAATAATCATCACGTGCGCGCCGGTAAGCTCGCGCATCATGTCACAGTTCCGCACAAACAGGGCCGTATCCTTGGCCGTGTTCTCGTCCCCCTCGCCAATTGAGCGGGCGAGCGTATCGACCACGATAAGGGCGGGGCGTTGATCGGACAGCAGCGCCGCAATAATCTTGGCATCGCCGCTCGCATGTAGATCCACACCGATCGGCAACAGCGTGAAGCGCGCGCCTGCCATATGCGGGCTTTCGAGCTTGAACGCGGCGAGCCGGTTAAGCACCCCAGAGCCGCCCTCGGCTGCAATGTAGAGCACCGGCCCCGCATTGACCTTGCAACCCATCCACGGCTCTCCAGCGGCCACGTGCATGGCCATCCCGAGGGCAACAAAGGTTTTGCCAGCGTTGGAAGGTCCGTAGATCACGGAAAGGCCGTTGACGGTAAGCCAGCCCTTCACGAGGTAGTTACATGTCAGCACGGGGGTGACAGCATCCAGCGTCACCAGCCTGCGCTTGATCTCGGCTGCGCGGGGCGTCGGTTCGCTTTCCCGCTCCTGCCCAAACGGGTCATCATCCGGCAACCAGTCAGGCCCGAACGGGTTTGCCGCCCGTTCCTCGCCCTGCTTTGCAAGATCGGCAATTCGCGCTTCAAAGTCAGTGGTCATAGCGCTCAGCCTCCTGCAACAGGCCGTCAATTTCCTCGGCAGTGATTGCCGTCTTGAGCAGCCGCGACACGAGCACGGTGAGGCGGTCGAGGAATGCAACCGGCGCAGCGCGATCAAACAGAAAGGGCGCAATCCAATCGCAGGCGAGGAAGGCTAGAGCGCGGGCCGTGTCGCTTTGGGTCTGCGCGATCATGGCAGACGCCGCGTTGCGATAGGCCATCAGCTTGGAGCGGCGCTCGTGCTCATCGGCTGGCAATTCGCCCAGGATGGTGCGCAGCGGGTCGATTTTGACGGGGGCATTCATCGGCAGGCCCTCCGCTCACACTCGGGATGCACGCGGATCGGCAAGCCGTTGCGGTAATCCTTCGCCATCATCAGCACGCGCCAGAGCGGCCCCTGAAACGAGAGCGTTCCGCCATCATCGAGCGGAAAGCCCCCAAGCAGAGCGCGGCAGGCGTCACCTTCGCCGCCATGATCGGGGACAATGACAATCGCCCGCACCGTCCGCCCTGTAGCGGGATAAGGGATGATTTCAGCGCTCATGGCTGCACCTCCCCCATCTGAGCGCTCGGATAGATTCCTAGGGCCTTTTGCGCGGCGCTGAGAGCATCTTCGCGGGTGTGGAGCCGGTCGAGCAAGGCCCAGCTATCGCCATGGCTGCTTTCATGGTGAAGTTCCCAGCCGTCACCAGCGCGCCAGATATGCAGACGCGGGCACGGGCGATCGGGAGCTGGAAAGGCAATCGCATCAGCCATGTGCGCCCCCGAATGCGAGGCTCGCCACCATTGCGGCGAGGTCCGGGTGAATGCCGTGCTCGGCGATCAAGTGTTGAGCGCGATGGGCAGAGAGGGTAAGGGACTCTTGCAAGCAGCCGCCAAGTTGATTGCATGAGACCCCGGCGACATGCGACCCCGCCGGGGTTTCGCTTTTCTGGGGCACGGCTCAGGCCTCCCCATAAAGCAAGGCGTGAAGTGCCTCGGCAGGAATGATTGTCCTGCCACCGACGCGCACAACGCGCAGGCGACCAGCCGCGATATGATTGTAGAGAGTCGAGCGCCCTAGGCTTGAGGCTTGGCAGGCCTCCCGGATGCTATAGGCAATCTTGGGAAGATCGTGCTTAGTGCAATGCATGGTCTTGGCCCCATCGGGTCAGCGCGGGTGTGCGCTGGACTTCGTGGGACCGTATTGGCCTTGAAGGCCGGTTTCGTCCGATAGGGGCGGTTAAATCCGGTCCCTAAGGTGCGGCATCTGCCAGATACTTTCTGCAAATTCTCGGGCTAATCGGGGTGCGTCAACGCAATGGGCTATGTTCCATTGGCCGGTTTCGCAATTCGTCACGAGATAGCCATGGGGGCACGGATGGACCTGCCACCAATCCATTACCTTTCGCCCGATCATCGTTTCGCTAGGATGGCCTAACTTGTGGCACCATTGCTGAACGGATCGCCATGGCACCGGCCCTCCGTCTTTGCCCTTGCGTCCGTGCTTCGACAGCCCATCAGCGACCACGCGATAAGCCTCCGTTCGGCCTAGTCCGGTGAACCACAAAACGTGCACCACGCCATTGACCCACTGCCAAAGCTCGGTTTCCGCAGTGGTGGCCGCGCTCGTGCCGCCAAAATTGACCGGCTTTGCCCAAGCAGGCGATCGACCACGGTCGAGGTCATTAAGGAAGCTCAGCAAATCCTTCAGGGGCATATGTGCGTGCCCCTCTTTGAAGGGCGGAAGCTCGTGGAGCGACGCTAGGACTTGCGCCAGCATAGCCGCCGCCTTGTTCCGCCGCAGTAGGGCATCCGGCTCTTGCTGATAGACCTCGTAACGGCCTTCAAGCGACGCATAGAGGCGATTTATCCAGTCGCTCGGATCGGGCCAGCCGGGGCTAGTCTGTTTCCAGCGCTGCTCCTTTTCCGGGGATGGCCCATAGGACAGCGTATATCGGACCGCACCGTGTTCCGGCTGTATTGCGGGTGTTTCTTCAGCCATCACTTCCCCCTCGCCAGCTTAAGGCTCTTGGGGAACAGGTGGTCGTCAGCTTCGCAGCCAGCGCGCAGTTCCGCCGAATATTCGCTATCACCGCGCAGCCAAACGTTGCCGATGGTCGCGCGCTTCATTCGAGCTTGGCTCCGGGTCTCGGCGGGCATCGCTGCGAGGTGCCGCAACATTGCGCGGTAAAGCTGCCAGTCGATATTGTTGGCGTCCACCCTGTCGCGGATATCCTGAGGGCCTTCCCACCAGTAGCGAATGCCGCGCTCTTTGCAGGCGAGCCTAATCTCTGCGCGCTCAGCCTCGTGCGAGGTTTTCAGCTTCTCGGCATAAAGACAGCAATATTCGATATCCGTCTGCCACGCGGCTGGCGCTGGCGGTCGCGCGCGGAAGTCCGACAGCCTAATGACATTCGCCGGGTCTGCTTCTAGTGCTTGGGTCGTCATTGAAGGCACTCCTATGCCGTTGATGATAGGCCAAGCTGAGAATGCACCTCTCGGCTTGGCCGCTTTCGGCGGGTGAAACCCCGTAGAAACCTACGCCGCTACCTCGCCCCTGATCGGGGTGACATTGTCGCCAGCGTCGCCAGCCGCACCGCGACCAGCGCAAAATTCGGCCCATGCCTCCATGAGCTTGCGCCGCTTGTCGAACAGATCGCCGCGCCGATAGGCCCGCTCCACCGCGTTGCTGATAGTGTGCGCCAGCGCCATTTCGGCGACCTCGTGCGAATAGCCGGTGCATTCCGCCGCCCAATCACGGAAGGCGGACCGGAAACCGTGCACGGTAACGTCCTGCTTCATGCGGCGAAGCAGCATCGCCATAGCCATGCCGGAAAGCTTGGAGGCGCTCTGCGCACCGGGGAACAGGTATTTCCCGCCCAGCCGCTTGGTCTGCTCCAGTATCGCCATCGCGCGCGGCGACAGGGGGACGCGGTGTTCCTTGCCCGCCTTCATGCGCTCGGCTGGCACGGTCCAAACCGCTTTGGCCAAATCGACCTCGCCCCATGTCGCGCCGATAACCTCGCCGCTTCGCGCTGCGGTGAGAATGACAAATTCGAGAGCCAGCGCGGCCACGGCCTCCCGCTCTTGCAGCTGCTCCACAAAGGCGGGGATCGCATCATACGGCATCGCCTTGTGATGGCCCCGCGATAGCTTTGTGCGAGCCGGGAGGATTTGCGCCAAGTGTCCACGCCACCGGGCGGGGTTTTCGCCCTGCCGGTATCCGCGAGCCTTGGCGCTGTCGAGCACGGTTTCAATCCGGCCCCGCAAGCGGCTGGCGGTTTCGGGAACCTCGCGCCAGATCGGTTCCAGCACCTTGAGCACGTGCGGGGTATCGACCTCGGCAACCGGCAAATCCCCGAACACCGGATAGGCATAGGTCTTGAGGGTGTTCTCCCATTGCTGACGGTGCTTGGCATTGCGCCAGCTTTCCTTGTTCGCCGCGATATGGGTTTCGGCCATGGCCTTGAAGGTTACCCCCGCCACCATCGCCGCCTGAGCCGCCGCTAGAGCCTCGGCAGCATCACGCTCTCGCTCGGCAAGGGGATCGACCCCCGCTTTCACCTTTATGCGCAGTGCGTCCGCCAGATCGCGGGCCTTGGCCAATGGGATCGCACCAGCGCCAGCCGCAGGGCCAAGCCCAATGTCGCGCGACTTGCCCTTGAGCATGAACCGGAAGACCCAGGAACGTGCGCCGCTCTCTTTCACGAGCAATCGCAGTCCGCCTCCGTCCGCATGGCTGCCGGGCTTGGCATTCTTCACAGCAAGGGGCGTGAGAGCGTTGACGAGCTTCTTGGGCATTTCAGGTCCCCGAAAGCGGATTGCCGTTGCCACCATGGCAGGGCGAGGGTCGTTCCCCTATCCGTTCCCCGAAAATAGCATGGCTTTAGGGGAACGCAATAGGACGCTCTTGGACAATTGGCAGAGAGCCTTGCACCTAAACCTCAGGATTTGAGCCGATTACACGGATGTATCTGGAAGCATCTGGACCCTAGTTTGGCGGACTCCGTCTCCGCCATTTTCGCCGGTATCAAGCCAGCCCTTCGGGGCCCCGATCCGGTAAACGCGCCGATAGGCGCCCAGCTCAGTCTTTCTTCAGCGCTGCCAGCATCGCCGCGAGCGGGCCGTGGTGTTCGCCTTCGGGCACGATCCCGGCGGCTTGCCGCGCGGCGTCGGCGTTGGGGCCTTCGGCGTAGGGATCGATCGCGAGGCCGAGCGTCTGCGCCACCGCCTCGCCGAGATCGAACATATCGCCTGCATATTCGATCTCGTCGCAATCATCGGCTTCGAGCTCGATCTCCGCGTCTTCATCGTTCGGCAGGGCGCGCGTATTCTGTTCGATGAAGCGCAGGTCGACGGATTCATTGATGGTGACGGGGAAATCCTCGCCGCTGATCGCGCAGGGCTGCATGATCGCCGCCACCAGCCGCCCGGTCGCGCGGATCGCGCGCGGCTTCTGTTCGAGCGCGACTTCGGCCCGCAGGCTCTCTACCGCGCCAAGGCCGAAGCGCTTTGCCAGTGCCACGCGCTCGGCCGCGGCTGCCTCAATCACTACCGCCGCTGCCGGAAGGGCGCGGGCCTTGATCATGCGGGTGAGTTCGGGCGGGGGCAGGGGGGCGCTCACCAGATCGCGCTCGCTTTCAGCATCTCGGCATCGCTGAAGCGGGCAAGGCGCTGCGACAGCTTGAGCAGCCGGTCGGCCACTGCGGCGGCGCTGGCAGCCTCGTCGGCGCCTTCGGCGAAGGTGACGTTGCGGCTGACGGCGGCGGTCAGCCGCTCGGGGTCGCCTGCATTGAGCGCGCCACGATAGGCCCCGAGCCGCCCGCCCAGCACGCTCATCAGCTTGCCCACGCGCTTGCCGACGACCACGTCATTGACGCCGAATTCGCGCAACTGGCCGTCCATGTCCTCGACGAACAGCTCGGCCAGCAGGGCGCTTTCGGCGCGCAGGTCCGAGGCTTCGACGCGCACCATCACCACGCTCAGCACCGCCGTAATCAGATCGAACCGCCCGGCGACCGAATCCGCCACGCCGCATTCGCTATAATAGGCCGGGTCGCGCGCCAGTTCGACCACGCGGTGCCACAGCGGGCGCACTTCCTCGCGCGGGTCGGGTGCGGTGCCGAGCAGTCGGGACAGGAAGGACATGACAAACGGGCCTTTCGGGTGCCGGATAGTGGTGTGAAGTCTTACGCAAACGCACAAAGCGCGGATGCGTTCAAGCATGGTTCAAGCCCACTGCTCCACCGCCGCCCACAGATGGTGCGTTGCAAGCTTGTGCCTAGACCCTTAAAGCGCAAGACCCAAGGGATATGACACAGCCGCCGCGCGCGGACAGAAAGACGGGACGGATAGAGTTTGACGCAGTTTGCGAGAATGAAGCCCGAAAGCCGCCATCTGCGCGCAGCGATGCGCGCGGGTCTGGTGCTGGGCGTGGCGGCGCTGCTGCCGGCCTGCTCGGCGATCCGCGAATCGCGCGGGTACATCACCGATCCGCTGCTGGTGGACGTGGTGCAGCCCGGGCTGGATAACCAGCGTTCGGTCGAAGGAGCCCTGGGCCGTCCGACCTTCACCAGCCAGTTTGGCCAGCCGACCTGGTATTATGTCTCCAGCGTCACCGGCCAGCGGCCCTTCACCCGCCCCAAGATCCGCCAGCATTCGGTGCTCGCGGTGCGCTTTGATGCGGCGGGCAAGGTGATCGCGGTGGAACGCAGCGGCGCGGATCAGGTCGTCTATCTCGATCCCGATGGCGACAAGACCCCGACCTTGGGCCGCGAGCGTGGTTTCCTCGAAGACCTGTTCGGCAATATCGGTCAGGTTGGCGGGGCCGGGATGGGGCCGGGGCCGGGCGGTCCGTAACCATCCGGCGCATGGCCTGCGCTTGATCCTGCGGACGGGCGCGCCATATTCGCTGGCATGACACACGAACAGGCGAGCCACGGCCTTATCCAGTGGCACGGCACCACCATCATTGGCGTCCGGCGCGGCGGGGTTACCGTCATTGCCGGCGACGGGCAGGTGTCGATGGGCAACACCGTGATGAAGCCGAACGCGCGCAAGGTGCGCCGCATCGGTGACGGCAAGGTGATCGCCGGTTTCGCCGGAGCCACCGCCGATGCCTTCACTCTGTTCGAGCGGCTGGAAAAGAAGCTTGAGCAATATTCCGGCCAGCTGATGCGTGCGAGCGTCGAGCTCGCCAAGGACTGGCGCACCGACAAGTATCTCCGCAATCTCGAAGCGCTGATGATAGTCGCCGACAAGGACACGCTGCTGGTGCTGACCGGCAATGGCGATGTGCTGGAGCCGGTGGGTGATATCGCCGCGATCGGATCGGGCGGCAATTTCGCCCTCGCCGCCGCCCGCGCGCTGGCCGATTACGAAACCGATGCCGAAACGATTGCGCGCAAGGCGATGGCGGTCGCGGCCGAAATCTGCGTCTTCACCAATGGCAATCTGACGGTCGAAACTGTCTGACGCCCTTCCCGCTTGCGGGAGGGGCTGGGGGTGGGCCTGTCCTGCACCCGAGTTTTCCCACCCCTGACCCCTCCCGCAAGCGGGAGGGCGAATGAGAACGAAATGACCGAAAACCTCACCCCCAAGGCGATCGTCGCCGCACTCGACGAACACATCATCGGCCAGGCCGAGGCCAAGCGCGCGGTCGCCGTGGCGCTCCGTAATCGCTGGCGGCGGCAGCGGCTGGGCGCGGATCTGCGCGATGAAGTGACGCCCAAGAACATCCTGATGATCGGGCCGACGGGTTGCGGCAAGACCGAAATCAGCCGGCGGCTGGCGAAGCTCGCCGAAGCGCCGTTCGTGAAGGTCGAGGCGACCAAGTTCACCGAAGTCGGCTATGTCGGGCGCGATGTCGAACAGATCGCCCGCGACCTCGTGGAAGAAGCGATCCGGCTGGAGAAGGAACGCCGCCGCGAGAAGGTGCGCGAAGCGGCCTCCGAGGCGGCGATGGACCGCTTGCTCGCCGCGCTGGTGGGCGAAAACGCCTCCGAGGCAACCCGCGCGGCCTTCCGCCAGCGCATCGTCGAGAACGCTATGAACGATGTCGAGGTCGAGATCGAGGTGGCTGATACCCCCTCTGCGCCCTTCGACATGGGCAACATGGGCGGATCGATGCAGATGATCGACCTCTCCGACATGATGGGCAAGGCGTTCGGCCGCAAGAATACGCGCCGCCAGAAGTTGCGGGTGCCCGATGCGTGGGACCGGCTGGTGGACGAGGAGGCCGACAAGCGGCTCGATCAGGACGATGTGGCGCGTACTGCGCTCCAGAATGCCGAAACCAACGGGATCGTGTTCCTCGACGAGATCGACAAGATTGCGGTCAGCGACGTGCGCGGCGGGAGCGTCAGCCGCGAAGGCGTGCAGCGCGATCTGCTCCCGCTGATCGAGGGCACCACAGTCGCCACCAAATATGGTCCGATGAAGACCGACCACGTGCTGTTCATCGCGAGCGGCGCGTTCCATGTCGTCAAGCCGAGCGATATGCTGCCCGAATTGCAGGGCCGCCTGCCGATCCGGGTGGAGCTGCGCGCGCTGACCGAGGCCGATTTTGTTCGGATTCTCTCGGAAACCCGCGCCAATCTTGTCGCGCAATACAAGGCGCTGCTCGGCACCGAGCAGGTGACGCTCGATTTCACCGACGATGCCATCGCCGAAATCGCCCGCATCGCCGCGCAGGTGAACGCCACGGTCGAGAATATCGGCGCGCGGCGGCTGCAGACGGTGATGGAGCGGCTGCTGGAGGAAATCAGCTTCGAGGCCGAGGATCACGCGGGCGAGACCGTGAAGATCGACGCGGACTACGTGCGCGACCGGCTGGCCGGGCTCGCGGGGAATACTGACCTGTCGAAGTATATCCTCTGATGACCGGCGCTTCCGTCAGCAGGCAGCGCGATTGAGTCAGGCACAGGAGGGCCGAGCATGCCAAACGGACGCTGTCACTGCGGTGCAATCGTCTATCGCTTCGAAGGCGACGTGCGCCATTCTTCGGTTTGCCACTGTGATGATTGCCGCCGCTGCGCCGGGGCGACCGGCGTGGCGTGGATCGGCGTCGATGCCGCGCGCTTCGGTCTCGTCTCCGGCGAGCCGGTCGAGTACCGCTCCTCGGCTGACGCCCGGCGCTATTTCTGCGGGACGTGCGGCACCGGGCTTTACTATGTGAACGAGGCCGCTTTGCCCGGTGCGGTCGACATCCAGACCGCCACCCTCGACGATCCGGCGCAATTTCCGCCAGTGCTGCATGTGCAGATGGATGATGCGGTCGCATGGGAAGCGGGATTGGCGGACTTGCCGGCCTTCCCCCGCTTCCCGTCGCATCAGGACTGAACCGTCCGCAGCCGCAGCAGCGTCACTCCCCCAGCAGGTGCTCCTGCCAGAACATCAGCTGCGCCAGGAAGGAATAGTCGGAATTGGCCTTCTTGGCGAAGCCATGGCCTTCGTCGGCGGCGACCAGGTGCCATGCCTCGCCGCCGTTGGCGCGGATCGCGGCGACCATCTGGTCGGCTTCGGACTTGGGCACGCGCGGATCATTGGCGCCGGTGATGACGAACATCGGCTTTTCGATTTCGTTCACGCGGGTGAGCGGGCTGATCTCGGTCAGCTTGGCGCGCTGCATCGGATCACGCTCGTCGCCATATTCCACCCGCCGCAGATCCTGCCGGTAGGGGTTGGTGTTTTCGAGGAAGCTGACGAAGTTGCTGATTGCGACGGTGCACTGGGTGGCGGTGATCTTGTCCTTCAGCTGCACCGCAGCAGCATAGCACATATAGCCGCCGTAGGAGCCGCCGGTGAGGCCGATGCGGGCTGGATCGACCGCCTTGTCCGCGCGCACCGCATCAATCAGCGCCTCCATGTCGCGCACCGAATCCTCGCGCTTGAACGGGCCGTTGTCGAGGCTCACGAAGGTCTTGCCATAGCCGGTCGAGCCGCGGACGTTGGGGAAGAACACCCCGATGCCAAGTTCATTGAGGTAGTAGTTGTTGCGCCCGAGGAAGCCCGCTGTGCTCTGGCCTTCCGGCCCGCCGTGGACGCTGACGATCAGCGGCCGCTTGCCCGGGAAGTTCGCGGGATCGGGCAGATAGAGCAGGCCCGAAACCTCCAGCCCGTCAAAGCTTCTGGTGGTGACGATGCGCGGTTCGACATTGACTTGCGGATCGAGCCCGCCTGTCTCGCTCTGCGTCCAGCGGGTAAGCTGCATGGTCTTCGGATCGAGCGACCAGACATCCGCCGCGCTCTTGGCGCTCGAAAATGAAAAGCCGATCTCGCCCCAGCGCGCGATTTCCAGACCGCCGATCTGGCCGGCGGGCAGGGCATCGACCCTGGTCACCTTGCCGCTTGCCACATCAAGGATGCGCATCCGGTCAGAGCCCGCCTCGTTGACTTCATAGACGATCGTCTTGCCGTCTTCTGAAATGTCGAAGCCGTCGACATCCCATGCCTCGCGCGTGACAGGGGTGAAGCGGCCCGTGGCCGGATCGAGCCGCCCGAGCTGCTGGAAGTCTGCGCCCGCATCGCTCGTCACCCACAGCGTGCCGTCCGCCCCGACCCGTGCACCGCCATAGGCGACCTGCGCCCTGGGATCGCCGATCGGCGTCATCGCTCCGGTGGCCAGATCGAGGCGGTAGAGATCGACATCCTGCACTGAATTGTAATCGGCGACATATGCAGCGGTGTTGTCGGGCGAGAAGGCGGTGATCGCCCAGCCGCCCCCCATGCTTTCATGCACCATCCGCGCCGAGCCGGGCTTCCGGGGGTCCATCACATAGAGGTCCGAATCCACCCCGTTGCGGCGGGTGGAGCTGAAGCCGATCAGTGTTCCGTCATTGCTCCATGCGTTGATCTCGTTGCGGCTCTTGCCATCGGTCAGCAGGGTGAGGCGCCCGTTTTCGAGGGTGTGGATCTGGTAGTATTCATCCCCTCCGCGATCTTTGCTGACAACGATGACGTCGCCGGTGACAGGAGCGAACGAGCCGCGCACAGGCTCTGCCTCGAAGCTGATCTGGCTGCGGGCGCCCATCGGCGTCTCCACACTGTGAAGCTGGCTGACATTGGCAAAGCGGGTGGAAATCAGCACTGCGCGGGACTTGGGATCCCATCCGGCAAAGCCTGCGCCGCGGGATTCGAGATAGGGGCGCACGCTTTCGGCCAGCGCCAGCGGCACGGGCGGCATGTCCTCGGCGGTCAGCGCGGCGGGGATCGGGACGGTCGGCGCTTCAGGGGTGGCGGGAGCGGGGGCGGTGGCCTCCTGCGCGGCGGCGGGCAGGGCCGCGGTGGCCAGCAGGGCAGCGATCAGACGGGCATTAAGGCGGGTGGGGCGCATCAGCGGGTTCTCTCTCCACAACAAAGGTGATGGAGAGGAGGACTAACCAGCCGGGCGGGCCGGGGCAATGGCTGCGCTTATTCGGCGGCCTCCGTTGCGACCGGCTCCTCCCCGCGCTGTTCTGCGGCCTGCCGCGACCACATCTCGGCATAGAGCCCGCTCTGCGCCAGCAGGCCTGCATGCGTGCCGCTTTCCGCCAACTTGCCGTGATCGAGCACGAGGATGTTGTCGGAATCCGCGATGGTCGACAGGCGGTGGGCAATGGCGATGGTGGTGCGTCCTTCCTCCAGCCGCTTCAGCGTGCCGAGGATTTCCTGCTCGGTGCGGGTGTCCAATGCGCTCGTGGCTTCGTCGAGCAGCAGGATCGGCGGGTTCTTGACCAGCGTGCGGGCGATGGCGACGCGCTGCTTCTCCCCGCCCGAAAGCTTCAGCCCGCGCTCGCCCACCATCGTGTCGAAGCCTTGCGGCAGTCGGCCGATCAACGGCATCAGCGCGGCATCGCGCGCGGCCTGCTCAACCAGCGCCATGTCCGCACCCTCGGCCCCGTAGGCGATATTATAGGCGAGGCTCTCGTTGAACAGCACGCTATCCTGCGGGACAATCCCGATCTGCGCGCGCAAACTATCCTGCGTGACGCGGGCAATATCCTCGCCCCCCACCAGCACGCGCCCGCCTTGCGGATCATAGAAGCGGAACAACAGCCGCCCGATGGTGCTCTTGCCCGCGCCCGAAGGCCCGACAATCGCGGTGGTGGAACCGGCGGGCACCTCGAACGACAGGCCATTGAGGATCGTGCGCCCCGGTTCATAGCCGAAGGTGACATTCTCGAACGCAATCGTCGGCCGCCGCACGATCAGTGCGGGCGCGCCGGGGGCGTCCTTCACTTCGATGTCGGTGTCGATCAGGCGGAACATCTCGGCCATGTCGATCAGCCCTTGCCGGATCGTGCGATAGACCCAGCCGAGCACGTCCAGCGGGCGGAACAGCTGGATCAGCAGCGAATTGACCAGCACCAGATCGCCGACCGTCAGCTCGCCCTTGCTCCAGCCCCACACGGTGTAGGCCATCGCCGCGCCGACGAGCGCATTGGTGATGACCGATTGCGCCATATTGAGCAGGCCGACCGAGTTCTCGCTCTTGATCGCCGCCTCGGCATAGGCGCGCGCGGCCTGGGCATAGCGCGCTTCCTCGCGGGCCTCGGCATTGAAGTACTTCACGGTCTCGAAATTGAGCAGAGAATCCACCGCGCGGTGGAGCGCCTTGCCGTCGAGCTCGTTCATCTCGCGCCGCAGCTTGGTGCGCCATTCGGTGATCGCGCGCGTCACCCAGACATAGGTGACCACGGTCAACGCCGTCGCTGCGACCAGCCCGAGGCCGAAATTGATGTAGAAGATCACCGCCACCGCAATCAGTTCGATGATGGTGGGGGCGATGTTGAACAGCAGGAAATAGAGCATCTGGTCGATGCTCTTGGTCCCGCGTTCGATGATCTTGGTGACCTCGCCGGTGCGCCGCGCAAGGTGGAAGCGCAGGGACAGGCGGTGGAGGCGGTGGAACACGTCCTCGGCCAGATTGGTGGTGGCAACCTGCCCGACCCGCTCGAACGCGATGTTGCGCAGATTGTCGAAGGCGACCGAGGCAAAGCGCCCCAGCGCATAGGCGGCCACCAGCGCCAGCGCGACCGTCAGGCCTTCGTCAACCGTGCCCGATCCCGACATCGCGTCGACCGCGCCCTTGTAGGCGAAGGGCAGGGCGAGCGTGACGCCCTTGGCCGCCAGCACCAGCACCATCGCCACGACAATGCGGACGCGCAGCTGCGGATTATCGCGCGGCCAGAGATAAGGCAGGAAGCGCTTAAGCGTCGTCCAGCTCTCGACATCGCGGCTTTTCTTGTCGGGATCGGCGGGCTGTTGGCTGTCGGGCGGCATGGCCCCCATGTGGGACTGCCGGACGGCAGGCGCAAGCCGCGCGGGCACTATACTATAGAGACGTTCCTATAGCGGCGCGCGGTATCCCCGCATCCGGTTCTCGCGCATCGCCCGCGCTACATCGGGCGGCACGTCGAACAACACGCGGCGGTTGGCGAAGTCGATCGCGACCCGGTCGAACAGCGCGAGATGCTGCATTCCCAGCGAAAGCGCGGGCTTGTCGTGCAGGCCGAGCGCTTCGAAGGCGGGGGTGTCGGCGAAGGTCAGCGGGACATTGGTGAGCGACAGCCCCTCAATGGAAAGCGTGCGCATCAGCGACATCTGTCCGATCAGATCGACCCCGTTGACGTCGGTGGTGGTGACCTCGGCGGCGCGCTTGGTGCGGATGCGTTCGCGCAGGGCATTATTGGCAAGGCTGGTTTGTGCGCCGGTATCGATGATGACAGTGGCGCGGATGCCCTCGACCACGGCGTCGGTGATCAGCAGCTGGCCGAGCCTCTCCCGGGCGCGCACCACGATCTCGAACCCGCGCTGGCTGGCGTCGCGCTTGCCGCGCGTATCCTCCAGCGCGATGGTCTGATCGCGGAAGTCGATCATCACCCGGAAGTCTTGGAGCGAATCGAGCCCGACTATACCGTCCGCGCCAACATGCTCGCGTTCGAGCACCGGGGCGGAGAAGTCGGATATGGTATGTCTGCCGATATCCAGCCGGGCGACCTCGACCAGCTCCACCGCACGGCGGCTGGCCATGCCCACCAGCGTTGCGGTGCCGGCCGGGCGCAGTCCGAGCTGCGCATTGATCTCGCGGGTGACGGCGGTGGCCTGACTGCCGGTGTCGATCATGAAGTCATAAGGGCCGCTGCCGTCGATGCGCACCGGGATGGTCATGCGGCGATTGCGATCCTCCTCCAGCGCGAGCACCTCGGCGGAGGCGGGATCAATCAATGCGGGATCAGGCGAAGGGATAGAGGTCTGGGCGAGGCCTGTGTGTGCAAGGGCGGGAGCGCCTGCGGGGAAGGGCCCGGCGAAAAACACGGCGGCTGCGGCGGCAAGAGCCAGCCGGAGGAACGCAAGGCGCTGCATCAATCTCTCCCATACGCCGCGCCATCCGGTGCTGCGTGCGCGGGCCTGACACTATCATTGAATGAGGTCGGCCCCAAATCAGCAGCGTGATTTGAGGCGGCGGAGTGATTCCAACCCGGTTCACCCGGTGAAGCGGGGCAGGCGTGGTCGCAATGTGGCTGGGAGGGACGATTCAGGCCCGGAATCGGAGGGTGATTCACCGGATTCGCGGTCTGGAAGGCCGATTGCGGGCTTCCGTTGAGCCGTTGCGAAGGCGCTGGATAGGAGAAAAACCTCGGAATTCTGGGGTTCCTGCGCCGGGATGAAACAAAATTGCAAAAAGGCGTTGACCGAATCATAGGCCGAGCATAGGGCGCTTCCACCGACGCGGACGGATCGTCTTTCGAGACTGACCTGCCCCGCTTGGTCGCCATTCTAATCGGATAGCCGGTCCCCCGGTGTAAATCGGGGAGCCACTTGCTGTCCGCTATTAGTGTCTGGTGGTTCTTTGACATTGTTGGTTTTTGATGAAGGGACATGTGGGCGACGG